>Ga0335070_10005455_pt1 | contig 14940 bp, 12 predicted proteins | sample Lox_Sample_13_FD_206722 | JGI IMG/M metagenome (GOLD analysis project Ga0335070, IMG submission 206722) | Soil microbial communities from Loxahatchee National Wildlife Refuge, Florida, United States - Lox_Sample_1.3 | ecosystem: Environmental > Terrestrial > Soil > Wetlands | place: USA... | reverse complement strand
CGGCGCGGGCGGCGGCACGGACGGCCAGGTGCTCGTCTGGCACGACATGCTCGGCTACTACGAGGGACACGCGCCGCGCTTCGTCAAGCGCTACGCCGATCTCGGCGACGTGATCACCGAGGCGCTGGGCCGCTACGCCGAGGAGGTGCGCAGCGGCGCCTTCCCGGAGGAGCAGCACACGTACGCGATGCCCGAGGAGGAGCTGAAGGCGTTCGAGGGCGCTCCGGCCGAGACGACCTAGGCGGGGACGAGGCCCGCTTCCCGGCCGACCTCGACGAAGGCCTCGAGCGCGCGCTCGAGGTGCACCGGCTCGAGCGCGGCCGACATCTGCACGCGGATCCGCGCTGTCCCCTCAGGGACGACGGGGTAGCCGAAGCCGGTGACGAAGACGCCGCGGTCGAGCAGGCGCCGCGACAGCTCGATCGCGCGCGCGGTCTCGCCGACGATGATCGGGATGATCGCCGCCTCGCCGTCGAGCGGCGAGAAGCCGCGCTCCCGCAGCGCGCCGCGGAACCAGCGCGTGTTCTCACGGAGCTTCGCCACGAGATCCGGCCGCGTGCGCAGCACGTGCACGGCGGCGCGCGCGCTGCACGCGACCGTCGGCGGGAGAGCGTTCGAGAACAGCTGCGGCCGCGAGCGCTGCGCGAGCAGGTCGCACACCTCCGCCGACGAGGCGACGTAGCCGCCGGCGGCGCCGCCGAGCGCCTTGCCGAGCGTCCCGGTCATCACGTCGACCTCGCCGAGCACGCCGAAGTGCTCCGCGACACCGCGTCCCGTCTTGCCGACGACGCCGACGCCGTGCGAGTCGTCGACGAGGACGACCGCGTCGTGCGCGCGCGCGAGCTCGAGGATGTCCGGCAGCCTCGCGAGGTCGCCCTCCATCGAGAACACGCCGTCGGTGAGGATCAGCTTCCGCGTACCCGGGTCGCACGACTGGAGCAGCGCGCGCAGCTGGGTCATGTCCGAATGCGCGTAGCGCTCCTTCCGCGCGGGCTTCGCGAGCCGCACCGCGTCGATGATCGACGCATGGTTCAGCTCGTCGGAGAGGATCACCGTCCGCTCGTCCGCGAGCGTCGGGATCGCGGCCTCGTTCGCGTTCCAGCACGAGACGTACGTCAGCGCCGCCTCCGTCGCCGACAGCTCCGCGAGGTCGCGTTCGAGCTCGAGGTGCGGCGCGAACGTCCCGCAGATGAACCGTACCGACGCGGTGCCGGCGCCGTAGCGCTCGAGGCCCTCGATCCCGGCGCGGACGACGTCCGGATGCTCGGCGAGGCCGAGGTAGTTGTTCGACGAGAGGACGATCACCTCGCCGCGGCCGGCCATGCGCACGACCGGGCCCTGCGGCGACTCGAGCGTGTTGAACGTCTTGTAGGTCCCGGCCCCGCGGAGCGCCTCGAGCTCCGCGCCGATCTGCTCCGTCAGGACGCTCATCGGTGCGCCCACCTCCCCAGCTTCGCGGGATGCCCGTTCGCGCGCGCCTCGCCGGTCGGGGTGGCGACGAGCGGCTCGTGCGCGGCGCCGTTCGGGTGGAGGACGATCTTGCAGGCCTCACCCGACTCGAGCAGCGCGAACGCACGCTCGAACTGCGCGATCTCCAGCTCCTCGGTGATCAGCGGGCGCAGGTCGACGACTCCGTGCTCGAGCAGCCAGCGGGTCTTGTACCACGTCGCGAAGATCTCGCGTCCGCTGACGGCCGAGACGGTGAGGTTCTTGAAGATGAGCGCCTCGGCGACGTCGAGCTCGACCGGCTGCGCCGGAATCCCGAACAGGATCACGCTTCCGCCGTTCCGCACGATGCGGAAGGCGTCGGCGATCGCGGACGCGGCGCCGGACATCTCGAAGACGACGTCGGGATGCTCGCCCTCGTTCTGCTCGACGAACCACGCGGCGACGTCGTCGACGTCCCGGACGTCGAGCGCGGCATGCACGCCCATCCGCTCCGCGAGCCCGAGCCGGAACGGCGTCCGGTCGGACGCGAGCACGCGGCCGGCGCCCGATGCGCGCGCGATCCCGATGCTGAACAGCCCGACGGGCCCGCAGCCGAGGATCGCGACCGTCTTCCCGGCGACGTCCTCGTGTCCCACCGCGAACACCGCGTTCCCGAACGGCTCCTGCAGCGTCGCGATCTCCGGCGGCAGCTTCGAGCGGTCGTTCTTCCAGATCACCGACTCGGGGACGGCGACGTACTGCGCGAACGCGCCGTCGCGGTCGACGCCGAGGATCTGGGTGTGCTCGCACATGTGCGCGCGGCCGGTGCGGCAGTGGAAGCACGCGCCGCACGTGACGTGGCTCTCCGCGGACACGAAGTCGCCGGGTACGACGTGCCGGACGGTGCGGCCGACGTCGACGACGGTCCCGGCGAATTCGTGTCCGAGCGTGAGCGGCGGGACGATCCGGTGCTGCGCCCAGGCGTCCCAGCGGAAGATGTGCAGGTCGGTGCCGCAGACGCTCGCGGCCTCGACCTCGACGAGCACCTCGTCGTCGGCGGGGACGGGGACGGGCACCTCCTCGAGCGCGAGCCCCGGCTCGGGTCCGCGCTTGCGGATCGCCCACATGGACTCCATGGGAGCACGATGCCTCCACGCCACGGGGAACGGCATCCGCGCCCCGCCGGAGGTCCGCTGCGGGTTTCTCCTGGCCTTCCTACAGCTTCGTCGCGAGCACCAGGAGCACCGGGACCGCGGCCGCGAGCGCGACGGCGGCGGCGGAGCGGCCCCACGTCCAGCCGTGCGTGGCGCGAACCCCGACGAGCAGCAGCCAGGCGCTCCAGACGAGGCAGGCGAAGTAGACGCCGCCGAAGGCGGCGTCGGTGCGTCCGTAGTCGTCGCCGCCGGTGCGGAAGAGATCCGTGCCGTAGACGGCGATCCGCAGCGGCCACAGCGTCACGAGCGTGAGCGCGAGCGGCGCGGTCGCGAGCCCGAGCGTCTGGCGCGCCCGCCGGTAGCTGCCGAGGCTGCCGAGCCGGCGCGCCGCGCCGTAGAGCAGGCCGCCGCCGAGCCAGTAGAGCGCGAGCGCGTAGACGGCGCCGCCGAGGAAGGCCCAGACGGGGATCAGCGCGACGGACATCGACGGGTCGTTGAGCAGCGTCCGCGCGACCGAGGTCCCGAGCACGCCGGCGATGCCGGCGAGCCCGACGATCGCGGAGATCGGCTCGCCCCGCGCCTCGGTCGCCTCCTCCGACTCGTCGCGGAGCGAGACGAACACGGGTCGCGGCGCGATCAGCACGCCGGGGGCCCGCAGCCACCAGTTGCGCGCGACCGGCGTCGCGGGTGCGGCTTCGCTGCTCACGCGGGCAGGTTAGCCTCCACTCGTGGAGCCCGCGGATTCCGAACTGACTGCGCAGGTGGCGGCCGCGTCGCCGTTCACGGCGTTCCTGGGGATCGAGGTCGTCTCGGCGTCGCCGCGCGAGGTGCGGGCTCGGCTGGCGTGGAAGCCGGAGCTCTGCACGACCGGCGGGATGCTGAACGGCGGTGCGCTGATGGGGCTCGCCGACAACGTCGGCGGCTTCGTCGCGTTCCTCAACCTGCCGGAGGGCGCCGCCGGCACGGCGACGATCGAGTCGAAGACGAACTTCCTCGGCCCCGTGCGCGGCGGCTATGTGCACGCCATCGGCCGCCCGCTCCACACCGGCCGCCGGACGATCGTCGTCGACACCGAGCTCTACGACGACGAGGACAAGCTCGTCGCGCGCGTCACGCAGACCCAGGCGGTTCTCTAGGCTGCCGCGACCGCCGGCTCCGGCAGCACGTGCCGGAGGAACAGGCCGGTGAAGCTCCCCTCGACCCGGACGATGTCCTCGGGGGCGCCGGCGGCGACGATCTCGCCGCCCGCCTCGCCGCCCTCGGGGCCGAGGTCGACGATCCAGTCCGCCTGCTTGATCACGTCGAGGTTGTGCTCGATCACGAGCATCGTGTTGCCGCCGTCGACGAGCCGCTGCAGCGTCTCGAGCAGCTTCTCGATGTCGGCGAAGTGGAGCCCGGTCGTCGGCTCGTCGAGGATGTACAGCGTCCGCCCCGTCGCCACCTTCGACAGCTCCGCGGCGAGCTTCACGCGCTGCGCCTCGCCGCCGGAGAGCGTCGTCGCCGGCTGCCCGAGCTTGATGTAGTCGAGCCCGACGTCGTGCAGCGTCTGCAGCCGCCGCCGGATCTTCGGGATCTTCGCGAAGAACTGCAGCGCCTCCTCGACCGACATGTCGAGGACGTCTGCGATCGAGCGGCCCTTGAACCGCACCTCGAGCGTCTCGCGGTTGTAGCGCGCGCCCTTGCACGTCTCGCACGGGACGTAGACGTCCGGGAGGAAGTGCATCTCGATCTTGATCTGCCCGTCGCCCTTGCAGGTCTCGCAGCGGCCGCCGCGCACGTTGAACGAGAACCGTCCCGGCTTGTACCCGCGCACCTTCGCCTCCGGCGTGAGCGAGTACAGCTCGCGGATGTGCGTGAACAGGTCGGTGTACGTCGCCGGGTTCGAGCGCGGCGTCCGCCCGATCGGCTTCTGGTCGATCTCGATCACCTTGTCGAAGACCTCGATGCCCTCGACCCCGCGGTGCGCGCCCGGCTTGACCCGCGCCTTGTTCAGCCGGTTCGCGAGCGCCTTGTAGACGATCTCGTTCACGAGCGTCGACTTGCCGGAGCCGGAGACGCCGGTGACGCAGACGAACTTGCCGACCGGGAACTCGACGTCGATCGACTTGAGGTTGTGCTGCGACGCGCCGCGCACGAGGAAGGAGCCGCGATCCTCGACGCGCCGCTCCGGGATCGCGATCGACCGGTCGTGCGCGAGGAACTGACCGGTGATCGACTTCCGGTTGCGCGCGACCTTCGCCGCCGGCCCCTCCGCGACGACCTCGCCGCCGTGGAGGCCGGCGCCGGGGCCCATGTCCACGAGCCAGTCGGAGCGGCGCATCATCTCCTCGTCGTGCTCGACGACGAGTACGGTGTTGCCGAGGTCGCGCAGCCGCTCGAGCGTCGCGATCAGCCGCGCGTTGTCGCGCTGGTGCAGGCCGATCGACGGCTCGTCGAGGATGTAGAGGACGCCCACGAGCTGCGAGCCGATCTGCGTCGCGAGCCGCAGCCGCTGCGCCTCGCCGCCGGAGAGCGTCGCCGCCGCGCGGTCGAGCGTCAGGTAGCCGACGCCGACGTCGTCGAGGAACGTCAGCCGTTCGCGGATCTCCTTGACGATGCGGTGGCCGATCAGCTGCTCGGTCTCCGTCAGGCCCAGCTCGTCGAGGAAGCCGAGCGCGCGCGTCACCGACATCTTCGTGAAGTCGTTGATCGAGAGCCCGCCGACGGTGACGGCGAGCACCTCGGGCTTGAGCCGCGCGCCCTTGCAGACCGGGCACGGGCGGAACGACATGTACTCCTCGATCCGCTCGCGCTGCTGCGCCGAGTCCGTCTCCTTGTAGCGGCGCTGGAGGCTCGCGACGATCCCGTCGAACGCGAGCATGTACTGGCGCCGCCGCCCCATCCGGTTGCGGTACTGGACGTAGACCCGCTCGCCCTCCGTGCCGTAGAGGAACCGCGCCTGCTGCTCCTCCGGCATGTCCTCCCACGGCTGCGACGTGTCGATCTCGTACCGCTCCGCGATCGCCTGGATCACCGCCTCGTAGAACCCGGACGAGCCGCCGACCGACCACGGCACGAGCGCGCCGTCGTCGATCGAGAGCGACGGATCGGGGACGAGCAGGTCCGGGTCGATCTCCTGCTGCGAGCCGAGCCCGGTGCAGCGCGGGCACGCGCCGTGCGGCGCGTTGAACGAGAAGATCCGCGGCTGCAGCTCCGGCAGCGACACGCCGTGGTCGGGGCACGCGAAGTTCTGCGAGAACAGCAGGTCCTCTCCGTCTACGACGGAGACGACGACGAGGCCGTCGGCCAGCGCCGCCGCCGCTTCGAGAGATTGCGTGAGCCTGAGACGCAGGTCCGCCTTCATCACGAGCCGGTCGACGACGACCTCGATCGTGTGCTTGAACTTCTTGTCGAGCGGCGGCACGCCCTCCTCGAGCAGGTACTGCTCGCCGTCGACCTTCACGCGGGTGTAGCCCTCGCGCTGCAGCTCCTCGAAGACGTCGCGGTACTCGCCCTTGCGGTCCCGCACCACCGGCGCGTTGACGGTGAAGCGCGTCCCGTCCGGCAGGCGCAGCACCTGGTCGACGATCGCGTCGATCGACTGGCCGGCGATCGGCTTGCCGCAGATCGGGCAGTGCGGCCGCCCCACGCGCGCGTACAGGAGCCGGAGGTAGTCGTAGATCTCGGTGACGGTGCCGACGGTCGACCGCGGGTTGCGCGAGGTCGTCTTCTGGTCGATCGAGATCGCCGGGCTGAGCCCGTCGATGTGGTCGACGTCCGGCTTCTCCATCATCTGGAGGAACTGGCGCGCGTACGCGGACAGCGACTCGACGTAGCGGCGCTGCCCCTCCGCGTAGATCGTGTCGAAGGCGAGGCTCGACTTGCCGGACCCGGAGAGCCCGGTGATGCAGATCAGGCGGTTCCGCGGCAGCCGGACGGTGATGTCCTTGAGGTTGTGCTCGCGGGCGCCGTGGACGACCAGCTCGTCGGCAGCCATTCGGCGGCCATTCTATCGTGCGAACGTGTGTTCGGGAAGGGGTCTGCGCAGCAATTTCTCGACGAGTCCGACCACCTTCCGCGGCTCGGCGACGCAGGGGATCTCGAGGTCGCCGGCGACGATCGTCCCGTAGCCGAGCAGGCGTCCGGGGAGCGACTGCTCGACCTCGACCGAGCCGATCCGGGCGAGCCGGACCGCCGCGGCGCTGCGCCGCAGCACGCCGTGGACGACGAAGAGCTTCTCGGTCGTGAGCACGACGTGCGTGCGGTCCCAGCGCACGACGGCGCCGACCGCCGTCAGGGCGGCGACGACCATCAGCCCCACCCCGGCGGCCGACACGGGCCAGCCGCCGAGCATCCCGACCGCACCGAGCGCGCCGAGGACGAACGCGCGGAGGAGCGGCCGCGCGAGCACGACGCCGTGGCGGCGCGCGTCGAGGAAGACCTGCTCGTCCCGCGTCTCGAGCATGGTCCCCGCTCCTTCGACGCCGAAGGAGCTAGGCCTTGCGCCAGCGGCCGAAGACGAGACCGCCGAGCGTGAAGCCGAGCCCGAAGGTGCCGAGCGTGAACCCGCCGATGGCGACGGACTTGCGCCACGTCGAGAGCCGCTGCCAGCGGCCGAGCGCCTCTTGCTCCTCGGTCGTCAGCGCCTCGCCCCGCCGCTGCTTGCGCAGGGCGCCGCCGGCGCGGAGCCCGAGATAGAGGTCGTCGAAGATCTCGGCGGATTCGTCGGCCATACGCTCAATGTATAGCCTCAACCGGTCGTGATAGCACGCGTCGTCCACGTCTCGGACCTCCACGTCGGCAGCCACGAGGACCCCGCGGTCGAGCGCGGCATCGCCGAGCTGGTCGAGCGGGTGGCCCCGGAGCTCGTCGTCGCGAGCGGCGACCTGACCCATCGCGGCCGGCGCGAGCAGCACGAGCGGGCGGCGCGGTTCCTCGAGAGCCTCGGGCCGCCCGTCCTCGCGGTCCCCGGGAACCACGACATCCCGTGGGCGCTCCCGGCGCGGGTGACGCACCCGTGGCGCGAGTTCGAGCGGCAGTGGGAGACGACCGAGCCGCTGTACGCCTCGCCGGCGATCGTCGCCGTCGGCCTCAACTCGGTGCGCCCGTGGCGCTACCAGTCCGGGGGCATCCGCGACACGCAGCTCGCCCGCGCGCTGGAGCAGCTCGGCGCCGCGCCGCCGGGCGCGGTCCGGGTGGTCGCGATGCACCACCACATGATCGGGGCGCCGTGGCGGAGCAGGAAGCGCCCCGTGGCGCGCCGCAACCACGTGCTCGCGAGGCTCGTCGACGGCGGCGCCGAGCTCGTCCTCGGCGGGCACATCCACCAGGCCGCCGTGAGCGAGCGGCACGAGTTCGAGGTGCTGGAGCAGGAGGGCCGGCCCGGCGTCGTCGTCTCGATCGCGCCCGGACTCGGACAGCCCCGGCCGAACCGCCGCGGCGAGGCGCGGGGCTTCCACGTCTACTCCGTCGACGAGAGCACGATCGAGGTCGAGACGTACGTCTGGGAGCCGGGCGGCTTCCGGGCGACCGCGACGCGGCGGTTCAGCCGCGGCCCGCGGCTCGTGCCGGGACCCTGACCCGCAGCGCGCCGGGCCGGATCGCGAAGCGGAGCGGCGGCTCCAGGTCGGCCGCCTCGCCGTCGATCCCGGCGTGCACGACCGAGGGCGCCTCCACCTCGACCGACTCCGCGCTCCACGACCGCCCGCCGGCGGGACGGCCTCCGCTCGGGGGATCGAGGACGATCACCCCGAGCACGCCGCCGTCGAGCGCGGGACGCCCGCCGGCCCGAGGCGGCGCGGCCGGCGCATACGGATTGTTCGAGACGAGAACCACGTCGGGGCCGCGATGCTCGCGGCCGCGGCGGTCCAGAAGGCGGAGCTCCGGGATCTCGACGCCGCCCCGGAGCACCTCGTCCGCGGTGTCGAGCAGCGTGCGCAGACGGGCGTCGCGGTACCCCGCCTGCCGGACCGCCTCGCCGTAGATCCCGAGCGAGACGTTGTTGAGGAACAGCCGCCCGCTCACGTCGCCGACGTCGATGCGGCGCTCGACGCCGTCGGCGAACGCGTCGAGCGCGCCGGCGGGGTCGTGCGGGTCGAGGCCGAGGTCGCGCGCGAAGTGGTTCCGCGTCCCGGCGGGCACGCAGACGAACGGCAGCCCGTGCTCCACGGCCGCCGACGCGACGACCGCCAGCGACCCGTCGCCGCCGGCGACTCCGAGGGCGTCCGCGCCCGCCTCGACCGCCTCGCGCACCGCCGCGGCCGGGCTCTGCCCGGGATCGAGGAGGACGACCTCGATGCCGAGCTCGCGCGCGCGCTCGGCCACGGCCGCGCGCTCGGCCTTGCCGTCGCCCGAGCGGGGATTGACGAACAGCACCGGCTGTCGCAGTCGAGCGGCGGGCTCCCGGCCGTGACGCGACCGCGGCCGCACGGCCTACCGCCGCAACCGCCCGAGCAGGCGCATGCGCGCGGCCGAGTACTCGTCGTCCGCCAGCACGCCGGCATCGTGCAGCTCCTCCAGCAGGCCGAGGAAGTGCGCCGGGTTCTCGGTCGGCTCTTCCGGCCGGGCGTCCCGCGCGGCGGCGGTCGCGAGCGCGAGCCCGGACGCCTCGGGATTCGGCGGCGCCCCGAACGGCGAGCGGATCTGGTCCGGATCGATCCCGGCCCGACGCAGCCGCTGCCGGTATTCCTGGACGCCGAGCCCCCGCTCCGGGAAGCGGTACGCCTCGGGCCCGAACAGGGGCCGCTTCTGGACGAAGCGGCGATAGAGGACGACGAGCACGATCGCGGCGACGAAGCCGGCGATCCCCACCCACGCCGGGTCCGGCCCGACCGCGAGGACGACGATCCCCCAGCCGACGAGCGAGCCCGCGAGCCCGATCAGCAGCGTCAGCCACGCGGGCATCGGATCCGGCCCCGGGACGGCGAAGCGCGCGAGACCGCCCGTGATGAACGCCGACAGGAGCAGCGCCACGACGCTCGCGAACATGCCCGGAGCTTACGCGTGCACGTGCTCGCGCGCCCGCGCCGGAGCCGCCGTCTCGAGCTCGCCGAGCAGCCGCCACGAGACGGCGGTGATCTCGTCGACCGCGCGCTCGAACGCGGCCTCGTTCGCGCGAGACGGCTTCCGGTAGCCGCTGATCTTGCGGACGAACTGGAGCGCCGCGGCGCGGGCCTCCTCGCGGCTCGCCGCCGGCTCGACGTTGTACAGCGTGTGGATGCTGCGGCACATCGCTATGCCTTCACCTCCTCCAGCGCCTGCAACTCGCGCCGCAGGTCCCTGATCTCGTCGCGGAGCTTCGCCGCGTACTCGAAGCGGAGCTCCTCGGCGGCGATCAGCATCTCCTCCTCGAGCGTGACCACGAGCTTCTCCAGCTCCTCGCGGCTCATGCCCTCGACCTTCGACGCACCGCGCCGCCGCCGCGCCGGCACGTGCGGCGCCTCGAGCGAGAGGAACTCGGCGATGTCGGAGACGCCCTTCGACACCGACTCGGGGACGATCCCGTGCTCCTCGTTGTACGCGAGCTGGACCGCGCGGCGGCGGTTCGTCTCGTCGATCGACTCCTTGATCGCCTCCGTCTGCTTGTCCGCGTACATGAGCACCTTGCCGTTGACGTTGCGCGCGGCGCGGCCGATCGTCTGGATCAGCGACGTGCGGCCGCGGAGGAAGCCCTCCTTGTCCGCGTCGAGGATGGCGACGAGCGAGACCTCGGGCAGGTCGAGCCCCTCGCGCAGGAGGTTCACGCCGACGAGGACGTCGTACTCGCCGAGGCGCAGCTCGCGGACGATCTGGATCCGCTCGAGCGTGTCGATCTCGGAGTGGAGGTAGCGCGCCTTGACCCCGGACTCGAGCAGGTAGTCCGTCAGGTCCTCCGCCATCTTCTTCGTCAGCGTCGTCACGAGCGTGCGCTCACCGACGGCCTCTCGCTTGCGGATCTCGCCGAGCAGGTCGTCGATCTGGTTGCGCGTCGGCCGCAGCTCCACCTCCGGGTCGACGACACCGGTCGGGCGGATCAGCTGCTCCGCCGTGCGCGTCGAGTGGCGCAGCTCGAACGGCCCCGGCGTCGCCGAGACGAACACGAGCTGCGGCACCTTTGCGAGGAACTCGTCGAACCGGAGCGGACGGTTGTCGAGCGCCGACGGCAGCCGGAAGCCGAAGTCGACGAGCGTCTGCTTGCGCGAGCGGTCGCCCTCGTACATCCCGCCGATCTGCGGCACCGTCTGGTGCGACTCGTCGACGAAGACGACGAAGTCGGACGGGAAGTAGTCGAGCAGCGTGTGCGGCGCCGAGCCCGGCGGCCGGCCGTCGAGGATGCGCGAGTAGTTCTCGATCCCGTTGCAGAAGCCGAGCTCCTGCATCATCTCGAGGTCGTACTCGGTGCGCTGGCGGATCCGGTGCGCCTCGAGCATCTTCCCCTCGGACTCGAATGCGCGGACCTGCTGCTCGAGCTCGTGGCGGATCTCGCCGACTGCGCGCTCGATCGTCGGCTTCGAGGTGACGTACTGCGTCGCCGGGAAGATCGTGATCGAGTCGTGGCGCGCGAGCACCTCGCCGGTGAGCGGGTCGAAATGGGTGATCTGCTCCACCTCGTCGCCGAAGAACGAGATGCGGTGCGCCGTCTCCGAGTACGCCGGCTGCACCTCGACGACGTCGCCCTTGACGCGGAAGCGGCCGCGCCCGAGCAGCGTGTCGTTGCGCACGTACTGGATGTCGATCAGCTTGCGGAGCATCAGGTCGCGGTCCTGCTCCTCGCCGACGTTCACGAAGACGACGCGCTCCTTGTACTCCTCCGGCGAGCCGAGCCCGTAGATGCACGAGACCGACGCGACGATGATCACGTCGCGCCGCGAGAGCAGGTTCGACGTCGCCGAGTGGCGCAGCCGGTCGATGTCGTCGTTCCGCGACGAGTCCTTCTCGATGTAGAGGTCGGCCTGCGGGACGTACGCCTCGGGCTGGTAGTAGTCGTAGTAGGAGACGAAGTACTCGACCGCGTTCGACGGGAACAGCTCGCGGAACTCGTTGCAGAGCTGCGCGGCGAGCGTCTTGTTGTGCGCGATCACGAGCGCCGGCCTGCCGACCTTCTCGATCGTCCACGCCATCGTCGCCGTCTTGCCGGTGCCGGTGGCGCCGACGAGGGTCTGGTAGCGCTCGCCCGCGAGCAGCCCGTCGGCGAGCTCGGCGATCGCCTTCGGCTGGTCGCCGGTCGGCCGATAGATATCGGTCGTCGCGAGCTCGGGCACGCGGACAGCGTATCGGCCGCGGTGATCGCGACCACTAGCCGGTCCGGGCGAGCCGCTCCTCGGCGACGTGGATGATCCCGTTGAGGTCCGTGCAGACGACACACGCGTACGTGCGGAGCGTCCCGTCCCGGCTCGAGCTGACGAGTCTCGGCCCCGACGGTGCGAACGCAACGTCGGTCAGCTTGCCCGTGTGTCCGCGGAGATAGAAGAGCTGCCGCGCGGAGGGCACCGACCAGATGATGACGCTCACCGGGCCGGTCGCGGCGACCCAGCGCCCGGTCGAGTCGAAGTCGATCGCCCGCACCGGCCCGAAGGCCGTCCGCTGCAGGGGGTAGTGCACGCCGGACGCGACGGTCCAGATGCGGCCGTCGGAGTCCGCGCCCGATGTCGCGACGAGGCTGCCGGCGTCGCTGAAGGTGACGTCGAGGACCTCCCTCGAGTGCCCGCGCAGCACCCGGTACAGCCGGCCGCTGCGGGCGTACCAGAGCCGGCCGTTCGTGTCCGTCCCGGCGGTCGCGACGAGCCGGCCGTCGGGCGAGAACACGGCCTTCGTGTCGGCGCCCGCCGATGAGAGCTCGTGCAGCTGCCTGCCCGTCGCGGTGGACCAGATTGCCGCGCCGCCGGCCCCGGCCGTCACCAGCTCGTCCCCCTTCGGCGAGAACGAGATGTCCGCGATCGTCCGTCCCGTCTGCGCCGACCACGCGAGACCGGCCGCGCGCGGGTGCCACACCCGGAGGACGCCGCGGCGGTCGGCGCTCGCCACGGTCGTGCCGTCGGGTGACACCGCCACCACGGTCACCGGCGCGGCGCCGCTCTGCGGGGTGAGCGGCGTGCCCGTCCGGCCGTCCCAGACCTCCGTCGTCCCGCGCGCGCCTCCGGCGGCGACGACCGACGCGTCGCTCGAGACGCCCAGCGACGTGAACTTCTGACCCAAGGCGCTGTGGAGAGAGTGCGTCGGCTGACGCGACACCGGGTCGTACATCTTCACGACGCCGCTCGACCACATGCCGACGATCGAGCCGGCCGCCCAGCGGACGGCGCGCGCCTCGCCGGGAGCGCGGCCGAGGAGGTCGAGCACCTCGTCCGGGAGGGCGTACCAGACTCGAACCGTCTTGTCCTCACCGCCGGTGAGGAGCTGCACCCCGTCGGCCGAGAAGGCGAGCGCGTTGATCTTGTCGCCGTTCCCCGCCAGCACCGCGGCCTGCGATCCGGCGCCCGGGCCGTCCACGCGCCAGAGGTGCACCGTACGGTCGGGGCTCCCGCTCGCGACGACGTGGCCGTCCGGGCTCCACGCGAGGCTCGTCACCGGGTTCAGATGGCCGAAGAGGAAGTACGTCCGCTCGTGGCTCTTGACGGTCCAGATGCGGACGCCGCTGTCCTCGCCGCCGGTCGCCAGCCGCTTGCTGTCCGGGCTGAACGCGACGACGTTCGCGCCGCTCTTCGCATCCCGCAGCGCCTCGATCGGGGCGCCGGTTCTCGCGTTCCAGACCTCCGTGAGCCCGGTCGCGCCGACGGTGGCGACCTGCAGGCCGTTCGGGGAGAACGCGATGTCGTTGATCCCGATCCCCGGCAGCGAACGGATCCGAGTGCCGTCCGCGCGGAAGAGCCACGCGCGGACATGGCCGTCCTGCTCCTGGACCGCGGCCGCGATCCTGTCGCCCGAGGTGGTGGCGCTGAGGAGCCGGGTATGCGCGATCGCGCGGCGCAGATCCCGACGCAGCGGCACGAGCACGAGCCCGCCCTGGGGTCCGCGCGCGGCGACGACCGGCGTCGCCGGCTTCACCTCGCCGCCCGTCGCGACGTCCCAGATCTGTGCGAACCCCTGCCGCGACGCCGCGACGAGCCGTCGGCCCTGGTCGACGAAGCCGACTTCTCCGACCGCGCGACGCGCGACGAGCTGCCGGACGACCCGCCGGTTGCGGGCGTCGACGAGGAGCACGCGGTTCGGCTTCACCGTCGCCGCGATCAGCTTTCCGTCCGGTGCAGCCGCCACGGCCGTAACCGCGTCCTCGGTGTGGCGGACGAGCCTGAGGCGGTCGGCGACGAGCGTCTGCCGAAGCACGGACTCCGTCGCCGGTCCCGGCACGAGCCACGCCGCCGCCAGCGCGAGCCTGACGCCCCGGTTGGGGTTGACCGTCAGTTGGATGAGCGCGTTCGCGTCGAGCGCCCGCGCACGCGCCTGCCTCGCCCGCGTCTGGGCGGTGCCGCGCTCCGAGAGTGCCCAGACCGCGAGGCCGGCGACGACCGCGAGGGCCGCGAACGCGAGCGCCGTGAGGGTGAGGAGGCGCCTGTGCCGACGCCGGGCGATCTCTCGCTCGCGGTCGACCCGGCGCTGCTCGCGCCACGTGCGGATCGGCTCTCCGAGGACGTCGTGGAAGATCTCGTAGCGGTCCGATCCGTCCAGGCTGTGGACGATGCGGTCGTGCGACAGGGTCGCGAGCACGCGGCGCAGCGAGTCCTCCGGAACGCCCGCGTACTGCGCAAGGTCGGAGGCGCGGTGCGCGATCTTCGTACCGGACGGCGTGACGAGGTGCTCGAACACGCTCGCCGCGACGTCCTGCTCGTCGTCCGTGAGCTCGTCGAGCGCGCCGAGGAGGTGATCGCGGACGATCGTCCTCGCGCCGCCGAGCCTGCGCAGGGTCTCGACCCGCAGAACCTCCGATCCCGTCTCCCGCTCGCCGTCCCAGATTCGCTCGAGCACGAGCTGGAGATACGGCGCCTCGATCCGGTCGCGGTCCTGCGTGCGGCCCTCGACGGCGACCTCGTCCAGCACCGCCTCGACGAGCTCGGGCTCGATCGTGATCGACTCCCCCGTCAGCTCGTGCCAGCGCGAGAGTGGCCCCGTGATCGCAGCGCGCGCGGCGGCGCGATCGAGGTGCTCGAGCCGTACCTGGTTGGCGAACACGTTCGGAACGCGAGCCTTGAAGGCGTCGAGCTGGGCGAGACTGTCCTCGCGGAGGGAGACGAGCACGTGCGCCCGCGAATCCCGCAGGAGCTCGGGCAGCGACTCGAGCAGCGTGCCGGGCTCGTCATTGCCGTGGTAGAGGAAGTACTCCTCGAACTGGTCGAGGATCAGGTACGCCTCCTCGGCATCGCGGACGTCGTCGAAGATGCCGTCGAGCGACCCGGCCCACGAGTCC
>Ga0335070_10005454_pt1 | contig 14942 bp, 12 predicted proteins | sample Lox_Sample_13_FD_206722 | JGI IMG/M metagenome (GOLD analysis project Ga0335070, IMG submission 206722) | Soil microbial communities from Loxahatchee National Wildlife Refuge, Florida, United States - Lox_Sample_1.3 | ecosystem: Environmental > Terrestrial > Soil > Wetlands | place: USA... | reverse complement strand
TCATAGGCTCCCGCCTTGATGGCGGCGAGCGCCGCCTCGACCGTGCCGAAGGCGGTCATCAGGATCACCCGGACGTCGGGGGTCTGCTCCTGCAGTCCCCGGAGCAGCTGCAGGCCGTCCAGGTCGGGCATCCGGATGTCCGAGATCACCAGGTCGAAGACGCGGTCGCGGGCGAGGGCCAGGGCCTCGGTCCCGCCCCGAGCCACCGCCACCTCGTAGCCCTCGGCCTGCATGGCCTCGGCCACCACGCTGCAGGAGGCCTCGTCGTCATCGACCACGAGCAGCCGCGCTCGACTCATTGGTTCGGCTCCTGGGACGGCAGGGGCAGGTGGATCTCGAGGGTGGCCCCCCCGCCCGGAGTGTCGGCGATCCGGATGCTCCCCCCCTGGGCCTCGACGATCTGGCGGCAGATGGCGAGTCCCAGGCCCGTCCCCTTGCCCGGCGCCTTCGTGCTGAAGAAGGGCTCGAAGATCCTCGGACGGATCTCGGCGGGGATGCCGGGCCCCGAGTCGGCCACGCGCAGGATAGCCGCGTCCGGCGCGCGGCCGATCTCGACCGCCAGGGATCCGCCGGCGGGCATGGCGTCGACGGCATTGGTGAGCAGGTTGAGAACCACCTGCTGGATCTCGGGGCCGTCGATCCGGAGCTTGGGGAGCGCGTCGCAGGGGATGAACCGGCAGGCGATGCCCTTGCCGGCCAGCACGGGCGCCATGAGATCGGTCATGCCCTGGACCAGGGCGTTGAGATCCGTCGGCTCCACGCGCCGCGTCAGGCCCTGCGTTGCCGCCAGGCGCTCCTGGACCGTCCGGACCAGGCGCCGGATCTGCCCGTCGATGGTCGCCAGCCGCTGCCGGTCCTGATCGGTCAGGCCCGGGCTCCGCCCCAGGAGCTGCAGGTGGACGGCGATGGAGTTGAGGGGCGAGCCAATCTCGTGGGCGATGGTGGCGGCCATGTGGCCCATGGTGGCCAGCCGCTTGGAGCGGCCGAGCTCCCGCTGCAGGTCGAAGAGCAGCTCGGTCGCCCGCCGCAGGGCGTCGTTGCGCCGCTCGAGCTCCTGGGTCGCCTCGGCGACCCGCTGCTGCAGGTCCTGGTTGAACCGGTTGATCTGCGCTACCAGGCGGGTGTTCTCGGCATGGCTCTCCCGGATCCTCGCGAGCATGGCACCCAGGCCCTCAGCGAGACGTCCCAGCTCGTCCGGGTGGCCGGGGGCGGGCGTGGCGGACAGATCGCCCCCCTCCACGGCGCTCATGGTCCGCAGCAGGCCGGCGATCGGCCGACTGATGTTCCGCTCGCTGAACAGGGCCAGGCCGGCGATCGTGGTGGCGCTGGTGAGGACGAGCACCAGGAGAAGTTGCTCCCCCAGGTTGAGCGCCAGGCGGTTTGCCCCCTCGAGCGAGATGGCCAGCGCAACCGCACCCGCCACCTGCCCTTCGAGGCGGATGGGAGCGACGGCAATCCAGACGTCCTGGCTTCCCGCCTGGCCGGCCGCCGTCACCGTGCGGTTCCCTGCGACCGCCTGGGCGATCACCTGGAAGGTCTCCGGTGAGGAACCCTCGCGACTCGAGGCCACGGGGTGAAGGCCCCCGGGCTCCTTCGCGTACACCTCGAGCCACTGGAGCGTCGGGCGAGCCGCCAGGATATTCCGGACCTCCGCTGCCAGGAGCTGGCGGTCCGCCAGCTCCTGGGGGGTGGTGATCCCGTAGGCGATATCCGAGGCGATGGAGGTCGCCCGCGAGCGGATGTCGTCCTTCAGCGCGCGGAAGGCGAGCCAGCCGTGCATGGCGCTGGCGGCCAGGCAGCTGGCCGCCGCCAGCCCGACCACCAGCGCCGTCATCTTGAAGCGCAGCGAGCGTGATCGCATGGGGGCGCAGCTCTCGGGTGCGCGGGTATCTTAGCCCAAGACGCCTCCCGCGTCACCTCATCTACCGTGGACCCAGCGCTCCGACTTGCGGCAGCTCCACTTCCCCGGGCGACCGCCCGGTGGGTGCGCCTCGGCCCGGGACAGTGGCCCCTTCGAGGCCTCCGGTGCCGGTCGGCATCCCCGGCGGAATCCCCTTGACGCTGCAGCCAGACTGATGATAGCGAAACGGAGCCGATCGGTGGCGAGTCTCGCCATCGCAATGCACGAGGTCGCCTTCACCAACAGGGGCCCGACGTATTGGTCATTGGCCATTTCGCCGGAAGAATTCACGAGCGCCTCGTGAATTCTTCCGGCCGAGGAGCGTCCCGCATGCGCACACGCCGATTGGGCCGTACCGGTTTCCTGGTGAGCGAGCTTGGCCTGGGGACCTGGCCGCTGGCGGGGGAGGGCCCGGTGATCAACTACGGGACCGTGGACGAGCGTCAAGCCCTCGCCGTGCTCCAGGCCTACGTTGATCGCGGGGGGAACTTCATCGACACGGCACGAGCCTACAACAATGCCGAGGCCGTCGTGGGGAGGTTCCTGCGCGGCGGAGGGATCCGGGAGCGGATCGTCCTCGCATCGAAGACGGTGGCGGGCGAAGCGGCGGAAACCGTCCCGCGCATCCGGGAGGACCTGGAGGCCTCGCTCAGGACGCTCGGCACCGACCACGTGGACGTCTACTTCCTCCACCACCCGCCCGAGGATCCGGGGGTGATGGCGAGGGCGCTGGATGCGATGGAGACGCTCAGGCGCGAGGGCAAGATCCGGGCGATCGGCGCCTCGATCAAGGGGGCGAACGTCACCGAGGCGACGGAGCGGCTGGCCGACGCCTACCTCGGTTCGGGCCGCGTGGATGTCCTCCAGGTGGTCTACAGCGTGCTACGGCAGAGAAACCGCGCCGTCATCGAGAAGGCCGAGGCGCAGGAGGTGGGCGTCGTGGTCCGCACGGCGCTGGAGAGCGGGCTGCTGACGGGGGCGTATCGTCCCGGGCACGTCTTTGCGGGCAACGACCACCGGGCGCGCTACGACCGGGCCAGGCTCGAGCACGTGCTCCGGGCGGCGGCGGAGCTGCGGCAGTTCGCGGTCGGGCCGCCCTACCGGACCTTGCCACAGGTGGCGCTTCGCTTCTCGCTGCAGCCGGCGGGGGTGTCGTGCCTGATCTTCGGGGCCCAGAGCGCTGCGGAGGTGGTCGAGAACCTCGACGTGCTCGACCTGCCACCCCTCGACCCGGGCATCGTCGCCGAGATCCGCCGCCGGTACGGGGAGCAGACGGAGCAAGCGAACTTCTTCTAGCAGGTTGCCGAGGGCCTCGATTTTCCTAGGCTGCTCAAAAGGCCCAGGTGCAAGGCGGCCCACGATCCGAGGGGCGAGGCGTACTCGGTGCGTACGCCGCAGCCCCGCGGGAGCGGGCCAACGCCGCAGATGGGCCTTTTTCAGCAGCCGGTAGGAGGCGGGCATGGGGAAGCTCGAAGGCAAGGTGGCCCTCATCACCGGGGGCGGCACCGGGATCGGACGGGCCATCGCGCTGCTGTTTGCCGGGGAAGGCGCCCGGGTGGCCGTCTGCGGGCGACGGCGGGAGCCGATCGAGGCGGTGGCGAGCGAGATCGAGGCGTTGGGCGGTCGGGCCGCGGCGTTCACCGGGGACATAGCCATCGAGGCCGACATCTGCCGGATCGTCGGCGAGACGGTGGCGCGCCTGGGTGGCCTGGACGTGCTGGTGAACAACGCCAGCGTCGTGGGCCAGGTGGCGCCGGTCGCCGAGCTCGACCTGGCCGCGTGGAACCAGGCGCTGGCGGTGAACCTGACCGGAGCCATGCTGTGCTCGCGCGAGGCGGTACGCCACATGCGGGCCTCGGGGGGCGTCATCATCAACGTCTCCTCCAACGTCGGGAGGCGCGGCTTCCGCAACCGGGCCCCCTACGTCTGCTCGAAGTGGGCGCTGCACGGCCTGACCCAGACGCTGGCCCTGGAGGTGGCAGGCCGGGGCATCCGGGTGAACGCGATCTGCCCCGGGCCGGTCCTGACCGAGCGCCTCCAGGGCTCGATGCGGAAGATGGCGGCGGCTCGCGGGATCACTCCCGCCGAGGTGCAGAAGGAGTGGGAGGCCGAGTCGCCGATGGGCCGCTTCGCCACGGCGGAGGAATGTGCCCGGGTCGCGCTGTTCCTGGCCTGCGCCGATTCCTCGGCCATGACGGGCCAGGCCCTGAACGTGACGGCCGGCGTGATCATGACCTAGCCCCCAGGATTCGCGACGGCGGTCGCGTATCCTTACGGCGATGCGGGGCAGGGAACCTGCTGCGGAATCCCCTTGACCCCCCCGGGAGGCGATGGTATGCGTTGGCCGCTCATCGTTGATGAGGGAATGCGCGAGCAGGTGGAAGGTGTGCACCACCAAGACGGAGGACTCGCCATGCGCAGAACACGTCGGAGCCCCGCAGCTCCTCACCCGCCCGTGACCCGCCGGACCTTCCTGCGGCTGATGGCCGCGGGGATCGGCGCCGGGGTCGTGGACACCCGCCGGTCGGACGCCGCGGCGGGCTGGTCCCTGGCCGAGGCGGCACGCCCCTACCGGGGGACGACCATCAAGGCGGCCTCGGTCACCCACTGGGCCAACAACGCCGTCCAGCCGCTGATTCCCGAGTTCGAGCGCGAGAGCGGCATCAAGGTGGACTTCGAGTACCTGGAGCGGACCGCCCTCAATGCCAAGCTGGATGTGGAGCTGGGGGCCAAGACCGGCGCCTACGACGTCGTGCACATCGACGTCTCCAAGGTGGTGCGCTACCAGCAGGCCGGGTGGGTGGTGCCGCTGGACGGCTTCCTACAGAACCCGGGGCTCACCGATCCCAAGGCTTCCGTTGCGGATTTCATCCCGCCCTTCCTCAAGACGGTGACCGTGGACGGCAAGGTCTACGGGCTGCCCTTCTCGGGAGAGTCCACGGCGTTCTTCTACCGGACGGACCTCTACGAGAAGAAGGGGGTCAAGCCGCCCCGGACGATGGAAGAGCTGGACGCGGTCAACAAGATCGTTCACACCGGGGAGGTCCCCGCCTTCGCGATGCGGGCGGTGAAGGGCGAGGGCCTGAACGTCTTCACCTGGACCACCTGGCTGCGCTCGTACGGCGGGCAGTTCTTCGACGCGCAGGGGCGACCGGTCCTGGACAGCCCCGAGGCCGTCAGGGCGACCGAGGAGTACGCGCGGCTGCTCCAGACCTACGGCCCCAAGGGGGTGGCGAGCTACCGCCACTTCGAGATCCTGGCGGACTTCCAGCAGGAGAAGCTGGCGAGCTGGATCGACGCCACCTCGCTGGCGGCCCGGATCAACGACCCCAAGACCTCCCGCGTGACCGAGCGCTGGGCGATGGCGCCGGTTCCCCGGGGTCCCGCCGGCCAGTTCCCCGGGATCTATGCCCACGCGCACGGCATCGCCGCCGACTCGAAGAAGAAGGAGGCCGCCTGGCTCTTCGTGCAGTGGTGCACCAGCCCGGACGTGCAGCTGCGCCGGTCGGCCAAGGAGGGCGGGGCGGGGGATGTCACCCGGGTCTCCGTCTTTGAGGCGCCGGAGTTCAAGCAGTGGTGGTCCAAGGGTAACTACGCCGAGGTCACGCTGGCCTCCGCGAGGGTCGCGCTCCCGGACTACCGGCCCACCTTCATGCCGGAGTGGCTGGAGGTCGGCGACCGGCTGGGCACGGCCATCCAGCAGGTCATCACCAAGGAGCGCGATGCCAGGTCCGCCCTGGCGGCCGCCAACGCCGACATCGCGCGGATCCTGAAGAAGTAGCGGCGCCTCAGGCCCACGCCGCCTGGAGCCCCGGGACGGAAACGGTCGCCCCCCCGGGCTCCAGGCCGGGCGGCCCACCATGCCTGCAGCTCCCGTGCGCGCGGATGCCGGTCGCCGTCTCTCGCCCGTGGAGCGGACCTATCTCTGGATGCTCCTGCCCGCGCTGGTGGTCCTGGCCCTCACGGTCCTGGTTCCCCTCGGCCTCCTGCTTCGCAACAGCCTGTATCACTGGCAATTCAGCAAGCCCTGGCTCAGCGGGTTCGTCGGTCTCGAGAATTACCGGGACATGCTGCAGGACGCCCGCTTCGGCGCCTCCATCTGGCGGGCGTTCGTCTTCATTGCCTCCACGGTGGCGGTGGAGGTGACCCTCGCCCTCGGCCTGGCGGAGCTGCTAAGCGTCCGCGTCCGCGGCATGGCCCTGGTGAAATCCGGCTTCCTGCTGCCCATGGTCCTGCCGCCGATCGTGGTCGGGATCATGTGGCGGATCATGTACCACCCGACGCTCGGCATCGTGAACTACTTCCTGCGCTTCATCGGGCTGGATCAGGCCTGGCTGGCCGAGCCGGGCCTGGCGCTGTTCTCCCTGATCGCCGTGGACGTCTGGCAGTGGACGCCCTTCCTGCTGCTGATGTTCCTGGCGGGCTACGCGGCCATCCCCCAGGAGCTGTACGAGGCGGCTCACGTGGACGGCGCCAACCGCTGGCACCGATTCCGGGGCGTGACCCTGCCGCTGCTCCGGGCGCTGATCGTGGTGGGGGTCCTGTTCCGCACGGTGGACGGTATGAAGATCTTTCCGACCATCCACATCATGACCGAGGGGGGGCCGGGCGAGGCGACGGAGGTCATGAACTACTACGCCTACAAGATCGCCTTTGCCTACACCAATGTCGGATACTCCTCGGCCCTGAGCTTTGTCATGTTCCTGCTGGCCATCGCGGTCTCCATCGGCCTGATCCGGGCCGCGCGGCGCCTGGGGGCGACGATATGAACGCGAGTGCCGCGCTCGCCCGGGCCGGATACTGGGCCATCCTGTCGGCCGCGATCCTGCTCTTCCTGTTCCCCATCTACTGGATCGTCTCCATGTCGCTGAAGGCGCCCATCGACGTCTTCGCCATGCCCCCGGTCTGGTGGTTCCGGCCCACGCTGGAATCGTACCGCGAGCTGTTCGGGGATGCGCCGACCCTGCGATATCTGGTCAATAGTACCGTGATCAGCAGCCTGGCCGTGCTCCTCGCCCTCGGGCTGGGGGTGCCGGCGGCCTACGCGCTGTCGCGCCTGCAGCGGCGCTGGAAGGATACCCTCCTCTTCACGATCCTCTGCGTCCGCATGATCCCGCCCATGAGTCTGGGGCTTCCCTTCTTCTTGATGTTCCTCCGCCTGGGGCTGCTCGATACCCACCTGGGCCTGGCGCTGGTCTACCTCTCCCTGAACCTGCCCCTGGTGATCTGGATGATGAAGCCGTTTTTCGACGACGTGCCCATCGCCCTGGAGGAGGCGGCACGCATCGACGGCTGCACGACCGCCCAGGCCCTGCGGCTGGTGGTCGCGCCGCTGGCAGCCCAGGCCATGGCGGCGGTTGGCATCCTGTGCTGGGTGCTGTCCTGGAACGACTATTTCTTCGCCCTGATCCTGACCCGCGAGGCGGCCAAGACGGCCCCCGTCGGGATCACCTACTTCATCCGGTTCGAGGATGCCCGCTGGGCCACCATCGCGGCCGGGGCCACGGTGATCGCGCTGCCGGTGGTGGTCTTCTCCGTCCTGGTGCGGCGCTATCTGGTCTCGGGCTTGACGGGCGGCGCCGTGAAGCAGTGAGCATGGCCCGCGAGTGCGGGCCATCAGACCCGGGGCGGAATCCCCTTGACGCCGCGGGTGGGTCGGTGGTATGCGTTGACCGCTCATCAGTGATGAGGGAGTCTACTGACGCCCGCGGCCGCCGCCCGGATGGCCGCGGGGCGCCGTCCGTCCCCCGGGGGTGCGCCATGAGGCAGCGGGTCATGCGGCGGGCCAGCCTGCAGATGCCTCGGATGCTGTCGGCGCCGAGCGCCGGGTCCCGGCACGACGCGGGATACCTCGCCCTCAGGGAGCTGGCCGGGAGCGCGGAACCCATCGGTTGCTGGCGAATTCGGGCGGCGCTCCAGGCGGCGGGCATCACCGCCAGCGAGGCGACGGCGGGCCGGCTCCTCCGCCAGCTCGACCACGAGGGGCTCACCAGGGCGCTCGGCTCGCGCGGCCGCCTGCTCACCGAGAAAGGGCGGCGGCGGCTGGCAGCCTTCGAGCAGGCCCAGCGCCGCAGCACCTACCACAACGACCTGCTCCGGGCCGTCCGGGCGGAGAACATCGAGGACATCTGCGACCTGCTGACCGCCCGGCGGGCCGTCGAGGCCGAGACCGCCCGGCTGGCGGCCCAGCGGGCCACGGCCGCCGACATCCGGCGGATCGAGGCGGCGGTCGAGCGGCACATCCAGGAAATGCGGAGCGGCGGGGCGCGCCCCGATCACAACCGCGCCGTCCACCACCTCATCGCCCAGGCGTCGCGGAGCCGCATCCTCCAGGCGGTCGTGAACGTCCTCCTGCAGGAGGAGTACCTGCACGAGGTCCAAACCCATATCCAGCGGGCGGCGGACGGCCTCTGGCCCGAGGATCACCTGCTCATCGTGGAGGCCATCAGGAACCGGCAGCCGGAGCGGGCGGCCGAGGCCATGCGGGCCCACACCGACCGGCTGCTGCGGGTGGTGCGGGGCTACCGGATGGGCGGCCGGGGCCGTTCCGGCGACCGGGTGGGGCGGGCGGGCGCGAACCTGGCGCCATGATCGGCATCCAACATATGGCGGGGCGTGCCGCAATGGTGCATCCCGGGTTTTCCAGCAAGGCACCGGCCGGGCGCGTCAGTCGGCGCGGCCGGGGCCTCCACAGAAAGGACGCGAGCGATGGCAAAACCGGCGAAGAAGGTCATGGTGCTGGGTGTGGATGCCCCCATCGTGCCCCGCGTGCACCAGTGGGCCATGGAGGGGAAGCTCCCCACCTTCAAGAAGCTGATCGACGAGGGGGTCTACGCCCCGAACTGCCTGGTGCCGCTGCCCACCATCACGCCGCCCAACTGGACGAGTATCGTGACCGGGGCCTGGCCGGGGACGCACGGCATCACCGACTTCGACGCCCACACTCCGGGGACGCCGCTGGACGTCACCCACAAGGCCTTCGACTCGCGCGAGGTCCTGTCCGAGGCGCTCTGGGGCGCGGCGGAGCGGGTGGGGAAGCGCTCCATCATCATGAACTACCCGACCACGTGGCCCAGCCAGCTCAAGGACGGCTGGGTGGTCGGCGGGGTCGGCACCATGGTGAACGACTGGCGCCTGGACGTTCCCATGGGCCTCTTCAGTCTGAGCAACCTGACCCACGACATCCTGCTCTCCACCGAGCCCTATCCCTTCGCCTCCGAGGTCACCTTCGAGCGGGCCCAAGGCTGGGCGGGGATCCAGCACTCGGCCATGGCCCTGCAGGCCGAGGTCAGCCTCGTCATGCGGCGGACACTCAACAAGATGGAGCCGGTGACCTGGTACCTGCTGGTGGACTCGAGCGACGGCAAGAGCTACGACACGGTCCGGGTCGCCCGCTCCAAGCGAGCGGAGGGCGTGTTCGCCACCCTGCGGGTGGGCCAGTGGAGCCCGAACGTCTACGACACCTTCCAGACCGACAGGGGGCCGCGCCAGGGCGTGTTCCGCTGCAAGCTGGTGGAGCTCAGCCCCGATGCCACCCAGTTCCGTCTTTACGTGCCGGGCCTCTGCTCGCTGGAGGGGTGGGCGGACCCCAAGGCGCTCGAGGACGAGATCACGTCCGAGGAGGGCCTGCCCACCGCCCGCGCCGGCTGGGAGACCTTCCTGATGGAGTGGATCGACGCCAAGACCCTGGTCGAGACGGTCGAGTTCCACCACAACTGGCTGGTGGATGCCAGCCAGTACCTGCTCAAGAACAAGCCCTGGGACCTGTACTTCATCCACATCCACACCCCGGACTGGATGTACCACACCTTCTCGGTGGACCTCGACCCGGCCACCTCGTCGAGCGCCAAGCGGGCTGCGGAATACGAGCAGCTCGAGCTGGAGATGTACCGGGGCGTGGACCGCTGCCTGGCGCGGCTGATGGAGGCGGCGGATGACGAGACGCTCATCATCGTCACTTCGGACCACGGGGCCAAGGCCAAGAACCACGACTTCCACGTCGAGGACATCCTGGAGGCGGTAGGGCTCCTCCACTACCTGCCCGAGGAGGAGGGCAAGCCCCGCCGCATCGACTGGAGCAAGACCAAGGCGGTGGGCCAGCGCTCGGTCTACGTCTATCTCAGCGTCGAGGGCCGGGACCCGAACGGCATCGTGAAGCCCGGCGAGGAGTACGCCAAGGTTCAGGACCAGGTCATCAAGGCGCTCTACGACTACACCGACCCCGAGACCGGGCTCAAGCCGATCGCCATGGCCCTCCGGAAGGAGGACGCCCGGATCGTGGGCCTGTACGGGGACCGGATCGGGGACGTCATCTACGCGGTGGACCCGCGCTTCGGCAAGGAGCACGGCTCCTTCCTGCCCACGGCCAGGGTCGGGATCGGCGACCTGCGGGGGCTGTTCATCATGAAGGGCCCCGGGGTGAAGCAGGGCGAGACCATCCAGCGCACCGTGTGGCTGACGGACATCGCCCCCACGGTGTGCCACCTGGCGGAGCTGCCCATCCCCAAGGACTGCGAAGGGGCGGTGCTCTACCAGGCGCTGGAGGACCCCGACGCCCGGCTGCGGGAGCTGCAGGCGCTGCGCAAGAACGTGGACCGCTTGAAGCGGATGCTGGATCGGCCGCCCATGTGCTAGCCCGCATTATTCGCGAATAGAGCCCGCGAACAATGCGGGCTTGAGGAAGACTCTCATGGTTGGAGGTCAGGAACGGATCGCGCGTCGTCTAAGCGCGGTGACACAGCGTGGCATCCAACCGCCATCACGCACCCTCCCGCAGCAGGCGGGGTTGGCTGTTGGCCAAGTAAGCCCGGATTATTCACGCGCCCGTGGTGAATCATCCGGGCTAGGGGCGGGTGAAACCAGGCGACGGACTTGGAGGACAGAGGAGGGCAGGCCATGATCACGCGGCGACAATTCATCCATCGCTCCCTGGTGGGGACGGGGGGCCTGCTGGCGGCCTCGGCGGCGACGCCCAGGCCGAGCCGGGCGGCGGGCCAGACGATCGTGTCCTTCTGGTCGGGCACCGACCCCACGGTCAAGAAGGCCCTCGAGGAAGAGCTGCTCCCCCGCTTTCACAAGGAGAATCCGGACATCCAGGTCGAGACCACCCTCCTGCAATGGATGGAGTTCTTCCAGAAGGTGAGCGTGGCCTTCACCGGCGGCACCGGGCCGGACGTGGTCGGCTCCGGGTACGGTCAGCTGGGCTCGATGATCGGCAACAAGTGGGTGCAGCCCATCGACGACCTGCTCAAGGGCTGGCCGGATCTCGGCGACATCCAGCCCGTGGGACTGGACTCGGGCAAGAAGGACGGCAAGCGCTACGCGGTGCTGTTGCCGGACATCCGGCCCTTCAACTACCGCAAGGACTACTACAAAGAAGCGGGCCTCGACCCCGAGAAGCCGCCCAAGAAATGGGAGGAGCTGCGGGAGTACTCGCTGCGGCTCACCAAGCGGGACGGCGGGCGCGTGACCCGCGCCGGGCTGGACATCCCCATCAAGAACGGCGAGCAGTTCTTCGGGAGCATCGCCTTCACGCGCGGCCTGAAGAACCTGTGGGACGAGGGCGGGATGCCGCTCTTCGACAGCCCGGAGGGCATCGAGACCATGGAGTACCTGCTCAAGCTGGTGCGCGAGGACAAGGTGACGGTCCCCAGCGACCAGCAGGCGGCGGCCGGCTCCGCCTTCCAGACCGGCGCCGCCGCCCAGGGGATCCTGCAGTCACAGCTCTACGCGGCCATCGATGCCAACGCCCCGGGGGCGCTCGGCGTCGCCATCCCACCCGCCAACCCCAAGACCCAGGCGCTGGTGCTGGGGACGTTCTACGGGCTGAGCGCACGGGCGAAGAACGTGGAGGCCGCGGGCAAGCTGATCCGGTTCCTGTTCTCGCCGGACAGCATGTGGGTCCTCTACAAGGCCGCAGGGTTCCAGCCCATGATGCGCAAGTCGCTGGCGGACCGCTTCGCCAAGGAGCGGCCCTACAACAGCGTGGTCACCAAGACGCTGGAGAACGCGGTGGGCTGGCCGATCTTCCCGACCTTCCTGCAGGCGCGGCAGATCATCATCACGCAGCTCGAGGCGATCTACCTGGGCCAGAAGTCGGCCAAGGACGGCCTGCGATACGCGGCGGAGGAGACCAAGAAGATCGCGGGCTAGCAGGCTGCTGAAAAAGGCCTATCTGCGGCGTTGGCCCGCTCCCGCGGGGCTGCGGCGCCCGGACGAAGTACGCCTCGCCCCTCGGATCGCGGTCCGCCTTGCAGCTAGACCTTTGTGAGCAGCCTGCGCGAGGGCGAGTCGTTCAGCAATATGCAGAGGCACCAGGCTGGCGCGGGGAGGGCCTCCTCTCCGCGCCGTTCCCCTCAGACGAGGGACGCGCGGCATGGCGGGCGGCGGGCATCGCGGCACGGGAGGGCTTGGGCGGCGGATTCGCCGGTGGCTGGGGCCGGACGTGAGCGGGTATCTCCTCATCGCGCCGGCCTATCTCATTTACGCCGTCTACATCCTCGTCCCGGTCCTAGCGGTCTGCCTGCTGAGTCTCACCAGCTACCGGCTGGTCGGCACGTGGCGGTGGGTGGGGCTCGAGAACTTCCGCCAGCTCTGGCTCGACGAGAATTTCACCATGGCCCTGAAGAACACCGGGGTCTACGCGGCCTTCACCCTGGTGCCCAGCCTGGTGCTAGGGCTGGTGCTGGCGGCCCTGCTCAACCGGCGGATCCGCGGGCTCGGCTTTTTCCGCCAGGTCTATTACTTCCCCAACATCGTCAGCACTGTGGCCGCCGCCGTGACCTGGCTCTGGATCCTGGATCCGGCCAACGGCTTCCTGAATCGTCTCCTGGGCATGCTGGGCCTGCCCCAGCCGGAATGGCTCTACAACCCTGCGACGGCCTTACCGGCGCTGATCGCCCTGGGCGTGTGGAAGAGCCTGGGCTTCAACATGGTCATCTACCTGGCGGCCCTGCAGGGCATCCCGCGGCAAATCTACGAGGCCGCCCGGGTGGACGGGGCGCGCGAGATCGATGCGTTCCTCCGCATCACCATCCCCCTGGTCCAGCCGACGACCTTCTTCCTGGTGATCATGGGCTTCATCAACGGCTTCCAGGTCTTCGACCAGATCTACATCATGACCCAGGGCGGGCCGGCCAACGCCACGACGACCCTGGTGCACCAGATCTACCTGACCGCCTTCTTCTACCACCGGCTGGGGTACGCCTCGGCGATCTCGATCTTCCTGGCGGCGGTGGTGGCGGCGGTGACGATCGCGAACTTCCGCTTTGGGCAGCAGGGGAAACTGACGGGAGCGGCCTGACGTGGGGGCGTTGGTGGCGCAGTACCGCGCGCGGCGACTCGGGCTGCACGCGCTGCTCTACGCGGTCCTCATCCTCTTCGCGGCGGCGGTGCTGGCCCCCTTCGCGGTGACCCTGTTCACGTCCCTGAAGCCGAAGGAAGAGCTCTACTTCGTGGGGCTCAACCTGCTTCCCCGCCATCCCCGGCCGTACAACTACATCGAGGCCATGAAGGCGGCGCCGTGGGGGCGGTACTTCTTCAACTCGACCTACGTGACGGCCATCTCCGTCATCGGGAGCCTGCTGCTCAACAGCGTGGCGGGCTTCGCCTTCGCACGCCTTCGCTTCCGCGCTCGGGACGTCCTATTCTTCTTCATGCTGATCGGGATCATGATCCCGCCCCAGGCCATCATCATCCCCCAGTTCCTGATGATGCGCTACATGCCCCTCTTCGGTGGCAACGACCTCACGGGCCAGGGGGGGATCGGCTGGCTCAACAGCTACTGGGCGCTGATCATGCCCTGGCTGGCCGGCTCCTTCGGCATCTTCCTGTGCCGCCAGTTCTACATCAACTTTCCCGAGGAGCTGGACGAGGCGGCCCGTCTGGAGGGCTGCGGGCCGCTGCGGCTCTTCCTCTACATCTACCTGCCGCTCAGCGGCCCGGTGCTGGCGGCGCTGGCGATCCTCAAGACCGTGTTCATGTGGAACGACTTCTTCTATCCCCTGATCATGACGAACTCGGCCAGCATGCGCACGGTGCAGCTCGGCCTGCAGACCTTCGCCGGGGAGTACTACGCCGACTGGCACCTGCTGATGGCCGCGGCGCTGGTGGTGACCCTCCCCCTGGTCGTGCTGTTCCTCTTCCTGCAGCGATACTTCGTCGAGGGGATCGTGACCACGGGGCTCAAGGGCTAGCCAGGATTCTTCACGAAAGGACCGTGAAGAATCCTGGTTTAATTAAGCCCGCCGTATTCGCGAGTGTGCCTCGCGAATACGGCGGGCTCGGAGGTGCGAGGTGAGCGTGCAAGCGACGGTGACGTTCAAGGAGGCGGTGCGCTTCGAGGCGGTGGCCGATTCCGGCCACACGGTCACCATCGACGGTCCCGAGGCGGCCGGGGGCCGGAACGCGGGCTTCCGCCCCATGGAGCTGATGCTGCTGGGGATGGCGGGCTGCATGAGCCTGGACGTGGTCCTGATCCTGCAGCGCATGCGCAAGCAGGTGACGAGCTACACGGTCCACGTGACGGCAGAGCGGGCCGAGGATCCGCCCCGGGTCTACACCGAGGCCACCCTCGAGCACGTGATCGGGGGGCCGGGCCTGGACGCCGCCTCGGTCCAGCGGGCCATCGAGCTGTCCGAGACGACGTACTGCTCGGGCACGGCGATGTTCGCCAAGACGGCCAAGGTGACCAACCGCTTCCGGCTGCTGGCGGGCTGAGCCGCCGGGGAGAGACGAGGACCCCATGTCGACCCCTGCTGCCAGCGGCTCCCCCGGGGCTGGCCTGCGGCTGCCCCGGATCGGCTTCGGGGCCGCCTCGCTCGGCTACATGTACACCCCCGTGACGGACGAGGAGGCGGACGCCGTCGTCGAAGCCATGTGGGCGGCGGGCATCCGGCTGTACGACACCGCCGCCCTCTACGGGGGCGGGCTCTCCGAGGTACGGCTGGGCAGGGGGCTGGCCCGCCATCCGCGCGCCGAGTACGTCCTCTGCACCAAGGTGGGGAGGAGCCGGCCGTTCGGCCAGCGGCGGGCGGCGGACGGC
>Ga0335070_10005452_pt1 | contig 14942 bp, 17 predicted proteins | sample Lox_Sample_13_FD_206722 | JGI IMG/M metagenome (GOLD analysis project Ga0335070, IMG submission 206722) | Soil microbial communities from Loxahatchee National Wildlife Refuge, Florida, United States - Lox_Sample_1.3 | ecosystem: Environmental > Terrestrial > Soil > Wetlands | place: USA... | reverse complement strand
CAGAAGACGCCATGGAATACGAAACAGACTTGGGTGGTCGCAATCGTCATCGTGGTAAGCTTCGTCGTCTTTTATTTCTTCTCCCCTTACGCCAAGCGCCCGATGGAACCCACCCCCGCAAAACCTGTGGAAGAGAAATCCACCACCGTTTCTCCCCCTCCTGTCGCTGCGCGGCCGCCCGCTCCGGAAGGAAAACCATATGCCCCGGAGAAAAAACCTCTCGCGCCCTCCGCTCCCGTCGCGGCGACCACCTCTGTTCAAGAGACGAAGGCGATCTCCCTCCAGCTCAAGGCCATCGAAGAAACATGGTTGAGCGCCCAAGCGGACGACCAGCCCGGAAAGGAGATGATCCTGAGGCCGGGGGAAGAGACAACCTTTCAAGGATCGGGTCGTATTCTCATGAAACTTGGAAACGCAGGGGGAGTCGACCTGGTCTTAAACGGAAAGTCTCTGGGGAAGTTTGGAAAGCCGGGGGAGGTCCTGAATCTCCTCGTCACGCCGCAGGGGGTGGAAGTAAAACGGTCGGAGAAACCGAAACCGCCCAAGGAAGGAACTTCAAATCCCGAATCACAAAGTTCCAATTAAGGTCTACCCCGTCGCGTAAAAACGCATGGGATCTTCGTCCTTCGAAGATTCTTCGACGGGGACATAAATTGATGAAGAAATTATCGAGGAAGACGAGAACATGACTCGGCATCACGACGAAGATGAAAGGGAGAGGATTTCCTGGAGAGAGATTGATCGAAGGAAGGATCGAAGTCCTTACGCGCCTAAAGAAACTCCCCAGGATCAGCCAAGATCCCGCCGTTCGGAATGGGTGATGAAAAAGTATCGAAAGGAGGCCGATAAACTCTTCATGGGAAAGAAAGGAACCAAAAAGCATCAGAAGGCCCATAACGACCTCGATCGTTATCACGGCACCGATCAGTTTGAGACAGTGATGAAGGCCTATTTGGATCAATACGGCTTACCGGAGGATTGGAGCACGCTGTTGCTTTTGTTGGATTATTCAGATTCGAAGATGGTCTTGCAGGCCCTGACGGCGATGAAAAATCTGTATGAGGCCAGGAGCCCGGTTGAAAAACAGGGCTTCAAAGCCAAGGTGGATATTTTAGCCATGACCGCCAGTGACGGCGACCTGAGAGACTTCGCCGAAGAGATGCTTAAAACCTTGTAGCCTCAAACCCATAAAGCGCTCGCTTCGCCAGGAGCCTTCCGACTCATGAGGGCGAAGGCTGAAGGCTTCGATGCTTTGACGGAAGCGCCCTGTGAATATACTGATCCAGAAGGCTCTCGAGCTGGCCTTTGTCCCATCCCGCATAGGTCTCCTTCCCTTCCACAATGAACGTGGGGTAGGTGCGAATCCCGTGACGCAAGGATTTGTAGACCCCGAGAAGCGACGGCGCATCGATCAGCTTAATCGAGAGACGGTGTTTGTAGAGCCGATTTAATTCCCGCATCCAGTCTAAAAGGTTCCTGTTCTCCTCTTTCAAATCCGGAGGATACTCGTCTATCTCGTTCTGTTCGACCTTCTGGTTCAACCCCGTTTGATCGAAGAAGACCTTGCAGCGGCGGCATTGGTCGAAAGAGGTCATCATTTTTGCAACGACTTCCAAAAGAATGGGCTTCATGGTCCGTCTCCTCATGCCATTTAATATAACCCAACGACCGGTGAAATTTCAAATGAGGGTTTCGCACGTCCAATTTCGGGAAGAGGGGCGCGTGCCTCCAGAACTCGCTCTCCGGGCGTCGCCGGGTATTCTGCGCCTCGAAAGAACTGTACCGCGGGCCAAAGCCCGGCGTTGAATCTTTCCCATGGAATGGGTTAAACATGAAAGATGAAGGTCCTCTTGATCTCACCCGAGCGGGAGCGAAAAAAGGAAGAGGCCTTTCTCTTCCGGCTGAGTTTCTTAAACCTCCCTTATATCGCAGCGGTCACGCCTCCCGAGGTGGAGGTAAAAATTGTGGATGAAGCCTTTGACAAAATCAATTTTGAAGAAAAGGTGGACCTCGTGGGGATTACTGCTCAGACGCCCGTTGCCCCCAGGGCCTACGAGATCGCGAAGGAATTTAAAAAGAGAGGCGTCCCTGTCGTCATGGGAGGCGTCCATGCCAGTATGCTCCCTCAGGAAGCGCTTCAACAGGTCGATGCCGTGGTGGTCGGAGAAGCAGAAGGCGTCTGGCCGCATCTGATCGAGGATCTAAAAAACGGTCACATGAAGCGGGTGTACACCGGGAACGATTTTTTCAATCCCTCCGACCTCCCTCTGCCCAAGAGGGAACTCCTCAACGAGAAGTTCTATTTTCCGTTAAAGTTACTCGAAACCACGCGGGGGTGTCCTCATCACTGCGACTTCTGCGGTGTCTCAAAATTCTTTGGATTCCGGTACCGCAATCGTCCGTTGAGTGAAATCGAGCGAGAGCTCAAAACGCTCTTTCAAAAGGGACCGGTGATGAACCCGCCCCTCAAGAATATTCTTTCCTTATTGAGCAAAGACCTTCCCTATTTTCTCAAGCGAAGACTTCTTTACATCATCGATTCCAACGTCGCAGGAGATAGGCGGTTCTGCCTTGAACTTCTCTCTCTTCTTAAGCAATTCGACCTCCTCTGGTATGGCCATGCCCCGGTGTCTGTCGCCTTTGATCAGGAACTCCTGGAAGGATTCGCACAAAGCGGCTGCATCGCCGTCAATATCGGCTTCGAGTCCTTCTCCACAAAGAACCTGAAAGCGATGGGGAAAGGGTTCAACCAGCCCGTCCGGTATGCGGAGGCGGTCCGTCGGATTCACGATCAGGGGGTTGGCATCATGGGAACCTTCATCGTCGGCTTGGATGACGATGACCCCGGTGTCTTCCAAAGAATCATTGATTTTTCCGTTGAATCAAAGCTTGACTGGGCCCTCACTTTTATCATGGCGCCTTACCCTGGAACGGATTCGTTTAGTCGATTGGAAAAAGAAGGAAGGATTTTATGCCGGGATTGGGAGAAATATGATTCCCTCCACGTCGTCTACCAGCCTCTCGGGATGTCTGTGGAAGAGTTGGAGAAAGGGATGAGGAGGGCCTGGAAAGACGTTTTTTCAATTTCTTCAATCCGCAAAAGGGTTCTCAAAAGACCCTGGATTCACCCCCTCTTTTACTTTGGGATGAATTGGGGGTTTCACCGATTGACAAAAACATGGTAGGCGCAAAGAGCACCAAGTTCCAAGCACCAAATAGCAAATGAGTTTCAATGATCAAACTTAAGGATTCCCAAACAAAATCAATTCGGTCATTGCGGTTTGAAATCTGGGATTTATGTGGGATGGGGGGCTTGGGATTTGAAAGAAACCATTTGGGTGGGAACAGACCATTTCGCTAATTCGAAAAAACATGCTAAAATAAGTAGTTATGGATATTCTCTTCTTTAAATTGGCCTCCTTTCTTTACCTCTTCGGCACGTTGGCCTATCTGGCCTACGTTCTCTTCCTGAAGGGGGCCCTCTCAAAAATAGCCGCTGCCGTCGTATCCTTCGGTTTTGCCTGCCATACCTTAGCCATCGTCACGAGGTATTTTGAGGCGGGCTATACTCCTGTTACAAATCTCTATGAATCTCTTTCCTTCTTTGCATGGATGATCATCGGCCTTCTCCTGATGGCCAATTTTAAATATAAGGTCAAGGTCCTGGGTTCCTTCCTTACCCCTATGGCTCTGATCCTGATGCTCTTTGCCCTTGCCCTTCCGAAAGAAATCTTGCCTCTGGCTCCAGTTCTCAAAAGCTTCTGGCATCCTTTCCACGTGATCTTTGCCTTCTTGGGCAATGCCATCTTCACGCTGACCTTCTGCTTTGGCGTGATGTATTTGATTCAGGAACATCAGCTGAAAGCGAAGAGGATGGGGGCAATCGCCAAAAGGCTTCCTTCGTTGAGCCTCCTCGACGATTTGAGCTACCTCTCCCTCAAGTTCGGATTTCCGCTGCTGACCCTCGGGATCATCACGGGGGCGGTCTGGGCAGAATACGCCTGGGGGAGATATTGGAATTGGGATCCCAAAGAAACGTGGTCCCTGATCACGTGGCTTCTGTATGCGGCACTCCTTCACCAGCGACTGACCGTTGGATGGAGGGGAAGGAAAGCCGCCCTCATGGCCATTGTCGGGTTTCTGGCAGTCCTCTTTACATTTCTGGGAGTGAACCTGCTTCTCCCGGGACTGCACACCTATTCCAAGTGGCAATAAGGAAAACAGCCTTAACCTCGACCTTCGATTTCTTATGGAACTTCTCGTTATTGGACTAAATCATAATACGGCGCCGATTGAGATTCGTGAATGTCTGGCCTTCCCCGAAGACAAATTGGCAGAAGCCCTTTCCAAGGTGCACGCCCTTTCCCCGGTGAAAGAAGACATGATCGTCTCCACCTGCAATCGGGTAGAGGTCTATGCCGCCACGCGAGAGACTGAAAAAGCCATTCATGATGTGAAGGAATTCCTCTGTCAATACCATGGAATCTCCTTGAAGGAATTCGAAAAAAGTCTCTATATCCATGTCGGAGAAGAAGCCGTCAAGCATATTTTTCGAGTCGCCTCGAGCCTTGATTCAATGGTTTTAGGCGAACCCCAGATTTTAGGCCAGATCAAGGATGCCTACGACATCTCGCAGCAGGCCAATACTTCGGGTCTCATTCTCCATCGACTCCTCCATCGGGCCTTTCATGTGGCCAAAAGGGTGAGAACCGAGACGAAAATTGCCATCAGTGCGGTGTCGGTCAGTTCCGTGGCGGTTGAGTTGGCCGAAAAAATTTTTGGAACCCTCGAAAAGAAGACCGTGTTGCTCATCGGAGCGGGAGAAATGTGTGAACTGGCCGCACGGCACCTTGTCGCGGGGGGCGTGGAGAAAATGGTCGTGACGAACCGCACTTATGAGCGGGCCGTCTCACTGGCTCAGGAATTCAAGGGCGAGGCCATCCCTTTTGATGACATGACACTGGGCTTGAAGAAGGCCGATATCGTCATCAGCGCTACCAATTCTCCCCATCACCTTATCGGACATGACCAGATCGCCAAGGTCATGAAGGACCGAAGGCAGAAACCGATCTTCTTCATCGATATCGCGGATCCTCGGGATATCGAACCCAGAGTCGGCGATCTGGAGAACGTTTACCTCTACAATATCGACGACCTTCAAAAAGTGGCCAACGAAAACATCAAGGATCGGGAAAAGGAGGCCCTGAAGGCAGAGGGCCTCGTCCAGGACGAAGTGGCCAAATTTGTGAGCTGGTATCGATCTCTGGATGTCACCCCCACCATCGTGGCCTTAAGAAAGAAGTTTGAAGAAATCAGGAAGAAAGAGCTGGAGAAAACCCTTTCCCTTCATCCCAATCTGTCCGACAAAGAGAAGAAATCGTTGGAGGCCTTGACCTCTGCCATCATCAATAAGATTCTGCACACACCCATCACCCTCCTCAAGCAAACAGACGAGGAGGCGACTGCAGACCTTTACCTCGACGCCCTCCAAGCTCTCTTCGGACTGCCGGAAAAATCGTTGGAAACGATGTTGGAAAAATTCGAAAAAGGGGAAGAAAAGGAGGAAACCAATCTCGAAGATGCCCTCTGAACTCAAAATCGGGACCCGCGGAAGCCAACTCGCCCTCTTTCAGGCCAATTGGGTGAAGGAGCAGCTGTCCCGCGCCCATCCCGACCTCAACGTCACGCTGATCAAAATCAAAACCACAGGAGACAAAATCCAGGATGTCCCCCTGGCGAAGATCGGGGGAAAAGGCCTCTTCGTCAAAGAAATTGAAGAATCCCTCCTGCAAAAAAAGGTCGACCTCGCCGTCCACAGCATCAAAGATGTCCCCACCGAATTTCCTCAGGGTCTCCATCTTTCCGTAATCACGAAGAGAGAGGACCCTCGAGACGTCTTCATCTCAAGGGACGGCAGGACATTAAAAGATCTCCCCCGGGGGGCAAAGATTGGCACAAGCAGCTTGAGGCGGCAGGCTCAATTGCTCCATTTCAGAAACGGCTTGGAGTTGATCCCTCTCAGAGGAAATTTGGATACCCGGCTGAAGAAGCTCAAAACGATGAACCTCGACGGAATCGTGCTGGCCCTCGCCGGGGTCAGGAGACTGGGCCTCGAAGAGAGGGTGACAGAAATAATCCCCGCAGATATTTGCCTTCCGGCGATCGGACAGGGGGCTTTGGGAATTGAGACGAGAATCGACGACAAGAACGTGGAGGGACAAATCCGATTCCTCAACGACCGAGACGCTTCGATCGCCGTGACCGCGGAGAGAGCCTTCCTTAAGAAGTTGGAGGGAGGTTGTCAGGTTCCTCTGGCCGCTTATGCCCGGCCCGAGGGGACCACCCTGCGCGTGGATGGTTTGGTGGGGTCGATAGACGGGAAGAGGCTGATCCGGCATCACGTGGAGGGACCCGTTGAGAAGGCGGAATCGCTCGGGATCGAATTGGCTGAAATCCTCTTAGCGAAAGGAGCAAAAGAGATCCTGGATGAAGTCTATCAGCGATCGGGTCCTGTCATTGCTATCTAAAAAATGAATAAGAAATCGCTCTCCGGAAAGAGAATTCTGATCACCCGAGCCCGCGGCCAGTCGGGCGATTTTGCAGCCCGGCTTAAGAAAGCGGGGGCAGAGGTGGTTGAATTTCCCACCATCGAGATCGTCCCTCCGCTCCATTGGAGAGAAGTCGACGGCGCCATCAATCAGGTCAAGTCCTACGACTGGATCATTTTCACGAGTGCAAACGGAGTCGACTTCTTCTGGCAAAGGATGATGGAAAGGGGCAGGCCTCTCCGTCTCCCCTCTTCTCTCAAAGTATGCGCCATCGGACCGGCCACAGCCGATCGATTGAAGAAGAAGAGAGTCCCCGTCCACTATGTTCCAAAAGAGTTTATTGCTGAGTCGATCCTTGAAGGATTTGAGAAAATGGTCGTCCAGGGAAAAAGAATCCTCCTGGCTCGGGCCAAGAAGGCACGGGACATTCTCCCAAAAGGCTTAAAGAAAATGGGCGCAGAGGTGGACGTGGTGGCGGTCTACCGGACGATCAGGCCAAGGGGAGGATCGAAGAGATTGAAAGAAGTCCTGGCCGAAGGAAAAATCGACGTGATCGCATTCACCTCTTCTTCCACGGTCAATCATTTTGCGGAATTGCTTAAAAAGGAAGACCTTAAAAAGGTTTTGAAGCGCATCGCCATTGCCTGCATCGGACCGGTCACCGCCAGGACGGCAAAGGAATGGGGGTTGCAAGTCAAAATTCAGCCAAAACAGTATACCATTCCCGCCCTGACCCGAGCGATCGCCGAGTCATTTCCCCCACCCTCTCTCTCCAGCAAGAGTGTATCATAATCAAACGCCTGGGGGAGAAGCCGTCGGATTCCAAAGATTTAGAATGCGGGTCTTTTAGGTAGGGCGAACTTTCGTTCGTTGAAAATGGAGTCTTCAGATATGTCTGGCACCTCTGAATCCAAACCGTTAAAGGTTGCCACTCTAAATCTTTTCTACCCGACTGCCTCTCCCCTTTCCAAAAACTCCCATCTTCCACATTACGACACAGCCTTCGGAGAGAGAGGGTGGGGTGAATGAAAAAATGAACCATCTTCCTCCCATTGAAGTCATCCTCTACGACCTGGGAAACGTCATTCTCCCGTTCAATCATTACCAGATCGCAGAAAAACTCTCCCGTCTCTCCCGGAAAAGAGAGGCTCGAGACCCTCAAGAAATATTTTCATATCTCTTCGACTTTCAGCATGGATTAGTCAATCGTTTTGATATGGGTCAAGTCTCCTCTGAAGAGTTCTTCCAATCCATCAAAGACCATCTTGGCCTCTCGATCTCCTTCGATGAGTTTATTCCCATCTGGACCGACATCTTTTCAGAAAATGTCGAGGTCTCTCGAATCATCCTTTCCCAGAAAGGGAGATGGAGACTCGGTCTTCTCTCGAATACGGACCCCCTCCACTTTCATTACATCCTTTCAAAATTCTCCGTGATGCGGGCCTTCGATAAATGGATTTTGTCCTATGAGGTGGGATTCAGCAAACCGGCCGTCGAGATCTTTCAGACGGCCATCGCGTGGGCCTCCGTCGAACCTCAAAAGATCCTTTTTATCGACGATCTGAAAAAACATGTCGAGGTTGCCTTTTCGCTGGGCATGCACGGGATCCATTTTCTCTCCGCGGAGCAACTGAAGGAAGAATTATCGCTGAAATTGTATCCCCGGGAGGGACCCGGGAAGGCATAGATGCCTGAGGCAGCAATGAACCGTCGGCACAGGCACGAGGGTTTGGAAGGGATCTGTGGCGGAAGAGGGTGACCCGAAGGAAAGATAAGCCTCATTTCATGCTGATGAAACGGTATATGGCTTTGGCCATGTCGTCTACTTTGTCCCTGATATCTGCTTCATCATGCATGCTGGGTATGGTCGTGGCACAATCGCGCATGCACCCTTCCATGATGACCATTCCCAGTCTTCGGGCTGCAGAGGAAAGGGCCGAGATCTGAACGAGAATATCGGTACAATTACCGTCCTTTTCGACCATTCCCCGGATTCCACGCGCCTGTCCCTCGATCTTTTTCAGGCGAGAAAGTATCTCGTTTCTCTTTTCTTCTGACAAGGACGACGCTTGCATCTTACCTTCTCCTTTCTTGGATGCGGTCATTCGTAAACAGGATCGCATCATTCCCGTAGGATTCTACCCGCTGGAGTGTCGAGAACCGATCGTTCCGGCTCTCTTCAGCGAGCAGAGATCTCTCCTGTTTCCCATTTATCTGCATACTTCTTTGTGTAACGTCCCCGTCATGGAGTCCGGAGCGATAAAATGCCACTCGTCGTTATCCAAGGGCTGAAAAACTTTTCCATTTTTGGCATAAAAGACAATCCGCAAATATCGAGAAGATCTTTCGGCACAGTTCAGTTCGAGCAAGATGAGACTGAAGTCCAAATCCTGGAAGCCTTCTCCGCCTTCTCTCACCCAATGAGAGATGCTTTTCTCCGAATAAGCGGATTGGACCCAGACTTCGATAAGGTTCTTGGGCAGCCGGGTCATACTTTCTGTATCGTAGAAATACGACCCGTCCTCGTTTGTGCCATAGTACTTCCACTCCACCCCCCATCCTTCCGTATGCCCGAAGAGGACGAGTCCGACGATTCCAAGGATCACTCCCACCTTACTCCAGAATGCTTTTGTTTTGACCACTCCCCCTCCTTAGGCCACGGCTTCTGCAAGTTCGACTGAAACAAGGAATTCTGTATACTGGTTATATCCTGCGAGAAACGTATCAAGTTCCTCTTTGGTGAAAAGGTAGACATTCATCACAGGATTTTCTCTCAGAGGAATGATCGTGGTTAACCGATACTTGGAGGACAGATAGAGATCCATGTCGTCCCGCTCCATGGGTTTGGATTCGATCAGCAACCCTATCACTTCCTTTCTTTTTTTATCTTAGTCTCACCTAGTTTAATTAAAACTTCATTTCAAAAAGAACAAGGGGGAGAGAAAAATTTAGTCGTGCCATTCACGGTACGCATGCGACTTTACACCTTCATCGAATAAATGGTAATAAAGTAGGAATCGATTCCATCTCCCAACAACAGAACCGAGAGGAAGGGCGGAGGAGGAAATCATAGAATGATCTCAGAGCGGAGGCGAGCGTTGGAAAACAAGAACAAGGAGGGGTTGACGTTAACCCGGAAGAGAACCCTCCTTAAGGCCCTCCTGTTGGCCTTCTCTTTCACGGCGGGTTGTGCACACTACCCGGTCAATGCGCCGATTCACGAGGTTCGCCTTGATGCAGGTTACAGAGCCGCCGCCGTGAAGCCACCCGAACATTCGGAGAGCCTCCTTCTGTACCTCACTTTTTCGGGCGGAGGGATGCGAGCGGCTGCACTTTCTTACGGCGTTCTCGAGGAATTGCGAAAGACTGAAATCTTTCTTGACGGAAGAAAACGGCGGCTTCTGGATGAGGTGGATGCCATCTCGAGCGTCTCAGGAGGAAGTTTCACGGCGGCGTACTACGGCCTCTTTGGAGATCGCATCTTTGACAATTTTGAGGGAAGGTTTTTGAAGAAGAACATCCAAAGAAGTCTTGTTCTCAGAGCCCTGCTCAATGTCGCGAATTGGGTGCGGCTTTTTTCGGCGGCCTTCGCTCGAAGTGACCTGGCTGCCGAGTATTATGACCGGCATATTTTCGAAGGGGGTACCTTGGGCGACCTGGCCGCTCGAAAAGGTCCCTTTATCATGATCAATGCCGCGGACATGACGCATGGGACTAGGTTCGGATTTACCCAGGAGACCTTCAACATGATCTGTTCAGACCTCTCCCTGTTTCCCGTGGCAAGGGCTGTCGCCGCCTCATCTGCCATTCCCATGGCGCTCACTCCCATCACCGTGCAGAACTACGCGGGGACTTGCGGTTGGAAGACACCGGAGGCATTCGAGAAAGGCTTGGAAGGCCGTCAACCCCCGGAGCGGCAGTTTCATCTCTTGAACGACATAACCCCATTTCTCGATTTTCAAAAGAAGCCCTATATTCATCTCGTCGATGGCGGAGTGGCGGATAATCTGGGCCTGAAGGCCGTTCTCGACCGGGTCATCGCCAAAGGGAGCGTGTGGAAAACAATCAAAGGGACGCCGATGGAAAAGGTCCACAAAGTGGCCTTCATCGTGGTGAACGCTGAAACAAAACCCGATCCCAAGTGGGACAGGACCGAGAGGGTCCCCACGTTCGGCGTCATGCTGGCTTCTTACTCGTCGATCGCCATCGACCGGTACAACGAAGACACCCTGGCCCTCTTGAGAGAAAGCGTCGGCTCGTGGGCGGATGAGATAAGGACCCAGAGATGCGCGGGAGAAGCGGTTTCTGCCCTACCGGGCGCCTGCGGGGATATTCAGTTTTATGTCGTTGAAGTGAAGTTTGATGCCTTGAAGGACGAAGCGGAGCGAATGCATTTTCAGAGGTTACCCACTGCCTTGAAGCTGGCTCCTGAGGAAGTGGACAGATCCCGGGATGCCGCCCGCCGCATCCTTGCGGAATCCGGTGAATTTCAGCGTCTGCTCCGTGACCTGAAGTAAACGGTGGAAGCGGCGCGGATCAGGGTTATGCCGAGCTGTCTTGACAGGCTATCTCGTTTCTTGTATATCCAACTGACGCCCGGAGCGAGTCATGATCCAACAAGAAATTGAGAGAACGTCCGGGGTCCGTTTACGGAATCTATGGAGAGTCGTTTCACGCCGTGACAAAACGGAAATCTGAATCGGGCAAATATTGGGAAGAACATCTCTTGAGCTGGGAGGCCGGCGCCTATTACGAGGAAGGGCAACGGAGCGCTTCGTGGTGGGACCGTCTCTCGACGGTCTTTCGCGGCGATGCCATGTACGTACGCATGCAAGGCGCTCTGGAATCCGTAAAGCCCCATCTCAGCGGTGCGAGCGTGTTGGATGTGGGCTGTGGATCGGGACGTTTCGCGTTCCAGATGGTGGAGGCCGGCGCCGCACGAGTGTACGGCACGGATGTTGTCGCTGAAGCGATTGAAAGGGCAAAGAACGGCTGCGTGAAATTGGGCCTGCAGGATCGCGCTGATTTTTTCGTTTCAGATGTTGTGCAACCCGATGCATCGCTTCCGCAAGTCGATCTCGTCACCGCGCTGGGGGTCATCGAGTATTTCGACGCGCGGGCCATGGCTGTTTTTCTTGGAAATTTGAAGACAAAATATATCCTGCTCGATTTCCCCGATGTGGCGAAGCGGAGGGAATTCCCGACGTGGATCTTGCGCCAGGTTTATATTCGCTGGAATCGCCTGCCGGGTTTGTATCTTTATACGCTGGATGAGTTCGCCCGTATCGCCGAGCCTTATGGTTTTAAGGACCTGTGGATTGCGAGACGCGATCAATTCTATTACGTAACGAATTTACCGAAGGCATGAAGCGCACGATTGCCGCATCACCGTGGGCATGATCCAAAGCCCTTTCTTCGCTCGACCCTCCGTTCACCAGATGAATCTTAATCTTTCTCTCCATGTCTTTGGCAAAAGGCTTCCCACGCCTTTCCAGTGACGGAAATCCGCGGGCGCCCACATCACGACCATCGCAAAGAAGATCATCGGAAGGTCGAGGAAGATGGTGATCGAGGCCACGGTGTCTCCGAACGCTCCGAAACAACCGCAATTAACGCTCCGTCCATGTAAAAACACGACGGTCTTGGCAATCAGAAAGGATAGGCTCAGCAGGCCGATCCCCAGGGCCGATAGTCGGGTCAACACTCCGAAAAGCAGACCGAGCCCGCACAGGAGTTCGATGAAAGGCAAGGCCAGCCCAAAAGGACGGGCTAAAAACATGGGCAGGATAACAAAGAAGTACACGGCCTGCACCGAGTAACGCTCAATATCGACCATTTTTCCAAAAGCGGCCGTAAGAAAAGAAACTGCCAAGATCAAGCGAAAGCAGAGAACAAGAGTTCTTGGGATTCTTTGGCGTAAATGTTCATTCATCTTCATCTCCTCGCTCCATTTTTTCCACGATGAGAAAATCAAGCGGTTATCTATTTTCTTATATAAAAAACCGTCTATTTTTGTTTTGACTTATGTCAAGAAACGCCGTCCCTCGCGGGGAGGGCTTCCCTTATTTCTTTTGTTTAAGGGCCTCGACAAGTCTCTTGCCAAGCGCGTAAGACTTTTTCTTTGCTCCTTCGCTGACAGGGCGTCCACTGCTAATCGTCTCGCCGACCTGCTGAAAGAAGCGGTGAGCAAAGGATTCTAACGGCTGCCTCACTTTGCCGCCTCCACCGCCGTGGGAGCAGAAAAGAGCCGCTGGTTTTCCCTCGACAGGCTCTTTTGCCAGATTCCACAGAGAAGGATCGTCGAAAAAGGTCTTGATCGTGCCTGCAACTTTCTCCTCTCAACCCTCGTCTACAACAAAATCTTCAATCTTTGAATGAAGGCACCTCATCACCTTCCTATCAAAACCACCAAGGCCGGAATATTCTTTCCCAGCATTGAGTCGTGGTCACTCTATCCTGATAATACACGATCCTGCAAACCGCCCCCGTGTTAGCGAAATGATACTCCCATACCTCCACCTGTCTTCCATCACGGATTTGTTGGGTGGGATAGTATATTTCACCCCATGCTCTTATGACATCCTCTTTTGTCATGCCTGGCCTTATATCGTATGGATGACGAGCATGGCACGAAGCTAAAAATAAGATCATCCCCACGGACAAAAGGCTAATGATGACTTTTTTCCCCATACCATCCTCCATGCTGGGTATTTTTCCCTGGTTACCTGATTCCCTCTAACTTGATTTACGGGTAATTCCCTCAGTCTGTTGTGAGAAATTTTAGTAATTCCTTATGGAAGAGTTCGGGTGCTTCCAGATGGGGAATATGCCCAACGTCAGGCAATTCAACCAGGGAAGAGTTTGTGATCAGTTTCGCAGTCCTCCTGCCTAGCTCCGGGTACTGCCCTACCAAGGAAAGTTGTTCTTTTTTCACTTTTGGTTTGCCGGCAACTGTCCTGTCGGATTGCCCAATGACCAAAAGGGTCTTTGATTTGATATCCGGAAATTCGTAGCAAACGGGTTGCTCATAAATCATCTGCAAGGTGAGTGCTGAAGACATGGCAAGCCTCGGGTATTCACCGCTCCCTTTCCATCTGAGAAAGACTTGAACGTATTCTTCGTAGGCAGGCTTCCATTTTACGTAGTATGTCTTGTGGTAATTCCGGATTCCCTCCTCTGTGGCGTTCAGTTCATTCCGGTACGCCTCTTCAATCGGAGTGTAAGGCACATAGATTCTATAATCTTCCAGACCGATGGGATTCTCAAGGATCAGATGGGAAACCGCCTCAGGATACATGAGAGCGAACCTTGTTGCCAGCATTCCACCCATCGAGTGACCGACCACGGCGATTTGCTTGATCCCAAGCGTGTCCAGAAGCCTTCTGGTATGATGAGCCAGCGAATGGAAGCTATAATGAATATTCGGCTTTGACGACTTCCCGAAACCGATCTGGTCGGGGACAACCACTCTAAAACCGTTTCGGGACAGGATATGGATCGTCTCCTTCCAGTAAGCCCCGAAGAAATTCTTTCCGTGTAAGAGTAATACGGCTTTGCCAGTTGGCGTTCCCTCTGCCGGTGCATCCATATAGGCCATTCTTAAATCCTGCCCCTCGATGGTAAGTGGAAGTAATTTTACCGGGTAGGGGTAGGCATAATCTTCCATCGATATGGATAGCGGAATCGCCTCCTGAGACACTGCATACAAGGGGAGTAGGATGATCCAAATCGATAAACCGCAACTCAGCACGTTTTTTAACAAACTGACCAAAGCCTTTGCGGTGCATTTCATGGTGAATCCCTCCCCCTGGAACACTTGGCATAGGTTCAAATTTTACCCATCTTCGATCGATGCGGCGACCGATGTGAGCCCGAAGAACTTCATCGAGTCATTCATCCTATGGCACGCTTCCTCTCCCTTTCCACCCCCTTCATTCTTTTCAAGAATTCATCCTGGCGGAATATTCCCTGAAAGAACCAGGGTCTCTTCACAATTACATTTTTCCAAGAGGTTCTCCCAACCCCCTGTTGAAATAAAAATGATAGGGGTCCTTAATGAGGAATTCTTCGGCCTCCTTCGTCTTTTTGAAAGGGACGGTTACCGGAAGAGAGAGAACAAAAAAAAGGCTGTTGAACGCAATTTCAATAGATCCCAACGGCCTGATACACAGAACGTCTCCCAGGATCTCTTTTGCAGAAGGTTTTGCGGAAGAACTGTCATTGGCAAAGAGGAGTCCGTTGAAAGAGCACACGAGGAAAAGGACCATGGAGATGGTTATCATTCTTTTCATCTTAGTCTCCCTTCACGCTTTAGTTGCTATCATCTACTCCATAAATCTTTCTGAGCAAGCGTAGGTTATAGAACCATCTGGGGAGAAAGTTCGGATGACGGCG
>Ga0335070_10005451_pt1 | contig 14943 bp, 12 predicted proteins | sample Lox_Sample_13_FD_206722 | JGI IMG/M metagenome (GOLD analysis project Ga0335070, IMG submission 206722) | Soil microbial communities from Loxahatchee National Wildlife Refuge, Florida, United States - Lox_Sample_1.3 | ecosystem: Environmental > Terrestrial > Soil > Wetlands | place: USA... | reverse complement strand
TCAGTTTGTCTGTATTAGAAGGTTCGGAAATCATTTACGTCCTACGAATCAGAAAGAGAAAATATCTCCCTTTTGACATCCAGATAGGCACCAAGCTTCCGGTGTACTGCACCGCCATGGGAAAAGTCCTGATGGCGATGGGTCTCCCCCAGAAGACGCAATCGGTCCTGAATACATTAGAGTTTAAACCCTTGACCGCGCGCACCATTACTCAATTAGACAAATTTCTCGAAGAATTGGAGAGGGTTCGAAAAAGGGGTTATGGGATCAACGATGAAGAACTTTCCATTGGGAATCGGTCTGTGGCTGCTCCGATTCTTGATGAAAAAGGCTACGCCGTGGCTGCCATCCATATCGCTGTGCCCACGACGGATTACAGTCGAAGCCAAATGGAGAAAATCTTAGCGCCACAAGTCGTCAAAACGGCTCGTGAGATCTCAGATGCCTTGATGAAGATGGAGGCTCCAATCGTCATGGGGGGTTTTCTTGAGCCGAGGTGGAAAAATCCAAAATCTAAGTAAATGGACAGGAATTTAGAGCATCCCTGAAAAGCTGTTGGCTTGAATAATTATAAGAGATTCCGGAAAGAGAGAGGTCCCCATGAGACTTGAGACTCAATCCATCGACATTCATGATTTACAACCAGGGCCCAAGACCTACGCAAAGAATCGGGTTTTGTATGTCAACCTGAAAGAGCTGGAGGAAATCCTTCTCAAGGACGGGCGAATCAAATCGGTGGACATCCATCTGGTTTATCCCGGCGACAAAGTTCGGATGGTCAATCTCATGGATGTGGTCCAACCCCGATGCAAGATTGACAAGGTCGAGGCGGATTTTCCCGGGTTCATCGGAAGATTGCAACTCGCGGGAGAGGGGCGCACCAGGTCATTGCGCGGAGTGGGAGTTGTTGTCTCAAACCCTCTTACCAATCGGAAATACTCTGCACTCCTCGATATGTCCGGCGTCGCGGCTGAGATCAGCCGCTATGGAAAGATGAGACATCTCCACATCGCTCCGATGAGGTCCGAGGGAATCGAGGAGCGCGACTTTGAAGATGCTGTCAAGATTGCGGGATTGAAGACCGCCGTCTATCTTGCCCGAGGAGCGGAAGGACATCCTGTGGATGAGATAGAGGTCTACGAATTGGATATTCCAAGTCTTGATAAGAAATCACAGCTTCCGCGAGTGGCCTATTTTTATCAGCTCTACAGTTCACAACATGACCACATTGGGATCTCGGATCCGTGTTTCTATGGGACCGAGGTACGAAACCTCACGCCGACGGTCATTCATCCCAATGAAGTCCTGGACGGGGGAGTTGTGGGGGCCCACACCGTCAGGGCTCTGGATACCTACACGATTCAAAATCATGGGGTCATCAAAGAGCTGTACGCACGCCACGGCAAGGACATTATGTTTGCCGGAGTGGTCTGTGGTGTCGCCAATATGGAACCTGTGCCGAGGAAAAGACAAGCGGTGATGGCAGCCGGTCTGGTAAAAAATGTGTTGGGTGCAGAGGGTGTGATCTTAACAAAGATTCATGGTGGTTTGCCTCACGTGGATCTCGCTCTTGTTGCAGAGGAATGCGAGAAGCTCGGAGTCAAGACCGCGATTTTCATCCAACCACTCATTAGCTATGGCACCCTGGCCGATACGTTGCTGTTCAACGCAGAGGCGGTCAATCTGATCGTCACCGTGGGGGCAACGATGGAAAGAATTAAGATCCCTCTCGACGCTGAACGTTTCTTAGGAGGAACAGCAGAGACGAAGATCTACTGCCCTGATCCCATTGTTCAGCATGCCGGGGATCCGATGATCGATGTTGAAGAGTTTTTAATCGCTGGAGTTCACGATCATCTTGGGGGAGCCAATATCATGGTTAAAGAATATTAATACAAGATGAACTAGATCGTCATTACGAGGAGTGAAACGACGAAGCAATCTCAAAAAGGAGATTGCCGTGCTCCCTTCGTTCGCTCGCAATGACAGAGGAAGGGCGCGATGAGCGAAAAAAAGTTAAAAGTGGTTCACTATCTCAACCAATTTTTCGGCCAGGTTGGAGGTGAAGAAAAAGCAGATATCGGTTTCATGGTGAAGCCAGGCCCTCTGGGCCCTGGTCTGGCTCTGCAAAAAGCCTTGGGAGATAAAGCAGAGGTCGCTGCAACCCTCGTGTGTGGTGACAACTACTTTTCCAAAAATCCAGAAGCCACCGCTGAGGAAGGACTCAAGCTGATCGAACCCTATCAGCCCGATCTCTTTTTTGCCGGGCCAGCGTTTGCGGCAGGAAGGTATGGGGTCGCCTGTGGTGCCATCTGCAAGGCCGTAAGTGAAAAGCTCAGCATTCCGGTCATTACAGGGATGTACGAGGAAAACCCAGGTGTCGACATGTATCGAAAGCATGCTTTTATCTGCAAGACCGGAAATAGCGCCAGGGATATGGCAGAAAGCATCGCCTGCATGACCAGACTCGCCTTTAGACTCCTTTCGGGAGAAAAGGGAATGCTTCTCGTCTCTCGAGAGAATTTGCCGAAGCCTGACGAATATGGCTATTTTTCACGGATTATTTTGAGAAATGAATATGCGGATAAGAGCGCGGCAAAGAGAAGTGTGGACAAATTGCTCGCTAAGATGAAAGGCAGTACCTTCGAGAGTGAAGTCATCCTGCCGAAGTTTGAAAAGATTGAGCCTCCTTCTCCAGTAAAGCATCTTCGTGCCTCTGAGATCATTCTAATCAGCGACGGAGGATTGGTTCCAAAGGGGAATCCAGATGGATTGAGCGGACGAGGAAATCTCCGATGGACGACATATGAGATAGAGACCTTCCTCCCCGAGAAGTTCAACTCATCCAACTACGAGATTGCTCATACGGGATATTTCCCGGTTCAGATCTTGGATGACCCGAATCGACTCGTCCCCGTGGACGCGATGCGTGAATTTGTTAAAGAGGGAAGGGTTGGCAAACTCCATCCCACCTTCTTCTCCACCTCTGGGAATGCCACGGTCTCACGAAGATGCGCTGAAATGGGCGAGGAGATGGGAGCGGAAATCAAGAGGCGGGGTGGCATTGATGCGGTGATCCTCACCTCAACCTGAGGGTCGAGCACTCGTTGCGGTGCAACGATCGCATCCAGAATTGAGAAGATCGGTATTCCGGTTGTCCAGATCACCGCTGTCCCGAATGTCGCACAGATGGTAGGGGTGAACAGGATATTGCAGGGGCAAAGCATTACTTGTGTCGTGGGAAATTCGGTCGTCACAAAGGAGCAGGAAAAGGCATTGCGCAAGAAATATGTTCTAAGGGCGTTGGAGATCCTCCAGACCGATGTCGAGAAGCCAACGATCTTCACTTTGGAGGGAACGCAGTAATATCTTTCAAGACAAATTCACTTCCCCTCTTTGACGGAGGTTTAAGCTATGAATCCAAACGTTGCGACACAATTGGCGAAGTTTGTTGTGCAAACGAGGTTTTCAGAAATTCCTAAAGAGGTGGTCGATTTTGCGAAAGGGCTGGTGCTAAAAACGGTTGCCGGAACCTTGGCTGGGTCAGCAACGCCTTCTGGAAGAAAGATGTCTAACATCACGAAAGCACAAAATCTCAAGGAAGATGCCGGAATAATAGGTTGTGGCTTTAAAACCTCGTTGCGGGAAGCGATCTTACTAAACGCCTTCCTGGCTCATGCCAGCGAACTGGAAGATGATAGCTTCGTTGGCGGGGTGTCCTGGGATATAACGGTCATCCCGCTACTCCTTCCTCTGGCAGAACAGCTTAGGATTTCCGGCAAAGATTTGATCGAGGCGCTCGCAGTAGGACTTGAGGTCCACACGAGGACCTGTTCGTTTCCAACCAATCATTTAGGGGTTGTGGTATTCCCTGGTGCGGTGGGACCAGCCGCTGCGGCAGCCAAAGTTTTGGGATTGAGCGTTGACGAAACGACTTCGGCATTGGGACTTGCGATGTCAGCACCTGCCATTTCTCTATTGAATCTTGGAACAGACGCCCATTTCTTAGAATCGGCCCTTCAATCATCACAAGGAATGATCGCCGCTCAAATGGCCAAAGAAGGGATGACTGGCAATCCTGATATCGAAGCTTATCTCACGAACTTCCTCGGGAAAGAAAGAGTGGATCCAGAAAAAATGATAAAGGATTTGGGGAGAGATTGGCAATTCCAAAACATTGGCATTAAGAAGTATCCCTGTTGCTTTTTTACGCATCGTCAGATTGACATCGTTCTTGAATTAAAGAAGGAGCATCATCTCTCACTTGACGAGGTCGAGAAAATCGAAGTTCATGCCAGCCCTGCCGATGAATGGTGTAACCGCCCCGATCCTAAATCCTTAGGAGACCTTCAGTTCAGTTTCCAGCACCTTCTCGGAGCAGCGGTGCTCGATGGAGATGTCAATTTTAGCAATGTGGATATCGATATCTTGTCAAATCCGAGATACATCGAGGCTCGTTCCAAGGTGGATGTAACGATTCATCCAGATCGGTCTCCCATCCTTGTTCAAGCTCCTGCTGACGTGATCATTAAGATGAAAAACGGAAAGAAAATTTCACGCCAAAGGATGCATACCATCGGGTCGCGTCAAGAACCACTGTCCCCCATGCAGTTCAGAGAGCTTTATTCTAAATTCACGAAAGGCATCCTTTCTGACGAGCAAATTGATAAAACTGCGGAGGCGATCTTGAATACAGACAAGCTTAACGACCTCTTAGGGCTGATGAATATGCTTACCTTTACGCACACCTAACAAGGATGTCACATAGAACGTATTAAGGAAATTTCTGTTTCACGAGATTAATCCAAAGGAGGCTGGTATGAAAACAGCTTTAGTGACGGGGACGGGGAGCTCGATCGGTAGGGAGGTGGCTCTGTTTTTGGGCTCTAGGGGATATAGAATATTAACCCACGGCAGCAAAATGAAAAAGCCTTTAGAAGAGACTCACGGGTTACTCAAAAAGGCAAACATTCCGCATGCAGCTTATTTATCCGATTACACTTCTCTGGATGAGGTGGAGGGTATGTGCGAAAAGATTTTGAAGAGCGAGAGTCAGTTAGATGCCATGATCCATGTTGCAGGAGGCGCCAACGCCTACGGCCACAATAAGATCACTTCAAAACAAATCGTCGACTCCATGAATGTCAATCTGATCGCAACGATGATCATCACACACAAATTGTTGCCATTGTTGACTGAAGCAAGCCTCATCGTCCTCACTTCTGGCCTGCCTGGAATTCATTCTGGGTGGTATCCCACGGATGCCTGCTATGATGCGGCAAAGGGCGGGGTTTTACGTTTCACAGAAAACCTTGCTCGGAACCTGGGTCCGAGGACAAGAGTCAACTGCGTGGTGATCGGCCTGAATTACGTCGATGACAATCATAAAGAATGGAGAACGGCCATGGCGGCCAACATGCCAATGAAAAGGATCGCCTACGCAGAAGACTATGTGAAGTGTGTTGATTTCTTCTTAAATCACAACTACATCACTGGAGTCTCCTTGCCTTTGGACGGAGGGTGGTCTGTCTACAATCCAAATCCACCCTTCAAAACTGCTAAGGATTGGGATTAAGGGACATTCTTTTTTGGACGATCAAATCTTACGTGAAGATTGAAGGTTCAGACGCTGCGCGAAACTAGCCATATTTCTTGACAACGATTTGCTCGTAAAATAATTTTAGCCTACTTCAAGAAAGGGGGATCTGAAAATGGTTAGAGATTTACGAAACGGTAGAGGTTTTCGCTTCTTTTTTTTAATGACTTTTTCTCTGGTGCTCTTCGGTTTCTCTTTGTCCCAGGCCGCTGAGAAATATCCCACCCGTTCCATCAACATGATCGTTCCCTATGCGCCCGCTTCGGGCACGGACTTGGGAAGCAAAATCATGGCGGACAAAATCGGTGAATTTCTGGGGCAGCCGTTGATCAGCGTCTATAAGCCCGGTGGAGGTGGATCCCTGGGCGCAGCCTTCGCTTCCAAGGCAAAACCGGATGGATATACCATCTTAGCAGGGAGTATCACGCCTTTTGTCGTATCGCCCGTGGTGAAGAAGCTTGATTATACGATGGACGATTTTATTCTCTTGGGCATCTACTCGAAGAATCCCTTCTGGATTGCGGTCAAATCCGACGCCCGCTGGAAAACGCTGAAGGATTTTGTGGACGAGGCCAAAAAAACCCCCGGCAAACTTTCCGTAAGCACCTATGGAAAACTCTCAGCAGGCGATTTCGTTCTCGAGCTCTTCAAGAAGCAGGCAGGGATTAATGTCGTGGATATCCCGTATAAATCTTCCGGCGAGGCCCTGACCGCTCTTTTGGGAGGGCATTGTGATGCGGCTCTGGTCTCAGCCGCTGCCGGTCTTCTCGATTCGGGCTCCATCAGAATAATAGCCGCTGCAGAGGAGAAGAGGCTGGAGGGTTTGCCGGATGTGCCTACCTTTAAAGAGTATGGATATCCAATCGTATTGGATTGTCCGTATTCTCTCGCCTTCCCCAAAGGAACGCCTCCGGAGATGGTGGCACGAGTCTATGATGCCCAAAAGAAGGCCATTGAAAAGTACTCGAAAGAGATCAAGGCCAGCCTCTGGAAAGTAGAGCAATGGCCCGATTTCCGCAACCCTGAGGACTCCAGAAAAAGATACAAAGACCTGGAGATTCTCTTTTCGAAAATCGTCAAAGAATTGGGGGTAAAAGTAGAATAGAGAAATACCGACCCAGTTTGATTCAACGGGAAAAGCACGATCTGGTTACATGAATTTCTGCGGAGAATATGACGGATGAGAAGATATGACCAGATGAGCAGCCTGGTCTGGCTGACTTTTGCCATTTATATCTGCATTGCGTCGAGTCGTTTGTCCTTTGGATCGTTTGATCATCCTGGCCCCGGCTTTCTGCCATTGCTGGTAGGCATCTTTTTAGGAATATTCTCCATCATCGCCTTCCTGCAAGCCCACATATCGAAAGTGACAGATGAGACGACTTCATCCTGGTATCCCAAAGAGAGGTGGAAGAAATTGGTCGGGGTACTGACGGTCATGTTTGCCTATGCCTTTTGTCTGGAAATCCTTGGATTCTTGGTGAGCACCTTTCTCCTGTTGGTCTTTCTTTTCCGCGCCGGCATGGAGTCTCAAAAATGGTCAGTGGCCATTGGCGGAAGCGCGATTGCTTCTTTTGCTTCATACGCGGTATTCGAATTGTGGTTGAAAACCCAACTTCCAAAAGGACTCCTGGGGTTTTAACGATGGACTTGCTTTCTAATCTCTCCCTTGCCTTTTCCGTCATCTTTCAGTGGAACAATCTCCTGTTCTGTTTCATCGGCTGTGTGATCGGCACGTTGATCGGAGTGCTTCCTGGGATTGGACCGGTCGCCACGATTTCGTTGCTTCTGCCTTCCACCTTCCACATGTCTCCCGTGTCAGCGATCATCATGCTGGCCGGGATCTATTACGGAGCCATGTACGGAGGGTCAACCACTTCGATCCTGGTGAACATTCCCGGGGAATCCGCCTCCGTGGTCACCTGCCTCGACGGTTACCAGATGGCGCGCCAAGGCAGAGCAGGCCCTGCATTGGGAATCTCCGCTTTCGGTTCTTTCATTGCAGGGACAGTGGCCACCATCCTGATTATGCTCGTAGCACCTCCCCTGGCAATGATCGCCCTTAAATTTGGACCTCCCGAGTATTTTTCGTTGATGTTCCTCGGCCTCACTCTTTTGATCTATCTTGCCAGCGGCTCCATGATCAAGGCGCTGATGATGGCCTGTGTGGGTATTTTTTTGGGTACCATCGGAACGGATACCATCTCCGGAATCGAACGATTTACTTACCGGAGCTATACACTCATGGATGGAATCGGACTGATTCCCGTGATCATGGGGCTCTTCGGAATTTCAGAAGTCCTACTCAACATCGATGAAGCCTCGAAGCAGGAGATTTATAAAACCCGGATCTCAAATCTTCTCCCGACGCTCAGAGATTGGAAGGATTCCATCATATCCATCCTCCGTGGAACCTTCCTCGGGTTTTTCTTAGGCATTTTGCCCGGTGGGGGCGCGACGATCGCTTCTTTCGGAGCTTATGCCGTCGAGAAGAGGTTTTCGAAGCATCCAGAAAAATTTGGGTCGGGAGCGATCGAGGGAGTGGCCGGCCCGGAATCAGCCAATAATGCCGCAAGCCAAGCGTCTTTCATCCCTCTCCTGACCTTGGGAATTCCCGCCAATGTGGTCATGGCCATCTTGCTCGGGGCTTTGATGATCTATAACATCAAGCCAGGGCCTTTGTTGATTAAGAACCATCCGGATTTATTCTGGGGAGTGGTTGGGAGCATGTATATTGGAAATGTCATGCTCCTCATTCTGAATGTCCCTTTAATCGGTGTCTGGGTGAAAATTTTAAAAATCCCCTATCCCATTCTTTTCCCCTTGATACTGCTCTTTTGCCTCATCGGTGTCTACAGTGTCAATAACAGCATTGTGGAAATAGTGATCATGATCATTTTCGGAATCGTGGGATATCTGATGAAGAAATTCAAATACGAAGCAGCGCCTCTCATCTTGGCTTTTGTTCTAAGCCCGTTGCTTGAGAATGCCCTTCGTCAGTCCCTCCTCATGTCCCGCGGCAGTTTTTCAATTTTCTTTACCCGTCCCATTTCACTGATCCAGATGGTAGTAGCGATCCTTCTTCTGGCCCTCCCCTTGATCCCGGGCTTTAAGAAACGCCCAAAGGGAGAGGAGATTGATTGATTCATGGATTCAAGTGATCCAACGGGAGAACCCCATCGTCTCTTCAGGTCTGTTTCAATCTTTTCCATTCTCTCCGCCCTTTATATCCTTTCGATGTTTCACCGTGTTTCCAATGCGGTGATCGCTCCCAACCTCATCAAAAATCTCAGCCTCGACGCAGAGACCCTCGGTATTCTCGGAGGAGCTTATTTCTATTCCTTCACCTTGATTCAGATCCCCATGGGACCCATGCTCGACCGAATCGGACCCCGAACGGTTATTTCCTCTTTCGCATTCATTGGAGCTTCAGGTGCTTTTCTCTTTGCTTTTAGCCATTCTTTTTACACAGCCTTTTGGGGAAGAATCTTGATCGGGCTGGGGATGGGAGCCATTTTGATGAGCTCCCTCAAGATCTTCACGTTGCGATTCTCTCCGAAACAATTTGCCACGCTCATGGGCACCTTTGTTTCGATTGGATCGCTCGGAAGTATTTTAGCTGCCTCTCCGCTGGCCTACCTCACTTCTCACATCGGGTGGAGACTGACTTTTGCCATTGCCGGCGGGATTTCCATTATCCTTGCTTACTTCACCTTCTGGATATTAGGGAGAGAAAAAGGAAAACGACAGGGCGACGCTGAGCTTTCTGCTACCCCTTCGCCAACTCTTGGTATTTCCCAATCCCTTCGAATTATCTTGGGGACGCTTGCTTTCTGGCAGGGGTCGGCGGTTGCTTTTTTCAGATACGGAACGTTTATCGCTCTCCAGGGTTTATGGCTGGGACCCTATTTAATGAACATTAAGGGATACGCTCCGCTCGAGGTGGGAAATATGCTCATCTTCATGGCCTTAGGAGGAATCATCGGTGGTCCGATATCAGGCCGTTTTTCCGATCGAGCCTTTCCCTCCCGAAAACTGGTAGCCCTTGTGGGATTGAGCCTCTATACCCTCTGTCTTCTCCCCTTGACCGGGGCCGTGAAGATCGAGAACCCTTTCGTCTACGCGGTTCTCTTTTTCCTCATTGGCTTCTTCAACACCTTTGGGATGGGGATCTTTTCTCACATCAAGGAACTCTTTCCCCTCAGGATCGCCGGTACAGTGATGACATGGATCAATTTCTTTAACATGGCCGGAGTCGCGATCTTCATGCCCCTTTTGGGAAAGATCATCGAGGGCTTTCAGCTTCCTGATCGCTCTTATCCGCCGGAAGCCTACCATCTCTCCTTCCTCATCTGCTTCCTGAGCATGGTTGCCAGTCTCGTCTTTTACGGCTTCTCTAAAAAGGAAAGAATCGGAGAAGCGGGGACACGGAGACACGGAGAATAACACCGCGTCACGCGATCCCGCCGTCGCCTCATCACTCTTTTTCGGTCGGGAAAGTCAACTGCCCTCCGTAGTAACCCAGGAGAGCGACAATTGGGGTAAGGAGGATCATCATGACGAAGTAAATAGGATGGGATGCACCGGGTTGGGAAATCCGCCACGAGATGAGAATGACTTCAAAGATGAGAAGAAGAATTGAGAGCTGGATCTTTCTCTTCACAAAATAGTTGAGGTTTAATCGGTAATTGATCCACCAGGTGAGCAGCCCTGTACCCATGGCAAAGGGAGATGAGATGGCCCCCAAAATAAAAAGATAGAAACTGGCCGTCTCAAAAGAACGAATTCCAAAAATGAGAGAGAGAAGGATAAAGAGGGATGAGGCCATCAAAAGAGCAATCGGAAAGTGGACGACCATTGGGTGGGGATGGCGCCTTGCCATGGGGAATCTCTGAAGAAAATTCTGCAGAGCAAGGGGAAGGTGTTTCAATTCTTCGGGTGGTCCCTTCTTGATCGTTCCGATTTGGGGATATCGCTCGAAGACTTCTGTCCCATGCGGAGCGGCTGAGATCTCTGCGCTGAGATCCTTTCCCGCGGAATGCCGATTCATGTGAAGGCCCTTCAACCAGAGACGGCTCTTCGTGACCTCATAGACTCGTCCTTCAAAAGCAATATAAACGGCATTTCCTTCCTTTCCGTTAAAAGACGACAACTCCTCGGCGGTAAATTCTTTCATTTTATTCTTTCCTATGATGATATATTTATCAGTCTATTCACCTCACATCAGCCTGTCAAGGGAATATCGACTCCGTTTCTGCGATTTCCGAAAGCGCATTTTGCCAAGGTTAAGGCAAAGGAAAGGAGGCCAGTTTGGACCAAGGGTGAGGGTCAGGGCCAAAGATTCAAAGCCCAACCGACCTAACCTAACAACAAAACCGGCATCCTTGCCCTTACCTTGGCCCACAGACTATCTTCTAAGCGATCGAGAGCGCGAAGGGTCAGAGGGTGAGAGATCTCACCATCTTGATGTTGATTTAAGTTCCATGGAATGGTATTTTTGTAAGCAGGAGGTAGGAATGATTCCAAGGATTCTCATTGGTGTGCTTCTGGGCGGGGCTGCTGGGTTTGGCTTAAGTTATCTCACCCGGGGAATTGGAAGCTCCTGAGCGATCACATGTAACCCTTACCTCTCCGTTCCTCTGGGTGCGCTGGTAGGGTTACTCTTGGCCGTAGGCTAAGGCATACCGAATGTGGATTGCGGATTATGGAATGAGGAATGGAAAGCTCGAAACCTTGATAGGGCTTTCACTCCGCAATTCGCATTTCACAATCCGCAATCGAAATGGAGGTCACGATGCCCCAATTGAGACAGGATCCAGCCACCAAAGAGTGGGTCATTATTGCAACAGAGCGTTCAAAGAGACCCGACGATTTTAAGAAAGCCGCACCCCCTGTTGAAAAGCCCCCCTATAAAGAGAACTGTCCTTTTTGTCCCGGCAATGAACATCTTACTCCTTCTGAAACCCTTGCTTATCGAACTGGTGGACCACCCAACAGTAAAGGATGGTGGGTCAGGGTCATTCCCAATAAGTTCCCCGCCCTCTCTCCGGAAGGAAGTTTGGAGAGGAAGGAGGAGAAAGGATTTTTCAGGATGATGGATGGAGTGGGAGTCCACGAGGTGGTCATCGGAAGTCCTGTCCATAACCAGCTCTTTCCCCTCATGGAGGATAGGCAGGTCGAGGAGGTTCTCCTGGCCTATCGAGAGAGGTATCTTTCCTTGAGGGAGGATCCCAGGATCAAATTGATCATCATCTTTAAGAATCATGGCGAGGCAGCTGGGACATCGTTGGAACATACCCATTCTCAAATCGTCGGAACGGCTGTGGTCCCCTCCAACATTCGAAAAAAATTGGAGGAGGCTGCCCGATATTATGATGACCATGGCAGGTGTGTCTATTGTGATCTGATTCAGGAGGAACTCCGTTTCAGGAACAGAATCATCATGGATACGGAGAAATTTGTCGTTCTTCATCCCTTTGCATCGCGTTTTCCTTTCGAAACATGGATCATTCCTAAAGAACACCAGGCCTCTTTTGGTCTCATCTCCATTGACGATTCAAAAAGATTTGCAAAGGTTTTAAAGACGACGCTGTCAAAGCTACACACGAAGCTGAGCGACCCGAATTATAATTACGTCATCCATACAGCCCCCGTTAAGGATGAACAGGAAGATTACTACCATTGGCATCTTCAAATTATCCCCCGGCTGACTACCCCCGCAGGATTTGAAATGGGGTCTGGAATCTACATCAACGTATCTTTCCCCGAGGAGACCGCCCAATTCCTGAGGGAAGGATAACGACCGATCAAGGTCTGAAAAGGCGCGAATACATTGAATCCTTTTTTAAGAGAATCAATTGGAAGATCGTGCAGGCATGCCTGAGATGAAAGAAGGAGCATACTAAAGAGGATCGCCATGGACGTTCTTCTTCTCTCACGAATTCAGTTTGCTGTGACCACCATGTTCCACATTCTATTTCCGGTGCTCACCATTGGCCTTGCCTTCTACTTGGTGGTCGTGGAGTTTCTCTGGCTCGTTACAAAACACGAGATCTATTATCGCATGTACCGTTTCTGGGTGAAGATTTTTGCCATCAATTTCGGCGTGGGAGTGGTCTCAGGGGTCGTATTGGAGTTTGAGTTCGGCACCAACTTTGCCAACTTCTCCCAGGCTGTGAGCAACGTCTTCTCCCCTTTTTTAGCCTTTGAGATCCTGACTGCCTTCTTCTTGGAAGCGGGGTTCCTGGGTCTCATGCTCTTCGGATGGGAAAGGGTCCATCGAAGCATCCACTTTCTCGCCACCTGCCTGGTGTCGCTGGGAGCCATCATTTCAGCTTTCTGGATTCTCGCGGCAAATTCATGGATGCAAACCCCTGCAGGCTACAAGCTTGTGAACGGAAAGTTTATGGTGACCGACTTTTCAGCTGCCATTTTCAGCCCTTCCCTCTTCGCCCGTATGAGCCACATGACGATGGCCTCTTTCCAAACATCCGCCCTGGTCGTCGCCGGGATCAGCGCTTACTACCTCCTCATGGGGAGCCATCCGGCCTTCTTCCGCCGCTCTTTGGGAATCGCCTTGCTCATGGCAGCCTTGTTTGTACCCCTCCAGGTCTACCTGGGTGATGTGAGCGGCCGTCAAGTCTTCCATCATCAACCGACAAAACTGGCCGCCCTGGAGGCTCACTGGGAGACGAATACCACAGGAGGAGCTCCCTTTGCGGTGATCGCCTTTCCGGACATGGAAACAGAGAAGAACCTATTTGCCATCGATATTCCCAGTGGTCTAAGCCTACTGGTTACCCATACTTCTCATGGCAAGGTCTTCGGGCTTAAGGAGTTTCCAAAGAGGGATCGTCCAGATGTGCCCGTTCTATTCTGGAGCTTCAGACTGATGGTTGCGATTGGCTTTCTTCTTCTCCTCATTATGATCTGGGCTGCACTCCTGTGGTGGCGAGGGCGTCTTTACGAAAGCCGTCCATTTTTAAGAACCCTATGGGTTGTCCATCCTCTCGGTTTTCTCGCCACTGAATTTGGCTGGATCACGAATGAAATGGGCCGACAGCCGTGGCTAGTCTACAATCTGATGCGGACGAGCGAAGGGGTCTCCCCTATTCCAGCGGGAAACGTCATTTGGTCTCTGAGCCTTTTTCTGATCATCTTCGCTGTGATCGGTATAAGCTATTTCTATTACGTCCTCAAGACGCTGAGAATGGGCCCGGACCTGTCGAGTCCTATTCCGCCGATTCAACGCGCAGCAGGCATGCTCGTTCTCAAGGAGACGTCTTCAGGGCGGGGGTGTTAAGCACCGCCTTCAGAGTTTGGAGTTAAGATATTTGCAGAGAAATCTCAAATTCCAAGCACCAAATCCCAAATAAGCACCAATTTCCAAATAGAACTTCTTAATAATTTATTGTTGGAATTTTGATATTTGAATTTGGGATTTGGATATTGGGATTTGGAATTTGCATGGGGTGTTATGGATCTTGTTGCTGTTTGGTCCGGTTTGATCGGGCTGGCTATTATTCTCTATGTCGTCCTGGATGGCTTTGGCTTGGGGATAGGGCTCCTTTCTCGAAACACCCAAAACGAGGAAGAACGGGACATCATGATGGACAGCATTGCCCCGGTTTGGGATGCAAATCAAACCTGGCTGGTCTTCGGAGGAGGAGGCGTCTTCGTCGCGTTTCCCATGATTTACGGGGTGGTCTTCAGCGCCCTTTACGTTCCCCTTCTCACTTTCGTCTTCGGTTTGATCTTCCGCGGAGTCGCCTTTGAGTTCCGGGCCCACGCAGCGCGAAAGGGCCCTTGGAACAAGGCTTTCTTCTTTGGAAGTTTGGTCGCAGTCGTTGCGCAGGGTTTGACCCTCGGTGGCGTTCTCTCCGGAATGAAAGTCGTTGATGATCATTTTGCAGGGGGTCCATTCGACTGGTTCAACCCTTTTTCAGTGACCTTGGCTCTGGCACTGATTGCCGGCTATATTCTCCTGGGGTCCACCTACCTGATTATTAAAACCACGGGGAAAGTGCAAGAAGGGGCTTATGCTCGAGCCCTCCGAGCGGCATGGATCGTCTTGGCCTTTCAAATTTTGGTCACGATCTGGACGCCTTTTCACTACCCCTCTGCCCTGTCAAATTGGTTCAGTCCACCCAGGATCTATTTCATCTGGATTTTTCCGCTGATCGGGCTCTTGGCTTTTTATGAACTCATCATAAGTTTGAAGAAACGCCGGGAATTTCTGCCTTTTGTCTTCAGTGTCGTCTTCTTCTTCGCCGGATACCTCGGCCTGATCGCTTCCATCTATCCTTACGTCGTTCCTCCCAGTATCACGTTTCAACAAGCCGCAGCCC
>Ga0335070_10005450_pt1 | contig 14944 bp, 12 predicted proteins | sample Lox_Sample_13_FD_206722 | JGI IMG/M metagenome (GOLD analysis project Ga0335070, IMG submission 206722) | Soil microbial communities from Loxahatchee National Wildlife Refuge, Florida, United States - Lox_Sample_1.3 | ecosystem: Environmental > Terrestrial > Soil > Wetlands | place: USA... | reverse complement strand
ACCACCCGTGCCTCCAACTGCAAGGTTGCCGTCTCCAGCACGATCCGGTTCCCCGGCTCGGCCAGCACAGGCTCGCCCTTGGATTCCAGCCGCGCGCTGATCGTCGGATCGTTGATCGCATGCTGGCTCATCAGCACCTTGGTCACGGTCTGGATATCGTTCTTATCGAACAACCAGACCTCGAAGGCGGTCACCTTCTTCGGATCGCCCACTCCGATTGTGTCCGAGATGCCGACCCCGCACTCACCCAGGAATTCTCCCGAGGGGGAGTCGATGCTGAATGAGTCGTCGTACAGGTCGTCGCCGGCCATGTAGGTGGTCATGAACTGCGCCACCGGGGCTTCCTGGCCCTGCGCGGCGAAATCCGTTCGCTCCGCCTGGCGGTTGAGTTCCGTGGCCTGCGACGCTGGGGTTCCTCCACCGCGCTGGCCGCGTCCGCGGATCAGGAAGATATAAGCCAGCGCCGCTGCGATAATGAGCAGCAGGGCGCACAGCACCCCCAGAACGAGCGGCAGGTTCCGGTTCCCTGAGGGCGCGGCAGGCGCGGCTACTGTTCCTGCTGGGGTCTGAGTCGCTCCGGTCACCGAAGTGGCTGCCGGAGTCAACAATCCACCCTGGCTGCCCGTCACTGTACCCGTGAAAGCCAGCACATCGGCTGGGGAAACATTTTCAGGGTTCGCTTGGACTTCAGCGAGCACTTTGCTGGCATTGGGGCCCAAAGAGTCGTAGCGTTCCTTGGCCAGCGCCTGATCATGGTTCTTGCTGTAGGAGTCGATCGCCATGCGCAGGTAATCAACTTTCAGGTCCTGGCGTAAATCCTTGGGGGTAGCGTCGGTCCAGGTGACGGGGAACAGCCCCCACCCCAGCACGATCCATCCGATGAGCAGCCCGGCGACGAACGCTATGGCCGCTACTACTGCCGGTTTGTTAAGGTATCCTCGTATTCTATCCATGTTCCTCACTCCTGAGAGATTTCTTCGATGCACCAGGCAGAACGTCCCCTAGATGCCAACATCTAGTATTGTAGAACAAATATTTTGAACATGCAATCGAAAATGGACTTGCTGTTCCCTTTCAGTGTTGCAAGCTTTATGCCGTCTCGGTAGTCTTTTCCGTGTTGATGTTCTCGAGGAGGAAGGATTCCTGGCAAGACAGGCACTGCGCTTCGCGCTTGTTGGCTTCCACCAACACCCCACTGCATTTTGGACAGGGAACCGGGATCGGCCGTTTCCACGAGGTAAAATTGCAGTTAGGATAGTTAGCGCAGCCGTAGAAAACCCGCCCTTTGCGGGTCTTGCGCTGGACGATATCCCCACCATCCTGTGGGCAGGTAACCCCGATCTTTTCCAGCCAGGCTTCCGTGTGGCGGCATTCCGGGAAACCGCTGCAACTGATAAATTTACCGTAGCGCCCCCAGCGGATGACCAGGTCCTTTCCACATTCCGGGCAGGCTCGCCCCACTTTCTCCAGCTCGGCCTTGGTGGTCGGCATGAGCTCCTGTGCCCGGACCACGCTCACTGAGAATGGTTCGTAGAAATCGCGGATGATCTTCACCCACGGCTCGTTGCCGGCCGCGATCCGGTCGAGGTCTTCCTCCATGTGCGCGGTAAAACCCACGTCAACGATCGTCGGGAAGTGTTCCACCACCAGGTCGTTCACGAGCACCCCGGTCTCAGTGGGGGCCAGCCGCTTCTGCTCGCGGGTCACGTATCCCCGCTCCTGGATCGTCGAAAGGATCGGCGCATAGGTGGAAGGCCGCCCAATGCCATATTCCTCCAGCACCTGGACCAGCGACGCCTCGGAATAGCGCGGCGGAGGCTGAGTAAAGTGCTGTTCGGGCAGCAGGCGCAGCAGATTTTGTTGCTTCCCCTCCTCCAGGTCGGCCGGGATGCGGACGTTTTCCGCTTCTTCATCGGAGGTCTTGACGTCTTCGTCCCGCGCTTCCTCGTAGACGATCAGAAAGCCCGGGAACCGGATCGTCGAGCCGGACGTTCGCAGCAGGTATTCGTGTTCGGCCGTCTTTCCGGTGATCTCCACCGATAAGGTATCGTATACCGCCGATTCCATCTGCGATGCCACGAAGCGCTGCCAGATCAACTGGTACAGGCGGTACTGGTCGTTGCTGAGATAGGTCTTGATCTTCTCTGGCTCGCGGATCACCCCCGTGGGGCGGATCGCCTCGTGAGCCTCCTGGGCTCCGACGGCCCGCGTGCGGTAGGTCGGCGGCGTATCGGGGAGAAAATCATTCCCGTAGCGCTGGGAGATGTACTGGCGCGTCTCTTTAATCGCCTGCTCGGCGATATTGGTCGAATCGGTGCGCATGTAGGTGATCAGGCCTGTGCTCCCGCCTTCGCCCACGTCGAGGCCTTCGTAGAGTTGCTGCGCCAGCGCCATCGTCCGCCGGGCGGTGTATCCCAGCCGGCGCGAAGCCTCCTGCTGCAGCGTGCTGGTGATAAACGGCGAGGACGGTTTGCGCCGCCGCTCCCCGCGCTTGATTTTGCTCACCTGGTAGCTTGCTTTTTCCATGTTCGCCACGATCGGGCGGACCACTGCTTCGTTCCGCAGTTCCGGCTCCTTGTCGTCGATCCTGGCCAGCCTGGCGGTATAAGCTATCTTGCCGCCCATCTGGCGGAACTCAGCCCCGATCGTCCAGTACTCAACCGGCACGAACGCCTGGATCTCTCGCTCGCGTTCGACGATCAGCCGCAGCGCCACCGACTGCACTCGCCCCGCCGAGAGCCGGCTGCGTACCTTCTGCCACAGGATCGGGCTGATACTATAGCCGACCAGCCGATCGAGCACCCGCCGCGCCTGCTGCGCGTCGACCAGGTTCATGTCGATCTGGCGTGGGTGCGCGAACGCCTCTGCAATCGCCAGCTGGGTGATCTCGTGGAAGACCACGCGCTGCGAAAGCTTCGGATCGATGCTCGCCGCTTCCATCAAATGCCAGGCGATCGCCTCACCCTCACGGTCGGGATCGGTCGCCAGGTAAATTTCCGCCGCGCCGCGCGCCAGCTCCTTCAGCTCCTTGACCACCGCTTTTTTTTCGTTCGGCACCCGGTATTTCGGCGCGAAATCGTTGTCCACGTCCACCGCAAGGGTGGAGCGCAGCAGGTCGCGAACGTGCCCCACGGAGGCCTTGACAGTGTACCCCTTGCCGAGGAACCGCCCAACCGTTCGGGCTTTGGCCGGCGACTCGACGATCACCAGCTTGCCTTCTCGCGGCGGGTTCTTCCGGCTGGTGTGCTCGGGGGGTGTCAGCCCTTCGTGCTGCGGTGTCCGGCCCATACGAAACAGGCGCGTCCCGCAGACGCTGCACGTCCCGCGGGTCACCGGAGCTCCAACTGCATTAAAATCCGGAACCGGATCTTTGATTTCACGCTTGGTTTTACACTTAACACAATAAGCTTCCACGGATTCACTCTCCTAAAGATACTGGCTGCGTTGTTCTTGCTTCAATCGGTTGACGACATCCTTTACCTTTTGTGCCTGGCTTTTTTCACAAATCAATAGAGCATCCCCTGTATCGACGACCACCAGGTCTTTGACCCCGATGGTCACGATCAGCCGGTCTGAGCCATCTTCGCAAACCAGCGAATTCAATGTGTCCAGCGAGAGGTGATTCGCGCCCAGGACGATGTTTCCATGTTCGTCCTCAGGGATCACGTCAAACAGCGAATCCCAACTGCCCACATCATTCCAGCCTAATCCTTTGGCGGGAATCACGGCTACATTCCTTGCATGTTCCATGATGCCATAATCGATCGTTTCGTTCTTGATTGTCGGCCAGATTTCCCCGACCACTCGTTGGCGGTCACTCGTCGACCAGGCCCGCGCGATCAGGTCCAGTTTCTCTGCGAGATCCGGCATTTGCCGGCGAAATTCCTCCAGAATCTGGTCCGTGCGCCAGATAAACATCCCCGAGTTCCAGGCATGGTCTCCGCCGGCCAGCATCTCGCGCGCCTGGTCCTCGCTCGGTTTTTCCTTGAACCGCAGGACCCGGTAGACCAGGAACTGCCCGTATTTCCCCAGCGGCTCGCCCATCTGGATGTAGCCGTACCCGACCGAAGGAAAGGTAGGGGTGATCCCCAACGTAACCAGGAATCCATCTTCGGCTACGCTGCACGCCGCTTCGAGCAGCTCGCGGAAGAGCGCTTCGTTTTCGATAAAATGGTCCGCCGTCAGGATGGCCATCACCGCTTGCGGATCGCGCTGGTGGATTGCAGTGGCCGCCATCCCCACCACGGATGCCGTTCCGCGGGGCCTCGGCTCGATTAAGAAATTTTCGGTGGGGATTTCCGGCCTGGATACCCGCAGCGCTGCGGCCTGGTCGGCCACAGTCACCACCAGGATCCGTTCCGGCGGGAAAAGGCCTTCTAACCGGTCGACCGCAATCTGGAAGAGAGTTCGCTCTCCAAAAACTCGGAGCATTTGCTTGGGACGCGACTTTCTTGACAGCGGCCAGAGGCGTGTACCGCCCCCGCCGGCCATGATGACAGCGTAATATTGTTCAGCCATGATCCTCGTCTATCCGGTATTCACCCTGGGATTCGCGCACAGCCATATAGTTCATTCCGCCTGTCTGGCGGACCATGCCTTTGAGTTCCATCATTGTCAGTGTAGCAGAGACTTTTTCGATTGGCAAGTCCAATTGGGCGCGGATTTCATCTATATGCACCAGTTCTGCGCCTAAGACTTTCAAGATCTCGGCTTCGGAATCATCCGCCGGGATCAGCGTCCGCGCCGCCTGATGTTCCGAAACCTGGGTCAGCTCCAGGGCTTCGAGGATCTCCTCCATCTTCAACAGCGGCCGCGCTCCATCCCGGATCAACCGGTTGGCGCCTTTGCTCTGCGGGGCAAAGATATTTCCCGGGACGGCAAAAACCTCCCTGCCCTGCTCCGCCGCAAACGTTGCGGTGATCAGAGCCCCGCTTTCATCTCCAGCCTCGATCACGATCGTGGCCAACGATAGGCCGGAGATGATCCGGTTCCGCGGCGGGAAATTGGCCGCGTCCGGCGGCGTCCCCGGGGCATAATCGCTCACCACAGCTCCTTGCGCCACAATTCGCTCCGCCAGTCGCCCGTTTTCGGGCGGGTAAATTCGATCTACCCCGCTCCCCAGGACCGCGATTGTCCGCCCGCCGGCTTTGAGCGCCGCATCGTGCGCCGTAGCGTCGACTCCTCGCGCCAGCCCGCTCACCACGGTGACTTTATTCCGCGCCAGGAAAGCCCCCGCGTCTTCTGCCACCTGGCGCCCATAGGGTGTGATCCGCCGCGTCCCCACGATGGCCACTGCCCATTCGTCTTCTGGCTGGAAGCCGCCGCGGGTGTATAACAGCGGTGGGGGCTGGTCGATCTCTTTCAACCGGCCGGGGTAGTCTTCGTCATCCCAGGTGACCACCTCGATTTGAGCCTGGCGGATTTTCTCCCAGGTCGCTTCCAGATCCACTTTTTTACGCATCAGCAAGAAGTTTTCTACGATGCGCACGCTCAACCCGGCGGTGAGCAACTGCTGGGGCGTCGCGCCCCAGGCGGCTTCGAGGTTGCCGAAAGCGCTGATCAGGGCGCGCACGCGCACCGCCCCGATCCCTTTGACCATGTTGAAGCCAACCCAGTAAGCTCTTGAATCCAGACCCCCCATCGCTATTACTCCCATTCTTGCGGGCGGATCGTGATTTGTTTTTTCTCCAGGTCGATCCCCCGAATTACTTCTTCCAGCGCCGGGAATAGCAACTCCTTCCCCTCGGGCGTGCGCACCAGGTATACGTCGGCTGCGCCGGTTTCCAGGATTTCTTCCAGCACCCCCAACGCGGTTTCGTCTTCGGTCACCGCTTCCAGGCCGATCAATTGGTGGTGGTAATATTCGCCCTCGGGCAGCGATGGGAGTTGGTCCGCGCGCACGTACACCAGTTCGTTGCGCAGCTCGCCCACCGAATCTCGGTCAGGGTATTCACGGAACGACAGCAACAGGCAAGGGGGGTGCACCCGCCGGGAAGCGATTTCCAGCGGCAGATGGTCGTCGCCTACGTATATGGTGATCCCCTTCCGCAGTCGCTGGGGGAAATCGGTGATCAGCTCCAGGATGATCTCGCCTTTCACCCCGTGCGGTCGGCGCAGCCGCCCAACCACTAAGAAGACAGGCTCGCCTTGCCTTGGCGAGCCTGCATCCAGTTCTTGCCGGTCAGAAGTTTTGGATGGTCGGCGCCGGATCATCGCGGCTCGATCACATCCAGGGTGACTTGCTTACCTTCCCGGGCGGCGGCGACGCGCAACAGCACCCGCATCGCGTTCGCGACCCGCCCCCCTTTCCCAATCACCCGGCCCATGTCTTCTTTCGAGACGTGCAGCTCCAGGTGGACCTTGCCGCCCCCGCGCGATTGGTTGACCAGGACCTGGGTGGGGTCGTCAACAAGTGAACGAGCAACAAATTCCACTAAATCCTTCACGCTGCCTCCTTACGAGTGAACAGCCCAATCTGATACTTACAGGCTGGTTTTACGAATTGGTGCGTGAATCAACTATGCGGTTGGCGAAATAAGCGTTGGATTCGGCCAGCAACGCTTCGACAGATTCGCCTTTCTTTAACCGGGCGAAACGATCCATCAGGCCGACGCTGTTGAACACTTTGATCACCGACTCGCTGGGTTGGGCTCCCTTTTGCATCCAATCATAAATCCGGTCTTCGTGAAGCTCAACCGTGTGAGGCTGGGTGCGGGGGTTGTAAAAACCAACGATCTCCAGGAATCGTCCGTCGCGCGGAGCCTCTTTGTCCGCAACAACGATCCGGTAGCTGGGCTGGCCCTTGAGGCCGACGCGGCGCAATCGTATTCGAACCATCGAAAACTTTCTCCTATAGAATCAAAAAAATTGGTTTGGTCTATCCAAACATGCGGGACATGCCTTTCCCGCCGGTTTTTTGCACAGTTTTGATCATCCGCTGGGCGTCGCGGAACTGTTTCATCACCCGGTTGACCAACTGGACGTCCAGCCCCGAGCCGTGAGCGATCCTCCGTCGGCGGCTGGCGTTGAGGATATCCGGGTGGCGCCGCTCCTGCACGGTCATCGAGTTAATCACCGCCTCGGTGATGCGCAACTGCTGCTCGGCCTCTTTGGGGTCAATATTCCGCGCGGCCTGCCCCAGTTGCCCGGGTAAAAGCTCCAGGAGCTGGCTGATCGGACCCATCTTGCGCACCTGGCGCAACTGCTGGACGAAATCCTCGAGGGTGAACTGGCCCGCCATCATCCGCTCGGCCTGTTCCCGGCTGACCTTTTCGTCGAACGACGCCTCGGCCTTTTCGATCAGGCTGAGTATATCACCCATCCCCAAAATTCGGGAAGCCAGCCGGTCGGGGTTGTAAGCTTCTAGCGCGTCCAGGCCTTCGCCGGTGCCCAGGTATTTGATCGGAACACCGGTCACCGAGCGGATCGAGATCGCCGCCCCACCCCGGGCGTCGCCGTCCATTTTCGTCATCACCAGCCCGGTCAGGTGGACCGCGTCGCGGAACCCTTCGGCGATGTGCAGCGCCTCCTGTCCGGTCATGGCATCCACCACCAGCAGGACTTCCGCGGTCGGCACTCTCGCGCTGATCGCGCGTAGCTCGTCCATCAGGCTGTCGTCCAGTTGCGAGCGGCCGGCCGTGTCCAGGATCAAAACCGACACTCCGCCTTTTTGGGCGGCGTCGTAGGCTCGCGCGGACAGCTCGGGCGGTTTCACCCCCGGCTCGGTATAGACCGGCACGCCAACCTTCTCGCCCAGTGTTTGCAGTTGCTTGATTGCCGCCGGACGGTAGGGATCCGCCGCGACCAGCATCACCCGCTCGCCTTGCGAGCGCAGCAGCCGGGCCAGCTTCCCCGCCGCGGTGGTTTTTCCCGAACCTTGCAAGCCGACCATCATAATCACTCGTGGTTTAGGCCCCGCCAGGTTCAACCGCGCCGGCTCGCCCAGTGTGGCGATCAATTCTTCGTTGACGATCTTGACCACCTGCTGGGCCGGGTTCAACGCCTTTGAAACCTCCGCACCGATTGCCCGCTCGCGCACCCGCCCGACAAACGACTTGACCACGCTGTAGTGCACGTCCGCTTCCAGCAGCGCCAGGCGCACCTCGCGCATGGCCGAATCGACGTCCGCCTCGGAAAGCTTCCCATGGCGGCGCAGGTTGGTGAAAACCTGGTTCAGGCGTTCGGTGAGATTCTCAAACACGTTCTTTAATCTTCGGCACAGAAATAGATCTCCCCTTTTTCAGGGAAGGACAGTCAATTTTAGCGGAGAAGGGGCAGATGGTCAAGGGCAAATTTTTCCCGATAGACGATCCTGTTGGAAAGAAGATCCAAGCGGTCACCTCCCGCTGAGGGAGTCACCCGGCTTCACGAGTTTGACCACCGATAAAACCGCGCCTTCTCGTTTCACCGAATATAGGATCTCCGAATCAGGAAAGGCTGTTCGATCGTTGTAATTTTCAGACAGAAGCGCTGTGTAAAAAGGCGCTGGTTCGTTCCCTGGCAGGTTGCTGATCAGGGAGAAATCGGCGCGAGCATACTCCTTGGCGATGTAGATCATGTCATTCGATTGAAGATAGATGGTTGCATCCCGGGGAGCCGTCCGGTTTAGATATTCGATGTCTTCTCGCATCGAAGTCGCCCAGTAATCCAGGTCGTAATACCGGTAGGCTCGTTGTACGCCTCCGGTCAGGCTGTTGTAATAGATATATTCGTACGGGTGAAGCTGCCAGCTCCAGTATAGCCCGGGTAAAAGCGCTGCGATCACAATCACCCCGAAAAGGATCTTCCGGTTCAGTGCGTTGAGGAAATCGAACAGGATTTGGAAAGCCAGCCCGCCCAGGATGAATAGCGGTGGAATTGCGAATAGGAATTGGCGAAAATTGTTGTAGACAGAAGAGTGCAGGACAATTGCCGCGATGAATGGGGCTGCGAACCAGGCCATGAACAGGAACAAATCCAGGCGCAGACTGGCCCGTTTCCAGATATAGATTGCGCCGACCACCACTCCGATGCAGATCAGCGCGAGGGCAGGTTCGGTAAATTGGAGACTTAATAAGGTGGGTAGATAGCTGGCGGGCATATCCGCTGTGCTCACCTGCATCCCGGCGAAGGTCACAAAGCTGGATTTTTTGCCAAAGTTGGCTGATTTTGACAGCGCTGTAAGATAGTGGGCCAGCGGTTCCTTCCAGAGATAAGGCCATAACAGGTAAGTCACCAGCACCCCGATCACAAGGTACGCCAGCAAAACTGGCGCCGCTTTCCGGGGGGATTTGCAGAAAAAATAGATACCCACCATTGCCGCCGATGCGATCCCCAGGGTCCGGATCCCGGTGCTGAAACCGAAAAAGCAGCCTGCCAGCCCCACCGGAAGAAGGATGAAGTTTCCGGGGACTTCGCTCAACCAGGCATAAACGCCTCCAGGAACGGTTTTTCGGTTCAATCTCCCTTGTTGCGCCCAATCCCTGATCCGGAACCAAAGACCGCTGAATTGGACGCCCATTTCTTTCCAGCCGGACGTCAAGGACAGAGAAGGCCTGATCTCAGGGAATAAAATCTTTCGCACCACGATCAACAGACCGAGGAGCAGTCCAAACCAGGCCAGCGTTGCGAAAAAGGTAACCTGGGTTTGCGCTTTATGGATATAAGCCGACGCCGGTATGGTGGCAGCATTCCGTGCGATTTGGGAAAAGAGCCAACCAGCCGCTCCAGACGATCGAGCGTTGTATGCGGAACTGACCAGGGATGCGACCCCGTTCTGGATCAGGGGAAGCAGGATAATCAAACCCAGGCTTCCCAGTCCAATGGCCATCGCGCTGGCTTTCAAGCGCCGGCTGGCCCCAATCCACTTGGCGGCAATCTGGTCCGTTCCCCGCGTTTGCATGAGCGGCGCCTCTCCTCGCGGACAAAAATAATCAACCATTTCCAGGCCCAGGCAGACAGTGGCTAAGAAGAATGCCATAAATGGAATGTCTTTCGGGTTGATAAAGGCATGTCCCCAGATGACCGGTTGAGTGCTGAACAGGAGAGTCGTGGACAGCGCGGGGATCCAGTCGAGCCATCGCCGGCTTAAGCGATAAAAGAAATATACTCCACCGATGAAGGCCAGATAGGTCATGAAATGCCAGCCGTCGATAAATCTCCATCCCGGGACAAGTTGGGAGAGACCCAACGCGCCTGAAAAAGCCACCATTCCATAGAATGGGCCTTTTTCATCGGTCAGATTATGAACGACTCCCCGGTAGGCAGACAGGGAATCTTGTGCGTATTGGATACGGAACTGTTCATCCCACGATTTACCATACCGGGTGACCTCGAACATTCCAAGCACAAGAAAGACAAGCAGGATCAGTGCGATCAAAAAACCTGGACGCTGCCATAAGCCCTTGCGATCTGGATCCGGCTTATTCATACTCGACATCATTGAAATCTCGTTTGGCAAATATCATCTAAAATTCAATGATAAGTACAAAACAGGAATTTGAACAGGCAGGAGGGATCATTTGAGCTATTTCTGTGTGGAGAGGCAGCCTTTTCCTTTTCATGAAACTTCCTCGAAAGCATAGGGTTATAATTCCTGAACCCATGGTCGCCGGGTGACAGACCTTTTCCGACTATCCCCTCATACAGGAGTTCTGAATGCCGAAAGTTGCCCTGATTACCGACAGCACCGTGACCATCCCACCCGCCCTCCTTGCCCAATACGACATCAAGATCGCCCCACAATTCATTATCTGGGACGCGGACAACCTCCAGGATACCGTCGATATCCAGGCGGCCGAATTTTACCGGCGCCTTTCAACCTCCAGAACCATGCCTACCACCTCGCAGGCTTCACCCGCAAAGTTCCACGAGCTGTACAAGAATGCCCTTGACCAGGGGCAGGAGGTGCTTGCCCTGGTGATCTCTTCCAAGCTTTCCGGAACCTATCAATCGGCCATTCAGGCCAGGGCCATGTTCCCCGGCGCTCCGATTGAGGTCGTCGACACGCTCTCTACCTCGATGGCGATGGGTTTTGTCGTATTGGAGATTGCCCGGGCGATTGAAAAAGGGGCAAACCTGGCCGAGTGCAATGAGCTGGTCAGACGCTTGCTTCCCAATATTGGCGTAAACTTTGTGGTTGACACGCTCAAGTACCTGCACATGGGCGGGCGGATTGGTGGCGCTGCGCGCTTCGTCGGTACCGCTCTCGATCTCAAGCCGGTTCTCGAGCTGCGCGATGGCCGCATCGAACCCATCGAGCGCGTCCGCACCCGCCGTAAGGCGCTAGACCGCCTCATAGATATCGTCGAACAGCGCATCAGCGACCGCACTCCTGTTCGCCTTTCGGTCTTACACGCCAACGTCCCTGAAGACGCCAGCAGCGTGATGAAGCTGGTCCAGGAGCGCTTCGAACCTGTCGAATGTATCCTGGCTGAGCTCAGCCCCGCCATCGGCACCCACACCGGCCCCGGAACCCTCGGCATCGCCTACTTAGCCGGTACGTAGGTTTATAATATAGGGAAAGCGCCAATTACTTCCCCGAACAGTGAACGGGTTTCGTTCCTGTCTCTCCCTGTTCTCCGATCTCCGTTCTCTAATCACTTCCTTTGAGGAGCTTCCGCATGATTAGTTTTCCCTCGATCGGCGTCCAGATCCCACGGGTATACCTCCCTCGTCCTGGCATCGACCTTACCCGCTGGGCTGTGATCGCCTGTGACCAGTTTACCTCCCAGCCAGAATACTGGTACCAGGTGGAAAAACTGGTCGGATCGAACCCTTCCACCTACCACCTCATCCTCCCTGAAGTTTTTCTGGGGACCGGCGAAGAAAAACAGCCCATCCATTCCATCCAGGCGACCATGCATTCCTATCTGGACGGTGGACTGCTTGAGCCGCGGGATGGGTTTATTTACGTAGAGCGCATGGTGGATGGTAAAACCCGGCGGGGTTTGGTTCTCGCCCTGGATCTGGAGCGCTATGACTATACGAAAGGATCGACCTCCTTGATCCGCGCTACCGAAGGCACCATCGTCGAGCGCCTTCCACCCCGTATGAAGATCCGCGAGGGCGCCTGCCTCGAGCTCCCCCATATCCTCGTCCTCATCGACGACCCCCAACGCAGCGTGATCGAGCCTCTCACCGCCCAAAAAATATCCCTCCAGCCTCTTTATGATTTCGATCTGATGCTCGGCAGCGGCCACCTCCGAGGCTTTGGCGTCAACGACCCAGCCATCGAACTGGGTATCATCCGCGCCCTCGAAAACCTGGCCGAGCCCGCCCATTTCCAGCAAAAATATGCCGTCAGCGGCGAGCAGCCTGTGCTCCTTTTCGCCATGGGTGACGGCAACCACTCCCTCGCCACCGCGAAAGCAGTGTGGGAGAAGATCAAGCCGGAAGTCGGCCTGGATCACCCCGCCCGCTATGCCCTGGTGGAGATCGAAAACGTCCATGACGAAGGCCTGGAGTTCGAGTCCATCCACCGCGTTCTCTTCGATCTGAAAAAAAATGCCTTCGCCGCGGCCAAAGCCCATTTCCAGGGGCAGGTCCGCTACCAGATTGTTACCTCACGCGAGGAGATGGTCTCGCGGGTCGACTGCCAGACCGGCCCCGCTCAACGGATCGGCTTTATTCACCCCAACGAGTTTGGCGTCCTGGAGATCACCCATCCTGCTTCCAATCTTCCCGTCGGCACCCTCCAGCCGTTCCTGGATGCCTTCCTGAAAGACGGCGGCGCGGACCGCATTGATTACGTCCATGGCGAAGATGTGGTCTGCTCCAAGGGCGCACAGCCGGGAAACGCTGGCTTCTACCTGCCGTCCATGCACAAGAGCGACCTGTTTAAAACCGTCATCCTCGACGGCGCCCTCCCCCGCAAGACCTTCTCGATGGGTGAAGCGCGCGAAAAACGATTTTACATGGAAGCCCGCCGGATCGATGGATAACCCTGGAGGATTCAATTTCATTGATTTAGAAGGCCCCGGCCAGCTCCCTCCGACCAAGGTCCGTCTTCTCGAGTTGCGCGCGGAACCCTGGCCGGACGGGCGGCGAGTTCGCGTTCATGTCCAAATCACCCCCTTCCAGCAGCGCCCCAACCTTGACCTGCGCATCGAGGATGCCCAGGGAAATGAGGTTGCCTCCGCTTCTCTCATCGAGTTGGTCACTGCCAGGCTGGTGGTCACCCTCCACATCCGCGCGGCGCAGGTGGAAGGCCGTTACACTCTCTTTGGCCGTCTCAGCTACCCCGATCTCGATGCGAACCACGAGCTGAGCCATCCCTTCGAGATCCACGAAGTCCAGGCCCCCCCTGACGGTTGACCGATCTCTCTCCCCCGCAGGCAGGCCTGGTTCTCGCCCGGCACACTGCATCTGCCTGGTCGCGGTTTTCCTGCTGGCTGCCTGTTCCTCCCCGCCTGAGGTGGTCTATCCCCCTCCGCCGCCCGCAACCGCCACACCCCTTTCGTTCATTACAACCTCAACGCTGCCTTCGCTCGTCGTCCCGACTATCCCCCCGGCTCCTCCAGGGCCCTCCCCCACCTCACCACATCCATTTCAGGTCTGCTCCCCTCTCGCGGAGGTCGGCCTGTCCGAACTCGCCCAGATCGTCTCCAACCCGTACCGGCCCGCCCACCCCGGTCTCGACGATGGCCATCCTGCGATCGACCTTGGCTTCTACCATTTCGCAGGTCTCACCACGATGCGCGGCTTGCCGATCCACTCTCTGCTCGCCGGTCAGGTTGCCGCGGTCACACTCGATCGCCCACCGTTCGGCAACATGCTGATCGTTCGCACGTCCCTGGATGCCTTGCCCGCCGGTTTGCAAACCTTTTTCCCGTCCACACCGCTCCCCACCCCCGATCCCTCCGGCCTGCACCTCACCTGCCCCTATCTGTCCATGCCGTCAACCTGGGACACGTCTCATCCCGCTATATACGTTCTCTACGCCCACCTGAATCGGCCTCCGCTGGTTCTACCCGGGCAGGAGGTTGGCTGCGGCCTGCCGCTGGGCGAAGTGGGCACCACGGGCCGCTCCGTGAACGACCACCTCCATCTCGAAATTCGCCTGGGGCCTGGCAATGTGGAATTTCCCTCCATGGCCCATTACACCGCCGACGCCTCCCCGGCCGAGATCGCCGCCTACTGCCAGTGGCGCGTCTCCGCCCATTTCCAACCCATTTCCCCTCTTGACCTGCTCACCGCATCAAAGGTCTACTGGAAACCTGATCTGCCATAAATCATCGATTTCCTCTTTGTCGATCCGGTTTTTTTCTTGGCACGTTCCTTGTAACTCACAATATTGAAAGCTGGTTGACTGACCCTGGGGATGATGCTACAATGACCCAAGCTGTACGGAGAGGTCAAATGAGCAGAAGGGTACCAAATTGCTCCACCAGACTTTCATGATCACTAGCACTTTCTGGTGGAAACAAGTCGCCCATGAGTAGTCGCAATCCCCCTCAGATCACCTTTTCGATGCGCAGCGTGTTGCTGCTCCTCATCATCCAGGTGATCGTCGTCTTTGCCCTCGCCTGGCCGACCATCCACCCCCAGGTCCAATCCGCATCCAGCACTGAGCCCGCTGGTTTCGCCCCCACAGCGACGGATCTCCCCAGCCCCACCCCAACCATCACCCTCACTGAAACAGAAGTCGCTCCTGCCCCCCAGGAACCGACCCAGGCCCCAATTGCCCTGGGACCCATCTCGGAAGGTTGGATGGTCCTTTCCCTGAACGATAACGGCTTCGCCCACCTGTTTGCCTACCAGCCCCAGACCCTGCCCCTCACTCGCCTGACGGACAATCCCTGGGATGACCAGACCCCCGCGATCAGCCCGGATGGCTCGCGGATCGCCTACAGCTCTCGCCGCAACGGCTACTGGGATCTGTACATTCTCGATCTGACCAGCGGCCAGACAGTCCAGGTCACCGATACACCCGAATATGATGGCGCGCCCTCCTGGTCGCCAGATG
>Ga0335070_10005449_pt1 | contig 14946 bp, 12 predicted proteins | sample Lox_Sample_13_FD_206722 | JGI IMG/M metagenome (GOLD analysis project Ga0335070, IMG submission 206722) | Soil microbial communities from Loxahatchee National Wildlife Refuge, Florida, United States - Lox_Sample_1.3 | ecosystem: Environmental > Terrestrial > Soil > Wetlands | place: USA... | reverse complement strand
ATCAACGTCAATGTGACGCTGCTCTTTGCGCAGGCTGCCTACGAGCAGGTGGCGCAGGCCTACCTCGCGGGGCTGGAGAAATTTGCCGCCGCGGGCGGCGACCTGAAACGGGTGGCCAGCGTCGCCAGTTTCTTCATCAGCCGGATCGATACCGCGATCGACGCGCTCATTGCGGAGCGCCTGCAAGCAACGACGCCGACGCGCGAGCAAGGCGTCTTGCGCGGCCTGGCCGGCAAGGTGGCGATCGCCAACGCGAAGCTCACCTACCAGCGGTATCAAGAACTCTTCAGCGCCCCGCGCTGGCTGGCCCTGGCTGGCCAGGGCGCGCAAACGCAGCGCTTGTTGTGGGCCAGCACCGGCACGAAGAATCCCAACTATCGCGACGTCATCTACATCGAAGAACTGATCGGGGCCGATACCGTCAACACCGTTCCTCCTGCGACCTTCGAAGCGTTTCGCGACCACGGGCGGCCCCGCGCCAGCCTCGTGGAAGATGTCGATGCCGCCTGCGACACCATGGCGGCGCTCGCCGACGTCGGCATTTCCATGAAAGAGGTGACCGACCAGTTGCTCGCCGACGGGGTGCAGCTGTTTTCGGAAGCTTTCGAGAAGCTGCTGCAGGCGGTGGAGAAGCAAAGCAAGGAAGCGGGGGCGGGGAAAATCAATCGCCTGACCTACAAGCTGCCCGAGCCTCTCGCTGCTGCGGTGAAAGCGTCGCTGGCGAAGTGGCGCGCGCAGGGCAATGTCAGACGGTTCTGGGGCCGCGATGCATCGCTGTGGACCGGCAAGGATGAGGACCACTGGCTCGGTTGGCTCGGCATCACCAACGGCCAGCTCGCCCATATCCACCGCTTGACCCGCATCACCGAAGTGGCGAAGAGCGCCGGCATCTCCCATGTCCTTCTCTTGGGCATGGGGGGATCGAGCCTCTGTCCGGACGTAATGAAGATGACCTTCGGGAAGATCACCGGCTTCCCGGACCTGCACGTGCTCGATTCAACGGATCCGGCGCAAGTGAAGGCATTCGAGAACAAGGTCGATCTGCAAAACACGCTGTTCATCGTCTCGAGCAAATCAGGCTCGACGCTCGAGCCCAACATTTTCAAGCAGTATTTCTTCGACCGCGTTTCACAACTCGTGGGTGCGAAGGAAGCCGCGCAGCGCTTCGTCGCCATCACCGATCCCGGCTCGAAGCTGCAGCAGGTTGCCGAAAGCGATGGCTTTCGACACGTCTTCTTCGGCTGGCCGAACATCGGCGGGCGCTACTCGGCGCTCTCCGATTTCGGCCTGGTCCCCGCAGCGATCATGGGAGTGGATGTGGCGAAGTTCCTCGACCGGACGGACGAGATGGTCTGCGCCTGCATGCCGTCGGTGCCGGTCGAAGAAAATCCCGGGGTGGTGCTCGGGACCATCTTCGGAGTCGCAGCCGAGCAATTCCACCGCGACAAGCTGACGATTATTGCATCGCCGGGCATTTGCGGCCTGGGCGCATGGCTGGAGCAGTTGGTTGCCGAGTCAACCGGGAAGACGGGCAAGGGATTGATTCCCGTCGATCGCGAGGCACTCGGCAAGCTGGACGTCTACGGCGGCGATCGCATCTTTGTCTATCTGCGATTGCTGTCGGCGCCGGATGCGGCGCAGGACACGTCCGTCGCAGAGCTGGAGCGCGCTGGGCAGCCGGTCGTGCGTCTTGCGATCGATGATCCGTACGATCTGGGGGAGGAATTCTTCCGCTGGGAGATCGCCACTGCCGTGGCGGGTTCGATTCTCAGCATCAACCCATTCGATCAACCGGACGTCGAAGCGAGCAAGGTCGCAACGCGGAAGTTGACCGCCGAGTACGAGCGCACCGGCGCGTTGCCCACGGAGACCCCGATCTTCACCGGCGAGGGAATTGCGCTGTTCACGGACGAGCAGAATGCGGCGACATTGGTGACGCTGACGCGCGGCAAGCAAACGCTCGCGGACTATCTCAAGGCGCATCTGAACCAGCTCCGCGCGGGCGACTATTTTGCATTGCTCGCCTATGTAGAAATGAACGAGGCGCACGAGCGGATCCTGCAGACGATGCGTCACAGCGTGCGCGACGCCAAGCGCGTCGCCACGTGTCTCGAATTTGGACCGCGATTCCTGCACTCGACGGGACAGGCCTACAAGGGCGGTCCCAACACGGGCGTGTTCCTGCAGATCACCTGCGACGACGCACTCGATGTGCCCGTGCCAGGGCAGAAGTACACATTCGGTGTGGTCAAGGCGGCGCAAGCGCGCGGTGATTTTCAGGTCCTGGTGGCGCGTGGCCGCCGTGCCTTGCGCTTGCATCTCGGCGCCGATGTTTCGGCAGGTCTGGAGACATTGAATGCCGCCATGAGGGCAGCACTGGCGTCGTAGGGCTCCGCCGATAGCGGCACGCGGCACCGAATTGGTTCACCAACCGGTGATGCGGCGGCACGATGGCCCCCCACGTGCTGGTATCTGCCCAGGCCATGGGGTAAGCAGCGCGCGTGAAGTGCATCATCGTCTCCCACACGCACTGGGACCGGGAATGGTACCGCACGTTCCAGGCCTTCCGTGCGCGGCTCGTTGACACGATCGATCGCGTGCTCGAGCTGATCGCGTCCGATCCCGGCTTCCACTTCCTGCTCGATGGGCAAACCGTGGTGCTGGAGGACTACCTGGACATTCGCCCCGAGCGCCGTCCTGCGCTTGCGGCAGCCTGTCGTGCCGGACGTCTCGCCATCGGTCCGTGGTACGTGCAGCCCGACTCGTTGCTGCCGTCCGGTGAGGCGCACATCCGCAATCTCCTGGAAGGGCGCCGCGTCGGCAATGCGATCGGGCCGGTGTCGCACGTCGCGTACACGCCGGACTCCTTCGGGCACCCCGCGCAGTTCCCGCAGATCTTCCGCGGCTTCGGTCTGGAGCCCTTCATCTACTGGCGCGGCAACGGTGACGAAATCGACACGCTGCCCGCGGAGTATCTCTGGGAAGGACCTGAGGGCAGCACCGTGCTGGTTCACTACCTCTCTGAAGGGTACTTCGCAGCGGCAGGCTTGCCCACCGACGCTGGAGCAGCTGCCAACTTCCTGGCGGACCTGGCGCGCGCACTGAGCACGCGCACGCAAAACGGCTGCGTGCTGCTGATGAACGGCATCGATCACGCGCTGCCCGACGCCCACGTTGGCGTCGCCGCTGAGCAGTTGGCACGCTCGACCGGCTGGAACGTGCAGCGCGGTGTGCTCGAAGACTTCGCCCGCGAGTTGTCGCGGGAGGCGCCGCGCTTCCGCGGTGAACTGGTGGGTGCCCGGACGGCGAATCTGCTCCCGGGCGTCTGGTCGACGCGCACCCCCCTCAAGCTGCGCAACCGCCGCGTTGAGACGCTGCTCGAGGCCTGGGCCGAACCCTGGTGTGCGTTGGGGCACGGGTTCGGCCTCCCCGACGAGCGCCCGGCGCTGCGCTACGCCTGGCGTTCCCTGTTGCAAAACCAAGCGCACGATTCCCTCTGCGGCTGCTCGCAGGACCGCGTGCACGAGCAGATGCAGGCGCGCTACGACAGCGCCGAGGAACTGGCGCAGCAGACGACCGTACGCGTGCTCGAACGTCTCGCCGGCCTGGGCCCGGAGCGCCGCACGCCGTCGACGGACGCCTTCGACGTAGCGGTTTTCAATCCCTCGCCGCACACCCGCACCGACGTGGCGCGCCTGGTTCTCGACCCGGCGACCTGGTTCGGCTTCGGCGGCGAGGCCGCGCGCGAGATGTCTCTCCACCCGTGGGTGCTCGCCGGTGTGACGACGGCGGGCTTCACCGTCGATGGCCGGCCGGCACGGCTGGTGGTCGACGCGACGCCCGGCCGACTGCAACTCACGCCTGAAGCGCCGCCGCTCTGTGTGGAGTTCGTGGCGACCGACGTGCCGGCCTTCGGCTACCGGCGCTGCCGGCTCACGCCGTCACCTGCACACGCAGATGAGCCCGATGGCGGGCGTGAGATTGGTTGCGGCGACATCACAGTCCGCGCGTCGGACGACGGGACATTCGAGCTGCAGACGCCAGCGGGCGTCTGCACCGGTCTGTGCGCTCTAGAAGATCTGGGAGATCGTGGCGACACCTACGACTTCGACCCGGTGATCGATGGCAGTGTTACGCTCGAGCATGTCGACGTGCAGCGGCGCGTGCATGCGAGCGGCATCCAGCATCTGATCGTACGGCGTACGGTCAGCTTGCCGGCCGAGCTGGCACCGGACCGCACGCGACGCAGCGCCCAGCGCGTGGCGCTGCTGATCGAAGCGGAAGCCCGCGTCGCCCCGGGGGTCGACCGCGTCGATCTGCGTGTTTGCGTCAACAACACCGCCAAGGATCATCGTCTGCGCTTGCTCTTCCCGACCGGGCATCCGGTAGAAGAGTTCGCCGCCGCCTCGACATTCGACATCACGCGCCGCTCGACGGCGCGGCGCGATGACGCTGGCTGGGTCCAGCCCGCGCCCACGACGTTCGTGCAGCAGGGCTTCGTCAGCGCCAACGGCCTGACGATTGCCGCGCCGGGCTTGCCGGAAGCCGAAGTCACACCCACAGGCGTCATCGCCATCACGTTGCTGCGCGCCGTCGGCTGGCTCGCCCGCATGGATCTGCGCACGCGCCCGCAGCCTGCCGGCCCCGTCATTCCCACCCCGGGCGCGCAGTGCCTGGGCGCACTTGAGGCGCACCTCGCACTGTTCTGCGGCTGCAATCCCGCCGCGGTCCGCGACGCCGAAGTGGGTCTGCGCGTCGTCGCTGCGGGCGCCGAGGCACTGCTGCCTGCCGAGCATGCCCTGCTCCGCATCGAACCGCCGGAGATCCTGCTCACCGCCCTCAAGCCGGCGGACGAGGGGAGGGGCATCGTTTTGCGCCTGTTGAATCCGACCGATGCAGACGTGGACGCGCGGCTCACCCTCGGCTTCCCGTTCACGTCTGCCAAGACCCTGCGTTTGGATGAGGGCGCCGCCGGCGTACCACTAACTGTTCACGAGGACCTGATTGCATTCACGCTACCACCGCACGCCCTACGCACGCTCCGCGTGTGCCGCTGACGAACGGGTTTCACGCTTTCCGTTTCCGTATCACGTCATATAGAATGGGAACGCAATGGAGCTGTGGGAGCTGACGGCACGCGAGGAGATTCGCGAGAGCCTGGCGCGCTACGCGCACTACGCCGACACCGGACGCTTTGTCGAGCTGGTTGGACTGTTCACCGCGGAGGGCGTGCTGGAGATCGACGGCCGCCCGCCGTTGCAGGGGCGCGCGGCAATCGAGGCGTTTCTGACGGCTACCAAGACCAACATAGCGGCGAATCTGACCCAGCCGCTGATCCGTCATCACGTGTCGAGTCTACGCATCGACGTGCATGGTCCCGACACGGCCAGTGCTGCGAGCTACTTCCTGGCGCTCACGGAGCGCGGGCCGGATCATTGGGGACGCTACCGAGACCGCTTGGTACGTGTGCGCGAACAGTGGCTCGTCCAGCATCGACGTGTGCGCCGCGACGGCTACGCACCGAACTCGTGGGTCGCCACGCGGCGCGAGACACCGTGATGGTTCTCGATCGCCTGGAGGCCCGCGCTGCTGCACTCATGACCAACCGTCGGTCGAAGGCCAGTCATCGTTCCGCACATCATTCTGCTACCCATTCCCGTATCGTTCGGCATATGATCGCGCGCGTTTCCTGAGGAAGTCGAGGCGGCAGGAGGTGGGGACAATGAGGAACCCGACGATCGCAATCGTACTCGCCGTGGTCGCATGCGCTACCGTGGGATGTGGCAGCAACGAAATCAACATTGCGGCAGCACCGACGGCCACACCGACAGCAACCGCGACACCATCGCCGATCCCGACACTCGGCCTGGGTGCCAATATCGGCTTCATGGGGGTCCTGCGTGCCGATGACTCGTTACTCGACCCCAGCGGCGTCGATGCGGCCGGCCGGCTGGTGTACGTGCGGACGAACCCGAGCGGCTTCATTCTGGTGATCGACGCGAAACCCGGAACCAACGGGGCTCCCGTTGGCACCAACGCCTTCAGCGCTGATTCCACCAAGCGGCCCGACCTGCAGATAGAGGTGTCACGTTCCATCGGCAACGGCAGCGACGCGGTATGTGACAACACCACAGGAAACTTTGGCGGTGTGCCGGGCATTGATCCGCCCAGCTATGCAGGGACGCAAACGATCACCAATGCGCTGAACGACCTCGCGTGCCGTTTCAACGACGGCAGTGGCGTGAGAAAGCCCGGCGGCCGCACACCTGATGCGGCCTGTCCGATTTTTGGTGACGGCGAGTCCCGCTTCGTCGATCCAACGGCCACGATTGAGTTCTGCGGTTTCATCGACGTGCCGCTGGCCTTCCCGGATGGCGACACGATCGTCACAGCCCGTGTGCTGGATACGAGTGGGATACCCGGGCCACAACGGCAGATTGTCATTCGGATCAACAGGCGCTGACGCACCGTCGAACATCCGCGAGGAACAGGCGGGTCCCTTTCCGCAGCCGATGGCGTTGCCGGATCAGCGGCTCCCCAGATCCAGCGGGATGTCGACGGTAAACGTCGAACCTTTTCCCAGCTGGCTCGTCACGGTGATCTTGCCACCAAGCAACTCCACATAGCGGCGTACCACGTACAGTCCGAGCCCCACTCCGGTGCGGGCAACCGACTGCGTGCCGTCGACCTGTCGGAACATCTCGAAGATCAATGGAATGGCGTTGGCTGGAATGCCGATCCCCGTGTCCTGAACGGACAGCCACACGCGTTCCCGCTCGTCGCTGGCGTGCACACCGACGGTCACACAACCGCCGGGTGTGAACTTCAGCGCATTGTCGACAAGGTTGCGCACGACTGCCTTGAGCTTGCCATGATCGGTACGCAGCGGCGGCAAGTCGACGTGCTCCGGCCACGTCAGCGTCACGTTCGCAGGTACCCGCAGGCCGAACTCATTGCGCAACTCCTCGAGCAGTTGCTCCAAGGGAAAGACAGCGGGGTGCACGATGACGCGGCCGGCCTCCAGGCGGTTGACGTCGAGAGTGGTATTGATGAGATCGAGCAGCCCGTATCCGTTGGCAACGACACGATCGAGCGCCTGGGCCTGCTCCGCGCTGATCGGCCCCATGATCCCGTCACGCAGCAGCTGTGCATATCCGAGGATCGCGTTGAGCGGCGTGCGCAGCTCGTGCGACATGGTGCCGAGGAACTCCGACTTGAGGTCATTGGCGCGCCGCAGATCCTCGACGAGCCGGGCGTTGTCCACTGCCGCGGCAGCCTGTGCGGCAATCCCTTCTGCGATGCGGCGCTCGCGCGCACTGAACGCGGCACGGCGCACCCGCAAGCCAACGACGATCGCCCCGCTGAGCCGATTGCCGCTGATCATGGGCGCCGCGAGAAAGGAGCCGATCTCCCAGCGTTGGTACAACGGCGCGGCGGCCGCAGGCGGCGCGTGCACCTCGACGGACCGGTGCTCGAGCAGGCCACGCAATTCTTCGCTGTCTGCCGGCTGGAACTCGATCAGCCGGAGCTCGTCGGCAATCTCCGGCGCGACCCCCTCGGTCGCCGCAACCCGCATCGTGCCGCTCGCGGGGTCGCGCAGCGTCACCAGCGTCCAGTCGCACTGCAGCTCCGTGCGGGTGCTGCGGCCGATCTCGCGCAACACATCATCGGCGTCGCGAAGTTCGCGAATCGCGCGCGTGACGTGCAGCAAGGCCGCCGAGATGCGCCCCTCCTCCTCCTCGCGTTCGCGCGCCAACGCCGATTCGATCGCCACCGTGGTCTGCGCGCCGAAGATCAAGGCGCGGGCTCGCAGGGCTGCCGTGAAGCCGCGCGGGTTGGCGTTGTCGGTGAAAACCAAGACGCCGACGGGAGGATGCGTGCGGCGCAACGGTACCGCCAGCATCGCTTGCACCGCGAGATGCGGGACTTGCGGATTGTAGAGGGAATGGGGAAAGTCGTTCACAATCAGGACGTCCGGCGAGCGGTAGATCTGGCCGATCAAGGAATTGGCAACTGACCGGCGCAGCCCGATGAACGTCTTTGCCATGCGCCCCGCAGCCGCGCAGCCGACGAGATCTTCTCCCTGCCGTAACCACAGGTAGGCGCCATCGACGCTCAAGACGCGGCTGGCCTGCTCGCAGATCACGCGACCGAGTTCGTCCAGACTCTGCGCCGTCAATAGCGCTTGCGACACCTGCAACAGGCTGGCCTGAAACGCCTCCGCTTCCCGCTTCTCGGTGATGTCGCGCCCAATGGTCTGCAGCAGCGGCGGCTGGCCGGGGCGCCGCAACACGTTGCTGCGCAGTTCGAGGAGGCGACGACTGCCGTTGTGCAGCACCGCCTCACGCTCATAGACTTCGGGAATCGACTCGCCATCGAGGGCGCGCTGCGTCAGCAGCATGGCCGCCTCGCAGTCCGGCTGCGGCAGCACGTCGCGCAAATGGACACCCTGCTGCACGTCCTCGGCGGTGTAGCCACCGAACTCGCGTGCCACCCGATTGGCTGCGACGATACGCCCGTCGCGGTCGTTCAGGATCACGATGTCATTGGCCTGCTCGAACAGACTGGTGAAGGGCTCCAGGCCCGCGCCCGAGAGTTGCTGCCGCGGCGCATCCGTGCGACGCCGATCACTGATCGGCGCTGATCGCTGCCATCCCGCTCCCATACGGTAGACTGTATTCTACAGCGTGCGCCTTCGAAAGAGCGCGGCGGTTGCGCGCCACACCAATGCCAGTCACTTGCGCATCGATGTGCTCATCCCTCGATGACGTGCAGTTCCTCGCCGGGCGGTATTGGGACTATGTGCGAGGCGCGCTCTCACGCTCCTCGCGCGCCAACTCTATGCTCTGCAGGTAGCAGATGTACTCGAGTGGTAGCGCATGCTGACGTGCGCCGTCCAGGAGCAAGCCCATGTAGCGCGGCGACGGCTTCCGCCCGGCTTGTGTTAGCGAGGAGTGATACGTGAAGGCCGCGACGCACTCCTCACCAGCGACTACCTCGACCGGAATGCGACGGTACAGACCGACGTGCACACCCTCCGTGCGATCGAGGCGATCGAAGTCCGCTGGCGTCAACCCATACAGCACCCCGCAGGTGCGCATCCCTGAGCGTGGCTCGACGTTGGCAACGCCGCGCTCCCCTGGCCCGACGGGAATGTTGAAGCACATCTCGTAGTCCGGCAACCAGCCCCACCGTGTGTGCAGCGGACGCATCTGCCGGCGGTCGAGAAAGATGGCGCGACACATGTTGCTGCCATACGCAAAGTACCAGATCGGTTCGTCGGCCACGGATCGCTGCCTCGACCTGCGTCAGCGGATTTCTCCGTACCGGTCAGCGCGCAGACGCGGGCGCAGCCACAGCAGGAGAACCAACAGCACCAGCGTTGCCATGGTGGTTGCCGACAACATCTCCAATGTCCCGGCGAGGTGCTTGCCAAGGATGCCGGGGGTCGTCAAGCCGGCCAGGACAAAATAGATGGCCAGCGCCGCAACGACGACGCGCCGCGTTGCAGTCGACAGGTGGCCACGCCGCAGCAACCCGATGAGCAGCATGCTGGGGCACAACAACACGACCAAGTAAGCCTTCCAGGCCAGCGGACCGAACAGAGCCGAGACGATGAAGATGATGCTGTACTCGGCAAGGCTCGCAGGCGAGTCGGCCTCTTCGCGGCCGCGAAACAACCAGCATACGGCCACCGTAAGCAACGTCAGTATTGCGACCATCCCAAACTGCACCGACCGATCGCCCGACTCGGGCAGCACGTCGAGCACCGGCGTGTGCCCGGGGCGGATCCCGTGTCCCAGGAAGCGGTCGAGCATCGCATAGACCGACTGATTCATCTTGCCGACTCCCCACCCGATAGCGAGCGCTTGTCGCCAAGCGCCGACGTAATCGATGAAGCGCGTCCAGCCGTAGACCAATATCGGTGCCAGTGAGAAGCCGGTAGCCGCGGCAGCGGTCGCAGCCGCGACACGCAAGCGCCGACGATAGACGAAGTACGGCACAAAGAGGATCGGCATGACCTTCAAGGCCGCAGCCAGCCCCAGCAGCACGCCGCCCCCAAGATTGTGGCCGCGCACATACCAGAGCAAACCGGCTACGGCGCACGCGAAAATGACAATGTTGACTTGCAGGTGGTCAAAGTTGCCGAGGATGAAGCGGTAGCAGAGGATGATCGGGATGAACGCTTCGGGTGAGGCGAGCGATACGCCGATCGTCACCGCGCGCAGGCGCAGTTCCGCATGGTAGACGAGGCGTATCAGGCACTTGAGCGTCGCCCACAGCAGCATGACGTTGAGCGCCAGCCAGACGCCGCGTGCCAGGTAGGGCGTGGGGCGCGCCAACAGGGCGAGCGGAACACAGAGGAGGCTGAAGAACGGCGGCCAGGTGTTCAGGCCGGGCGGGCAATCGCGATAGATGTCGTGACCCGCGAGAACCAAATCGCCCACCACCACATACCCGGCGAAATCGCCGGGGCGGCGGATCCAGCTGATGCTCCCCCCGATGACGAGCGCCAGCACGACCCATGGGGTCGCCAAGCGGATGGTGCGCACGTTACCCCGTGACCCGCATGAAGGCCGTGTCGAGATCGACCCTGTCCACCGCACCTCGATAGCGCGCCGAGACCACGCCGGGCAAGGGCATGTTTCGAGGGGTCAATTGTTGATGATCGTGCAGTTGACTTGTTTGCATACGGTGTTGATAAAATGAAGACCGTGCCTGGCTCGAGGCGGGCCGGGGCACGAGCGGGTGTCGGTGGCACACACAATTTGGGGGGCAGCATGGCACATTTCGAAGCGACCGTCCGCATATTCGAGATCAATGAGTCGAATGCGTCTGCAGCGCGTCGTGTGATCGAGGAACGGTTGCGCGCCGCTGGATTCAGCCGTTGGCAGATCGCTCGCGTCGTGCACCAGGGCAGCCTCACGCGTCGCGTCGAGACGGCGCGCCGCGTGATGCGCACCGATGTCAGCTACATCGGCGGCAGCATGTTGATCGCTGCGATGGTCGCGTGGACGTTGTGGTTCCTCTGGCTGCTCGCCAGCTAAGACCTGCGGCCGTCCATGGCCAACGGGCTGCTAGCGTGTGTCGGATTGGAAGCCCACAGCAACCAACCCTATCCTGGGCACCGTCGAAGGAGGGACATCGAACGGCCGCCGGCTGCAGTCCTAGTGACGGCAAGCTCAGTTGCACGAACCCAGAGCCGTATCGCAGGAACCGCTGCAGCAGTCCGTACCGAACGAGCAGGCATCGCCGGGTTGTCCACAGGTTGTGGGGCTCGGAGTCACGGTGGTGATGGTCGGGTTCGGTACCGAGCCGCCGATCACGAGATCCGGGCCGCCGCAGCCGATGGCGATCAGAATCGCAAGCAAAGTCGCAAGCGAGAGTGCAAACATCGCTCGGGTCCACATACCTCGCCTGTAGCGTGTTTCCCGGCTGAACGGAAGTCAGCCGGCGGCTCGGCGGTTGCCGAGCACGGCGGGGTCACACAGTCGGCCAGCTCCCTCGGTTCTTGCGTGTTCGCCCCAGCGGCCCTCAGGGCCGGGTTTGAGTCGCCAGCGCCCGTCGGCGCAGTGGCGGCAAGAGTTCTTGGAGCTGGCGGAACGTCAGCACGCCCCAGATGATGACGGGCGCACCAACGAAGGCGATCAGTCCGAGAAAGGTCCCAAGGACATCTGTAAACCAGTTCTTGTAGAAGACCAACAGCGGAAACAGCGCGACGATGAGCGAATCGATCAGAAAGCACAACGCCGCGCCGATGCACATCAGGGTACCGCGGCGGCGCAGGCTGAGGGCCGGGGTCGCCGCCAACAGTGCCAGCACCGGTACGACGCCAACCGCCAGGGCGTCGAACTGGATCGCTGCACGCACCTGGTTGTTGCCGTGTGCCCAGACGGGTCCACCAGCAGCGTTGGCTTCGAGTACCCAGCCGTGCAGCGTGGGACCGACGATGCCGGCACACGCCAAGACCGCACGTGTGTACCACCGCGACCCTTCGAGCGTGCTCCAGAGGATGAGGAAGACGGCAAAGAGGACGAGAAAGGTGGCCAAGAAGCGGACCTTGTTCATCCGAACTTCTCTGCCCACGCAATGGCACCCACCAGCACAATCACCGTGAGGATGCCCTGCCAGACGTATTCGTGCAGGTAGAAGAATGCGCCCGGGTACACCTCCACGATGCGCGCCAACGTCGCCAGGCGGAAGACGTTGACCGCGAAGAACAACGGGACGCCGAGCCCCAGACCGATGCAGCGCGCGCGCCATGACGCGGGGTACGCCAGCACAAAGCTCGTGAACAGCATGACGACGAAGATCCCCGTGCACTCGTGGTTGACGGTCATGACGAGCTCTTTGACGACAACATCTTGGCCCTGTGCCATGGCGTGGCCGCCGACGCCGCGTGCCGCCACCGCGCTCGCGGCGGCAATCGCACGCTGCACCGGTCCGAGATGCTCGTGCAGACTGGAGGCCCAGAAGCCGACGCTCCACAGCAGCAGGCAGGCGAAGAAGCGGGCCGCAAAAATCAGCCCCGGCGAGGCAGGACGCATCCGGAAGGGCGCCGCGCTGGAATCAGAAGCCATTCAGGCGCCGACGGACGCCTGCTCTTGAGCGCCGCCGTAGATCTCCTGCAGAAACAGATATTCCACCTGCTTGGCAATGGCGCTGTCGAGGGTGGACCCGAAGGCTTTGCGCCAATGACGCAGCGGGACGATGGCCTTCGCCATGGAGCGGTGGCCACCGGCGCGGCCGATGGAACTGAACAGCTTACGGACGACGTCGCCGGCGCTGCGCACGTACCCTGGGTTGCGCACCGAGATGACAAGGTCGTGCTGCCGCTTACCTGATACCGCCACCCACTCGGTGCTCTCGAACTGCATGCAGAAATCAGCGAGTTGGGGAATGATGTCGTCACGCTGCACCGTGCCGACATGCAACGTGAGCAACCCCATCTGCTTCCGCAGCCGCGGCAGCACGCGCCCCAGGAATCCGGCAAACGACAAGGGCAGCTCGGGCCGCTCGATGCGGCGCAGGATGTTGTAGTTGGTCAGCGGGTACAGGGACATGAAAGCGCGCAGGTCGGCGGGACCGGTCTCGCGGTTGAGCATCAGGGTGTCGCTCTTGATGCCATACAGCAGCGCCGTGGCCAACCGCTGGCTGACGTCCGCGCCACAGGCCTCCAGGTACTCGGTGAGAATCGTCGACGTCGCCCCGTACTGCGGCCGGAGATCGCAGTAGTCGGCGTCGACGTTGGCGACGCGTGAGTGGTGGTCGATGACGACATGGGCATGCTCCAGGCGCTCACCGAAATAGGCGGGCTGCACGTCCAGCAATGCGACGCACGGAAAACTACGCAGCGTTTCAGTGTCGGCAAGGTCGATGGTCACGTCGAGCAGGCGCAGCATCGCCAGGTTCTCGGCGCGTGTGGTCTCGCCAAACGCGAACAGCGGGGTGGTCGAACGGTTGCGGCCGAGGACCGTACGCAGGGCAATCGCGCTGGCGATGCCATCAGGGTCGGGATCATCCTGCAGAAGCAAGGCCACCCGTTCCGCGGGGTCGACGACGGCATGCAGCCGCTCCAGGCGGGCTTTGGTCGCCTCGACGTCGACTTCGTACGTACTCGGATTGACGAGCTGCATCCTGCGCTCCTACGCAATCGGGCGGCTCATCTGCGAACCACAGGTCCCCCGGCGGGCCATGCTAGGACACATCCCTACTAACACGTATGCGGAGAACCGACAATCGGCGCGTGTCCGACGCACCCGGGCTACTGTGGTCGCCGAAAGCGCGCCGCGTACTCGCGCGGCACCGTTGCAACCTGGGTGGCATCCAGTTGCGCAAAGAGCTCGAAACCCCGCAGGAACTGCGTCAGGAACGGCTTCATCACCTGGACTTGCGTGTGGTACGCGGCAATCGCCTCCTGCTTGGTCGCCAGCTCCACGGGCGTGAGCGGCAGCGTCAACCAGGGCGCCGCGCTCAGCACGCGCCCCGCGGTGAGCGACCCACCGACGCCAGCACCCTCAATTTCTCTGATCCACGCCGCGGAGGACGGATAGTCGGGGTAGTGCACGAGATAGGTGAAGGCGCGCGTGCGGTCGAACCATTCGCCCGGTTCCTGCCGTAGCTCGCGCAGCGCATCGAGCACGAAGACACCCGTCGTGCAATGGTCGGGGTGGCGATCGCGTGGGTCGGGCAGCACCACCCATGTCGGTCTGAAGACGCGCAATGTACGAGTGATCTCTTCCTTCAAATCGCTCCCTGCGTACTCGACCCGGCGACTGAGGCTCTCCTTGTACGGCGGATGCGCGAAGCGGGTATACGGCGAGACGTACGGCTTGTCCTCCGACCAGTGGGCGGACCAGAGATCATCAATCCCATCGTCGGGAAACCCCAGGAAGATGGCATCGCTGGCGCTCAGGCCGATGTCTTGGATGGCCCGCAGCGCCTCGTCGTGGCGCCGTTCACCGTACTCGATGAAGTCGCTCGCATGGGTCTTTGCCCGATGGGCTTCAACCCGCACACCGTCCACGTAGCCGTCACCGTTGGTGACGAAGACGACGCGGACTTTCCCCCCAGCCGCCAGCACGCGCTGGATCAACCCGCCGGCGCCGAGGGTCTCGTCATCCGGATGCGGTGCGAACACCATCAAGCGCACGTGCGGCGGCACCTGGAGCTCCTTCTTGGCAAACATCAGGTTGTGTGCGTTGGGCAGACGAATAGCGGGGGGTTGTGGGGCCGCGGGCGCATCGAGCTGTGGCCGCCGCGGGCCGCCGTTCAAGACGCTTGCTGCCGTCGCGCCCGGTTCCGATGCGCTCGCAGACCGCGCGCACACCAGCAGCAGGGCTGCCAGCGGCCCGATCAGGGAGCAGGGTTGCCGCAGACGTTGTGGTTTCACGGTTCGTCGCAGGTCGTAGTTGGATCAGATCACCACGCGCATCTCAAGGATCT
>Ga0335070_10005448_pt1 | contig 14947 bp, 11 predicted proteins | sample Lox_Sample_13_FD_206722 | JGI IMG/M metagenome (GOLD analysis project Ga0335070, IMG submission 206722) | Soil microbial communities from Loxahatchee National Wildlife Refuge, Florida, United States - Lox_Sample_1.3 | ecosystem: Environmental > Terrestrial > Soil > Wetlands | place: USA... | reverse complement strand
TGACACCGCGCGCTGCTGCTTTCGGAGGCCGGCCGGAGCGTCGAGGCCGTGAAGCTTCTCGAGCCCTATCGGGAAAGCGAGGACCCGGAGAGCCTGAACGCGATCGGGATCGCGCTCACGGACGCCGGCCGGCCCGCCGAGGCGCTCCCGTACTTCTCGCGCTCGCTCGAGCTCGACCCGTCGGGCGCCGACGCCCATCAGAACACGGGCATCGCCCTGCTGAAGATGGGCCGCGACGAAGAGGCGCGCCAGAACCTGGAAGCGGCCCTGCACTTCGGCAAGCGGCACGCGCGCGCCTGGAACGCCCTCGGCGTCGCCTGGATGCGCCTGGGCGACCCGAAGAAGGCGATCGAGGCCTGGCAGCAGTGCCTCGAGATCAACCCGGAGCAGTACGACGCTCTCTACAACGTCGGCCGCGTGGCGGGGCAGGTCCGGGACTGGAAGACCGCCCGAGCCGCGCTCGAGAAGTTCGTCGCGACGGCGCCGCCCCGGGAGTACGCGAAGGACATCGCCGAGGTCCGCGCGGTGCTCGCGGACATGAAGAAGCAGGGGATCTAGAAGAGGCTTTCGGGCTCCTGGCTTCCGGGTTTCTGGTTCGGGCCGCGGGATGATTGAATGGCGCGCATGAAGTCTTCGCGAATGCTCGCCGTTCTCGCCGCCGGCGCTCTCCTCGCCGCGTCCCCCCAAACCCGGACGGTCCCGTCCTCCACGCTGATCACCGGCGCGCGCGTCGCCGACGGGACGGGGGCGCCCCTCGTGGCCGCCGACGTCCGCGTCGCGGGCGACCGCATCGTCGAAGTCGGCAGGCTCTCGCCGAAGAAGGGCGAAAAGATCGTCCGCGGCGACGGGCTCGTGCTCGCCCCCGGCTTCATCGACGTCCACAACCACTCCACGCGCGGGCTGGTCGACGACCCGCTCATGGAAACGCAGGTGTCGCAGGGGATCACGACCGTCGTCGAGGGGCCCGACGGCGACTCGCCGTGGCCGATCGGCGAGTGGCTCGCCGCGCGGGAGAAAGCGCCGGCCGCCGTCAACGTCATGACGATGGTCGGACACGAGACCGTCCGCAGCCTCGTCCTCGGCCAGGACTTTCGTCGGACGGCGACGCCGGAAGAGACCGCGAAGATGGCGGCTCTGGTCGAGCAGGGCATGAAGGAGGGCGCGCTCGGCCTCTCCTCGGGCCTCGAGTACGACGTGGGCAGTTACGCCTCGACGGACGAGCTCGTCGCGCTGGCAAAGCCCGCGGCCCGCTACGGCGGCTTCTACATGACGCACTCGCGCGACGAGGCCGACAAGAGCTTCGAGGCCATGGCCGAGGCCATCGAGATCTCGGCGCGCGGCGGGCTGCCGCTCGACATCTCCCACATCAAGCTCGCGACCGTCGGGGTCTGGGGCAAGGCGAAGGAGGCCGTCGCCCTGATCGAGCGCGCGCGCGCGAAGGGGCAGGACGTCACGGCGGACTGCTATCCCTACGAGGCCTGGCATTCCAACATCGAGGTGCTCGTCCCCGACAAGAAGTACGACGACCCGCAAAGCGTGGCGCGGGCGCTTTCCGACGTCGGCGGCGCGCAGAACGTCACGATCACGGCCTGCAAGGCCCACCCTGGTTACGCCGGAAAGAACCTCGAAGAGATCGCGAAGGCAGAAGGCGTCACGCCCGTGGCGCTGTTTTCGACGATCGTCAGGGACGGCGGCGCGGACGTCATCGGGCACACGATGAAGACCGAAGACGTCGACGTGTTCTACGTCCAGCCCTGGGTCATGGTCGCTTCCGACGGCGGATCCCCGTGCGACCACCCGCGCGGCGCCGGCACGTTCCCGCGCGTTCTCGGCCGCTTCGTGCGCGAGCGGCGCCTGCTCACCCTGGAGGAGGCGATCCGCAAGATGACGTCCCTTCCGGCTTCGCGCGTGAAGCTCGCGGACCGCGGGCGCATCGCGCCGGGCCTGAAGGCCGACCTCGTTCTGTTCAACCCGCGGACCGTGATCGACCGGTCGACCTACACGGACCCGAGCCGCCTCGCCGAGGGAATCGAGCTCGTGCTGGTCAACGGCGAGGCCGTGTGGTCGGGCGGGAAGGCCACGGGCGCCCGTCCCGGACGCGTCCTGCGCGGCAGGGGACGCGCGTAATCCCCGGCCGGGCTGGCACGTTAGTATCCGTTTGAGGATGAAGTTTCCGCGAAGGCGACGGCACAGCCGCGTCGCGCTGGCCGCCGGAATCGCCGCCGTGTTCGCGCGGGGCCTGGCCATGGCGTCCGTCGCGGCCCCGGTCATCACCGAGCCCGAGGTCGAGGGGCAGATCATCAGCCCGTTCGACGTCCACATGGTCGCGGGACCGTTCGCGGGCGACCCGGGCGAGACCCACGTCTGCAGCGACTGGAACCTCGCGGCGATGCCGTCGCAGGAGGTCGTCTGGAGCGCCTCGTGCGTCACCGGGGTCCTCGACGTCCACATCCACCTGGGCGACGGCGTCTTCGGCGGGTCGCTCGCGGGGCACCACCAGCTCGACGCCGACAAGGACTACCAGCTCCAGGTGCGTTTCAAGGGCAGCTCCAGCGGCGGCCAGGACTGGAGCCCCTGGTCGATGCGCGGATTTCACACGGCCGCCGCGACGTCGATCGAGCCGCTCATCCTCTCGGACATCTCGACGGTTCCGCCGCCGGCCTGGCGGGACTCGACCGGACGCGACGTCGTGCTGCCTCCCGGCGCGCGGCTGACCGTCGACGTGCCGAGCCTCGGCACGCTGCTCCAGTTCCAGGGCTCGGCGGGCTACGTCAACGCCGTCACGAACCCGGGTCCGCTTTCGGGTCACGGCCCGGTGCGGGTCGTGAGCGCGGCCGCGGCGGTCCGCCTCACGATCGGCGCTTCCCACGTGACGTTCACCGACGGCAGCGGTCAGGACCGGGACGTTTCGCTGCCGCCGATCGACCTCGCGCCGTCTCAGTCGGCGACGTACTGGATCTCCGACGCCGGCGAGGCCTTCGCGCCGAACCCGACCGGCCCGAACCCGCCGAACTTCAGCTACACGAACCAGCTCTCGGCCGCCGACATCCCGTGGACGGTCCAGCAGCCGGGGTTCAGGATCGAGAAAGTCGCGACGGGCTTCCAGCTCCCGGTCGACATCGCCTTCGTCCCGAACCCGGGCCCGAATCCGGACGACCCGTTCTTCTACGTCACGCAGCTCTATGGCTCGGTGGCGGTCGTTTCCCGCAACGGCCGGTGGTCCACGTACGCGAGCAACCTCCTGAACTTCGACCCGCTCGGCAGCTTCCCGGGCTCGGGCGAGAAGGGGACGACGGGCGTCGTGGTCGAGCCCCGCTCCGGCGATCTCTTCGTCGGGACGCTCGAGGCGCAGCCGAACGTCACCGACTACCACTTCCCGATGGTCGTCCGGCTGCATTCGACCGACGGGGGCCGCACGGCCGCGAGCCGCACGACGATCCTCGACTTCCCGAACGAACCGCTCGGGCCGTCCCACCAGATTTCCAACGTCTCGATCGGCCCCGACGGCAAGCTCTACGTGCACATCGGCGACGGGCTCTTCGTGCCCACGCCCGCCCAGGACATGACGTCGGTGCGCGGCAAGATCCTGCGCGTCAACCTGGACGGCACGGCGCCGCCGGACAACCCGTTCTACAACGCGGCGGACGGCTTGAATGCCACCGATCTGATTTTCGCGCTCGGCTTCCGCAACCCGTTCGGCGGCGCGTGGCGCGCGCTCGACGGCGCGCAGTGGGAAGTGGAAAACGGGCCGAGCGTCGACCGCATCGCCCGGGTCGTCGCGGGGCGCAACTATCTGTGGGACGGCTCGGACGCGAGCATGACGAACTACGCCGCCTACAACTGGGGGCCGCCGGCCGTCGCCCCGGTCAACGTCGCCTTCGTGCAGAGCTCGACCTTCGGCGGCAGCGGCTTCCCGGCGGACCACCTCGATCACGCCTTCGTCACCGAGTCCGGGGCGACGTACGCGCCGGGACCGCAGGCGCAGGGCAAGCGGATCAGCGACTTCTCCTTCGACGCCGCCGGCACCCTCGTGAGCGGCCCGCTCCCGCTCGTCCAGTACATCGGCGCCGGGCGCGCGACGGCGACCGCGCTCGCCGCCGGACCGGACGGCCTCTACTTCGCCGACCTCTACAAGGACTTCGCCGCCGCGACACCCGTCGACCCCGGCGCCAACGTCTTCCGGATCCGTTACGTGGGCGTGGCGGACTTCAGCGTCGCGCTCGGCGGCGTCCAGCACGTCCCCGAGGAGCACCGCTTCGACTCCGCCGTCGAGGCGGTCTTTCAGGACGCCTCCTCGGTCCCGGGGGCATCGGCCTGGCACTGGGACTTCGGCGACGGAACCTCGAGCGACGAGCAGAATCCCACCCACGACTACGTCTACCCGGGCACCTTCGACGTCCGCCTGACCGTGACCGGCCCCGCCGGGGCCGTCTCCCGGCAGAAGGCCGCTCTCGTCACCGTGGACTCGCCGGATCGCACGCCCGCCGGCGTCCGGCCGCCGCGCCCGACCCGCGACGTCAACCCGCGCTAGCTGATCTCGAGACGCGTAGTTCCCCTCTCCCCCTGTTGGGGGGAGAGGGCGAGGGTGAGGGGGGGCGTAAACCGGCGTCCACCAGGATTCTGCTGCCGGGTGCCCCTCACCCCAACCCTCTCCCCGCGCCGCGGGGAGAGGGAGCGGCGGGTAGCCTCTCGCCCGATCATTCGGCCTCATCCCGGCCGGAGCGCCGTCCGGGGCCGGATAAAATGGGCGGATGGGCGCTTCCGGGGAAGCCACCGAGCCCGGGCGGGGCAGGCGCTGGGGGGTCGTCGCGGCCATCCTGGTCGCCGTCCTCCTCGCGGTCGGGGCGTTTGCGCGCCCCAAGAGCATCGAGGTTCAGACGGCTTCCGTGCGCCGCGGGACCCTCGTCGTTTCGGTCCAGTGCGACGGAACCCTCGAGCCGCCGCCCGGGGGAGAGCTGCGGGCGGGCGACCCTGGGACCGTCCGGGAGCTTCCCGTCAGGAGCGGCGACCGTGTCCGCGCGGGAGCGGTGCTCGTCCGTCTCGAAAACGAGGAATTGTCGCGGGAGGCGCTCGCGGCTCGGTCTGAAGCGCTGCGCCTGGAAGCCGAAGGGACCACGGCGGCGGCCGACGCCGACGAGCTCGATCGTCAGGAAAAGCACGCTGCCCGCGTGTTCGAGGCCGACGCGCGCCTGCTCGAGAGCGGCGCGATCACCCGGCAGACGTACGAGCAGGACGAGCTCGCGCTCGCGCAGGCTCGAGACCGGCTGAAGGCCGCCCGGGCCCGGCGCTCGGCGCTCGAAGGAGCGGCGGCCGGCGGGGACTCGCGCCTGGAGCTGGCCCGACGGTCGGCGGCCGATCTCGAGCGGCGCGTGGCCGCGCTGACGGTCAGGGCGCCCGCCGACGGCGTCGTGTATGGCCTGCCCCGGCGCGTCGGCGAGACGGTTGCCGCCGGCCAGGTGGTCGCCAACGTCATCGACCCCGAGCACCGGCGCCTGCGCGCGCGGGTGGACCAGCCCGACCTGCCGCGCACGGCCGTGGGGCAGAAGCTCTTCGTCGCGTTCGACGGGCTCCCGCGGGAACGCTGGGAGGGTCGTGTCACCTTCGTCGATCCCGGCCTGCGCGACGTGGGCGGCCGGGAAGTCGGGGAGGTGCTCGCCGAGGTCTCCGACCCGAAGGGACAGCTCCCGTCCAACGCCTCGGTCGACGTCCAGATCGTCACGGGCGAAAAGGCGGGAGCTCTCGTCGTTCCGCGGGCGACCCTGCTGCGCGACGGGGACAGGCGCTACGTCTACGTGCTCGCCGACGGCAAAGCGCGGCGCCGCGACGTGACCGTCGGACTGCTGGGCCTGTCCGAGGTCGAGGTCGCCTCCGGGCTCGGCGATGCGGATCTCGTCATCCTGCCGGGGGCGACCCGCCTGTCCGACGGTTTGCGCGTCCGCGCCGGAAGCCCCCGAGGCTAGAAAGAGCTCGCGCCCGGCCGTGTTCAACCGCGAAGTCCTCGGCATGGCCGTCGACCGGTTCCGCAAGCACCCGGTCCAGACGTCGCTGACGCTCGCCGGACTGGTCGTCGGCACCGCCTCGATCATCCTGGTCGTCTCGCTCGGCCTGACCGGACGCGGCTACGTCCTGCGCCAGATCGAAGGCGTCGGCTCGCACCTGGTGTGGGCCAACTACCGCGGCACGGTCACCTCGGGCGTCTCGCGAACTTCCGACGACTTCATCAACGACGGCGACGTCAAGGCGATCGCGGCGCGGGGGGACCTCTTTTCCGGCGTCACCGCGATCCTCACGCTGCGGGGCAACGTGACCGTCCAGTCGCAGTCCAAGCCGCTGACGATCCTGGGCGTGCCGGCCAACTACGGCTCGGTGCGCAAGAACATGCGGATCCTGCGCGGCCGCTTCCTCGACGAGGAGGACTTGCAGGAACGCGCCCGCGTCTGCGTCGTCAACCGCGACCTCTACCAGCAGCTCTTCGCCAACGACGACTCGGCCGAGAAGACGATCCGCACGCTCGGCACCACCTTCCAGGTGGTCGGCGAGTTCGAGGAGCCGGTCGACACGCTCGGCCGCGGCGAGGTCGTCCCGGAGTCGATCCTGATTCCGTTGACGGTGGCGTGGTATTTCACGCCGACGCACCAGGTGAAGACCCTCTTTGCCGAAGCTCGGGAGTTCTCCGAGCTGCCCGCGGCGGTCCAGGCCGTCGAAGAGATCCTGCGCGAGCGGCACCGTTCCGGCTCGTACTACGAGGTCGAGAGCATGACGACGGTGGTGCGCCTCGCCCGGGTGATCTCGGTCGCCCTGCTCGTCGTGTTCATCCTGGCCGCGGCCGTCTCCGTCGTCGTCGGCGGCGTGGGGATCATGAACATCCTGCTCGCCTCGGTCGAGCAGCGCACGCGCGAGATCGGGGTCCGCATGTCGGTCGGCGCCCGCCGGAAGGACATCCTCGGGCAGTTTCTCTTCGAGGCGCTGTCGCTCGGGATCGCCGGATCGGCGCTCGGCGTCGTCCTCGGCCTCGGCGTTCCCTACCTGGCGAGCGTGTTCGTCAAGGGCGTCGAGATTCAGGTGTCGATCGCCTCGGCGGCGATCGCTTTTCTGTTTTCGTGCGCGGTGGCCGTGGTCTTCGGCGCCGTTCCGGCCTACCGCGCTTCACTGCTGAATCCATCGGAGGCCTTGCACCATGAATGATCGGATCGGTTCGCGTCTTCGTCACTGGGTCTCGCTGCTCCTGGCTCTGGGGGCGGCGGCCGCGTCTTCCGGTCAGACGCCTCCGTCGCCGGAAGTCGCGCCGCTGACGCTGCGGCGCGCGGCCGAGCTCGCGCTCGAGAGAGCGCCGCAGCTGGCCGCCACGCGGGCGGCCCGCGAGGAGGGAAGCGCCTCGGCACGGATTGCGGCCGACGCCCTCCATCCGTCGGTCTGGGTGTCCACGACCCCCGGATACTCCTCGAGTCTGCCCACGCTCGTGGCCGGAAGCGTTCCCGCCTACGGGGCGATCGCCGTGCGGCAGACGATCTGGGATCCCTGGAAGAGCAACGACGCCCTCCAGGCCCAGGCGAAGGCGGCGGAGCTCGAGGGCGCCGTCGAGAGCGGCTGCGCCGAGGCGGTGCGGTCGACCGTGATCGCCTACGCGAGGAACTGGACGGACGAACTTCGGGCCGAGGCCGCCCGGAAGGGCCTGACGGCCTCCGACGCGTCGCTGCAGCGGACGCTGGCACTCTTCGAGGCGGGCCGCTCGACGTCGATCGACGTCGAACGTGCCCGGCTTCAGGCCGCGCGGGCGAAGCAGAAGCTCCTCAATGCCGAATCCGACCGGGACCTGGACGGGCTGGAGCTGAAGCGGCTGATCGGCTGGCCGGCCAGCGCGCCGCTGCGCTTGACGGGCGATACGGAAGCGGCCCTGGTCGACGTCTCGTCCACCGACAACCTCGCGGCGGCGCGCGCCGCCGACCCGGAGTTGAAGTCGCTCGGGCGCCAGGTCGAACTGCTCGGGCGCTCCGCCAAGCTCTCGTCGAGGCGCTGGCCGATCGTCGAGGCCTCGGTCCAGTACCAGCGGCTTCCGTCGTATTACGCGAAGTACTACAACAGCTTCAACGAGAACGACTTCTCGGTCGGCATCTCGCTCGCGATCCCGGTCTGGGCCGGCGGCCGCATCGACGACACGGAGGCGCGGGCGAGGGCGAGCGTTCTGCGCGCGCAGGCCGAACGCGAGGCGCGCGAATCGGACCTCGAGGTCCAGGTCCGGCGCGTCGAGGCGGCGGTCGCACGCGCGGACGCCGAGCACAGCTTGTCCCGCCGCGCCCAGGGAATCGCGGAGCAGGACCTGACCGCTGCCGAAACGCTCGCGCGGGAAGGGCGCGGCGAGGCGTCCCGGGTCGACGAGAAGAGAATCGAGACGGCCGATGCCGACGAAGACGCGGCCAAAACGGCCCTGGCCGCGTTCCAGGAACGCGTCGGCCTGCTGCTGCTCCGCGGCGACCTCTCGAAGGCGGTTCTGGGGTCGGAGCCGCCCTGCGCGGTCGCGCCGGCGCCCCGGTGAGGAGTCCCGCGCGCGGGCGGTACCCGGATCAGCCCTGGACCGGACCGAACTCGGGTGTGGCGCCGCTGCCGGGCTTGGCGCCTTCGGGCAGCTCTTCGGCGAGCCGGAAGTCGCCTCGGTCGGCCCTGACGCTCCGAGAGTAGAGTGAGATCGTCGGGTCGGTGACGAAGCGCCACGCGAGCTTCGTCCAGGACGGGTGATACGGCATGTCGTACGCCTCGGGCGCCATCCGCTTGACGTCGGGCAGGCGGTTCCACGGCACCGAGGGGAAGTCGTGGTGCTCGTTGTGGTACCCGATGTTCAGCTGCACGCGGTTGAGGAAGCCGTAGTAGTCGTTGGTTTCCTGACCCGGGAAGATCCCGTAGTGCTCCTGGATCCAGCGAGCTCCGAGCGGGGCGCCGCCGATCGAGAACCAGAACGACGCGAAGAGGTAGCCGAGAGCGGCGGGGCCGATCAGCACCCAGATGGCCACGTTGAAGGCCATCTGGACGATGAAGTTGATGACGACCCAGTGGTCGATCGGCCGGAGCTCTTTCAGGCGCGGCGGCCGCGTGAGCTGGACCGCGGGGAAGAGCAGCAGCCAGACCGCCTTGCGCCACGTCGAGTTGCCGACGAGCTTCGCCTCCCACCGGTTCGGGACGTCGGCGTCGTGGTCGTAGACCCCGAGGTAGGCGTGGTGCTTCATGTGGTACCGCTGGAAGAAGACGGAGCCCCCCGGGACGACGATCGGGAAGTTGGCGAGCATTCCCGCCAGGGTGTTCGCCTTTGGCGACCGAAACACGAGATTGTGCGTGTACTCGTGGATGATCACCCACAGGGCGTGATCGGCGAGCGCTCCCACCGTCATGCCCGCGCCGACGACGAGCCACCAGGGGCTGCCCCGCAGAAGCCACCCGATCGCGACCTGGAAGACGACGATCCCGACCGTGATCCAGAAGGTGGCGACGTTGCGCCCGATCAGCCGGCGCACGTCGGGGTGGTCCTGGAGAATGCGCCGAGCACGCCAGCCGTGCGGAATCGGCTTGGCCGGCTGGGAGAAATCGCCGCTCGGCGCCTGAGGCTCGGTCATATTTCGCTTTTTCTCAATGCTTTTTATCGCATTCCGGGCGTCGGGGCAAAACCCCGGTTCCGGAGCCCGGAGGGCGGCCGGCGGGCTCCCGAAGGAATGGACCCGTGTCTCTCTCGGTTTTTGACCGACGGTCGGGTCCCGAGAACGGATCCCCCCGCGCCCGGCGGAGCCCACGGATGACAGTCGCCCATCGCCTCCGAGCCTTTGCCGCCGCCCTCGTGGTCGTCGCGGCGGCCGCCGCCGCGGCGCCCGCGGACCGGGATGGCCAGGGCCCCTTGCCGCGTTGCCGCCTGGTCGATGGGCGTTTCGAGCAGCCCGAGCCGTTGAGCCTCAATTTCGGGGACTGGGTCAAGCGCACACTGACTTCCCGTCGCGGGCCTTGGAGCGACTTCACCCCGATGCCGCCCGGCCCACCGCCCCCGAAGCGCGTCGAGGGAGGCGACCTGCGGGTGACCTTCGTCAATCACTCGACGTTCCTGATTCAGGTCGACGGACTCAACGTGCTGACCGACCCGACCTGGGCCGAGCGCTCCGTCGAGATCGTCGGCGTGCACCGCCGGCGTCCGCCGGGGCTGCGCCTCGAGGATCTCCCGCCGATCGACGCGGTGCTGATCAGCCACGATCACCAGGACCACATGGATCTGCCCACCCTGCGCCGGCTTGTCGAGGCGTGGCACCCCGCGATCTACGGCGGGCTCGGCGACGGCGCCTTCCTGGCGCGTCACGGGGTCCCGGGGGGCATCGACCTCGATTGGTGGCAGCAGGCCGACCTTGCCGCCGGGGTGACGCTGACGGCCGTGCCCGCGCGGCATCATTCCGGCCGCGGCTTGTTCGATGGCGACCGGCGACTCTGGTGCGGATTCGTCCTTTCCGGCCCTTCGGGCGAGATCTACTTCGCGGGCGACACGGGATGGGGATCGCACTTTGCGAGCATCCGCGAGCAGTTTCCGCGAATCCGGCTGGCGCTTCTGCCGATTGGCGGATTCAAGCCGGTCTGGTACATGCACGAGCACCATCTCGGTCCGGCCGACGCGATCCGCGTGCAGCGCGTCCTGGGCGCCTCGACGACCGTTCCGATGCACTTCGGAACGTTCCCGAACGGAGACGAAGCCGAGGGCGAGGCCGTCGAGACTCTGCGGGCGCTGATCGCGCGCGATCCCGTGGACGCCTGCGATTTCGAAGTCCTCGAAAACGGCCAGGCGCTCGACGTGGCGCCCTTCCACGGCACGGCCGATGCCGGGTCTGGCGCCCAAAGCGGGCGCTGGCCGAACACGGCCATTCGGAGATAATGCGTCGTCGAATTTCGACGGCGCGTGAACTTCGAAACAACTCGGGGCATCGCCGCTGCCCTCCAAGCGCGGCGCGTTGGAGCGGCGCTGCTCGTCGGCGCCGTCGCCGCGTTCGGGGCCGAGGCCAGGGCCGACACGTTCCACCTCTTTCCCGAGGCGGCAGCGCGGCCGCGTCCGGCCGCGTTCGCGGGCTTCGGCGAGTCCGCGGGACTCGTGGACCTCGAAGCGAGCTACCCCTGGAGCGAGGGCGGGCGGGCTTTCGGTTGGCAGGATCTCGACCCGGAGAGCCAGCAGCCTCCGCCGCCCCCGGAAACGCCTCCGCCCTGCCCGCCCCCCACGCACAACCCTCCCGCGAAGAAACTCTTCACGACGACGACGACGCTCTGGACCGCGGCAGTGCTCCTCGGCGGCGTGGGGCAGGGCATCGGCGCGCCGATCAAGTACGGGACCAACTCCTGGCAGTTCACGGACGAAAAGTTCTTCCAGTACGACACTTACGCGGGCGGCGCGGACAAGGCCTCGCACTTCACGGTTTCGAGCGGCGTCTCGCGCCTGCTCTACGACATCTACATCCAGGACGGGCACACCGTCGACCAGTCGTTCTGGCTCGCGTTTGCGACGACGCTCACGGCGGGGATCTTCGTCGAGACGGGCGACGCCGTCACCGTGTACGGGTGGTCCTGGCAGGACCTGACGGCCGATTTTCTCGGCGACCTCTCCGGCCTGCTCATCCAACGGTTCTGCCTCCAGGACACGCTCGGCCTGCGCCTCGGTCCCGCGGACACGGACATTCCCCCGGCGGCGATCGGCTCGAGCCAGGCCTCGCTCGGGGACACGTACTCCAACGAGATCTACGTCGTGGACCTGAAGCTCGGGGGCGCGATCGCGCGCCTGGGCGGGCGGCCCGGGTTCGCGAAGTACTTCCTGACGTCCTTTGCGTTCTTCACGAAAGGCTTCGGCTACGAACCGCCGCTGCCTTCCCGGTACCAGTCGGTCGGCGTGGAGCTCGGCATCAACTTCCCCGCGATCCTCGACGATCTCAAGGTTCCCCGGGACAAGTGGTGGGGCCAGGGCCTGTATGCCTTCTTCAACTTCTTTCGGATTCCTTACACGCAGGTCGGCACGTACTACAACTTCAAGAACCACAAGTGGTACGGGCCGAGCGCGCCCTACCACTACTACTGACGAGCCGGCGGCGCGCGGGGCGTCAGCGGTACGCGACGCTCTCGACCGCGGCGGGCCGGCGGCTCTGGCCGAGCATGAGGATCGCCAGCACCAGGAGGAACAGGGGTGTCCCGACGGCCGCCGCGGCCAGGAACCAGTAGGCTCTTCCGAAGACGGCCAGAAGCATCACGAGGTAGATGAAATCGCGGCGGGCCACTTCGTCGAGGACCGCGGTGAGCCGCGAACGGCGGGCCGGCGACACCGTCTTCAGGAGCGGCCCGTCGTCCGGCCGCGGCCGCATCGCGTGGAGCCAGACGAGCGTCGCGCTCAGAATCGTGCCGGCGACGGCCAGGGCGCCGAGCCGCCAGGGCCAGTCGTCATCGACCGCGGCGCTCCAGGCGTGCGCGAAGGCGGCGAAGACGGCGACGTGGACGACGTTGTCCGCCCAGAAGTCGAGAAGGCCTCCGGAGCGCGATTCCTTGAACTTGAGGCGCGCGAGCTCTCCGTCGCAGCCGTCGAGAATCGAGTGCGTCAGAAAGAGGATGCCGCCGGCGAGCTGGCCCGGCGCCGTCGGTGAGCCGAAGCACCAGGCCGCCGCGAGGCCGAGCGCGAGGCAGAAGAAGGTCATGGCGTTGGGCGTGATCGCGGTGCGCGCCAGCCTCCGCGTCACGGCGAGCGAGATCCGTCGGCTGATGAGCCGGGTCAGCAAGCCGTCCTCGGTCTTGACGAGGTCCTTCAGCAGCAACCTCTCCGCGGCGTCGGAATCCTCTCGCGTCTTCAGGAGAAACGGGGGGGCGGCGCCCGTGGCGGCGCCTCCGGGCGGCAGCGCGCGGGTCCACGCGTCGAGCACGTCGGCGATGTCGCGTCTTCCGGCGAGGGCGGCGGCGAGCGGCGACGGGTCGGGCGTGTCGACGACGGCTCCGTCTCCCAGGCGGCAGACACGCCCTTCCTCGACCGGCGCCAGCCGGACGCTTCGGAGCCAGACGGGGCTCGCGACCACGGTGCTTGGCAGCAGGACCACGCGGCCGGGCGAAAGGGCCGGCGCCGGCGCGCCGGGGGTGAGGACGGTCGCGATGGTGCTGTCGAGAATGGAGCGCCGCGGCGGGTTCTCGTCGGCGAGCACGTAGACGGCGTCGAAGCCGGCGCGCGCGGCCGCGAGCGCCGTGCGGCGCAGGAGCGGCAATCCGAGCAGCGCCGTCTCCTCGGTTCCCGGCGCGGTCGCCTTCGAGGCCGCGAGAATCAGGATCGCGCCCCTCCGATCGGCCGCGCTCACACGGCCACCCGCGTCCGCTGCCTGAGCCGGGCGCCGAGATGCGCGGCGATCCGCCGGGCCGCCTCCTCGCGGTACAGGGCAAAGCTCGGGAAGGAGTTGACGTCGATGACGAGGATTTCGCCGGCAGCCGTGACGATGGCGTCGCCGCCCCAGACCTCGAGCCCGAGAAGGCCGGCGCTGCGGCGTGCGACGGCGCGGAGCGCGCCGGCTTCGAACGGGTGCCCCGCCACAGGACGTTCCTTCGGGTAGAACCACTCGAACCACGTCGCGCCGCCGTCGAGGGAGGGGTCTTTCGGGCCGCCTCCGACGCCGTAGAACTTCACCCAGTCGCCTTCGACGTGCCGCTGGACGAGAGCGCGCGGAACGCCGCGGCTTCGCAGCCGGTCGAGAGCGGCACGCACCGCCTTTGTGCCGCTCGCGAACGCGACCGATCCGTCGCTCGTCTTGTGGCCCGTGGCCTGCTTGACCCAGCAGGCCGCGTAAAGCGCGTCCTCGCGGGGCCCGCGGGGGAGAGGCGCCGCGCCGTCGACCACGAGGCCCTCCGGCACGGGCACGACGCCCTCGAGCAGCGCCGCGGCTCTCTCGCGATGGGCGTTCGAGACCGACGCCGTGCCGTTGACGACGCCGACCCCGCGGCGCTCCCAGGCGTGGAGCGCCTGCAGGGCCGCCTCTGCCTCGCACATCGCGACGATGAGCGACGGCAAAGCGCCTCCCGGCTCCGAGATCGACGCCGGGTCGAGGAAGCGGACCGTGACGTCCGCGATCTCCTCGAGCCGCTTTCCTGTCTCCCGCAGGATCGCCGCGTCGTCGTCGACGCGCCCGGGCGAGTGCTCGGTTTCCCGAAAGACTCCCCAGCAGACGGTCGGCGCCGCGGTCCCGACGCTCACGGCGCGAAGTCCTCCAGCTCGGCGAGCCGGGCGATGACCGCGTCGCCCGGGCAGCAGGGAGCGTCCTCGCTGCCGGCGCGGAGCCAGACGTGGCGCATCCCCATCGCGCGGGCCCCGGCCATGTCCCGGCGCAGCGAGTCGCCCACGAAGACGGTCTCGCCGCTCGAAACGCCGAGGCCGTCGAGCGCCGCCTGGAAGATGCGCGGATCCGGCTTCTTGCAGCCCACGATCGTCGAGTCGACCGCGGCGCCGAGGAAGGGTGAGAGCCCGGCCTCCTCGCAGACCGCGCCGATGTTGCCGTAGAAGTTCGAAACGATCCCGAGGCGGTACCGCTGACTCAAACGCGAGAAGAGCGCGGCGCTCGCCGCGAGGTGACGTCGAGAGTCCTCGGCGAAGCGGTCGCCGATGCGTCGAAGCAGCTCCGGATCGCGCGCCAGACGCGACGCCATCCCGGAAGCGACGCGATCCACGGTCTCGCGCAGGCCCGCGCTCCTCGGGATCGTTCCCTCGAGGGAATCGGTGGCTCCGTAGAATGCCCGGTCGAATTCGGCCGCCGGCGCCTCGAGGCCCTCCTCGAGAGAGATCCGAAGGAACCGCTCTTTCCACGGCAAGCCTTCCGCGTCGAGCGTGCCGCCGAAGTCGAAGAGGAGCGCGCGCACCCCGGCGAGCGGTGCCGTCACCGGCGGCTCCCCGAGCCGGCGAGCCGGGCGGTGGAGGGGATGCTGGACGCTT
>Ga0335070_10005446_pt1 | contig 14948 bp, 14 predicted proteins | sample Lox_Sample_13_FD_206722 | JGI IMG/M metagenome (GOLD analysis project Ga0335070, IMG submission 206722) | Soil microbial communities from Loxahatchee National Wildlife Refuge, Florida, United States - Lox_Sample_1.3 | ecosystem: Environmental > Terrestrial > Soil > Wetlands | place: USA... | reverse complement strand
GGTACACGGAGAAGGGGTCGACCTCGACGTCCGCCGACCAGCGCTGCGAGGGCACCACCTGGAAGGCGTCGCCCGCGTGCACGTACTCGATGATCCGCGAGACCATGCCCTCGAACTGCGCGCGCTCCATGTTCGAGGCGAACTCCGGTAGCGGGCGGGGCGCGTGGTGTCCCTCCGGCCGGGGCACCGGCCCGGACAGCAGCGCGCGGGCGCGCTCGATCGTCGCCACCGCGTCGGCGTAGCCGCGGTCGACGTCGGCGCCCTCGTCGGCGAAGACGTTGACGAGGATCGTGACGGTGTGGCGCAGGTGGTCGAAGACGACGAGCACGTCGCTGAGCATCAGGGCCATGTCCGGGAGCCCCAGCGGATCGGGATTCGGCGGGCCGAGCGGCTCGACCGTGCGCACGAGGTCGTACCCGAAGAAGCCGACTAGGCCGCCGGCGAACGGCGGCAGGTCCGCAAGCGGCGCCTGGCGCCAGCGCGCGGCCTCCTGCGCCGCAAGCGCGTAGGGGTCGCCGGGGTCGCCGAGCGACCAGCGCAGCACGCCGCGCGGGCGCATGCCGATGAAGCTGTAGCGGCCGACGCGCTGGCCCTGCTCGGCCGACTCGAGCAGGAACGCCGGGTGCTCGGGCGTGCGCCCGCGCAGCTTCAGGAACGCCGAGACGGGGGTCTCGCAGTCGTCGATGAACGTGTGGCGCAGCGGGACGAGGTTGTGCTCGCGCGCGAGCGCGCGGACCTCATCGAGCGACGGCTCGACCGGCAGCGCGGAGGGGTCGGCGGCGACGGCCATCGGCGGCCGGTCAGCTCCTGCGGCGCGCCGCGAGCACGCGCTCGGGATCGGCGAGCGCGCGGGCGCGGCTGTGCAGCAGCACGGTCAGGTGGTAGAGGACGTCGGCGGCCTCCTCGTCGACGCGCTCGTCGGACTCCTCGCGCGCGGCGCGGGCGACCTCCTCGGCCTCCTCGCGCACCTTCTCGCCGATCAGCGGTGGATCGTCCAGCAGCCGCACGGTGTACGAGCCCTCGGGGCGCTCGGCCGCGCGCGCGCGCAGGGTGCGCTCCAGGCCGGGAAGCACCTCGTGAGGGGCCGGCGGCTCGAGGTCGCCGCGGAAGAAGCACGTGCGCTCTCCGGTGTGGCAGGCCGGACCGGCCGGCTCGACGAGCGCCAGCAGCGCGTCGCCATCGCAGTCGATGCGAAGGGCGCGCACCCGCTGGATGTTCCCGGAGGTCGCGCCCTTGTGCCAGAGCTCGCCGCGCGAGCGGCTCCACAGGTGCAGCTCGCCGGTCTCGCGGGTCCTCGCGACGGCCTGCGCGTTGGCATAGGCCAGCGTCAGCACCTCCCCGGTGGTCCAGTCCTGGACCACGACGGGCACCAGGCCGCGCTCGTCGAAGGCGATCTCCATGCGCAGGATTCAAGCAGCGCGCCCGAGCGGAGCTTCGGCCGCCGGGCGGCGCCGGTCCGCGGGGCGGCCCACCGCGAGCGCGAACGACGGGTGCGCCTGGTCCAGGTACCAGCCGAAGGCGCGGTCCGCGACCGGCTGCACGCTGATCGCGCGCAGCGCCGCCGTCAGCACGCGCGGGGGAAGCGCGGGGACGAGCCGCTGCAGGCTGAGCGCGACCCGGAACGCGCGCGCGTGACCCCGCGTGAAGCCGGCGTAGGCGGCCAGTGCCTGCTCGCGTCCCTGCTCGCCGTCGAGGACCCCGCGCAGCTCGCGGGCGCACGCGATGCCGAAGTAGAACGCCGTCCTGATCCCCTCGCCGGACAGCGGGAAGCAGTGGCCGGCGCTGTCGCCGACGAAGAAGACGCCGTCCTGCACCCCATCGCGCAGGCGGTGCGGGAACCAGTTGCCCTGGTAGCGCACGGCCTCGCTCCCGAGCCGGCCGGCGAGCGCCACCGTCGCCTCGCGCACGTGGCGGCGCGGGTCGTAGGAGCCCACGCCGATCCGCGCCTCGGTCCCGGCGGGCACGCGCCAGCCGTAGCCGCGGCGCACGAGGCCGCGCTCGACCCACACGTCGAGCGCGTCACCCGAGCCGTCGTGAGCGGGATGCACCTCCAGGCCGCGCGAGAGCGGCGCGCGCGGCGGCTGGTAGTGCGCTCTGGCGAGCACGCGCCGCCAGCCGAGCGCGTCGACGACCAGCGGCGCGCGCAGCGTGCCGCGGTCGGTGCGCACCAGCACGTCGCCGGCGCGATCGCGCCCGGCGCGCGCGTCCACCTTGGCCGTCTCGAAGCGCGCGTCCCCGCACTGCGCCCACAGCAGCCTGCAGAGCTCGCGGTAGTCGAACGCCGACCAGCTCCACGGCAGGCGGCAGCGCACGCTGCCGTGGGGCGTCGTGAACGTCATGAACGGCAGCTCCTGGCGAATCGAGGCGGCGACCCCCATCGCCTCGAGCCAGGGCGTCGGGCACGCGCAGGCCGAGGTTTGGCGCTCGCCGATCTCGTAGCGGTCGACGACGAGCACGTCGGCGCCGCTGCCGGCGAGCTCGCGCGCGACCGCCAGGCCGGCGAAGCTCGCGCCGCAGATCAGCACGTCGGCATGCACACCGTCGAGCGAGGTGCGCTCGGCACCCCGCTTCGTCGCGCGCACGGTCATGTGGCGAGCGCTCCGGCGACCACCCGCGCGGCCTCCCAGGGGCGCAGCGCGGCGCGGCGCGTGACGACGTCGTAGTCGAGCCGCTCGACCCGGTCCAGCACGCGCACGTAGACCGCGCGGGCGACGCGCACGCCGGGACGCACCGGTCCGGGCAGCGCCTGGGCGAGCGCGGCGCTGTCGCGGAACAGGCCCCGCGCGCGGGCGACCTGCTGTGCGACGTGCTCGCGCAGGCGATGGGTCGCGGCGTGGCGCGCAAGGTCCTCCTCGTGCAGCCCGGGCAGGTAGACACGCCCCAGGCGCCAGTCGTCGGGCACGTCGCGGATGAAGTTCGTCAGCTGAAACGCGACGCCCAGGCGCGCGAGCAGCCCCTCCGTCCCGGCCGGCGCATCGAGCAGCGGGGCGACGAGCGGGCCGACCGTGGCGGTGCCGTCCATGTAGCGGTCGAGCTCGTCCTGGCTGTGCATGCGCACCGGCTCCTCACAGTCGGCGCGCATCGAGTCCATGTAGCGCCCCAGGAGCTCCAGCGGCATGCCGTGGCGAGGGCCGGCGTCGACCAGCGCGGCGATCACGGGGTGCTCGGAGTGCCCGCGCTGAAGCCCGCACTCGAGCTCCGCCTGCCATGCGTCGAGCGCCGCCCGGCGCGCGCCGTTGCGATGCCGGTCGTCGGCGATCTCGTCCGCCCCGCGCACGTACCCGTAGAGCGCGTGCACGGCCGCGCGGCGCTCGCGCGGCAGGCACCAGGTGGCGATGAAGTACGTCGGGTCGTGACGCAGCTGCATGCGCCGGCAGGCGCGGTATGCGGCCTGCGGCTGTCGGACGGGCTCCTCCACGGCGCTCTACGGTAGTCGGCATCGGCCCCGTGCACCAACCCCTGCTCCTGGAGCGCGAGCTCATCGTCGTCACCGGCAAGGGTGGCGTGGGCAAGACGACCGTCGCCGCCGCGATCGCGCTGCTCGGCGCATACGCCGGCCGGCGGACGATCGTCTGCGAGGTCTCCGGCCAGCGGCGGATCCCCGGCCTGCTCGGCCATCCGACGGCGGGCCGGCCGGGCTCCGAGGAGCCGGTCGGCTCGGACCTGTGGGCGACGACGGTCGACCCCGAGGGCGCCCTCGCCGAGTGGGCCGGGCAGGTCGTGCGCCCGCGCGCGCTCGTCGAGCTCGCGGTGCGATCAAGGGCGTTCTCCGGCTTCGTCGGGGCCGCGCCCGGTGCGCGCGAGCTCGTCACGATCACCAAGGCCTGGGAGCTCGGCCGCCCCGAGCGCTGGCTGCGGGGCGCCGCCGGCTACGACCTCGTGGTGCTCGACGCCCCGGCGACCGGCCACGGGCTCGGCCTGCTGCGCACGCCGCAGACCTATGCGGAGATCGCCCGCGTGGGCCCGATCGCCAGCCAGGCGCGCCTGGTCACCGGGCTGCTCGCCGATCCGCAGCGCAGCGCCGTGGTCGCGGTCGCGACTCCCGAGGAGACCCCCGTCGCCGAGACGCTGGAGCTCCAGCAGGCACTGCAGGCGCAGCTCGGGCGCCTGCCGGACGCGCTGATCGCCAACGCGCTGCTGCGCGACCCGCTCACGCGCGCCGACGCCGGCGAGCTCGAGCGCGCCGGGCGCTCGGTGCACCCGGCCGTCGACCGCGCACTGCACGCGCGGCGCGAGCGCGCCCGCGCGCACGCCCAGCAGCTGCGCCGGCTGCGCCGGGGCGCCCGCGCCCCGGTCGTGACGCTGCCGTTCCTCGCCGGCGGCGCCGGCGAGCCGGGCGCAATCGAGGCGCTCGCGAGCGAGCTGCGCCGCCGGCTCTGAGCTACTCGATCCCGAGCCGGTCGAGCAGGCGATCGTCGGCCCGCCAGCCGCGGCGCACGCGCACCGACAGGTCGAGGTGGACCTTCGTCCCGAGCTCGCGCTCGAGCTCCTTGCGTGCGGCGGTGCCGATCGCCTTGATCATGCGCCCGCCGTGGCCGACGAGGATGCCCTTCTGGGAGTCGGTCTCGACCCAGGCAAGCGCGCGCACCCGCGTGAGGTCCTCACGCGGGCGCTCGACCTCCTCGATCACCACCTCGACCGCGTGCGGCACCTCCTGGAAGGTGCGGCGCAGCACCTGCTCGCGGATCAGCTCGGCGAGCAGGACGGCCTGCGTCTGATCGGACGTCTCCTGCGCCGGGAACAGGAACGGCCCGGGGGGCATGAGCTCGCCGAGCCGCTCGGTCAGCGGCCCCACGCCCTTCCCGCTGCGCGCGGAGATCGGGAAGATCTCGGCGTCGAGCCCGAGCGCGTCCGCGTCCAGGAGTGCCTGCGCCGTGCGCGCGGGATCCAGGCGGTCGCACTTGTTCACGGCGACGACGACCGGCGCCGCGCTGCGGGCGAGCAGCCCCGCGATGAACCGGTCGCCCGGCCCCACCCCCTCCTCGCCGTTGAGCACGAGCAGCGCGGCGTCGCTCTCGGCGAGCTCGAGCTCGACGCGGCGCTGCATGCGCCCGGTCAGCAGGTCGCGCGGACGCTGCACGCCCGGCAGGTCGACGAGCACGACCTGCGCGTGGTCCAGCGTCGCGACGCCGCGGATCGCGCGGCGGGTCGTCTGCGGCTTGTCGGAGACGATCGCGACCTTGCGCCCGACGATCGCGTTGACGAGCGTCGACTTGCCGACGTTCGGGCGGCCGGCGAGCGCGACGAACCCGCTGCGCATCGCTACCACGACAGGATCTCGGCCTGCACCGCGAGCATCTCGCCCGCGTCGCGCTCGTGGTCCATGCCGACCAGGTGCAGCGCCCCGTGGACGATCGCCTCGCGCAGGTCCGCCGTGTGCTCGGGACAGATCACGATGTCCCCGAGCTCACGCGGCCCCGCGGCGGGGGCATCCTCGTCGACGGGAAACGACAGCACGTCGGTCGGGCCGCGGCGCCCGCGGTGCACGGCGTTGAGGTCGGCGATCCGCTCGGCTCCGACGTACTCGATCGCGACGTGGCCGTCCTGCACCCCGGCCGATGCCAGCGCAAGCGCCACGAGGCGCTCCACCTCACGGCTCGGCGGCGCCGCGGGCACCGCCTCCGCGCCGATGACCTCGACCTCGAGCACTACGCCCGGCGGCGGTCACGATCCGCGGGCCGCAGCTCGGGCGCCGCACGCTCGGCGAACTCGCCGTAGGCCTCCACGATCCGCTGCACGAGCCGGTTGCGCACGACGTCCTCGCCGGCGAAGCGCACGAACTCGACGCCCTCGACGTCGCCCAGGATCTCGCTGACGATCACGAGGCCCGACGTCTGCTCGCGCGGCAGGTCGATCTGCGTGATGTCGCCGGTGATCACCATCTTCGAGCCGAAGCCCAGGCGCGTGAGGAACATCTTCATCTGCTCCGGGCTCGTGTTCTGCGCCTCGTCGAGGATCACGAACGAGTCGTTCAGCGTTCGCCCGCGCATGAAGGCCAGGGGGGCGACCTCGATGACCCCGCGCTCCAGGTGCCCGGCGACCTTCTCGGGGTCCATCATGTCGTTCAGCGCGTCGAACAGCGGCCGCAGGTACGGGTCGATCTTCGCCATCAGGTCGCCCGGCAGGAAGCCCAGGCGCTCGCCCGCCTCGACCGCCGGGCGCGTGAGGATGATGCGGTTGACCTCGCGGCGCGACAGCGCGGCCGCCGCCATCGCGACGGCGAGGAAGGTCTTGCCGGTGCCGGCCGGCCCGATGCCGAACGTCACGGTGTGCTGGCGGATCGAGTCGACGTAGCGCTTCTGGGTGGCGGTCTTCGGTGCGATCTTGCGCGAGCGGTGGCGCCAGACCGTGTCCTCGAGGATCGAGGCGGGCGAGACGTGGCGGTCCAGCGCGCCGGTGACGGCCTGGATCGTGCCTGCGCCGAGCTCGTGGCCCTGGTCGGCGAGGTCGGCGAGCTCGCGGACGACGAGCGCCGCAGCCGCCACGGCCTCGGCGTCACCGTCGAGCGTCACGACGTTGCCGCGCAGGTAGAGCTCGCAGGAGACGTGCTCCTCGAGCTGGCGCAGGATGTCGTCGCCGTCGCCGGCAAGCGCGGCGGCGGCCTCGTTGGAGAGCTCGATCGTCCGCCGCATCAGCCCCGCAGCACCTCCTGGACGAGGGCCGAGACGCGCTTGCCGTCCGCACGCCCCGCGACCTTCGCCATTGCGGCCTTCATCACCCGGCCCATGTCCTTGGGCGAGGTCGCCTGCGTCTCGGCGACCGCCTCGTCGACGAGCGTGCGCAGCTCCTCATCGGAGAGCTCCGCGGGCAGGTACTCCTCGATGACGTGCGCCTCGGCCACCTCCGCGTCGGCGAGCTCGGGCCGCCCGCCGGCGCGAAAGGCCTCGGCCGCCTCGACGCGGCGCTTGCGCTCACGGCGCAGCACCGCGGTCTCGTCGCCGGGGCCCTCCTTGGCGTCCTTCTGCAACTCGGAGAGCAGCATGCGCAGCGCGCCGACGCGCTCCTTCTCGCCGGCCTTCATGGCTGCGACGAGATCCTGCTTGACGGCGTCGGTGACCGGCATCCACCATCAATGATAGGCGGGCCGACGGCGCCTGCCTCAGGTCCGGCGCGGCGCCCCGGCCGCGGCCTCGCGCGGGCCGGCACCGTCGCTGCGCGCGTCGGTCGCGGCGGCGCTCTCGCGCGCCACCTGGGCCAGCGACGGCGGGTGGCCCAGCTTGCCCAGCTCGGATCCGTCGCGCCCGAAGAGCAGCTGGATGTTCCAGTCCACGAGCAGGCGCAGCTTGCGCTTGAGCCCCGGCATCATCGCGAGGTGGTAGGTGCGCGCCAGCAGCCACGCCGGGCGCCCGCGCCAGCGCACGCCCATCGTGCTGGCGACCGCCTCGCCGTCGCCCATGTCGACGAACACGCCGCGCGTGCGGTAGCGGAACGGGCGTGCCACGGCGCCGGCGCCGCCGCCGATCGCCGCGGCGACGTTGCGCCCGACGAGCCGGCCTTGGCGGATCGCGTGCTGCGCGGTCGGCGGGCAGGGGGCACCGCGGCGCGCGGGGTCGGGCACAGCCGCCGCGTCACCGATCGCCCACACGTGCTGGTGGCCCTCGACGCGCAGGGTCGGCTCGGTCCTGATCCGGCCGGTCTCATCGAGCGGCAGCCCGAGCTCGGCGACGACCGGCGTGGGGCGCACGCCCGCGGTCCAGACGACGGTGTGCGACGGCACGAGCTCGCCGTCGGACAGGCGCACGGCCTCGGGAGTGACCTCCTCCAGCGTCGTCCCCGTCCGGATGTCGATGCCGCGGCCGCGCAGCTCGGCGGTCGCGAAGGCGGCGAGCGGCGCGGGGATCTCGGGCATGACGCGCTCGCGCGCCTCGACGAGGATCCAGCGCATGCCCTCGGTGCGGCAGCGCGGGTAGCGCTCGATCACGTCGGCGGCGAAGTCCTGCAGCTCGGCCAGGCCCTCGAGGCCGGCGTAGCCGGCACCGACGAAGACGTACGTCAGCCACGCGCGGCGCGCGGCGGGGTCCTCGAGCGTCTCGGCGACCTCGAGCGTGCGCAGCACGCCGTTGCGCAGCGCGATCGCCTCCGACAGCGACTTGAAGCCGCAGCCGTGCTCGGAGAGGCCGGGCACCGGCAGCGTGCGCGAGACCGACCCCAGCGCGACGATCAGGTGGTCGTAGGCGAGTGTCGCGGCCCGGCCGTCGAGCCGGTCGACGCGCAGCGTGCGCGCGGCGGGGTCCGCGCCGCGTACGCGCCCGAGCTGCAGGTCGGTGCGCCGCAGCCCCTCGCGCAGCGGCACCACGACGTGCCGGGGCTCGATGCTGCCGGCGGCGGCGCCGGGCAGCAGCGGCGTGTAGAGCATGTAGTTGTCGTCGCTGACCAGCGTCACGCGCGCGCTCTGCGGCGCGAGCACGCGCTCCAGCGTGCGTGCGGCGTGGAAGCCGCCGAACCCGCCGCCGGCGATGACGACGTTCCAGGCCATCAGGCGGCCGCGGCGACCGGCGCCGGCGCAAGGACGCGTCGCAGGAAGCCGACCTGGTCGCGGACGGCGCGCTCGAAGTCCTCGCCGGTGTAGATGTCGAAGTGGCCGATCGGGTAGTGGACGACCTCCCCGCGCGGCGCGTTCAGCGCCATCTGCAGCGCCGGGCCGGGCGGCGTGGTCTGGTCCTCGTCGCAGACGCAGACGAGCAGCGGAGCCTGCAGCGAGCGCGCCGCGACGACCGGGCGCCAGCGCCCGACCGACAGCATGACCCGCGCGCCGACCGCGTTCTGCCACCTGGACTCCGGCGCGACGACCTCCGCGAACCCCGGCTCGGCCTCCGGTGCGGTCATCACCGCGTAGCTGCCGGGCGGGCCGACCACGGGGATCGTCACCGGCGGGCGCCTGCGGGCCCCGGCGAGCAGGTCGCGCAGGCCGTCAAGGGTGCCGCGCAGGGCGGTGCGCGCCGACTGGCGGCGCAGCTGCGCCAGCCCGTCAGCGAACGGCGCCTGGGCGACGACCGCGGCGATCCGCCGGTCGCGGGCGCCCACATCGACGACGTGCCCGCCGCTGAAGGACGAGCCGAACAGCGCGATGCGCTCGGGGTCGGCCCAGGGCAGCGCCCGCGCGAAGCGCACGGCCGCCTCGTAGTCCTCCTGCTGGCGGCGGATGTCGACCACCTGCCGCGGCTCCCCGCCGCTGTCGCCGAAGCCGCGGTAGTCGAACAGCACGACGCCGAGCCCCGCGTGCGCGAAGCGCTCGGCGTAGGCGGGCAGGGCGTCGGCGCGCGTCGCGCTGAACCCGTGGGCCATCACGACGCACGCACGGCGCTCCGCGCCGCGCCCCTCCGGCTCGTAGAGCCAGGCGGCGAGCTCGTCGGCGCCTGAGCGGATCGTGACGTCGGTGCGGGTGCAGGGCATGGCCGAACGGTAGCCGTGCCCCGCGTGCCGCGCAGTGGCGGGCCTCGGCTCAGCGCACGAGCAGCAGCGCCGCCCACTCGCCCGCGCGCCGGCGCCCGGCCTCGCGCAGGCCCTGCCCGGCGGCGAACGCTGCAGCCACCTCGTCGGCCTCGCGCGCGAGCAGCCCGCTCGCGACGAGGGTCGCGGGCGCTTCGCCCGCGAAGCCGGTACGCGCGAGCGCCAGCAGCAACGGGCGCAGGAGGTTCGCCAGCACGCTCGGCGCGCCGGGCGCCGGCCCGTCGCGCAGCAGGTCGAACGCGCGCGCCTCAACGGCGACGCCGTTGGTGTGCGCGTTCGCGCGTGTCGCCGCGACGCTCTCGGGCTCGTGGTCGACGCCGAGCACCGGCGTCCACCCCAGCCGCGCCGCGGCGATCGCGAGCACGCCCGAGCCGCAGCCCAGGTCCACGCAGGCACCGCGCGGCTCGAGCCCCAGCAGCAGCTCCAGGCACAGCCGGGTCGTGTCGTGCGCGCCGGTGCCGAACGCCTGCCCCGGGTCGATGACGAGCTCCTCGACGCCGGGAGCGGGCGACGCCGGCTCCCACGGCGGGCGCACGCGGACGGCGCGCGCGCCCTCGCGGACGAGGACCGGCCGGTGGAAGGCCTTCCAGCGCTCGTCCCAGTCGTCGGGCACCTCCTCGGTCGTGATCTCGACGAGCGCGCCGCCGGCCGCCGCGCGCAGGTCCGGGAGCGCCGGCAGCTCGCCCGGCGCGCCGTAGACCGCGTACTCGACGATCTCGCCCTCGTCGCGTTCCTCGACGCCGGACGGGGCGAGCTCGAGCAGCTCGGCCAGTGCGAGCTCCGCGTCCTCGCGCCGCACGCGCAGCGCGAGGCGGATCATCGCCGGCCGCCGAAGAGCCGCCGCAGCTTCGCGCCGACGGTCTCGTGGGCGGCGAGGTTCTCGTCGGTGAGCGAGTCGGCGAGGCGCTGCAGCAGCTCGCGCTGCGCGTCGTCCAGCCGGCGCGGGATCACGACGTTGACGACCACGCGCAGGTCGCCGCGCCTGGTCGGGCGCCGCAGCACGGGCATCCCCTGATGCTCGATGGTGATCACCTCGCCCGGCTGCGTGCCCGGCGGCACGCGCACGTCGAGCGCCTCGCCGCCGAGGACCGTCACGGGCAGCGTCCCGCCGAGCGCGGCCAGCGGGGCGGGGACGTCGAGCACCGTGACGAGGTCGTCGCCGTCGCGGATCAGGTGGTCGTCGGGAGCGATCCGCACCTGGATGTAGAGGTCGCCGGGCGGGCCGCCGCGCTCGCCGGCGTGCCCGCGGCCCTGCAGGCGGATGCGCTGGCCGTCGGCGATGCCGGCGGGCACGTCCACGCTCAGCGTCGTCGGCCGCACGACGCGCCCGCGGCCGTCGCAGACCGAGCACGGCGTCTGCGGGATGCGCCCGTCGCCGGCGCAGCGGTCGCAGATCGACTGGCGCAGCACCTGACCGAACGGCGAGCGCACCGCGACCTGCAGGACGCCCGACCCCTCGCACTTCGGACACGTCTCGACGGGCGTGCCCGGCTCGGCGCCGTCGCCGCCGCAGCGCTCGCAGGTGTGCACCGCCTCGAAGCTCACCTGCGCGGGCATGCCGGCCGCCGCCTGCGCAAGGTCGATGTCCAGGCCGATCATCGCGTCCTCGCCCTGCAGCGGGCCGCCGGCCGCCGCGCCGAAGCCTCCGAAGGCCCCCGCACCGCCGAAGAAGGCCTCGAAGAGGTCGCCGAGCGACCCGAAGCCCTCGAAGTTCGGGCGCATCCCCCCGCTGCGCAGCCCCTCGTGGCCGTAGCGGTCGTACACCTCGCGGCGCTTGGGGTCGCTGAGGATCTCGTAGGCCTCGGCGGCCTCCTTGAACTTCTCCTCGGCCTGCGGGTCGTGCGCGTTGACGTCCGGATGCAGCTCGCGCGCCAGCCGGCGGAACGACTTCTTGATCGTCGTCTCGTCGGCGTCGCGCGCGACGCCGAGCACCTCGTAGGGATCTCGCGGGAGGGTGCTGGACATCGCCTCAGGCGTCGTAGACGTCCTCGACGTAGCGCGAGAGCTGCACGGCCGCCTCGCGCACGGTGGCGATCGCGCGCGCGTAGTCCATGCGCACCGGCCCGATCACCGACACGGTCCCCAGCCGCCGTGCCGGCAGGCCGTACGCGGCGCCGACCAGCGCCAGCGAGCGCAGCGCCGGCAGCTCGTTCTCGCTGCCGATGCGCACGAGCACGTCGCGCACCCCGAGCGCGTCGCGGAGCACGCCCAGCAGCGCGACGCGGCGCTCGAGCGTGCTCATCAGCTCGTTGATCTGCGCAACGTCCTGCAGGCGGTCGCCGCCGAGCAGCCGCGCCGCCCCCTCGACGTAGATCGCATCCTCGCCGGCGATGTGCAGCTCCGCGAACGCCGGCGCCAGGGCATCCAGGAAGCGCTGCTCGCTCGGGCCCAGCGATGGGTCCGCCAGGCGCTGGTGGAGCATGCGCGCGCCGAGGCCCAGGCCGGTGAGCCGCTCGTTGAGGTACTCCCCCGCCCAGCCGACCAGACCGGGATCGACCGGCGCCTCGAAGGTGAGCATCCGCTTGCTCACGCCGCCCGTCGAGGTGATGACGACGACCATCGCGACCTGCGGCTGCAGCAGGAGCACCTCGATGTGGCGGATCGTCGCCGTCTCAAGGGGCGGCGCCGAGACGACCGCCAGCAGGTTCGTCACCTGCGCGAGCGTCTCGGTCGTCATGCGCATCGCCTCGTCGACCTCGCGGCGCATCAGCGGCAGGTCGAGCGTCGCGCGCCGCGGCGCGGGCAGCAGGCGGTCGACGTAGAAGCGCCTGCCGGCGTCGGTGGGCAGTCGCCCGGCCGAGGTGTGCGGGTGCTCCAGCAGGCCCTGCTCCTCGAGGATCGCCAGCTCGTTGCGGATCGTCGAGGGCCCGCAGCCCAGCTCGCTGTCCTCGGCAAGCGTCTTGGACCCGACGGGCTGCCCGGTCTGCAGGTGCGCCTCGACGACCTTGCGCAGAATCAGCTCTTGGCGGGGCGTGAGCACCCCGCAGATGGTACTTCCGGCGCAGGCGCGCCTCAGATGATGATCGCGACCGTTCCCCCGTCGGCCGACCACGCCGCGCCGGTGACGGTGCTGGCCCGCGCCGAGCACAGGAAGGCGATGACGTCGGCGATCTCGCGCGGCTCGGCGAGCCTGCCGAGCGGGATCTTCGCGCGCTGCACGTCGATCGCCGCCTCGCGCGAGATGCCGCTCGCAGCGGCCGTCTGGTCGGCCATGCCGCCCGGCGCCGTCCACAGCTCGGACGCGGTGCCGCCGGGGGCGACGGCGTTGACGAGCACCGCCTGCGGCGCCCAGATGTCGGCGAACAAGCGCGAGAGCGACAGCTGGGCGGCCTTCGTGACGCTGTAGGCGGGGTTCGTCAGCGACGGCCGCTTGCCGGCCGAGGAGCAGACGTTGACGATCCGCCCGCCCCCGCGCGCGGCCATCCGCGGCGCGGCGGCCCGCATCAGACGCATCGGCGCGAGCACATGCAGCTCGTACTGGGCGATCCAGTCGGCGTCGGTCAGCTCGTCGACGGTCGCCGCCCAAGTGGCGCCGGCGTTGTTGACGAGCACGTCGATCCCGCCCATCTGCTCGGCGCAGGTCGCGACGATCCGCTCGTCGGCGTCGGCGTCGCAGACGTCGCAGGCCAGCCACGCCGCGCGCTCCCCGCACGCCTGCGCGGCGGCGCGCAGCTCGTCCTCCCCGCGCGCGACGAGCAGCACGCTCGCACCCTCGTCGCTGAGCCGCCGGGCCGTCGCGCGCCCGATGCCGCGGCTCGCGCCGGTGACAACGCAGACCTTCCCCTCGAGCTCGAGATCCATCGGCGCATCATCGCGCGTGACGCAGCCGCGCGCCCGCCCGTCACTTGCCCAGCTCGAGCACGGCGAGGAAGGCCTCCTGCGGCACCTCGATGCGCCCCACCTGCTTCATGCGTTTCTTGCCCTCCTTCTGCTTCTCGAGGAGCTTGCGCTTGCGGGTGATGTCGCCGCCGTAGCACTTGGCGATCACGTCCTTGCGGAAGGCCTTGACGGTCTCGCGCGCGACGATGTGCGAGCCGATCGCAGCCTGGATCGGCACGTCGTACTGCTGGCGCGGGATCTTCTCGCGCAGCTTCTCGGTCAGCGTTCGCCCGATCGCGTAGGCCTTGTCGCGATGCACGAGCATCGACAGCGCGTCGACGGGTTCGCCGGCGAGCAGCACGTCGAGCTTCACGAGGTTGGAGGCCTTCATGCCGGCGAGCTCGTAGTCCAGCGAGGCGTAGCCGCGCGTGCGCGACTTCAGCTGGTCGAAGAAGTCGAGCACGATCTCCGCGAGCGGCAGGTCGTAGGTCAGCTGCACGCGCTCGGCCGAGAGGTAGTGCATCCCGGTGTGCTCGCCGCGCTTCTCCTGGCAGAGCTCCATGACCGCCCCGATGTACTCGGCCGGTGTGAGGATGCTCGCCTTGATCATCGGCTCGCGGATCTCCGCGATGCGCGCCGGATCGGGCATGTCTGAGGGGTTGTGAACCTCGATCACCTCGCCGCTGGTGAGCTCCACCTGGAAGCCGACCGACGGCATCGTGGCGAGCAGGTCGAGGTCGTACTCGCGCTCCAGGCGTTCGCGCACGATGTCCATGTGGAGCAGGCCGAGGAACCCGCAGCGAAAGCCGAAGCCGAGCGCGTCGGAGGTCTCGGGCTCCCAGGTCAGCGCCGCGTCGTTGAGCGTCAGCTTCTCGAGCGCGTCGCGCAGGTCCGGGTAGCGCTCGGAGTCGATCGGGAACAGGCCGCAGAAGACCATCGGCTTGACGTCCTGGTAGCCGGGCAGCGGCTCGGCGGCGCCGCCGGTGCGCGTCGTCAGGGTGTCGCCGACGCGCAGGCGCGTGACGTCCTTGATCCCGGTGATGACGTAGCCGACCTCCCCGGCCGACAGGCTCGCGGCGCTCGTCATCGCCGGCGTGAAGAACCCGATGTCGTCGATCTCGGCCTCGGTTCCGGCGACCATCGCTCGGATCGCCTCGCCCTTCGTGAGGACGCCGTCGACGACCCGGATGTACGCGACGACGCCGCGGTACTGGTCGAACTCCGAATCGAAGATCAGCGCGCGCGGCGGCGCCGCGGGGTCGCCCGCCGGCGGCGGGACCTTCGCCACGAGCTCTTCGAGCACGTCGACGACGCCCTCCCCCGTCTTGCCGGAGATCCGCCGGATGTCCTCCGCCGGCTCGCCGAGCAGCTCGGAGACCTCCGCACCCACGCGCTCGGGCTCGGCGCCCGGCAGGTCGATCTTGTTCAGGCACGGGATGAGCTCGAGCCCGGACTCGATCGCCAGGTAGGTGTTGGCGAGCGTCTGGGCCTCGACGCCCTGCGAGGCGTCGACGACCAGCAGCGCGCCCTCGCAGGCCTCCAGCGAGCGCGAGACCTCGTAGGTGAAGTCGACGTGCCCGGGCGTGTCGATGAGGTGCAGCTGGTAGGTCTCGCCGTCACGCGCGGTGTAGAAGACCCGCACGGCCTGCGCCTTGATCGTGATCCCACGCTCGCGCTCC
>Ga0335070_10005445_pt1 | contig 14949 bp, 13 predicted proteins | sample Lox_Sample_13_FD_206722 | JGI IMG/M metagenome (GOLD analysis project Ga0335070, IMG submission 206722) | Soil microbial communities from Loxahatchee National Wildlife Refuge, Florida, United States - Lox_Sample_1.3 | ecosystem: Environmental > Terrestrial > Soil > Wetlands | place: USA... | reverse complement strand
AGATTGATTTTCTTCGTTAAGTTCCATCCCTGTTTATTTTTGTCGCGAAAATCGGCGGCTGCATCAGCAAACGCAGTTGGAACTCTGTTGCACGACTCAAAAGAGTCGACGTTCATGCCCGACACGGTTAACGGAGAAAGTAGAAAAGGGGCAAGCAAGAAACTTGGATCGACCTCCGAATGAGCGTGGGTCAGAAGGATGGAAAGGACGGCGTAACCATCGGCGTCTTCATAGTCGGCGGCCTTGGGGGGTTCGGGGGTTTTCTGGGCGAATAGAGGTACTCCGCCAGACAGCAAACACGCGATTGCTAGGACAGAAATACTTCGCCTCATGTCTTGACCGGAATTTCCGATTTGAACCTCTGGCTCGTGCACTGTACACCTCCATTGCTCTCCTACGCAAGGAACCTGCCGCTGCAGGTCCTTGGGCGAGATTGCAGGGCTCCGCCGGCACCGTTGCACCGCGACGTCGCCAAACCGGAAGAGTGCCTCATTCACATGCGGTGATGAGCAGGAAGCAGGCGGCCGCACTGGTGGCAAAGCGTCCCATCGCAACAATGGCAGCGGCCCGCTGATCTCCGTGCACAAGGGCTATCGCGGCCAACACGCAGATGGCTTCTATCACAAGGCACGCCCACTTCTCTAAACCTGCTGACGAGCGGCTAAGAAGGACGCGCTGACGCCAGCCGGCGGGCGATGAGGAACCAGGCGCGCGGGTCTTCGCCCGAGAATGCTCCCTGTTGTCTATACTCAGGGCGGATTTCGAGGCGCACCGGCTCGAGGGATTCGATTTCCCAGCCATCGGCAAAAGCATGGCGCAACTCGGACTGCGAGACGCGTCGCGGTCCTTCCGTTCCCGGGGTGGCGTCGCTGAAACAAAGCAGGAACAGACGCCCGCCGGGCTTCAGGACGGTCTTAAGCCCGCGCACGTATTGAATGCGGTCCGCATCGGAAAAAACGTGAAACAGGCCGGAATCGAGCACGTTATCGAAGCGTTCAGTCCACTTATGGAGTTTTAGGGCATCTTTGACCAGGAACTTGACGATGAGGCTGCGCTCCTCGGCCTTCCGCTGCGACGCAGCGATCGGTTCCTCCAGGAAGTCGAAGCCGGTGACAGCATGCCCCCGTGCTGCGAAGAACAAGGCGTGTTCTCCCGTGCCACAGCCCGCATCGAGAACCGAACCGACGACCTTGTCGGCGACGGCCTCGAACGCTGGTTGAGGCTTGCCGATGTCCCAGGGCGGACTGCCGGCGTAAGAACTGCGAAAGTGTTGGCGGTCGTGGGTCATGACGTTGTTCCAGAAAAACGTTCTCTCAGTTTAATACATGGAATTTGTTTCAGTTAATGAACAACCGATACCTATTTGTCCAGTTGATGTCATAACGAGGTCGGCCTCACGACGAGCCGAGTAGACTGTTCGGTGTTCACCCTACAGCGCTCGGAACGACGGAGGCCGAATGCGAATTATAGGATGTGATTTGCACGCTCGCCAGCAGCCTGTGGCGATGTTCGACACCGGAACCGGCGACGTGGTGACTCGCACGCTGCTGGTGGAAAATCGTTTTCCGGCGATTTGGAGACCCAGCCAGGACCTCCTCGATTTGCGTACCTTGTTGCTGCACCGCCATCACTGAGTGCGTCTGCGCACGCAGGTGCAATGCGCTGCAGGCCATCGCGCTCGCGAACGGACTGCGGCGCGGTCCAGGTCTGTGGAGTTACGACGGACAAGCCAAGATTGCTTTCTTGCCGTTGCCTCCGCACACCTCTAGCGCCCGGGTGGTCCTGCAGAGGCCGACACCCGCAAAAAGGCTCTTGTAACGGCCGACCTCGTTAGAGATACCCCGTTCGATCAGGAGTTGTACTGTGCGTCATTGACTTCACCAAAAGTGAAACATACGATGCAGGGAAAGGGGAAGGAGGAAGGATGCCTTCCCGTGACCACCGGCACGGCAGGTCACGATTCACTCATCGGCCGGACGCTCAGCCACTACCGCATCATCCAGAAAATTGGCAGCGGAGGTATGGGTGTCGTATACAAGGCTGAAGACACTAGCCTTGACCGCTTTGTTGCTCTTAAATTCCTGCCTGAAGACTTGTCCCACGACCACCAAGCGATGGAGCGATTCCAACGAGAAGCCAAGGCCGCGTCGGCCCTCAACCATCCCAACATTTGCACAATATACGAAGTGAACGAGGTCGACGGCCAAGCCTTTATTTCCATGGAATTGGTGGAAGGCCAGTCCCTGAGCGCACATCTGTTCAATGGCCCGCTGTCTGCTGACGAAGTCATTCGGTACGCGCTGCAACTGGCTGATGGATTAGCACATGCACACGAGCACGGTGTGATTCATCGCGACCTGAAATCTGCGAATGTAATGATCACGCGTGATGGCCGCGCCAAGGTGTTGGACTTCGGCTTGGCAAAACGTTTCACAGGGACGGAACTTGACGAAGTCACTCGCTCGCAGGCGTCGTTGACGGCCCCCGGCGCGCTGGTTGGGACGCTGGCCTACATGGCGCCGGAGCAACTGCGCGGCCAGCCCGCCGATGCGCGCAGCGACATTTGGGCGCTGGGCGTGGTGCTCTACGACATGGCCACCGGGCACTTGCCCTTCCGCGGGCAGACCGGGTACGAACTGAGCTCCGCCATCATGAACCAAGCGCCCCGGCCACTGCCGTCGCAGGTGCCGACGGAACTGCGAGCAGTGATTAGGCGTTGCTTGGAGAAAGAGCCGGGCTGGCGTTTCCAGCGGGCGGGCGAAGTGCGGGAGGTGTTGGAGGCGATTCAGGAGGGGGCGGTGGCGCCCTGGGTGGCATGGCGCTACCGGCTGGCACGGCGGCCCTGGTTGGCGCTAGTAGCTGCCCTGCTGGTCACAGTCGCTGTTGTTGTGGGACTCAATGTCGGCGGTTTGCGCGGCCGCTTGTTCGGGGGAAAAACCTCGATCCCAGTGCGAAGCATAAGATTAGCCGTGCTGCCGTTTGCTAACCTTACCGGCGATCCGGAGCAGGAGTACCTGAGCGACGGTCTGACCCAGGAAATGATCACCCAACTCGGCCGCCTGCACCCCGAGACCCTCAGCGTCATTGCCCGGACCTCTGTGATGCGCTACAAGCAGACCGATAAACCCATCGATCAGATCGGACGCGAGCTTGGAGTGGACTACATCCTGGAGGGCAGCGCACGACGGGAGGCCGGGAGGATTCGCATCAACGCGGAGCTCATTCAAGTGCGCGACCAGGCTCAGCTCTGGGCCGAAAGCTACGAGCGCGAGTTGGCCAGCATCATGGCTCTGCAAAGCGATGTGGCAAGCAGGGTCGCCAGCTCACTGACGCTCACCTTGCTTCCCGCTGAGCGGATGCGTCTAGTCAACGTGCGCAACGTCAACCCAGAAGCCTACGAGGCGTATCTCCACGGCCTACACCATTTTTATGAACTGACTCCCGGCGGTTTTGACACTGCGCAAAAGTACTACGAGCTAGCGCTCGAGAAAGATCCGAATTTTGCTCTGGCTTACGCAGGAATTGCCTTGGTTTGGGGTGCCCGGGGATTAGGGATAACGCCACCTGGGGAAGCTGCACCAAAGGCGAACGCGGCAGCGCTCAAGGCAGTGGCACTGGATGACACGCTTGCAGAAGCGCACTATGCACTTGCCAGTATCAAGACCTGGCTGGTTTGGGATCTGCCGGGTGCGGAACCGGAGTGGAGGCGCGCCATCGAGCTTAACCCCAACTTGCCGGACGCGCGGGCGTTCTATTCACACTACTTGTGCATTATGGGGCATCAGCAGGAAGCGGAGCCACAGATTACGCGCGCCCTGGAATTGGACCCGTTCAATTCGCTCTTCCAAAGTCTTTACGGCACGGTTCTGGTGTACCAGCGCCGCTATGACGATGCCATCGCGCACGCCAAAACGGCCCTGCGTATCTCGCCGGACTCCCCCGATGCCCACAGCACGCTCTGGGTCGCGCTCTTCCTCAAGGGAATGTACAAAGATGCATTCGTGGAAGCGAAGGCAAACTTCCCTGGTGACCACGAGATGGAAGAGGCTCTCGAACGGGGATATACGGAAAGTGGTTACCCTGGCGCGATGCGACGTGCTGCGGAAGTTCTGGTGGAGCGCTCTCACAAGACGTATGTCAGCCCGGAATCTATTGCAGAACTATATCTTCAGAGCGGCGAGAAGAACCTCGCCCTCCAATGGTTTGAGAAAGCCTTTGAGATCGGCGATCCCAACATGCTGTACCTCGGCTTGCCCTTCTATGATAGTCTGCGCTCCGATCCGCGCTTTCAGGATCTCTTGCGCCGCATGAACCTTGCCTAATGAGTGGTGGCCTTGGAAATCCCCATGCTGGAATAAAGGCCGGACACTTGAAGTTCGATAATTCATTGAGGAATTCCATAAGCTAAGGTCAGTCTTTTCCGCCTGTCCTCCCATTGCCCCTTTTTTTCCACGCCACTGCTCCCCAGTACCGTAGACGCCGCTCTTTCTCCACCGCTATCATTCTCGTGAAGTGCGCAGCGATGCTCTCCGTCCTCACTGGGCGGGACCGAGCCCATCAGATTTCTGCGCCTCAAAAGGATCAGAGGATTCATGCGCCTCGCGCAACCAACCGCCAAAACCCGCTTCTCTCCCTCTTCTTATCTCTTTCCTTTTGATAGATCTCCAAACGACCACTCTCGCATCTTCTTTGCTTTGACAGATCTACGAAATAATGGGGGGTGCCGCCCCTTTTCCCTCTTCGCAGCGTTCCAAAATGATACGCCGCCTCCACCCCTCCGCTTGCCTCCACCCGCCCGGAACTCGCTACTATAGAGAGAGCCGATGGAAACCGTCGAACATTCCGAACAGCAGGTCGACAAGGTCAGCGCCCACTACGACGTGCGTTTGCCCAAGCTGCCCTGGCATCGGCGAGTCCAGATCCCGATCATTGCGGCCGTGGTCTATAGCGTGATTCGCACATTAGGTCCGACTCTCCGCTATGAGATTTTGGGCAGAACTGCCATAGACAAACTGTGGGCGCAGAAGCAACCCCTGATCTGGTCCTTCTGGCACCGCTGCATCATTCCAATCGCGTGGTACGGGCGGAATCGCGGCATCGTGATCATGAATACCACTGCGTTCGACGGGCAGTGGACGCGAAGGGTCATCGAGTGGTTGGGTTTCGGCACGGCCCAGGGGAGTTCGTCGCGCGGCGGCCTGCGCGGATTGCAAGTGATGGCGCAGCGGATCAAAGAAGGCCTCGACTGTGGATTCACGATTGATGGGCCTCGTGGACCGAGATATGTCGCGAAGGTGGGGCCGGTGCTGCTGGCTCGCATGACCGGCGCGCCGATCGTCGTCTTTCATATCGGCGTGGAACGCGGTACCACTATCGAGAAGACCTGGGATCACTTTTGCCTTCCACATCTGTTTACACGCGTCGTGTTGATTGGGGGCCAGCCGATCTGGGTGCCGCAGGATGCGGATCCGGACATGATCAAGGCGAAGCACCAGGAGATGCAGAAGGAATTGGAACGCGTGCGCGATTTGGCCGAGGGCTGGTTTGCGATGACCGAAGAGGAGAGGAATCGTCATCGCCAGGCGATTGGCCCCTAGTAAGGCTTCGCCGCTGGACTGGATTCAATGTGAGCGAAATGCGCGCTGGGCAGCTTTTAGTTCCCGTCGCGCTCGCCCAGCTTGACCGGCACGTCGAGCTTTTTCGCCCCGCGATATATGGTCACTGTTACCGAGTCGCCGGGACGCTTGCGGTTGAGAATCACGTTCACGTCGAATTGGTTGGAAACTTTCTGGCCATCGATGCCGACAATGACGTCGCCGCCAATCATGATGCGCCGCATGCCCGCCTGAGCGGCGCGATCTCCGCCGCGAATCCCCGCCGCTGCCGCGGGACTGCCCTTCGGCGTCGACTCGACCAGCAATCCTTCCTGCACGGGAAGGTCGAGCGCTTCGGAGAGCCAGCCGGCCACCGGGATCGTCTGCACCCCGAGATACGCGCGGCGTACTTTGCCTTCGGTCATCAGGTCGTTGGCGATCAGCTTCGCCGTATTAATGGGAATCGCAAAGCCGATGCCGGCCGTGGTTCCCGACGGCGTATAGATCGCGGAGTTGATGCCGATTACCTCGCCGTGTGTATCGATCAGCGGCCCGCCGGAATTGCCGCGATTGATGGACGCGTCCGTCTGGATGGCTTCATCGATGAAGGTGGTTTCGCTGGTTTGCACCGTGCGGCCGAGCGCGCTCACCACGCCCGTTGTCAGCGTGGACTGGAAGCCGAAAGGATCGCCGATGGCGAGTACCTTCTGTCCCACCTGCAGCGTGGAGGAATCGCCCAGCGGAAGAACTGCGAGCTGCTTGCCCTTCGGCTCGATCTTGATCAGCGCAACATCGTTGCGTTGGTCAGCGCCGATGAACTTGGCAGGGAAGCGCGTCTTGTCGCCGAGGATCACCTCGATGGATTGCGCCCCGGCCACTACGTGGAAGTTGGTGAGAATGTAACCGCGTCCATCGATAACGAAGCCGGACCCAGCGCCTTCCACCGGAACCGGATCCATGAAGAAGTTGTATTCGGTTGCTTTGGTAAGGATGTTGGCGACTGCAGGCGATGCCTGCTTGTAGATGCGAACGTTGATGGACTCCTCGTCGGTGAGCGGGCCTTTTTGAGACGCGGCATTCGAGGCGCTCAACACGGCGGCGGGAGCGGGCTCGCCGGCCGGAGTCGCTTCAACTTTCTGAGTCTGACGCGGGCCGTAGCGAGACCCGACCCAAAATGCACCGAGCACCAGTATCAGGGCAATCAGGAGCAGCCGGAAGCTGTTCAGTTCATTTCCACGAGTCATCCTAAATCCTCTTGGCGAGAAAGATCCGCCATGTTGGCTCACGTCGTCACTCATGCCAAGGCGAACCTTCAGATAGTATAAGGAAAATACCCTAGGACTTCATGTGGTTGGACAACCAAACGGGTCTGCGGAGCGAAGCAGAGGAGCGAGGTGCGATGGGTGTTTAGAACTAGGCCGCGATCGAAACGACTTTCGTCTTCCCGGTGGCCTTCTTGGGCTTGGCCCCCGCCAGTTCACGCTCCGCCTGAAGCCAATCCTCCATGGGATCCCCCGGGGCATAGCCCCGCTCCTGATAGATCTGATACGCGCGCGCGGCGATGTCGTCATGAGTCAGCGCCGATGTCGCGGCGGCCTTACGAGGTTTCTTGGTCGTGGTCTCCGAGGTGGTCTTCGCCTTCGGCATACGTTTCTCCTTCAAGACTGCTCCTTTTATTGTAGAAATGTCGGGTCATACACCGACTATTTCAATTTTGTAACAGTTGCTGAGAGAGATACGGGCCAAAGAATCGATGGAACGCAGCGATGATTTCGATACACGGGGCTGAGAGACAACTGATTGCCAGGCAAATTCTCCGCTCCCTCTTTTGACCTCTGTGCCTTCTGAGATAAAAGAACAGCCCGCCATACATCGGCGGGCTGGCGTACATGGGATTTGTCGAATAGCTACGCGACGGTGATTTCCTTCGCGAGATATACGTCCTGAATTGTGTTCAGCAGCTTGGCGCCTTCGGCCATCGGGCGCTGGAAGGCCTTGCGTCCGCTGATGAGCCCGGTACCACCTGCGCGCTTGTTGATGACAGCTGTGGCTACAGCTTCTTCAAAGTCGTTCGCGCCGGATGCGCCGCCGGAATTGATCAGCCCCGCGCGCCCCATGTAGCAGTTGGCCACCTGGTACCGAGTCAGGTCGATCGGATGATCGCTGCAGAGATCTGTGTAAATCCGCTTGTCGAACTTGCCGTAGCTGGAGTCGCCCATGTTCAAGGCTTGGTAACCGCCGTTATTCTCGGGCAGTTTCTGCTTGATGATGTCTGCTTGAATCGTGACTCCCAGATGGTTGGCTTGACCGGTGAGGTCGGCGGAAACGTGATAGTCCTTGTCTTTCTTGAACGCGGAGTTACGGAGATAGCACCAAAGAACCGTGGCCATGCCGAGCTCGTGCGCTTCCGCGAAGGCCTGGCTGATTTCGATGATCTGGCGATCGCTTTCCTTGGAGCCGAAGTAGATGGTCGCGCCCACGGCGGCTGCGCCCATGTCGTAGGCTTCGCGCACCGTGCCGAACAAGATCTGGTTGAACTGGTTCGGATAGGTCAGCAATTCGTTGTGGTTGATCTTCACGATAAACGGAATCCTGTGTGCGTACTTGCGGGCCACGGAGCCGAGAACGCCGAAGGTGGAGGCCACCGCGTTGCAGCCGCCCTCGATCGCGAGCTTAACGATATTCTCGCCGTCGAAGTAGTCCGGATTCTTGGCGAAGCTGGCTCCTCCTGAGTGTTCAATGCCCTGATCCACAGGAAGGATCGAGAGGTAGCCGGTGCCTGCGAGACGGCCCGTGTAGAACAGGCGGTGCAGGTTATTGAGGACGCGGAGATTACGGTCCGACGCGGCGTAGACGCGGTCGATGAAGTCGGGACCAGGAATATGCAAGCGCTCCTTCGCGATTTTGGGATTCTTGAAGCCGAGAAGCGATTCCGCCTTGGCGCCGAGGTATTGTTCGATTGCACTGGTTGCTACGGTTGCCATTTTCATCTCCTAATGAAGTTACGAGTTACCGAATGCGGACAGCCTCCGAAGGCCGCCCTCACAACTAACTATGTGCCAGCATGGAGCCGGCGGCCTGGTCCACCAGCCACAGCAATTTGCCATTGACCGGTTGGATCAGTTGAGACGGAAGTTGTTCCGGCTCGTAGGGGCCTTCCAAAACCGCTTTCAAGGCCAACGCCTTGTCGGAGCGGGTAACCATAAAGATCACGCGATTCGCCTGATTGGCCGCAGGGGCCGTAAGGGTGATCCGATCGGTGAACAGCTTGCCGACCCAATTGCGAACCACGAAGCGATTCGAAGGAGCGTGTAGTGCTTTGGTGCCGGGAAAGAGCGAGAGGGTGTGGCCTTCGTCACCCATGCCCAGGAGCACCAAATCGAAGCGAGGGTACTCACCATCCTTCAGCTTAAAGTATGCGCGAAGAGCCTGTTCATATTCCAGTGCAGCTTTTTCGGCTTCTGGGTATTCGGCACGTATCCGTGTGATTTGAGAACTCTGGATCGGGGCTTTCGTGAACAGGCTCTCATTGGCCATCCGGTAGTTGCTCTGCTCGTTGTCGGGTGGGACGTGGCGTTCGTCAGCGAAGAAGAACTGAATGTGCTCCCAGGGAAGCTTGTCGCGGAACGCAGCGTCAGTGGCTAGCAGAGTGTAGAGCGCTTTGGGAGTGGAGCCACCTGCGAGTGCCACTGTGAAAGCGCCGCGTTGTGCCACTGCTTCCGTTGCGGCCTGAAGGAACTCTTCCGCGGCGCGGCGAGCGATGGCGCTGCCGTCGGGGAAGATCGTGACTTCGCGCTGAGGAGTGTGGCTGGGTGTGCTCATAAGACGGATCCTATTTTGCCGACCGCGCCAGGAGCGGCGATGCGGCCACGTTCATCGATGTCCTCTTCGCCGATGCGCCGCCAAGAGCGGCCGTCGCGTTCAAGGAGCTCTTCGGCCTCCACGGGCCCCCAGGAGCCCGCAGCATAGTTGGGGAAACCGCGGGGTGGAAGCGCATGCCAGACGTCGAGGATCGGCTGGATCACGTTCCAGCCCGCTTCGACCATGTCGGCTCGCTGGAACAGGGTGGCGTCTCCGGCCATACAGTCGCGGAGAAGGCGCTCGTAGCCGGTGCCGTGTTCGACGCCGAAGTACGTCTTGTAGTCGAAGTCCATGTTGACGAGACCCAGGCGCATGACCGCGCCGGGAACTTTGGCACCGAAGCTGAGTGAGATGCCTTCGTCGGGCTGGATGTGGATGACGAGGCGATTGGTTTCGACGTTCCGCACACTGGTGTTGCGGAAGAGAACGAAAGGAGTGCGCCGGAACTGAATCACGATTTCGGTGGCGCGCATCGCAAGGCTTTTGCCGGTGCGAAGGTAAAAGGGAACGCCAGCCCACCGCCAGTTGTCGATGTGGAGCTTCAGAGCGACGAACGTCTCAGTGTTGGAAGTGGGCGAGACGTCGGGCTCGCTGCGGTAGCCCGCAACGCGCTCGCCGTCGACCACGCCCTCGCCGTACTGGCCGCGCACCATGTTGGTGAGCACTTCCTCAGGTGTGACCGGCTGAATGGCGTGAAGGACCTCAGCCTGCTTGTTGCGGACCTCGTCCGCGTCGAAAGAGATGGGCGGCTCCATGGCGCTCATGGTGAGGAGCTGGAAGAGGTGGTTGGGCACCATGTCGCGGAGCGCGCCTGCCGTTTCGTAAAAACCACCGCGGTGTTCGACGCCCACGGTTTCTGAGGCGGTGATCTGGACGTGATCGACGTAGTTTCGATTCCAGAGCGGTTCGATAATGTTGTTGGTGAAACGGAACACCATCACGTTCTGGACCGTTTCTTTGCCGAGGTAGTGATCGATGCGGTAGATCTGCTTTTCAGTGAGGGTCTTCTTGAGGTCGGCGTTGAGCTGCTTGGCGGACTCGAGGTCGTGCCCGAACGGCTTTTCGACGATGACCCGGGTCCAATGCCCATTTTCCTCACTCGTGAGCCCTGCGGCGCCGAGTTGATCGACGATGGGCGCAAAGAAACGCGGAGCGACAGCCAAGTAGAAGAACTTGTTGCCGCCGGTGTCGTGAATCTTGTCCACCTCGGCGATTTGCGCCTTTAGTCGCTGGAATAAATCCTTATCCGCGAAGTCGCCCTTAACGTAATAGATTCGTGGACTGAGCCATTCCCACATTTTCAAATCGATGGGGTCCGGCGCGAACTGCGGCAGCTCTTCGCCGAGCGTCTTGCGAAAGCTGTTGGTGTCGTAATCATTCACAGCAACACCGATAATGGCGAAGTCTTTGGAGAGAATCTCCTCCTGGGCCAGATTCAGAAGCGCCGGAATGAGTTTGCGTTTGGTGAGGTCTCCGGTGGCGCCAAAGATCACCATGACGCAAGGACCGGCAGCAGAGGAAACTTCGTTGTTATTATTGCTCATGGTGATTTCCTATTTGGAGCCAGGGAAACCGGGAAGGTTTCAGTGGCCGGGTTTCTTCTCGACGTGCCCCCCAAACTGGAAGCGCATCGCGGAAAGCAGCTTGGCCGCGAAATCGTCTTCGCCGCGTGATGTGAAGCGCTGATAGAGGGCGGCGGAAAGAACGGGAGCGGGTGTGGTGGACTCGATGGCGGCAAGAATGGTCCAGCGGCCCTCGCCGGAATCTGAGACGCGACCGGAGTAGCGCTCCAGGTGTGGTTGTTCAAACAGTGAGATGGCGGTGAGATCGAGGAGCCAGGAGGCTACCACGCTGCCGCGCCGCCAAACTTCCGCGACGTCGGCGAGATTGAACTCGTACTGATAATGTTCCGGGTGGCGCAGAGGCGTGGTTTCCGCGTCCGTTTCGCGCTGGGTGTGTCCGGCGTTGGCGTGCTTCAGGACATTGAGGCCCTCGGCGTAGGCAGCCATCAAGCCATACTCAATGCCGTTGTGGACCATTTTGACGAAGTGGCCGGCGCCGGATGGACCGCAATGGAGGTAGCCTTCCTCTGCAGTGCCGGAGGCCTTTTCACGTCCAGGAGTGCGGGGAATATCGCCGCGGCCGGGTGCAAGGGTTTTGAAGATGGGGTCGAGATGCTGAACGATGTTGGTCTCGCCGCCGATCATCTGGCAGTAGCCGCGCTCGAGTCCCCAAACACCGCCGCTGGTGCCCACGTCGACGTAGTGGATGCCCTTGGGGGCGAGTTCCTTGGCGCGGCGAATGTCGTCGATGTAGTAGGAGTTGCCGCCATCGATGAGGATATCGTCCTTGGAGAGCTTGGGAACAAGATCAGCGATGGTGGAATCGACAACCGCAGCGGGAACCATCAGCCAGATGGCGCGCGGCTTTTCGAGCTTGGAGACGAAATCATCGAGCGAAGTGGAACCGGTCGCGCCTTCGCCGGCGAGCTGTTTAACATTGTCCGCAGAGCGGTCGTAGACGACACACTTGTGGCCCGCTTTCTGGAGGCGGCGAACCATGTTCGCGCCCATACGTCCGAGACCGATCATGCCGAGTTGCATGTGAGAAATTCCTCCGCGATGTTTTGACTCTTCGAGCCCCCCGGCTGGAGCCGAGGCTCCCCCGGGTTACTGTCTTGAGAAATTGGATGGCCGATAGTCTACTGCCGCACGCCGGCGGACTTGCCCGTGGCGTCGAGCAAGGTTTTGAACGCGTCGGCGAACAGCTTCACGCCGTCAACCAAAAGCTTGTCGGTAACTTCTTTCATGGATATGCCTGCCTTGGCGAGGTTGTCCATGACTTTAGCTGCGCCGGGAACATCTTCGGTCAGGCTTGCGCGGAGCTTGCCATGCTCGCGGAACGCGTCGAAGGTCGCGGGAGGAATGGTGTCGACTGTTTCGGCACCGATCAATTCCTCGACATACAGAACGTCGCGATACTTCGGATTCTTGGTGCTGGTGCTGGCCCACAGCAGGCGCTGCGGCTGTGCACCCTTGGCGGCAAGAGCCTTCCAGCGAGGCGTGGCGGAGAGCTCCTGATATTTCTTGTAGGTGAGCTTGGCGTTGGCGATGGCTACTTTGCCTTCGATGGTGTCGAGCAGATCACCGGGCGCGCCCTTGCCGGACTTACGCATATCTTCGACCTTGGAATCGACGAGGGTGTCGATGCGGGAGACGAAGAAACTGGCAACGCTGGCGCAGTGGCTAAGATCCTGACCCTTCAGCGCTCGGGCTTCGAGAGCTGCAAAGAACGCCTCGGCGACGGCTTCATACGCGGATTGTGCGAAGAGCAGGGTGATGTTGATGTTCAGGCCTTCTTCCAGAAGTTGGCGAATCGCGGGAACTCCCTCGGGCGTGCCGGGAACCTTGACCATGAGGTTTTCTCGGCCGACAGTTTTCCAGAGGCGGCGAGCTTCTTCGAGCGTGCCATTGGTGTCGTTCGCGAGGTAAGGGGAAACTTCGAGACTGACGTAGCCGTCGCGCCGGCGGGTGGCTTGATAGATGGGCTTGAAGATGTCGCAAGCGGCCTGGACGTCGCGGATTGCAATCCTTTCGTAGACACCCTTGGCATCCAAAGACTTGGCTTCCGCAGAGTTCAGTATGTCCGAGTAGAGCTGGCTGCCCGTAATGGACTTTTCAAAGATCGCGGGATTGGAGGTCATGCCGCGCAGGCCATCTTCCTCGATCATTTTCTTCAGCCCGCCGCCCGTCAGAAGGTCGCGGCGGATGTAGTCCATCCACGGGGACTGCCCGTATTCGAGGAGACCCTTGAGCGGGTTGGTTCCTGCCGCGTTGGGGATGGTAACCGAAGTGGTCATAATGCTTCTCCTTTATCTAACAAGGGCTCGAGTATCCCATTCTACGCCCCCTGGGCGCGAGCGGTGAATTGCGAAAATCCTTTAATCACAGCTTGCCGAACTTGTCTTCCAGGGCCTGCACTTTAGCCAGGCGGCGCACATGGCGCTCTTCGTTGGTGAACTTGGCTGCCAGGTAGGCGCGGACGATGTCCTCGGCGAGTTTCACGCCGATCACGCGCGAACCCATCACCAGGACGTTCATGTTGTCGTGCTCGACGCCCTGATGGCCGGAGTAGGTGTCGTGGCAAACGCCCGCACGAATTCCCCTGATCTTGTTAGCGGCGACGCTGACTCCCACGCCGCTGCCGCAGATAAGCACGCCTCGTTCGGCGCGACCGTCGAGAACGGCGCGCCCGACCGCTTCCGCGAAGTCCGGGTAATCGGAAGGATTTTCGTTAAAGGCGCCGACGTCTAGAACGCTGTGGCCGAGCGAGCGGATTACGTCGCCCATGGCGTTCTTCAGCTGGAATCCCGCGTGATCGGAGCCGATGACGATTTTCATGCGACTTGCCTACTTTCCCAGAAGTTGCTTGGCGGCTGTAACGACGGCATCGGCGTCGAAACCGAATTTCTTGAGCAGATCTTTGAGCGGTGCGGAAGCCCCGAACGAATGCATTCCGATTATTTTGCCCTTGGGGCCGACGTAGCGGTCCCAACCGAGCGTCGCCGCCATTTCGATGGAGACTCGCGCGGTGACGCCGGAGGGCAGGACGGATTCTTTATAGGCGGCGTCTTGCGCTTCGAAAAGCTCCCAGCACGGCATGCTGACCACTCGGGACTTGATGCCTTCGGATTTCAGTTTTTCGTGCGCGGTGACGGCCCACTGCAGTTCGGTGCCGGTGGCCAGGAGAATCACGTCGGGCTTGCCGCCCTCGGCGTCCGCCAGGACATATGCGCCCTTGGCGGTCCCGGCGGCCGAAGCGTATTTCGTGCGGTCGAGCGTAGGCATGGCCTGGCGGCTGAAGACCAGCGTCGACGGGCCGTGAATGTGTTGCAGCGCCGCCTTGTACGTCTCCGTAACTTCGTTGGCGTCGCCCGGGCGGAACACCAGCATGTTGGGCATGGCGCGGAACGCCGCGAGTTGCTCGACGGGTTGGTGCGTCGGGCCGTCTTCGCCGACGCCGATCGAGTCGTGCGTGAAGATGAAGAGCACGGGAATTTCCATTAGCGCCGCCAGACGCATGCTGGCGCGCATATAGTCGCTGAAATTGAAGAACGTCGCGCAGAAGCCGCGCAGCAACGTCAGCGTCATACCGTTTGTGGCGGCGCCCATGCCGTGCTCACGCACGCCGAAATGCACATTGCGGCCGCCGTATTCACCGGGGAAGAAATCACCGGCCCCTTCGAAGGTGAGGTTGGTCTTGTTGGATTTGGCCAAGTCGGCGGATCCGCCCATCAGCCAGGGGATGTTCTGCGCGAGCACGTTGAGGACTTTGCCGGAGCTTTCGCGCGTGGCGATGCCCTTGGCGTCCGCGGCAAAGGTCGGGAGATTCTTGTCCCAGCCCTCGGGGAGTTCGCGCTTTTGCATGCAAGCGAGGCGATCTGCGAGCTCCGGGTACTTCTTTTTGTATTCGGCGAACAGCGAGCTCCACTTTT
>Ga0335070_10005444_pt1 | contig 14950 bp, 7 predicted proteins | sample Lox_Sample_13_FD_206722 | JGI IMG/M metagenome (GOLD analysis project Ga0335070, IMG submission 206722) | Soil microbial communities from Loxahatchee National Wildlife Refuge, Florida, United States - Lox_Sample_1.3 | ecosystem: Environmental > Terrestrial > Soil > Wetlands | place: USA: Florida... | reverse complement strand
TCGAAGATCGAAAAAATATTCCCAGTCTCCTTTAATTTCGGCGTCTCATGGTTCCCGGAGATCATCACCACCGGGATTCCTGCATTGGAGAGGCGGAGCAGCTCTTGCACAGCGACCGTGATCGCGCGGTTCGTCGGACGCACCGAATCGAAGAGGTCACCAGCATGAATCACCAAGTCTGATTTGGTATGAATCGCATAGTCCACAACCTGATGGAACGCGTCATAGATATCGACCTCCCGCTGGTTGACGCCCTCCTCAGTTGTTTTCCGATAGGCGGAGTACCCTAGGTGTGTGTCAGCGAGATGAAGAATGTTCATGGTTCCCGTTTTTTTCGTGCGCGTTTCAACGCAACCACATCACCCACCAAGGTGAGCGTGTCAAGCGTGGGAGCGATCGGTGGCGCATAGGTCGTCTCCATTTTCCGTACATCATCAACCGTGAGGGTGTTGAGAATGGCGCATGCGTACACGTTGATACGCTGAGCTGCGTTACTCCCAACTGCCTGGGCTGCAAGGATCCTGCCAGAGGGTTCTTCGATATGGATTTTCATGGTGATGGGTTCACCTCCGGGGAAATAATCAGGGAGCGATGAACCTTTGTATTTTCCTGTGGTCATGATTTTATTTTTTAAAGAGTCTTGGGTTGGTCCCACCGCCGCGATTTCGACCCCGAAAAACTTTGAAGTCCGCGACATCAAGAGGCCTTTGGGAAGACTGTAGGTCCCTCCCGCCGCGTTGGTCCCTGCTGCGATGCCTTGTCGCACCCCGATGCTGCCAAGGCCGACGCAAATCGGTTCACCGGTCACGAAATCACGGTACTCGGTGCAATCGCCGACCGCATAGACGTTCTTGACGGAGGTCTCCGCGTTGTCGTTCACGAGGATGCCGCCGGTTTTCCCGATGGCGCATCCGATGCGTTTCGCAAGCATGGTTTCTGGTTTTGTACCGGTAGCAATGACGCACAGATCGGTCTCAATGCTTATTTCCTCGTTAGTCTCCCGGTTCTGTATCACAAGATGTGTCACAACACCGTGCTTCTCTTGTATCCGAGTCGCAAAATGGTTCGTGTACAGGGTGACGTGTTCTTGTATGATTTCCCGGACGAGGTCGCTCATGTCTACGTCAAGTGTCGCTGCTAAAATGCTAGGGAGCGCTTCGACTACGGTCACCTGCATTCCTTTCTTATGGAGTGTGTCCGCCATCTCAAGGCCGATGAGGCCAGCACCAATGATCGTCGCTTTTTTCCCTTTTCGTATCTCATTAAGAATCGCTCGCCCGTCATCAATGGTTCGTAGCACATGAATACCGGAATGGAACCTGTTGTTCAGTTGGATGTTTTGAACAGGCGGTACAGTAGGCAGGGAACCTGTCGCAAGCACGAGAGCGTCAAACTCACGAGTGATCGACTCTGTTCCTTTGTTGGCGATGACTGTCCTGTGCTTAAGGTCGATATCGTTCACTGTCGCCTGCAGGAAAAGCTCGATGTGCTCTTTGTTGAAGTACTCCTCTGAGAATTCGATGAGGTTGAGGAAATCCGGGACGGTTCCAGCGATCGCATACGGGAGCCCGCATTTCGAGTAATGAGGATAGGCGCCTTTTTCGAAAATAGTGATGGCCGCAGTTCTGTCTGTTTTTCGTGCGAACTGCGCCGTCGTCCCACCGCTCGCGCCACCACCTACGATTACTATTTTTTTTCCATTCGTCACCGAGAACCCCCAAATGACTAACCAACATGTTTTTTTAACGTTTTTGATAATGCAAAGACTCGTTTTTTTCTTTTTTATCGCATCGAAGGATGTGATAAGATGTAAACATTAAAAAGGATGTTATTTATTTCCTATGTTAAATACGTTGGAGATGTGGATGGTTCCTTGTACAAGCGATTAGCGGCGATTCCTTCACAACTCACACAACAGGTAGTCGTATAAGACAAGCTCTCGCTTTCACTCGACTTTTGCTGTGTAAAATGCATTTCTTTTCGATCATCATTGGTTGATCTCGTCGAGATCCTTCAGGAGGGAGAAATTCCTCGCAGCGGATGTCTGAATCGCTTGGGTTCTCTCAATGCTCAGCATGATCGTCTTCAAAAGAGCGACTGTGGGGTTTCCTCCAGGAACGCCGGTGAGGACGACCACTGCTTTTTTCATATGAAGCAGCGACGTGTTGTAATTACTGCTCCAAAGGTCCCTGAGGAATGCTTGTGATGCGTTTGGTAAAGAAAGCCAGAGCTGTTCGGTGAGGTACGCCTGTCCTTGTATACCCAGGTCGGCCGCGGTCATGAAGGGTGTGGCATTGATGCCCGAATGGATGAAGGCGTGCGCAATCCCCTCGCTCAGATTGGTTTCCGCTAGGAGCACCGCTTCGACGGACTCGCAGGCTGGGGTAAGGGTCGCATGCCCATATTTCTTCAGGAGGTCCAGGGAGAGTTGTGCTGCCTCCCCGGTCTGGTAGGGAGTGTAGATATCATCGTCACAAATATGGAAGGGGACATAAATCGAGGAGCAGGCGTGGTTCGCGGAGAACCAACCGCATCCCAGGATATCCGGGTGGTCTGTCGGGAGCTTGAAGACCGCGGCCGCCTCATACACTGAGGCGTCCTCGCACAGCGGACGCAGGCCGTCAAGGTCACTTGTGTGCATCCGGGACCAGGCGAACATGTCCTGGAGGGTGATGTGGCCGACCGCAGGTTCGACATGGCCGCGGACCGCCTGTTCCCAGGCGTGTACTGCGGTCTGCACGGACACCCGTGCCTTCGGTTTTTGGAAGGTCTCATAGATGACGCTGTATGGTCCGACGGTGCCGCGATGTCCAATGGTAATAACCACAGGGTTCCCCTGCTCGTACGGCTGAAAAGCAAAGGTAGGAACCGCCTGGGCGATGAGTGCGGTGTCGTTCACTGCAAGAATCTTCACGCCGCAGACCGAGCCTAGCCGGACCGTGCCTCCTTGTCGGACCCACGTGTCCTTCTGGGCGTCAAATGAGCGGGCGATCGGCAGGGATTTGAGAAGCTCGGTTCGCCAGAGGATGAGCGGGTAGTTCGACATTATCCAGACGTCATCCACACTCGAGGTAGTGTAGTGGAACGCGTCCGCCTCGATGACCGCCGCCTGGGCGGGGCTGGCGATGAAAAGGTTCTCGCCCACACTGGTCGCATGCATCGAGTCGATGGCATCGGTGGTGAGCAGGGTGATTGCTTGGAGGTCACTACCCGCGGTTTGGCATGCGTACCTGATCCAGTCGAAATCGTCCCAAGCGTTCTTGGTCGGGTTGACCCAACCGGACGCGGTATCAGCGTCCGCGAAGACGAGCCCTGCGTCTGACAGCACCATGCCTGCTTTCGTGATGTTTGGGGGCGTGTCTCCCAGGGTTGCGATTCCAAAATACGTGTGGTTGACCGTGAACGTCCACGGTTTCCCGCTCCAAGGATAGTGATAGGTGTACGTGGTCCCTTTGGGTACTCGGGTGAGAACCTGGAGGCCTGGTCTGCTCGGGTCTCGGACCTTGAGGAGCAGAGTGTAGTCAGCACCGGTAGCCTGCGAGGTCGCAATGATGTCCTTACAAGCAACACCTACGGGAAAAGAGGAGATGGACGTGGAAAGCAACGCGAGAAAGATGACCGTGAGGGCACGCTGATACTGCCTCATAGGAAATAAATATATAAGAAAAATATATAAAAGTATGCCCCTGGGACAAGGGTTCTATTCGGCCGGTTCTTCCTTGGCTTTCTTCGTTGACTTTTTCGTTGTGGTTTTCTTCTTTGCCGTGGTTTTCGCCTTGGCCGCTTTCTTCTTCGGTTTCACTTCCTCGGAGATAAGCTCCTCTTCCGCTGGTGCTTCTCGTTCCTCTGGCGGGATTTCCTCTTCCGCGGGCGTCTCTTTCGTAAGCTCTGCTTCCGCTGGTTTTTCTGATGCGAGTTCCTCCTCAGCGGGCACCTCGGATTCTTCCTTTGCCGGTGTCTCTGGTGCGGCTACGGGGGCTTCCTCTGGTTTCTCCTCTGGTTTCTCGTCCTCGATGATGACGGTCGGGAGGCGTTTCACCTCGATTTTGTTGACCTCGATGCGTTTCACCGGGTAGTACACCTTGCAGTTCTTGTAGATCTCGCTGCCGATTTTCCCGTCGATGCAGTCTCGTACGAACGAGTTAAGCGTCTTGACTTTACCTTCTTTCGCAATGACGTCTTTCATGACGTTTCTGATGAGCTTCTTCTGGGAGCTTTGGATGCGTTTCTCTGCGATGGCGAACGGCTTCACGGTCACGTAGGCGCCGTCCCTGGTGTCGATGCTAAAGACGCCGTCGACCCTGGACTTGCGCCTGCGGATCATCCTGCGCAGATAATCTGAGGTGAGCTGGGTACCTTTCAGCTGCGTGTGCGCGGTGTTCTGCTCTATCTTGTCGATGGAGAATAGGAGTTTGATGTGGGATTTCCGGAAGTCGTTGGTCAGGTCCTGCAGGGAGACTTCGCTGACTCTGCCGATGAGGCTCTCTGGTGACTCCGCGAGGGTCTCTGCGACGGGGACGTTGTTGAATAAGGATGGTGCGAGGATCTGGTACCAGTTCTTTGCCTTCCATCGGTCCTTGACTTTTCTTGTGGTCGTGCGTGCACGTGCTTTTGGCATACCTATCACTTACAAATCCTACCGTTGGTTCGTTGTTTCCTACAATAGGATTTTTGCTGTAATGGAGTGCTTATACTTAAAGGCTACTGGTGAGATCCATAACCACGATCTACAACTACACCAGGGATCTTCCACGAAAACACTCCTGTATCCCGATAGAACAAAGATACGAGATATATGACAAGGTACGCAGCGGTATTCCGAAGGCTGAGGTCGCAGCCTCATACAACCGCTCCCTTCGAACGATTCAGACCGTGACCAAGGACATCCCAGGATATCAGGAGTACAGCCGCACAATGGGCGAGGAAGAGAAACGACTGCTGCTACGTCTTCTTCTCCAGGGCTATGTCGTCTCAGACTACTATATATCGACAGCCCGGAATCTGAAACTGCAACTCCCGCTGACGATTCGCGCTGTCCGCATCTCCCACAAAACCATGTTCTATGTGACGGGGAAGGAGAAAGAAGCGATAAAGGGATATCTCGACAGCGTATCGACCCGGATGATCGATCATGGAATGTTGAAAGAGTTATGTCATCTTTTTGGGGTGAAATTATCGGGTTCGGAGGAGGACGAGCTGTTGCATCGTCGTAAATATCTCTGCGTAGTTAATCAACCTCGTCCAACGATTCAGAAGAAAATGGAGGACTTCGGATCGGAGCCGGTATATCGTTTAGAGATCAAGGTCCAAGAGGCGGCAGGTGCTTGAGAGGATGAGGAGTATTCGACGTTTATGAATGTTTTCTTTTTATTGGGCTTTGCACAATAGAATGTGAAAAAGATTGAATTGCACAATAAATACCCATTTTGCACAATAGCCTTTGAGAATTGAAGTTAAAAGAACTTCCACACCGTAATACTTGCTTGGGCACTTTTTCCCGAGGTGTCATATGCTTCCACTGTGATGGTATGTTCGGAAAAAGATAGACTTCTCCACGTCCAACTGTAAGGAGCCTCAGTATCACTGGCCTTCAATTTTCCATCTATTAAGAACTCGACACGGGCGATTCCAAGAGGTTCTTCATGTGCATCTGCTTCGATGGTGATCCGTCCGATAATGATACAGTCGAGGATTGGGAGAATTTTTGTGTTCATGAAGTAAAGACCTTTTCCGGGCTTCGTGATCGTCACCGACGGTGGCACATAGGTGACGGTGACCTGTGCGGTGTCGCTGCTCGTGTTGCCCTCGCTGTCCGTGACAGTGAAGGTCGCGGTGTAGTTACCGATGACGGAGTAGTTATGGGTAGTGGGGTTTTCATTATCGGAGGATGTGCCATCGCCGAAGTCCCAGTGGTATATGTAAGGCGGGGTGCCGCCGAATGCGGCACCCCATAGTTTGAGGGAGTAACCGCAGTAACCATGGTAGGGGCCGTTGGCATCAACAATGATTGGTCCAAGGCCGAAGGCGTAGATGTAGTTGGCATCTTCAAGATTATAACACCCGATGTAGACGGTGCCGTCTGGGCCTATGGCCGGGGATGAGTCTTCTCGTTCGTCTGCTATTTTCATCCGCCATCGTTCTGTACCATTGGAGTTCAATGCGAGGATGTATCCACCTTGTGTCCCATCTCCGATATAATGACCGATATAGATGATGCCGTCATGGGATACGGCAGGGGAGGACCAATGTACCGATCCTCCGATATCGAATGACCATCGAATCGTTCCGTTCGGATTGATTGCATAGTAGTAGCTTTCGCCAACATAGATTGTTCCATCTGGACCGATGGCCGGATTTGACTCTGAGCCATATTTTATGGCAACACGCCAAATTAGGGATCCGTTTAATGGGTTCAGGGCATAGAGGTATCCATCCCATGAGGCCATGTAGACTGTGCCGTCTGCAGCTATGGAGGCTGGACCCATGACATGGTCGCCTGTCAGGTATCGCCAGCGGAGTGTCCCATTGGGGTTCAGAGCATAGATGTTGTTGTCCCATGAGCCAAAGATGATGGTGCCATCAAGGGCGAGAACTGGTGAGGAATAAATATTTTGTCCGACATATCGCCATTTTTCAGTGCCATTAGAGGAGAGTGCGACAACATCGATCATGGTACCGATGTAAATTGTTCCATCCTCGGCAATTACTGGAGAGGAATGAATTATTGAATCGCCACAGTGATGACGCCATTTTAAAGCTCCATTTGGGGAGAATGCATAAAGGTAACAGTCCCAGCAACCGACATAAATAGTTCCGTCAGACGCAATAGCGGGTGTTGAATCAACCCAGGCTCCAACTTTATACCGCCATTTTATCGTTCCATTGGGATAGACAGCGTAAACATAATTGTCCCAAGAACCAAAGTACAGGATTCCGTTATTATCAATAGTAATTCCACCATTAACCATCCCTGTTCCCAGATTCAACCTCCATTTAATGACTGCGGGCATATTCGAAGTATTGTAGGGGCTGAGACTGGTGTGTTTAGTGTCGTGACAGGCCATTGGCCAGGATGAGTTAAGAAGCCCTTTAAAAAAATCCGATTGTTGGGAATTTGTGCCATGATTTATTTGTTCCTTCAATAGTTGAGAGGATGGTTTGAAAGTTGTGTTATATGCTCGTTTTTCAAGTAGTGACGACTGAGACACAATAGTAGTTTGACGGTTGCCCATGGGAACCTCCGGAAGGAATACTAAAGTCCCAAGGGAAAAGACGATGGCAAAACAAATAGCTTCTTGTATGTTCATCGTTGATCTTCCGTTCTACAGATTAAATATAATACAAATATGTATATAAATTTATTTGAACAAACGGGTTTGCACTTTTAATGATGCCTGCACTTTTATTCCTATGTTTGCACTTTTAATCAAGGTTCTACACTTAAATTATTTTATCGCTCCATATCGACTTTTACAAAAAATAAACTGTGCTAATCTTGAATTGCACAACAAATACCTATTTTGCACAATAATCAAATCCCCCTCGTTAATGCTTAAGAGGCGCAAAAAGTCAATTCAGCTATTGATGAAATAAAAGTCGCAGGAATGGAAACGCATGCGGGAATCTTTCTAACAGCCATTCGAAGAACCGGAAATGAGGTTGCTCATAAGCAAGTGGCATCGTGACCGATAACGTCCCCCAGTCGCTCTCCATGAGGTGTTCGTCACGAGCTTTCACTTTAATGGTATACATCCCTTTTTTCTGCCAGATGTGGGATAGTGTGATGGCTTTGCCTGAGGGTGTTGGGGTCGTCCAGTCGTTGGATTTGCCGTCGCCCCAGTCGATGTAGTAGGAGATGTTGTCGTTGTCAGGGTCGGTCGAGGCGATGGTGTAGTCGTGTTTTCTGTGGACTTGGCCGTTTTCATCCCCGGTGATGGATGGTATCGCTGGATTTGTGTCGTTGATTGTTTCGAGGGCGAAGAGGTATGAATGATCAGGTGTAGACCCGGAACCCCAAAAAATACCAGTAATAAAAATGGTACCATTTTCACCAACAACAGGGGAAGAAACAATATCTTCGTTCGCGGCGTGGAATGCCCAACGGAGGGTGCCATTTTTATTTAGAGCATAAAGATTATAATCGTCTGAGGCACAATAGATATTCCCTTGTGCATCAATTGCGGGTGAGGTAAGAATTTCTCCGTTTGTTTCATAATACCAATTGATAGTACCGGTTGGAGATATGCTGTAGATTCGATTAGGACCTTGCGCTCCAACATAGATTGTACCATCATCTGCTATCGCGGGGGTTGATCCCCCTATCCAACCTGTGTAGACTTTCCACTTAAGAGTCCCGTTTGAATACAATGCATACAGGTATCCCGCGGTTCCACCAGCGTAGATTGTCCCATCGTCTGCAATCGATGTCGTGGCGATGCCTTTTTGACCACCAGCATAATATTTCCAATTTAGAGTACCATTTGGGTTAATCGCGTAGAGGTACCCGTCGTTTGAACCAATATAAATCGTGCCATCACCACCGATGGCCGGAGAACAATAGATATAGCCTTGTGCATTGAAAAACCATTTTATTGTTCCATTTGGGTAGACCGCAGCGAGTCTGTTACTGAACGTCGAGGCACAATATATCGTACCATTGTTGTCGATGGCAGGTGATGAATATGCCCATCCGTCCCCGAGGGAAACCCACCATTTTATTGTACCATTTGCATTAATTGCGTAGAGTCTTCCTGCATTTGTCCCAATGTAGATTGTGTTATCTTTTCCGATAGCTGGAGAAGAGAGGGTATCGCCGATATTTGCCCTCCATTTTTCAGTTCCTCCGGGGCTTATCGCGTAGAGGCATAGGTCGTAATCCCCTCCAATATAAATGGTTCCATTACAATCGATAGCAGGTGATGATTCTATCCAGCCTCCCATATAAAATTTCCATTTTTCAGCATACCAATTACCAGTTGAAATATATGAACTCCTTCCGGTGTGACGAATATCATGGCAGTACATTGGCCATGCCGAATTCTGAAAACCATTATTAAGTTCATTAATTCCATCTCGATTGATATCTGAAGTTGTGTAAGTATCAAATGCCTTGATTGGGGTAATAAAGAAAATGACAATATATAAAATTAGAATTATTGTAAATGATGACAATAAGCTTTTTGTATTTTTCATAAAAACCATGGAAATATATGTCTTTCTTATTATTTAAAATTACTTCTGTTATTTCAAATCGATAGGACTACTTTCGCCGACCCCATTATCATCTTAATATATACATTATTATTTCAAAATTTTAGAGGTATTAAATATGAATAAAAAAATTGTAAAGACAATTGGTTTGATGCTAGTTTTAACGATGATCGCTAACTCATTATTTGTAAATGAACATTCAAATAAAGAAACAGTAGCGGCTCGATCCAGTGGAGAAGAAATTCCATTAGACTATTCTTTTATTCATAGTATAGTTCAAGAGCTTTCAAATATCATTTTCAAACCAGGATGTGAAAAAGGTCGATGGTTTGGGACAGATGGAGAACATTTAGCTAAAACTGATATTGTTCAATGGATGACTCAAATGAATCTTTGGACAATAACGAAAAACATCACTAATGAAAGCTCAATTCCATATATCTTGAGTGGTCGTGTCTTTAAATTTAATACTGACCTCCAAGAAACCCATTCATTATTTATCCAAAATTTATCCTCAGATCCAGAACCAATCCTAATAAAAGATTGCTTTTTTTCACCAAGATGGAACGCCACGTTTCCATTCTATTTATTCAATAAAGATAAATTAACGACAACTTTCCAAGAAAACGATTTGAAAGTTTTCCCACGTCCTCATTTAGTCAGTGATAATCTAACTTCTTTTATTATGAACCATCTTGAGTTGCTTATAGACGATATCCTCAAAGGAAATAGTACTGAATCGATATTCTATTTTTTGAATCAATTAGAAGCAGAATATGACTTTCAGCTAGAAGACGTAATGACAAATTCATCTCTTGCAGATGAAAAAATACCAGGCCTTTATGAAGATACTGAAGTCGGATGCGGAGGTTCCAATCCATTCGTCTACATCGCCGAGGACCCAGCCTTCAACCCAGACCCCCAAGAATATTGGGGAGAAGAGTTTTGCCAACGCGTCATCAACCATCTTGGCGAAAATGACCGCGATGTGCTTTATAATTTTTCATCGAAACTTTATAAGTATAAAGAATTGTTTGAAATGTTGTGTTGGAGTTTCAAGCCACGCTTCCAGGGACTCCTTCTCTACGATCACAATGAAGACACTTTCAATGAAGACCGTATCATATACAATGCACGACCCATCATCTACATAAATCGGACAGTAGGCCTCAAAATCAGAAATGATACAGAACATTACAGAATCGACTATACTCTAAATCAGAAGTGGAATGAAAGCATTCAGAGTTCAAATGTCATCGGTCAGATCAACGGAACAAACCATAATAAGAATATCCTGATTGGCTGTCTTTATGACGGAGTTTATAATCAAGCAAGTGCTGATAGTTCGGTCGGGATCGGGATTATGCTTGCCATCGCGAAATACTTTAAAGAAAACGACATAACCCCGATGTACAATTTACGATTTGTCGCTTTCAGCGGTGAAGAAGCAGGCGCCCATGGAGCCTACTCCTACGCGAAACAACATGAATTTGACTCGATCCCCATCGTCATCGATCTGAACCAGTTTGCTTTCATTCAGACAGATCCACCGATGGCATTATGGGTTATTGTGAACCATCAAGCATTCAACTCGACAGTGAGAGCCATTGCGGACGACACAAACTTTCCTGCCCTTGTCAATAATGTTACAGATCTAATAACCAAGGCAACCAATAAGCCTGGAACATCGCTTTACATCAGCGACCACGATCCGTTCTACAACAATAATCATCGGGTTTTCAGCTTCGTCAAAGAAGGCGTCGCCTTCCCACCAGGCCAATGGAGACTCCACCACCGAGATGGCCTCAACCACACTAAAGGCGACACAATGGAGAATCTAGACCCCGCTGAGATCAATGCCACGGCTGATGTTATCCTCAATATCACAAAATATCTAGCGATAAAATCACAAGCATGGTTTGCAGAGGACCCTACAATCACTCTCACGGATACTCATGATCAGGATAATGATCCAGATAGTCTAACGGCAACATTTCCTCTTGGAGCTGATCGTCCTCACGACTATTTAAAGGGGAGAGCTATTCTCATTTCTAAAAACTACCCCATTCTTAAACGCTATATGAATGTCACTGAATTCACATATCAAGATGGAATCATTAAAAGTCTCAAAATCGACCTTCCAAGGAGTGCACCCAAAGATTACTATAATCTTCGGCTTTATCTATACAATTTGACGGGAGAAATTGATAATAGTTATACTCTTTTCGATAATCAATTTGACAATGGCTGTTATTCAAACGATAAATTTATTGACAATAATATTTGGATGGGCCCACCCAACGATCCACCTAACACGCCAGGACAACCCCAAGGCGACACGGAGGTGCACACGAACGAGATTCATACCTACACCACCAGCACCACCGATCCAAACAACGATACTATCTGGTATCAGTGGAAATGGGAGACAAAAATCCTCGGTCAGCCATTAACATATTACACCATGTGGGTCACGGGCGGCCCCTATCAGTCCGGAGCGACCTGTCCCCACATCATCTCTTGGTCTGAAGAAGGCACCTACCATGTCTGGGTCCGCGCAAAAGACAACCTCCTGAATCCGAACGTAATGAGCGGTTGGTCACCCTATCAGACAGTCCACGTCACGAAAGGCGACGGGGGATCCAGCTGGAACACCCAGTTCCTCGACAGCTTCAGTCTCGATACCGTCGCCGTGAATCAGCCGACCTTCTGCGGTGGTTTTAATCAAAACGTCGACCAAGGTGAGCAATCCAGATCGATCGTGAACTGGACGTGGAATTACGGCGACGGAAATGTCAGCTACGGAGAGAATGCGTCACACAGCTACAGCCAGGTCGGGAACTACACCATTCATCTCAGCATTCGCGATGATCACAACAACTACCTGAACTGCTCACAGAACATCACCGTCCTCATTCTCAACGCTGGTTTCCGAATGACCGGGACTTGGCAGCCAGGAAAACAAGTTCGTTTCAACGATACCTCTGCGGGATTATACCCGATTGTGAATTGGACCTGGGATTTCGGCGACGGTAACACCTCCTATTCTAGGAATGCCACCCATAATTACTCCATAGTAGGACGCTATAACGTCACGTTCACCGTCCGCGACAACCACAGCAACACCCATGCTTTCAAACAACCAATCGAGGTTGAACTCACGCCGCCTGAGCTTGCCCAGGTTGTCAATTACCCCAATCCGACAATCAGCGGGACACCAGTCACCATCGCAGTCGACCTCCTAGATAATCAAAGCGGGATCAAGGACGTCAAGGTCAACATCACAACCCCGAACAACGTCTCCATAAACGCGACCATGGTTTCCACGAACCTCACCGAGTATGATTACACCTATACCTACAATGACACCTGGCAGCCGGGTGTCTACAACTACAGCATCTGGGTTGAGGATAACGCCAACAATGTCAACGAAACCACAGGGTTTAACTTCACGATTGATTCTGAGCCCCCGTCCATCGCCACGATAAATGCGTCGCCTATCACGGTCGGCTTTGGTTATAACGTCACGATTGATGCGAACGTCACGGATGATCGCAGCGGGGTGAACAACGTCAGCATCAACATCACGTACCCATCAGGAGCCACTCACGATCCATTGATGATCATCATGAGTCATGTTTCAGGGACGTTGTATCGATATGTCTTTTCTGGCACCTGGTATGCAGGCTGGTATAATTATACGATCATCGCGTACGACAACGCAGGTAACAAAAAAACCAGTATAGTGCATAGTTTCAATGTCTCCGTGAGCACCTTCATGAGTATCGCCACCCTGAAAGACAGTTTCACAGGAAACCAGTGTATCAATATCACGGATCCGCCGAACCCGCCACAGAACCTCACGGTGGTTAGTCGGGGCCTCACCTGGAACACCTTCCAAAACGCGTCCTCTGGTACGAACATCCTGGAAAGCTATCAAGAGCCAGTGAACTACAGGGAGGATAATGGCTCATGGACGCCGATCAACGTCTCCCTTTCCATGCTTACTAGCAATCATCCTGCTTACACCTACGGGTATCGGATTGGGAACAATCATGGGTTGTTCAGCGTGTACTTCAAACCCAATATCCAAAATGATTGGCCGGTCGCGTTCACGTATAATCGATCCACGGATCCAACCATCCATGTGGTGAGGAGTAAGCTTGTGGGTGTCGGGTATGTGGATCCTCAGAGCAATTGGGCGTATCGGTATCTGCAGGCGGTGCAGAGCAGCCAAGGGCAGGCGAATGGCTGTTCTATGGCCTATACGGGTGCGTTCACCGGCACGAATGTCACCTGGAGCTACGGGAACACAGAGCTCAAGGAGGCGATCACGATGAGCAACGCGACAAAGACGGTGCTACAGAATCATCCGCCATCATCCTATGGTCTCCATGATGCAAGCTCGTATCTCGTATTCATCACCAAACTGGATCATCAGAACCTCAATATGTTCAACGATTCAGGGGTGCTCTCTGGGAATGTCACCATCACCGAGGATGGCGTTGATTTCAAGGATGCGCTCGGGTATTTCAAGTGCGCCATGCCGTTAGGCGAAGCTTACTCATTGAACAATGAATCGGTGCGGCAGAAACTGACCTATCGCATTGTACGTTTACACGGAGATACTTACTTGCTTTCTGGGTTGAAGCTCTCTGATTTGAATGCGATGGTGTTCCCGGTGGTGATCGACCCGACGTTAACCCTTTATTCCAGTACGAGCGATGGACGTCTCTGCAACCATAGCACAAATTATCTTAATTCATGGAATGCACTTACAAGCAATGGAATGATTGATGTGACGCATATTGCGATCGGGCAGAGTAAGCAGACCTTGACGTATTATATCTACCGGGGTTTCGTGTTCTTCAACACCTCAGCGTTACCCTCGAACGCGATCATCGATAACGCAACTTTGGGCCTGTACAAGTCGAGCGATTCCTCCACCACCGATTTTCTCATCACCATCCAGAACGGGCAGCCCACCTACCCGCACGACCCACCGCAAACCGGGGATTACAGCAAGACCCACTATTCCGGGAACGGCGGCACGTTAAACACAAGTGGTTTCGGGAACGGGTACAACAACATATCTCTGAACAATGATGGGATCAGTTGGATCAACCGGACCGGATGGACGAAACTGTGCCTTCGCAGCAACAGAGACATCAACGGCACCACCCCCACGGGGAACGAGTATGTCACTGTTTATGCGAGTGAACAGGGGAACGGGTATCAACCGAAGCTAGTCATCGCCTATCGGAATCAGTCTAAGATCAAGAACACCGGGTCAACAGATATCAAGGGATACCTGTTGATACAGGTGCAGTTCCATCCTCCTACTGGTGGCAGTGGTACATGGATCATGGATAACGATACGGTGAATGAGACTTCATCGAGAACCATTACCAGCGGTAGTCAGCTTGGACTTGACACGATCTTCAACGGGAAGATCCGAGTGTCAGATCTGAAGCACGGGACCGGCATCTATCGGGTATATACGGCGTTCAGGGATCCAAATGGGAACATCTTGAAAACAAGCAGTGGGGTTGAGTTGAAGGCCTGGTGGCAGTTCAGCAAAACCTAAATCGCATATGTATCGCAGAAATGATCAGGGATCATCCCTGATTCTCCTTTTTTTATCTATTTTCTTTTTCTTATGATGTCAGGATTAGACGTTCGCTGGAGAAAATCTTTGACTAATTAGTTTTTACTGGTTAGTCGACAAATCTTGGTTAAT
>Ga0335070_10005443_pt1 | contig 14952 bp, 15 predicted proteins | sample Lox_Sample_13_FD_206722 | JGI IMG/M metagenome (GOLD analysis project Ga0335070, IMG submission 206722) | Soil microbial communities from Loxahatchee National Wildlife Refuge, Florida, United States - Lox_Sample_1.3 | ecosystem: Environmental > Terrestrial > Soil > Wetlands | place: USA... | reverse complement strand
TCACCCGAGAGAAAGGTGGAAGAGGCATCTCTTAGAAGCTGAAGGATTTCTTCATCCATGGGAGGTCCTTACGGACACGGTCACGCGACACGCCTGCCCGCCTCTGCCTGCCGCTAGGCAGGGGTAGACGGGGACACGTCATTCTTAACTGATCACTTTGTCATACCGGGAAAACTGCATGGAGAAGGTCCCTCTTCCCTGGGTGAGGGATCTCAGATCGGTTGAGTAGCCAAACATTCGAGTCAGGGGAGAGATAGCCTCGATCACGGTAACCCTGCCTTTTGGCGTAATCGCTTCGACGGAACTCTTTCTCGCCTTCAAATCCCCTACCACCTCACCCATAAACTCTTCAGGGACAATAATATTGACCTCCATCATCGGCTCCATGAGAACGGGTTGGGCCTTCCGGCAACCCTCTCGCAAGGCATTGGAGGAAGCAACCTTGAGACCAAGCATGGAGGGGTGATCAGAATCGATGTTCGCTTTTAACAGAACGACCCGCAGATCGGTCATCGGATAACCCAAAATCACTCCTGCCATGGAGGACTCTCGAATTCCTTTTTCAACGGAGAGAACCCCTTCGGCCGGCAGGGCCGCTTCCATCACCTCCGAATGAAACTCAATTCCCATCCCCCGTCTGTTGGGTGAAATTCGTAAGAAGACCTCTGCAAAATGTTTGATCTCGTCCATCTCCTTTAAGAATTTGGCCGACGATTCGACCTCTTTTTCTATTGTCTCTCGATAAACGACCTGGGGCCTCCCCACGTTCACTTCCAACTGATATTCGGTCAGGAGACGATTGACCAGCACATCCAGATGGAGTTCCCCCATCCCCGAGAGGATGGTCTGCCCCGTATCTTCATCCAGTTTGACAATGAAGGTGGGGTCTTCTTCACTCAGCTTAGTGAGCGATTCGGTCAGCTTTTCTTGGTCCCTGCTCGTCCTGGGCTCCACAGCAATGGACATCACAGGCTTGTAAAAATCGATGGGCTCGAGAAGGATGGGACGGCTCCGATCGCAGAGGGTATCCCCTGTGGTAGTCTCCTTCAATCCCATGACCGCCACGATCTCCCCTGCCTTTGCCTCCTCCACCCGAGTGCGCTGGTGGGCATGCATCTGAAAGATCCTTGAGATCTTCTCCCCCTTCTTCAAACGCGAGTTATAAACCTCCTTTCCCACCTTGAGCACACCGGAGTAGATCCGGATATAAACCAGCTTCCTGCCTTCGTCCATCATCACCTTGAAAGACAGGGCGGTGAAGGACTCCTCGTCCTTGGCCATTCGGATCTCCCTTTCTCCTGTCGCCGGATTCGTCCCTTCCACCGGCGGGATGTCGACGGGAGAAGGAAGGTAGTCCACAATGGCATCAAGGAGCGGTTGAATCCCCTGATTTCTCAGCGCAGCGCCGCAGAGCACGGGGACGGCCTTCATCGAGGTGGTCGCCCTCCTCAGGGCTGCCTTAATTTCAGATTCTGAAATCTCTTCCGCGTTCAGATATTTTTCCGTCAGGTGGTCGTCCAGCTCGGCGATGGATTCGATCAGCTTGGAACGATGGAGGGAGGCTTCTTCCTCCAATTCTTTTGGAATGGATACCTCTTTGAACTCCGTCCCCAGGCTGCTCTCATCCCAAACAATTCCTTTGGACCGAATGAGATCGATTACTCCGACAAACCGATCCTCCGCACCGATGGGAATCTGTATGATCAGGGGGTTTGCCCCCAGACGCTCAACCATCATTCTCACGGTTCCGAAGAAATCTGATCCAATCCGATCCATCTTATTGACGAAGGCCATTTTCGGAACTCGATACTTATCCGCCTGATGCCATACCGTCTCGGATTGAGGCTCTACTCCCTCCACGGCACTGAAGATCGCAATGGTCCCATCTAAAACCCGGAGCGAACGTTCCACTTCAATGGTGAAGTCCACATGACCAGGAGTATCAATAATATGAATGGTGCTCCCCTTCCATTCGACTGTCGTGACAGCAGAGGTAATGGTAATTCCTCTTTCCTGCTCCTGCTGCATCCAGTCCATGGTGGCTGTTCCATCATCCACCTCTCCTATGCGATGGATCTTCTTCGCATAAAAAAGGACCCTCTCAGTCACCGTCGTCTTTCCCGCGTCGATGTGGGCCATAAACCCAATATTTCTGGTTCGCGCGAGTCGTTTCTCTCCAGCCATCTCTTTTTCTCAAAGTCTGTCCGATAATATATCTTCGCAATATTAGAGGGATTTTTACGAAAAGTCAACCCTTTGACTGCGTCCGATGATCCGTAATCCATACGTTCCCTAAGCCCCCTTCATCCCCCCTTAATTTAAGGGAGGAATTGAGGGGGGTTACAAAAGAGGGATAATATCCATACAAAACCCAGAAGAATTCGCAATAACAATGCATAAACCGGAGAGTTAGGGTTGACCGATTTGGAGAAATCACTAGACCCAAAAAAGTGGAGGAACGGATAAGTATTTATCGAGAGAAGGCAAGCTGCTATAATGTTTAGTTGAGGCACTTTGGGTATCTGAACTAATTTCTCCATCGACTCTCGACCTCCTATGGCAAGTGCTGTTAACTTACAGGAATTGGAAACGTTTCTCCCGAAAGAGGACAAAGGTAGAATTGTTCTTGCCGGGGGATGCTTTGATATCCTTCATATAGGTCATGTGAGGTTTCTCTCTGAAGCAAAAAAAATGGGAGATTACCTGGTCATACTGTTAGAAAACGACGAAAAAGTAAAGAAGCTAAAAGGGAAAAATAGGCCTATCTTCACTCAAGAAATAAGGGCAGAAATGCTTTCTGCGCTTATTTGTGTGGATTTGGTCGTAGCTCTGCCGATGATGGAAAATGACAGTGATTACTTGAAGCTGGTGATGAAAATCAAACCGCATATCATTGCGGTTACGGAGAATGATCCTCATATGGAAAAGAAAAAGCTGCAGGCAGAAATTGTCGGAGGGGAAATGAGGGCTATCCCCTTTGTCAAAACGCTTTCCTCCTCAGCACTGGCCAAGATAGTAGGAGTAGACTGAGAGTGAAATTTCAAGCATAACCAGCAGAGCCGTTGGACCTATATTTCATAAGACTCGCCCCCGGGATCGGAGCGGTCTCTCCGGAAAAAAACTTGAAGCGGGACATTTTAGCGATGAACCAAGACGTAGACATCCTTTAAGACGGATCCTTCAGCACTAGCCTTTGATTCCCTTCTTTCTAATGATCCGCAATTTCAAGGTTTTGGAGGGGAGACCACTCCAATCCCACTGCGCCCCAGACCGAGTGGTTACCATCTGTCTTTATTCCTTTGAAATGGTCAAGGTTTGGACTTATAATTTTTTAAGGAGATAAGAATGGCTCGTTACCTGGGTTCACGCTGCAAAGTATGCAGACAATTAAACTTCTCCGTATGCGGGTCCGATCGCTGCGCCCTTCTGAGGAGAAAAACTCCACCCGGAATGCACCCTGGGCTTCGGAGGAAGATGAGTGAGTTTAAGAAGCGACTGGTCGAGAAGCAGAAGCTAAGGTTCTCTTACTGGGTCTCCGAAGAGCAGTTCAGAAATTACGTAAAACAAGCCTTTAAGAAACCGGGCATCCCGGGCGAAACACTTTTGAGCCTCCTTGAACGGAGACTGGATAATGTTGTTTATCGCCTCGGGTTTGCTCCGACCCTTATCGCCGGGAGACAACTGGTCGTGCATGGTCATGTCCTGGTGAACGGTCGAAAGGTCAACCGTCCTTCATACGCCATGAGGCCCGGAGAGGTGATCGAACTGAAGGAAAAGAGCAAAAAAATGGTCCAGGTGGAAGAGGGATTGGCAAGGAGTCCGGCCCGGCCGGTATTTCCCTATCTTGAGGTGGATCGGGAGCACCTCAAAGGGAAGCTGCTCTCACTTCCTGAAAGGGCTCAGATTCCTTTGGAGATCAACGAAGCCCTGATCATGGAACACTACACAAGATATATTTAAGGCTTCCACCCTCCGTTGCTTCGAACTCTTCAAGACTGACCAGGGTCGGAAGACCTAGTGTAGTGCGTCCAACACTTCTTTACGTTATTTCCCAAGCCGTCATTCCCGCAAAAGCGGGAATCCACTTGAAAAGACTGGAATCCCCCGTATCACGTACGGGGCAGGCTTAATCAAGTCCGGAATGACAAGCAAAGTAAAGGGACTTTTGACGCACTACACTAGGTCATCTTACCTATTTAGCAAACTCTATTCCAGATGCATAAATAACCCATGCCACATAAATAATGATGTTGGCTGTCCATAATCGGACATTTTTGGAAAGCATGCTTGATAGCAATTGATAATTGGTAAGTTAGGTATATAATTTAGCTGCCTAAGCGGACTCTTTTCTCCCGATGGATTCGACCATCAGGGTCTTTAATTAATCCGCAGCCTTGAGCACCTCAATCTGAGCTTCTTCCGCGGCGGCGAGCTCGGCACCTTTTTTCTCATTCACCCGTAGGAGAATGTAGATGCCTACGATGAAGAATACGGTGATGGAGAGGATGCTAGCGCGCGGGTTGTGGGTCAGCGTACCGACGATGCCGTAAAGGAAGGGACCAAGGATTCCTGCGAATTTTTCACTCAAGCCGTACAGTCCGAAGAACTCGCCCGACTTGGCGCGCGGGGTCAAAGAAGCGTAAATCGAGCGGCTGAGCGCCTGCGTGCCGCCCTGCACTGTGCCAACTAACCAGCCAATCATGAAGAACTCTGCCTGGCTCTTGAGGAAAAGGCCCCAGACCGGTATGATCGTATAGATGACCAGACCCAGGATGACCGCTCGCTTGCTATCCAGCTTTTGCACCAGACTAAGAAAAAGGCGGCGCCCCAATACCAAAGAGAAAGCCACACCCAGCATCTGGTTCCCCAGCATCATGCTGAAGGTGAGCGGGATGCTCACCCCTCCGCGCAGGTTGGCATACAGTCCCATCAATGGGAAGGTGACCCCAGTCCAGATGAGCATCGAGACGAAAACGCTTCGCCAGCGGTTGGTTGGGACGGGGATGCGACCGTATAAGACTGCATAGGGATAAGCCACGAACTGTGTCATCAGCAGTGTACCGATCAGCACCGCCGTGTCCAGCCCCAGCACTGCTCCGTAAGCCGTTGCGAGGAGAATGATCGCTCCGATGCCTTCCATGTAAAACCAAAAGGCCATAAGCATCTTGAACATTTCGCGGTAGCGGGCGGCTTCCCGCACAGTGTTGGCAAGCCGCGTGAGCGAATCGCGGATGGCACTACCCCGGCTACCGTGCGCCAGTGGCGTGGCAGGTGGCTCGTTGACGTTGAGGATGAGTGGAATGGTGAAGACGATCCACCATACCCCTACGGAGAGGAAAGCAATACGAACCGCCAGGGTGTTGTCGATGCCTATTTTGTCCGAGAACAGGTAGAGGGCAGTGTTCAGCGCCAGCAGCAGCCCGCCGCCCACATAGCCCATGGCATAGCCCAGGCTGGAGACCCGGTTCATATCTTCTTTAAGTGCTACATGCGGCAGTAGACTGCTGGAGAAGCCCAGGGCAATGTTCATCGCAACCTGGGTCACGAAATACAGCCCCAATCCAAGCTTCCACATGCCGGTCACCAGGATAAACATCAGCGAGGAGCCAAGGCTTGCGGAAATGGTAGTAATGATCAGGAGGCGCTTGCGCATCCCGGTGATATCGGCATACGTGCCCATAATCGGCGCCAAGGTCGCCGACACCAACAGGGAGAATGATACCATCAGGGCGAAGACGTTGGAGGCAGTATCCCTGGCGAGCACTTTCGCCGCTTCGTCACTGGGCGAGGCGCCCATTGCGATGAAAGATGTGGTGGCGATGGCGACGAAATAAAGGGGAAAGAAGGTTGTGGCGGTGGTGGTGATGTAGGCGTGGTTCGCCCAATCATACCATGCCCAGGAAATGACGCGGCGGTTATAAGCTTTTTGCGTCTGGGCATCGGATAAGGCAGTGGCCGACTCCATCATTTGCTCCTGTTTACAACAATCTGCCGGGCAGCTTGTACAAGCTCTGGTATTGATCCAGCCTGCAACAATATACCCAATCGTCTCGAATATCACAACATAACCCAATCCCATTCACCTGCATAGATATCGCCCACCAAGAATTGAATGATTGAAGTCCTTAGATTGTCACCACAGGTTCGAACCGCGATCCCTGGAGCGGTCGCGGTCTTTTCTTTACCGTTTTCCAGTGATCACAAGCGCCGGTCCCTCTGGCGTAGAGGGATTAAGTAATAACAAGGCCTTATTTAAAAAAATTTTGTTGACATCTCCGATTATAATGGGCAATGTTATTTAAAGAGGGGATTTATAATGGGAATAGAAAGCCGAGAGGATATAAAAAGGAACATCGAAATCAACGGCTTGCTTTGCGATTGCGGCGAGAAAGTCTATTCGTCTGGAAAAGGAGCAATCGAAAGTCAGCCAAATTACAATAAATATTTCGACTATCTTGAATGCCCTCGGTGTAGAAGAACCTATTTTTTATAATCTGCACACGATTAACACGCGATTCACCATAAGTATGGAGGAGGAAATAAACCGAAAGGGGGAAAAACATGAAGGTCCGAGTCGACAAGGAAACCTGTGTCGGGGATGAAACATGTGTGGAGGTTTGCCCCGAGGTCTTTGAAATGGAAGGGGATGTGGCAGTGGCTAAGATGGAGGATGTTCCTGAAGACCTCGAGGAGAAAGTCAAAGAGGCAGCGACTTCCTGTCCCGTGGAAGCGATTATTGTCGAAGAATGAGGTCTTCTGTTCTGGATTAATTCTGACTATCCACTGATTATTAAGATAAGTACCCGGAAACTACTTCCTGAGGGGATGAAATCCGAGCTCCACTCTGGGAATTTAAATGGGGAAGAACCGGTTCAAAGAGGCCGTCCTTGAAAAGAAGGAATTTATCTACACCCTTGAACTGGTTCCCGGAAGGGGGTCACGGGGAAAAACCCAGGATGATATTTTGAGAATGGCTGAACAGGCAGCCAAGACACGGCTTGTCCACGCTGTCTCCGTCACCGATAACCCAGGGGGCCACCCTGCCCTTTCTCCTGATGTGATCGGTCTTGAAATCTCCCGCTTAGGCCTCGATCCGATTATCCACTTCACCTGCAAGGATAAGAACCGTAACCAGATTGAATCAATCCTGTTTTCCCTGGATCGCATCAGCATTTCAAACCTTCTTGTGATGACCGGCGACTTCCCCCTGTATGGATTTGAGGGAAAGGCAAAACCTGTTTTTGATCTCGATTCGATTCAGCTCCTCCACCTTATCCATCAGATGAACCAGGGTCTTGAAATTGATGGAAAGGCACCGGGTGGAGGCGTGCGCCTCCCTCCTACCCATTTTTTCAAGGGCGCCACCATCTCTCCCTTTAAGAAATATGAATCAGAGGTGATGGCTCAATACGATAAACTTCTCAAGAAGGCGAGAGGGGGAGTAGACTTTCTCATCACACAGGTAGGGTTCGACGCGCGCAAATTTGATGAGCTCCTCCGCTTCATGCGCCACTATGGCATCCGAGTCCCCATTTTTGGGAATGTCTACATCCTGAGCGCAGCAGTGGCCGGAGTGATGAACCGGGGAGGAGTTCCAGGTTGTGTGATCACTGATGAGCTTTACCGGATCTGTCAGGAAGAGTCGAAGGCTCCTGACAAGGGGAAAAGGGCTCGACTGACAAGGGCTGCCAAATTGATCGGGGTCCTTAAGGGGATGGGCTGTGACGGTGTCCACATCGGAGGGCCAAGCTTAAGGTATGAAGAGGTGGAATGGGTCATCGAGAAATCAAAAAAATTCACTTCCAATTGGGAGGAATGGGTCCGCGAATTCTCCTTTCCTCAGAGAAATGGCTTCTATCTTTTTGAGAAGGATCCGAAGACAGGTCTGAATAGGGATGCTCTCATCCGTAAACGAGGCAGCCGCCGAAAGGCTTTTGCTTATGGGATCATGCGTTTCTTTCACCACCTCGCCTTTACGCCTCAGGCTCCTCTCTACAGGCCAGCTCGATGGTTGTGCAAGAAGATCGACGGGACCCGAATGGAAGGGCCTATCACAGAACTGGAATACTGGATCAAATTCATCACTTCCCGCTGCCGCCGCTGCGGAGACTGTACGCTTCTCGAGGTGGCCTTTCTCTGTCCCCAATCGCAGTGTCCCAAGTATCTGTTCAACGGCCAGTGTGGTGGCTCTTTCGAGGGATGGTGCGAAGTCTTCCCGGGCAAGAAGAAGTGCATCTACGTCCGCGCCTACAATCGGTTGAAGCCTTACGGAGAAGAAGAATCCCTCAAGGAGGGTTATACGCCTCCCCGAGATTGGGCATTGGATCAAACCTCTTCCTGGGCAAACTATTTCTTAGGCCGCGATCATCACAGCCGCACAATAGAATGATCCGGAACTCCCGGCCTTCCTCGTATCCTCTGACCCATTCAAAAAATACTACCACCCGGAAACGAAAATGCGGGGTTTATTCTATTCTCTTTCCACTCCTTTTCAAATAGGCTGGTAGTGAAACAATACACGGCCTCTTAAGAAATCCACATCGTGGGACCGCAATGAATTTCATTTTGGTGAGAGCAGAGCTCCGGAGGATGGGAAGGAAAAATCTCTTCAAAATGTTGATGAGCCAAAAAGAATCCAAATGCATATTGAACAGCCTCTGTTCTTTCCATTTCGGGTATAAAGGGTATACGTTCTGCCTTTTAGAGGTTTTAGGCGAGGGATGTGAATCGGAGAAGCTGAAGAAACTGGAAAAAGATGCTTGTGAACGTGAAGAAGCAGAAGCCTGCCCGGAAAACTTTGAGATCCCGCTGTTTGACTGCATCAGAAGGTCGTCCTACAATTTAATAAGGGGAAAGGACGACGGAACGCTGTTTGGGGGGTAAAAACCAAAAATGGAAACAATAGCTTTTGGAAATCGCCGTGACGCGGGCCGTCGGCTCGCCAGAGCCCTCATGAAACGGGGTTACAGGGGTGTGAACACGCTGGTTCTTGGCATCCCGCGGGGTGGTCTTGTGGTGGCAGATGAAGTGGCAAAAACTCTCTCCGCATCCCTCGACATCGTCATTGCAAGGAGGCTTCGGGCTCCTTATCAGCCTGAGCTCGGCATCGGAGCGGTTGTGGATGGAGACCATATCCTTCTTAACGAAGAGCAGGTTCGGACTGTCGGCGCGAGTCGGGATTATCTAAACCATGAGATTGCCTTCCAGAAGGAGGAGGTTGAGCGGTGGTCACGATTTTATCGCGACGGTAGACCCGCTCCGGAGGTTGCCGGGAAGACGGTTATCCTCGTGGACGATGGGATTGCCACAGGGTACACGTTCCGCGCTTCTCTGGAAAGCGTCCGACGACGACGCCCCGGTCGTTTGGTGGCAGCGACACCTGTGGCCGCCCGGGATAGCGCAGAGATGCTGAAGGCTTTTGCAGACGAGGTCGTTTGCCTTTCCATACCCGCATCCTTTTTGGCTGTGGGTGCCTGGTACCGAAACTTTGACCAGGTAAGCGACGAGGAAGCCGCAGCTATTCTACGGCGTAACTGGTCCCGTTGGCCTCTGGCTGCATGAGTGAGTCGCCATAGCGAGGGAACCGATGAGAATCTTTCTCGCCGATTCAGCAAGGCATCTGGGGCAGAATATCAGGAAATGTGGCTTTGAGATCGGACAGTACGAATCGTATGCCTTTGCGGACGGGGAGCGCGGATATCGCTTGAGGGAGGACGTAAGAGGAGAATCGGTTGTGCTCATCGCCTCTGTCCTTCCGAATCCAGAGTCTCTGTTTGAAATCTTAGCCTTCCATCGTCTTGCCTGTGAGAATGGTGCGCGGAATACCAGCTTTTTCGTTCCCTACCTTGGTTACGCGCGGCAGGACAGACCAGCGCGACCGGGAGAGGGAAGCATCGGAAAGCTGGTCATTGAATCACTTCAGAAAATGAACCACGCTAAACTCATCCTCTTCGATGTTCATAGCGATTTAATACGCAAAACCTTCCGTCCCTTTGTGACAGAGTTGTCTGCTTTGCCTTTAATCTCCGATGCCCTCGCCAAACATCCTCCCGATGTGATCGTCTCGCCCGACGCAGGTTTTGTATCACGGGCGGTGAAGCTTCAAAAACTCTTGAAACCAAAACCGAGTCTGGCAGTGGTTGAAAAGGTGCGTCCAAGACCGAATGTGGCCATTGCAAAACATCTCCATGGAGAGGTTCGAGGGAAGGATGTCCTCATCGTGGATGACATGATTGATACGGGCGGAACTCTCTCTCAGGCCGTCAAGCTCGTTTCCCAAAATGGCGCCCATAGCATCCGTCTGGCTGCAACACATGGAATCTTTTCAGGAGAAGCGAGAGAGCGTCTTAACCGTTTGCCCATAAAAGAGGTGCTGATTACAAACACCTTACCCCAGATCCGGTCCCCAAGGATCCGCATTCTCGACATCTCACCCCTCGTCGCCGCTGCATTGGCCAGAATTTAAATCCTCAAAGAGATTGCGTCGCCATCATGAAGGAGCGTCGTTACGGGCAGAATCCCGCCAGGACTGGGTTCCATCCGTACCTACGCTGGATCACTAGTGTAAGGCATTTCCTTCCATCGGAGTAGTATGGAACGAGCGTAAGGGAACGAGGCGAAGCTGTTGCGCCGCCAGAGGGATTGTGGTATAGACACATTACTTCACGTTGGCCTGGTGAGCCGCGTGCGGATGAATGATCTATTGATTGGTGCGGCCAAAGAGATGGCAAGAAAAGTAATCCAAAAAGCATTCCTGAGGGGAAACGGGACAAAGGTTCTCTGGGCGGGGTCCACGCCCCATGGCTCCGGGGAGGTAAAAATGGCATTTAAGGAAATTCTTTACAACATCGAAGGTCCGGTGGCGACAATCACCCTGAACAGGCCCGAAAGAATGAATGCCCTGACGATGGTGACTCATAAAGAGTTAGAGCAGGCGATTACCGATGCAGACCGGGATGATAACGTGAGGGTGATTGTCATCACAGGGGCCGGGAAAGGATTTTGTTCCGGGGACGATGTACAGAATATATTTTTGGACCCCGAGGATAACCTCAGGAGAGAAAAGCAAGCCCGGCTTCAAATCCTGCAAAGGAAGAGGCATTCGATGGACGGAGCGCACCGCTTGGTGGAAATCAACAAACCTTCCATAGCGGCGGTCAACGGCGCAGCCGTTGGTTACGGGTGCGATATGAGCCTCATGTGTCATTTGCGGATCGCTTCGGAAAAGGCCCGTTTCGGGGAGGTGTTTCTCCGGGTGGGCTTGATTCCGGACGCCGCCATGATTCTTCTTCCCCGGTTGGTGGGGACCGCGAAGGCGTATGAGATGATCCTGACTACGGATATCGTCGACGCGAAAGAGGCGGAGCGAATCGGTTTGGTCAACAGAGTGGTGCCGCACGAGCAGTTAATGGACGCAACGATGGAGTTGGCCAATAAAATAGCCGCGAAACCGCCCGTCTCCGTCCGGTTGGCGATCGAGGGGGTTCGAAGAGGGGTGAATTTGCCTTTGCCTGAATATATGGAGTGGCATGCCCAGGCGTTCATGGTTTGTGCGGAGACAGAAGATCATATCGAAGGTTCCAAAGCCTTCATTGAGAAGCGGCAACCCGTATTCAAAGGAAAGTAAGTATTGCCTAGAAAAAAGGAATCCGTCTTACGGCAAAGGTAACGATGCCCGTATCGTCCAACGGTTAGGTTCTTCGTCTTAAGAACTTGACGTAACCCTGTGACGCTAAACGAAACGGGCCTCGTAGCCGTGACCGTAATCCTGGAACATTTTCATGGTTTGAGTGTGACGAACCCGTCATGAAACATTCCATAAACTATTATGATCAACCAAAGGAGGGACTATGATCAAAACGAGATTCACAGAGATGTTGGGGATAAAACATCCCATTATGCTGGCAGGAATGAACTGGGTTACGACACCCAAGCTGGTAGCGGCCGCTTGTAATGCAGGGGGATTGGGTATATTCGCGACGGCCGCCTCTACTCCCGAAGAAACCCGGAAGAATATCCGGGAGATTCGAAACCTCACCGATAAACCTTTCGGGATAAACCAGATCCTGATCGGTCCCGGAGCAAAAGATAACATCGCCATCGCCATCGAGGAGAAAGTCCCCATCATCAATTATTCTTTGGGGAAGCCTTGGTTCGTCGATCAGGTCCACGCCTACGGAGGGAAAGTAATGGGAACCATCGCGATCGCCAGACACGCCGTCCGGGCGGCCCAGTTGGGCTGTGACATGCTCGTCGTCACCGGCCACGAAGCCGCCGCACACGGGGACGTCGCCACGTCCATGGTGTTGATCCCCTTGGTGGCCAGTCAGACGAAAATCCCTCTGATCGCGGCCGGAGGCTTTTTTGACGGAAGGGGGCTGGCGGCAGCATTGGTGCTGGGAGCGGATGCGATTTCGATGGGCACTCGATTTATCGTGACCCAGGAGAGTCATGTGCACGAAAATTTCAAGAAGCTTGTCATGGAAGCGACGGAGCAGGACACCCTGTACAGTGATGTCTTTGACGGATTACCGGGCAGAGTGTTAAAGAGCGCCGGAGCGGAAGCCATGATGAAGGGAGGTTTCCCGCTGTTTCAATCGGTGAAGAGCGCCTTGGAGGTCAAGCGGATTCTGAACCTTTCTTTCCCTAAATTTGTTGGCCTTAGCTGGAACATGATGAAATCTGAAGAAGGAAAGAACCTTCTGATCCAGGCTCGCTCGGCTCATGGGGCAATCCATCATCTGAAAGCGGTCAATGAGGGTGACCAAAAGGAAGGATTTATATTTGCCGGACAGTCCGTCGGCGGCATCAGTGATATCCCCACGACCAAGGAGGTCATCGAGCGGATTGTTCTGGAGGCTGAGAAGAGGTTGGAGGCGGTAGGAATTAATATCCATGCCTAAGCCGTCCCCCTCACCCTTCCCCATTGTGACACAGCCTCATCGGGGAGAGGGGAAGGGTGAGGGACGTTCTCATCCGCACCGGTATTGGACACCAAAACCGCTTTGCGGATAAGTCCACTGAATCGAGCCATAGATGCATGCGATCATGCAGGTGCCGCATTCCAGACAGCCGGCAAATTCAACCACCATCTCTCCCTTTTCGTTGAGAGAATAGAGGTTCGCCGGACAGGCATAAATACAAAACCGCTCTTTGCAGCCTTGACAGATTTTCTGGTCGAGTCGAATGTGGGTCTCTTTGTGGTTTTTAAAAGCATCGAGCGCTAGCTTATCCGTAATCCTCATCGGACCACCCTTCTTGTGAAGCTCCCCGCCCAGGGGCGGGGCTTCCCGAGCACGCAGTGGCGAGCATCACGCGAGCAAAAGAAATACTGTTTTAATTGTCCCCCTTGACCCCCGCCTACAAGGCGGGGCTTGCGGGGCACTTGCCGGCCACCGGCCATCGATTCATGGAGATCTATATTCTCCTGAATTGCAGCCAGTCCTTAAACGTTTGATAACTCAAAAAGTCTTTCTTCAATCCCTGCCAGATCGTCTTGTAGAGACCCTCTTTCGGACCTCCGTCCACAGTCATCACCTTCTCAAAGAGGTTGGAAATCGCCTGCGGGTATTTGGAAAAGAGTCTTTCATTTTCGAGCAGATCGAGGCTGCTCCTGAAGGCCTCCATCTCTTTGATGATAAAACTGTCCTTTACCAGTTCTTCATAATAAGCTAAGGAGGAAGCCGAGAAATCGTTTTTCTCTTTTGCCCTCTTGATTGCCCGGCCTGCGAGGACACCTGAAGCCACCGCATACTCCATTCCCCTCACCGTCACCAGCATGTTGAGTCCAAACCCGGCGGCATCCCCGATGAGCAAAATCCCGTCTCCATAAAGCTTTGGCATGATTCGAATTCCTCCCTCGCTGATCAGGTGGGCGGAATATTCGATGGGGTTGCCACCCTTGATTAAATTTCTTACCTCGGGCCGTTCTTTAAATTCATCCAGAAGTTTGTAGACTTCTTCGCGTGGTTCCCTGCGATTGAGGGAATGGATCCCGACGACAATGCCCAAAGAAAGACTTTCGCGGTTGGTGTAAAGAAATCCACCGCCCATCATCCCTTTGGTGAGGGACCCGACAAAAAGCTGAGCGGCGCCTTCTCCCTCTCCCAGACCAAATCGATCCTCGATGGTCTTCGGGTCGAGTTCAATCACCTCTTTGAAGCCTACGGCGAAATGTTCAGCCTGGAAAGGCTGCCGGAGCGCGGCTTTCTCAGCGATGAAAGAAAGAACCCCGTCCGCGCCGACCACACAATCCGCTCCGAACTCCTCATCCCCGCTTTTGATGCCGGCGACCTTCGTCCCCTCCAGGATGAGATCATCGACCTTCTTTTCCGGAATGACATAGACCCCCTTTTCCGAAACGATGTCGGCAAGCCAGCGATCAACCTTGGCTCTGAGAATGGTATAGCTGGGATAGGGGTCGCGATTAAACCGGTCGCTGTAAAGTCCCAGGGTCGTCGAATTGGTTTCGCCCAGCAAGCTCAGGATCTCCTTGGTGACGTGCCTCTCCAAGGGGGCTTCTTTCCAGAGATCCGGAAGATAGTTTTGCAGGGGGCTAAGGTAAATCCTTCCTCCCGTGACATTCTTGCTCCCTGAAAAATCTCCTCTCTCGAGGACAATCACCGTCATTCCTGAGTCGGCCAGTTCGTAGGCACAAGAAAGACCGGCCAGTCCGCCGCCCACAATGATGACATCTACTCTTTCCATCCGGGTGCCCTTAAATTACGTTGAAAATACATTTCCAAATCCCCCCAACCCCTCTTTACTAAAAGGGGGTAAGGCGGGATTTATATTTATAACCCCAATTGAGTCAAAAAAATAACTTCCTCCCCCCACGGAGGGGGAGGATTAAGGTGGGGGGGAGATCCACGGTGTCCACCCCCATCCCAACCTTCCCCCATCGTAAGGGGGAAGGAGATGAGATAAGAAATCATGTGTTTGAATGAATAGCCG
>Ga0335070_10005442_pt1 | contig 14953 bp, 15 predicted proteins | sample Lox_Sample_13_FD_206722 | JGI IMG/M metagenome (GOLD analysis project Ga0335070, IMG submission 206722) | Soil microbial communities from Loxahatchee National Wildlife Refuge, Florida, United States - Lox_Sample_1.3 | ecosystem: Environmental > Terrestrial > Soil > Wetlands | place: USA... | reverse complement strand
AGAAAAGCCGAAAATCGACGTAGGTCTTGCCCTTGAAAACGGAGAGCGAAACCCGCAGCGTCTCCTCGGCGTTGCGCTTGAACTCGTGCAGTACGGTACGATCGTCGGGCATCGGTTGCCTCCCAGCGGCGGGGAGTCTAGCAGGGAAGGCGACGACGGAGGAAAACGTGGGCGAGAATCGTGGACACGGTCGTGGCGCCGGGATCGTGATCCCGCCGCAGTCGGTGAGCTCGCCGCCGGTGAAGCGCGCCCGGGGCGCGCGCATGGGTGTGCTGATCGGGCCCGAACAGGGCGCGCGGAACTTCATCACGCGCCGGTTCGTTCTCGCGCCGGGAGCGCGGATCCCGGCGCATCGCCACCCCGCCATCGAGCACGAGCAGGTGATGGTCAGGGGCGAGATGGTGCTCGGGACGGGCGACGAGGTGAACACGGTGCGCGCCGGCGACGCCATGTTCCTGCCGGCGGGTAGCGCGCACTGGTACGAGAACCGCACCGCGGAGGAGGTCGAGTTCCTCTGCATCATCCCCAACACGCCCGGGTACGAGACGGAGTGGCTCGAGGCACCGCCGGAGGGCGCGTTCTCGGAGTGAGGCGGCTCACCCAGGCGTAGGCGGCCGGCAGGGGAATTCGCTCCTGCAGGCGCGGCGTTGCCGGGAGAGTGACGGCCGCGTTCCGGACGCGGCCGCAGTCCCCCCGACACGGAGTCGCGCGACGGGGCTGTCGTGGGCGAGAGTGCCCGCCGCGCATGCACGGGAGGCCCCCGCGGGGTTCGCGGGTCGAAGGCCTCGGGGGTGGGTGCGTCCCTCCAGGGAGACCGCGGCTCGAGCTTTCCTGGCGGGCGAGGCGTGGCCACGATCGAAAGGAGCGGAGCATGATCCGCACGTGTGCTGTCGTTGTCGCCGTAGCGGCGTTCGCACTCGCCGGCCCGTCGTTCGCCGGCTCGAACGGGACGGGCCCACTGACCCGGAGCGCTTCCCCGGCCACCGATGGCGGCGGCGGCCCGTCCTCGCCCGTCTTTCCGGCGCGGGGCGCGCGGGGAGGCGATACGGCCGACGAGCAGTTCGTCACCGGCGAGGTCGTCATGACGACCCCGTCCGAGGTCGTGGTCCACACTGCGCAGGGGATGCAGAAGTTCGAGCTGGGTCCCCAGGCCGAGGGCTCGTACGTCCCGGTCGAGGGCGACACCGTACGGATCGGCTACGTGCCGGAGGCCGGGAGTGCGCGGGTCACCACGGTCCAGCAGGCTGCGAACGCCGCCCCGGCACCCGCCACGGTGATCGCTGAACAGACGACGCCTACCGTGGGCATGCCCGGCGAGGAGACCGACACGGGGAGCGCCCCGCAGACGCCTCCGTCGACGGCTGCCGGCACGGCCGATACCGGCATGCAGTCGGAGGCCACGGCGCAGCAGCCTCGGCGTCACAGCGCGCGCCTGCCGAACACCGCGAGCGAGCGTCCGCTCCTCCTGCTCATCGGGGTGCTCTCCCTGGCGGCGGCGGCGGTCGTGCGCCTTGCGATCCGCGCCTAGCTTCACGGTCCGGTCGGTCCGGCCCCGGCCCGAGCGTCGGGGCCGGACCGGCCGGCGCCCCATCCATCGCGGCCGGCAACGGCTCGGGGCGGGCGCGGAGCGGGCGCTCCTCGCCGTCGGCATCGCGTGCCTCGCGTGGTGGGGCGCCACGGGGCTGCGTGCGGAGGTTTCGGCCGCTCGCGCCGTCCGTCGGCTCGAGACGATGACCGGCGCGCCGGACGGGCTCGATCCGGGACACGGACGCGGCGCGAGGCGAGACCCGCACGTGAGCGTCGGTGACCCTCTGGGGTGGATCGCGATCCCGCGCCTCGGCGTGCGGAGCGTGATCGTCGAGGGGGACGACGACCTCACTCTCTCGTTCGCCGCCGGCCACGTGCCCGGCACGGCTCTCCCCGGAGCGCCCGGCAATGCTGCGCTCGCGGGTCACCGCGACAGCGTGTTCAGCGGTCTCGCGCACGTGCGGGACGGCGACGTCGTCCTCGTCACCACCCCCTCGGCGCGGTACCGGTACGTGGTCAGCTCCACGGAGGTGGTGGGCCCGGACGACGTCTCCGCCCTCGACGCGGGCGGCGGGACCTCGCTCACGCTCATCACGTGCTTCCCCTTCCGCTACGTCGGCCCGGCGCCGCGGAGGTACGTCGTGCGCGCGAGGCTCGCTCCCGGCGAGGTCAGTGGAGAGGCTCGAACACCCCGAGTGAACGGTTCTTCTTGACGTTGTTCCAGGTGAAGAACCGCCCGTTCATCGCGATGTAGACGCCGTGGGCGAGGCACTGGGCGAGCGAGATCGCGCTCCCGAGGTTGAACAGCCCGTCCGAGGAGTGGAACGCGTAGGGGACCATCGCACCCGTCAGCACGACGGTCTTGTCGGTCAGGCCCTCGCCGAGGACCCGCGCCGTCTCCTCCATGGTGTCGGTTCCGTGGGTGACGACGATCCGCTCCTCGTGCGCGCGCCTGCAGTTCTCGAGGATGAGGTGGCGGTCGGCGTCCGTCATCTCGAGCGAGTCGACCATCATGAGGGTCCGGACCTTGACGTCCGCCCGGCACCGCCCGAGGCGGAGCATCTCGTTGAGGTGCGTGTCCTTGAAGAACAGCTTCCCGTGGATCTCGTCGTACTCCTTGTCGAACGTTCCGCCCGTGATGAACAGCCGGATGCTCATGGTGCCTCCGTCAGCGACGCCCGGCATTCTACGTGACGGTCGGCGGGCGGCCCGGCGAGTCGGGCCAACTTTCGGTCCTTAAGGGAGTTCGCCCCGGACCCCGGGCGCCGCTCAAATCGCGGGAGAGGGAGTAGAATGGGTCTCAGAGTCGTTTACCCGGCAAGGATCGCAGATACCGCCGGCCGGTCGGGGCGTTTCAAACAGGGGGGGCTCATGAGTCTGCTGACCAAGTTCAACCTCGCGCTGGTTGTCGTCTTCTCCGCCGCGATGGTGCCCGTGGGGTGGGTGGCGCACGCTCTCCTGCAGCGCAGCGCACGGACCCAGGTCATCCAGAACGCGCGGATCATGATGGAGACCGCGATGGCGGTGCGCGGGTACACGATCAAGCAGATCAAGCCGCTCCTCGACGCCAGGCTCGCCGAGCAGTTCCTCCCCCAGACGGTCCCCGCGTACTCCGCGACGGAGATCTTCAACAACCTGAGGCAGAGCCACCCGGAGTACGAGTACAAGGAGGCGACGCTCAACCCGTCCAACCCCCGCGACCGCACGGTGGACTGGGAGGCCGACGTCGTCAACGAGTTCCGCCGCGACCCCAGGAAGACGGAGATCATCGGGGAGCGCGACACGCCCGAGGGCCGAGCGCTCTTCCTGAGCCACCCGATCCAGATCAAGGACCCGAGGTGCCTCGCCTGCCACCTCACGCCCGAGGAGGCTCCGGCGTCGCTCGTGAAACAGTACGGGCCGAGCAACGGCTTCGGGTGGAAGCTCGACGACATCGTCGGGGCCCAGATCGTGTCCGTGCCGATGTCGATCCCCGTCGCGATGGCGGACAACGCCTTCAAGACGCTGCTGTTCTCGGTAGCCGGCGTGTTCGGGTTCACGCTCCTCGTGCTCAACCTCCTGCTGCGCTTCGCGGTGATTGCCCCCCTCACGCAGCTCGCGTCGATGGCGGACCAGGTGAGCCGCGGGAACATGGACCTCCCGGATCTCACTATCAAGGGCAAGGACGAAGTGGCGCTCCTCGGGGGCTCGTTCAACCGGATGCGGATCAGCCTCCAGAAGGCGCTCGCGATGCTCGATGAGGCCTGACGGGACGTTGCGGCTGCCGAAGGGCGGGTGAGGGACCGTGGCTGCGGAACCGATGCCCGGAGCCCCGTTCGGCGACTACGAGATCCTCGCGGAGCTCGGCGCCGGAGGGATGGGCCGCGTCTTCCGGGCCCGGCACCTCACGCTCCAACGCGAGGTCGCGCTCAAGGTGCTCGGCGAGCGCTTCGCCTCCGACGAGTCGTACCGGCAGCGGTTCCTGAAGGAGGCCCGCGCCGCGGCGAAGCTCAACCATCCGAACATCGTCCAGATCTACGACTTCGGGCGCGTCGAGGGGACCTTCTACATCGCGATGGAGTTCGTCCAGGGCGAGTCGGTGGGCGACTACCTCCGGCGGAACGGCCGCTTCCCGGAAGCCGACGCCGTCGCGACCGTACGCCAGGTGTGCACGGCGCTCCGCGTGGCCCATGGGGCGGGGATCGTGCACAGGGACGTCAAGCCCGACAACCTGATCCTGAGCGCGGACGGCCTCGTCAAGCTGGTGGACCTCGGGCTCGCCAAGAGCATCGCCGACGACCAGAACCTGACGCAGACGGGCGTGGTGTCCGGCACGCCGCACTACATCTCGCCAGAGCAGATCGCGGGGCTCAAGGACATCGACGGCCGCGCCGACATCTACTCGCTGGGCGCCACGCTGTTCCACATGGTGACGGGCCGGACGCCGTTCGAGGGCTCGTCTCCGATGATCATCGTGGCGAAGCACCTCCACGAGGAGCCGGGCGACCCGCGGGCGTTCGCCCCGGCGCTGAGCGCGGGTCTCTGCGCCGTGATACGGAAGATGATGGCGCGGAACCGGGACGAACGGTACCCGCACATGCCGGCGGTCCACGTGGACCTCCTGCTCCTCGAGGGCGGGCAGCCTCCTGGCGCCCTTGCGCCGGGTGCGGCAGCGACCATGGTGCGCCCGGTCGCAAAGCCGCAGGGACAGCCCGCACCGGCACGCGGGAGCTGGGACCCTGCCGTGCTCGCGTGCATCGAGGGGAGCCTCGCGGTCGCGATCGGCCCGATGGCGAAGGTCCTCGTCAAGCGCGAGGCGCAGAACCGCGGGGACATCGAAGGGCTCTGCACCGCGCTGTCGGGCCACATCCCGTCGGTCGCCGAGCGGCGGGCGTTCCTCGCCGAGGCGCCCAAGGAGGCGGAGGCGATCCGGCGGAGCATCTCGTTCTCGCAGGTGCGCCCGGGGCCGGGGAGCGATCCGGCGTTCGCCTCACCGGCGCGGACCCACGACTCGTCGGGCGCGATCGCGTGGAACGAGGATGCGCTTCACGCCCTCGAGCGTCGCCTCGCCGACTCGATCGGCCCGCTCGCGAAGGTGCTGGTCAAGAAAGCGGCGCGCGCCGCGAAGAGCTGGGACGATCTGGTCGCATCGCTGGCCGCGAGCGTGCCCGACGACCAGAGGGCTGCGTTCCGCGGCGACGCGGGCCGCCTCGCCCGCTGACCCGGCTTCCCTGCCGGCGCCTCCGGCCCACGGGAACCGCTCGCCAGGCGCGCAGCCGCTTCGTGGCACCGCCGGCGCGCCGGGAGTCGGCTCACTCCTTCTTCGCCACCTGCCCGACGACGTCCAGGATCGATCCGTCGTCGGCCTTGACGATCTCGACCGTCTCGCCGGTGAACTCGGGCGCCGGCATCAGCGGGCCGAGCTCCTTCGCCCTGGCCATCGCCTTGGCGGCCAGCGCCTCGATCGAGATCAGGCTTATCCCCGACGAGCCCGCGTTGGCCCGCAAGGCGTCGAGGTAGGGGGAGCGAGAGGCCGGGTTGATGACCGCGTCCTCCTCGGTGATCACCAGGTCGACGAGCTCCCCGGGCATGGTCACGGTGTTGACCCGGTCGCGGATCGAGGGGTAGCTCTGGCCGCGCCGCTTCGAGAACCCGGCGAGCGTCGTGAAGATGATCGTGAGCTTGGAGCGCCCGACGTTGGGGCCACCGCCGATCCCGCCGACGAAGCGGCCGTCGTACCCGGTCACCGTGTTGACGTTGAACGCGGTGTCTATCTCGGCGCACGAGAGCATCGTGAAGTCGAGCAGCGGCGTCAGCGTCGCCTTGCACGCGAGGTTGGCGTAGACGGACGTCGTCGCCTCCTGGTGACCGGGGTCGTTCCGGAGCGAGTCGAACACGAGGTCCGTCGGCTGGAAGCACTGGCCGTGCAGGATCAGCTCGACCGCGCCGCGGCGCAGCATCTCGACGTGGATCTGGGTGATCCCTCCGATCGTGAACGAGGCCTTGAGCCCGTTCGCTGCGAAGTGGTCGGAGAGCCTCTGGAGGATCGCGAGCGAGGCGCCGGAGCCGGACTGGAACGCCACGCCGTCTCGCAGCAGGCCCGCCGCGCCCAGCAGCGCCATGACGCGGTCCGCGACCGCGAGGTTCTCCCCGCTCATGATGCGCGCGAGGTCGAGCGTCCCCGCCCCGATCCCCGCGCTGTCGCCCACCCCGTCGAACGGCACGACGAAGTCGACGTGCTCCATCGAGATCGACCGCTGCGGCAGGAAGCGCTCCAGCACCGTGCCGGCGCACACGCACGAGTAGTCGGCGTAGCGCACGTCGGCGTCGAACAGCCCGAGAGGCCCGCACATCTCCTCGCGCTTGCCGAGGATCCCGGAGGCGTTCCCCCAGGGGTCCGCGGCCGGGGCGGGGAAGATCGCCAGCCGCACAGGCTCCGTCCCGACCTCGATGTCGCGCTGCCGCCCGCCGTGGCTGCAACCGATGATGCGGACGGGGAGGAGCGTGCCCGCGGCCGCGGCCTTCGCGAGGCCCCCGTACGGGTTGCCGTAGAGGTAGGCGATCGTGCCGTCCTTGACCGCTTCCACGAGGTAGTCCAGCTCGCCGAAGTAGGCGTTCCCGATCAGGCGGATCCCCTTGAGGCCGCGACGCCTCAGCTCGCCGATCACGGCGCGCAGGAAGCGGTCGCCGCCGTTGCGGTAGTAGTGCGGGAACGACACGGCGTCGCCGTCCCGGAGCACCTCGAACGGCGCCTCGAACGTCGTGACCTTGGACGAGCCGTCGAACGGGCGCCGGGGGATGCGCGCGGGGTGCGCCGCGGTCTCCGGCATCTCGGCGAACGAACCCGCGAACGGGCGGAACTCGCGCCCGTCGATCCGGGTCGGAACGTCGCGGCCGAGCGCGTTCTTGCTCCACCTCTCCAAGTGCATGTCGCACCTCCGGGGCGCGAGCGTAGAAGAAAATGAAAGTGTTCACAAGCGGTTAGAGCGGCGGGACGGTAGACTTGCGCCCGAAGGGGGACCGATGCCGCTCATCTCCGCCGTCGTACTCGTCGCGGCGGGCGCCGGCGCCGCTCGCGCGGCCACACCGCCCGGACCGCTCCGCCTCACGCACGTGACGCTCGCGGTGAGGACGCGCGACGTGCTCGGCGTCACCCTGCACGCCCCCGCGCCGCCGGCGGCGCCGGCGAGCGGGATGACGGCGCAGCACCTCGAGTTCGGAGGCGCCCGCATCGCCTTGACCGGGGCCGTGGACGTCACGGTCGGCGGCGGCGAGACGCGCGCGGACTTCGAGATCCGGCTCGCCGACGTGCCGGACGGCGTCCTCGCCGTGGACCCGAACCGGGCGCCGGTGCTCTGGGAGGGGATCGGCGGCGACGGGGCGGTCGTCCTTGCGATCGCGGGGACGGTCGACCTCGGCGATCCGGGCGACGTGGACGTGCCGGTCAAGGATCTCTACCGCGCGTACGTCTCGGTGTCGGACTTCTCGGCCGTCCCGGGGCTCGCCGCCGTGAGCGTGCACGGCCTCCTCGGCCTGTACAACCCGTTCCCCTTCGAGGTGGCGGCCACCCGGCTCCAGGTCAAGGTGACCGCCGGGGCGAACACGGTGCTCGCGATGGAGCGGGGAGGGTTCAGGCTCCGACCGCGCCAGCGCAGCGACGTCCTCCTCGACCAGGACGTGCCGCTCGCGGATGCCGCCGGCGGCGTCGCGGCGTTCCTGAAGGGCGAACCGGCGGTGCTCGAGGGCGCCGTGATCCTCCGCACGCCGCGCGGCGACCGCCCGATTCCGCTGCGAATGAGCGTCGCCCGGTGAGGGGTCTACCGCCCGCGGGTTCGGCACGAGCGGAGGAGCAGAAGAGCAGAGGGGCTGGGGAGAAGCGGTGCCGCGTCTTCGCTGCGTTTCCTCCTCCTCCGCCCCCCTGCTCCTCTGCACCCCTGCTCTCGTCTGGCGTCCGAACCCTCACGCCCGACGGTCGGCCACTCAATCCGCTCCGGATCGGCGCCGGGCGCGGAAGCGGCGCACCTTCACGAGGCTGCCGCACACGCCGGCCTCGCACCAGCGCCGCGTGCGGTTGCGGCTCCCGTCGAAGAACACCCACCTGCAGTCGGGGTTGGCGCACACCCTGATCCGGTCCGGCTCTCCAGCGGCCAGCACCCCGGCGAACGACGCGGCCACCGCTCCGAGCGCCCGTTCGATCCCTCCCGGCACGGCGACCCACTCCAGGACCCATCGCGCGCGGCCGCCGCGCCGAAGGCGCCTCACCGCCGGGCACGCACCGAGCGCCCGATTGAGCGCCCCGACGTCGCGAGCGGCCGGGACGGCACCGGCGAGGGAGGCGTCCACGATCCGCCGGAGCACGGCGCGCAGCGACCGGAGCCGCCCGCGATCCGCGGCGCCCGGCAGCCGCCTCCCTCGCCACCCCGCGGCGGCGAGGAAGGCGGCGAGCCAGCGATCGTCGCCGATGCGGTCGGCCCGCCGCCCGCGCCCCAAGTGGTCGTGCCAGTCCGAGTTGATCAGCTCCGCCCAGATCGGATCCATCTCCGTCACTCCCCATCCGGCTCCGCCGCCGGCTCGACAACCGGCTTCGGGCGCCTGTGTAACCGCCGAAACATAGTTTAGAGTGTTACGTATCAAGAGGGAAGGGCGCCGCGGCGACGCGGCGATCCCGGGAGGAGACGATGAGGGAACGCCTGGTTGGCTGGGCCGCCGAGCGGGGGTACCGGGTCGCCTGGGGCCCCACCCGGGTGGTGGGGGACGCGCGGCGGGAGATCCTCGAGCGGCGCCGCCGCGGCGAGCTCGACGAGTCGTTCGTCCACGACGAGCTCGACGCCCTGACGGGCGAGGGGGTCGTGGACGATGGCGCGACGGTCGTGGCGGTGGCCAAGCCGGTGCCCGCCTACCTCGTTCACTTCCGCGTCGACGGAGCTGCGGTCGACGCGCTGCTGCCGCCGACGTACGTCCGGTACCGCGCGACGTTCGAGGACGTGCGGCAGGACCTCGAACGCCACGGGCTTCCCGGCGCTCGGGTCGAGCACCTCGGCTGGCCCCTGAAGGCGGTGGCGGCGCGCCTGGGCCTCGTGCGGTACGGCCGGAACAACATCACGTACGCGCCGGGGCTGGGCAGCTACATCCAGCTGTGCGTGTTCCTGACCGACGCTGCGCTCCCCCCGATCGCGGACGTGACGGTGCCCGAGCTGCTCGAGGAGTGCGCGGCGTGCAGCGCGTGCGCCTCGGCGTGCCCTGCGGACGCGATCGACGCCGAACGCGTCCTGCTGCGCGCCGAGCGCTGCCTGACGCGCGCGAACGAGAATGCCGGTCCGTGGCCGCCGGCGCTCCCGCGTTCGGCGCACCATTGTCTGCTCGGCTGCCTGCTGTGCCAGCGGGCGTGCCCGGTCAACGGCGACCTCGAGACGGTGGACACCGGTCTCGAGTTCTCCGAGGCCGAGACGCGCGCGCTGCTCGAAGAGGGGCCGCGGGACCGCGGGAGGGCCGAGACGGGGATCCGCTTCAAGCTCGCGTGGCTCGGGCAGCCGTACGCCGAGCCGGTGATCGGCCGCAACCTGCGCGCGCTGCTCGACGCCGCCGTGTGACGCTCCGGAGCGGGCGACACACCGCCCGCCGGTGACGCGACGGCGCGGCGGGCCTCACGTTTCGCCGAGCGCACGCACCGCCGCGAGGATCCGCGCCACCGCCCCCGCGATGTCGGCCGCGGTGGTGAAACGTCCGACCGAGAGGCGGACCGTTGCGCGCGCCGTCGCGGCGTCCACGCCCATCGCGGTGAGGACCGCGGACGGGTGCACGGCGCCGGTGTGACAGGCTGCACCCGCCGACGCCGCCACGTCGTGTGCGAGCGCCTCGAGCAGCGCATTCGCATCCTCACCGGGGAAGGCGACGCTGGCCGTGTTAGGCAGCCGCAACTGCGGGTGGCCGTGCTTCACCAGAGGGGAGAACCCGGCGGCGAGTCCCGCCTCGAGCTCGTCGCGCAGCTCCGCGAGGCGCGGCGTCTCCGCGACGAGATCGCGGGAGACGATCTCGCAGGCGGCTCCGAGTCCGACGATCCCGGGGACGTTCTCCGTGCCCGCGCGCAGGCCGCGCTCGTGGCCCGCGCCGCGCAGGAGGGGCTGGAGCGGGGTCCCCCGGCGCACGAACAGCGCACCGACGCCTTTCGGGGCGTAGAGCTTGTGTCCCGCCACCGTGAGCATGTCCACCCCGAGCTTCGCGACGTCCACGCCCACCTTGCCGACCGCCTGCGCCGCGTCGGTGTGCAGGAGCACGCCCCGCTGCCGGCACGCGTCCGCGATCTCGGTGACCGGCTCGAGGGTGCCGACCTCGTTGTTGGCGAGCATCACGGAGACCAGGACGGTGTCGCCGTCGAGGGCGGCGGCGACCTCGCCCGGGTCGACGCGGCCGAAGCGGTCCACGCCGACGACCGTGAGCCGGATCTGCCCTTCGCGCTCGAGCGCTCGGGCCGTCTCCAGCACGGCGGGGTGCTCCACGGCCGACGTGACGACATGACCGCCGCCGCGCGCCGCGACGACGCCGCGGATCGCCCAGTTGTCCGATTCGGTGCCGCCGCTGGTGAAGAGAACCTCGTCCGGCCGGGCTCCGATGCACGCGGCGACGTGCGCACGGGAGATCTCGACGAGGCGGCGCGCCGCGCGTCCGGCCTCGTGGCCGGACGACGGGTTGCCCCACCCGTCGCGGAGAGCCCCGACCATCGCCTCGATGACGCGCGGGTCCACGGGCGTCGTGGCGTTGTTGTCGAGGTAGATCAGAAGCCCACGGTGCGGATCCATGGGGGCATGGTAGCCGGTCGTGCCGCTGCGATGGCAACTCCCGTGTCGGCGGGGTACACTCGGCCGAATGGCGCCCCCCTCCCTGTGGATCTACCGCGCGGCGATTGCCGTCTCGCTGCCGCTCGTGGCGCCGTATCTGCTCGTGGCGGACCGGCGCCGGGGGAAGCGGCGCCCGCCGCTCGCGCAGAGGCTGGGCAGGAAGCTGCCGGCGATCCCGCCGGGAGGGGTGTGGGTGCAGGCCGTGTCGGTCGGCGAGGTGGCGGTCGCGCGGCCGCTGCTCGCCGAGCTCCGACGCCGCCACCCCGGCCTGCCGCTGGTGCTCTCGGCGACGACGGCCACGGGGCTGGCGATGGCGAGCGGCGTGCAGCTCGCCGACGTCACGCTCCCGTTCCCGATCGACCTCCCGGGTCCCGTGCGGAGGCTGATGGACGCGGCCCAGCCCAGGCTCGTTGTGCTCGTCGAGACCGAGTTGTGGCCCGAGCTGCTGGCGGCCTGCGGATCGCGCGGTATACCCGTCGCGCTCGCCAACGCCAGGGTGTCCGACCGATCGTTCCGCGGGTACCGCTCGGCGCGCGCGCTCCTCAGGCCGCTGCTCGCACCGGTCACCGTGGCGCTCGCCCAGGACGAGCAGTCCGCGCGGCGCCTCGCCGTGCTGGGGGTACCGCCCGAGCGGATCAGCACGACGGGCAACGTCAAGTTCGACGCCGCCTCGTCGGCAGCGCACCCGAAGGTGGCGGAGGAGTTGCGCCAGGTCGCTCGCGGCCGGCCCGTGCTGGTCGCGGGGTCGACGATGCCCGGTGAGGACGAGGTGGTGCTCGACGCCGTCTCGGCTCTCGCGCCTGAGCGGAGGCCGTTCCTGCTGCTCGCGCCGCGCCACCCGGAGCGTGCTCCGCAGGTCATGCAGCTCGCCGCCGCGCGCGGGTTCTCGGTCAGCCGGAGGACGCTGCTCGCCGAGACGGCTTCGGCGTGCGACGTCGTCGTGCTCGACACGGTCGGCGAGCTCGCCTCCCTCTACCAGCTTGCGGAGGTGGCATTCGTCGGCGGGTCGCTCGTTCCGACCGGCGGGCACAACCCGATCGAGCCCGCGCGCTTCGCCGTCCCGGTTCTCACCGGACCGCACGTGCGGAACTTCGCCGCGGTGTACCGCAGCTTCGTGGATGCCGGGGCCGCGCGCACGGTCCACTCGGGCGCGGAGCTGACGGCGGCTCTCCAACTCTGGCTCACCGAGCCCGGCGCGGCCAGGGCGGCCGGAGAGGCCGGCCGCGACCTCTTGGCAAGGAATGCCGGGGCGACGGCACGGATCGCCGACGCGCTGGACCGCTTCCTCGCATGAAGCACTGGCCGCTCGCACTGCTGGGCCTCACGGACGTGGTCGAGGGGATCAACGCGCTCGCACTCGCCTGCTACCGCCGGGGTCTGCGGAAGGTGCACCGGGCGGACGTGCCGGTGATCTCGGTCGGCAACATCGCGTTCGGCGGCACCGGGAAGACGCCGCTCGTGGCCGCGCTGGCGCGCACGTTGCTGGCCGCCGGGTTCCGGCCCGCGATCCTCACGCGGGGATACCGCCGCCGGGACCGGAGGCCGGTCACCGTACGCGGCGGCGCCGACGCCGGCTGGGAGCGGGTCGGCGACGAGCCGGCGCTACTGGCCCGCGCGCTCCCCGAGGTCCCGATTGTCGTGGATTCCGACCGCGTCCGCGGCGCGGCCACCGCGGTCCGCGACGCGGGCGCCACGCACCTCATCCTCGACGACGGTTTCCAGCACTGGCGCCTCGCCCGGGACCTCGACATCGTCGTGGTCGAGGCGAAGGACCCGTTCGGCGCCGCGGCCCCGCGCCGGGAGCACCCGAACGCGCTCGCCCGCGCCGACGCGGTCGTGTTGAGCCGGACGGCGAACCTGACCGAGGCCAGGGCGGCGACTGCGGTGCTCGGCGCGTATGCACCAGACGCGCTCTTCGTGGCGACGGGGCTCGCGGCGCGCGCGGTGTTCCAGGGCGGTGAGAGGCGGTCGCCCGACGTGCTGCGCGGCGTGCGGGTCGTCGCGATGGCAGGGATAGCGTCGCCGGAAGCGTTCGTCAACACGCTCGGGGACATCGGCGCGAACGTGGTCGAGATGCGGTTCTTCCCCGACCACCACCGGTACGTGCGGCGCGAGCTCGAGGGCGTGCTCGCCGAGGCCGAGGCGGCGGGTGCGCTCGTGGCTACCACCGGCAAGGACGCCGTGAAGCTGCCCGAAGATGTCCTCGGGCGGATCGCGTGGGTGGACGTCGAGGCGGTGCCGCTGATGGGGAGCTTCGAGGAGCTGCTCGCGCCGGTGCTGGGGAGACCCCCGTCGCTCCGCTCAGTCGACAGTTGACAGTTCACAACAGGACGCACACCACGCGGTCACACGTGCTCGGACCCTGGGCCAATCGCGGTCCGTGAACTGTCGACCGGGAGGGTGGGTGGGCAGTGACTGTGAACTGTCAACCGGACTGGGAGCGGGGTAGAATCGGCGCGTGACCGCGCGTGCCCGCCTGCACGGCATCATCGACCGCTTCGCGTCGCGCCGCGTCGTGCTGTACGGCGATCTCGTGCTCGACCGCTTCGTCCTCGGAACGCCCAAGCGCATCTCGCGCGAGGCGCCGGTGATCATCCTCCGCTTCGAGAGCCAGCGCGATCTCCCGGGCGGCGGCGCCAACGCGCTCGCCAACCTCGCGGCGCTCGGTGCGACTGTCCTCCCCGTCGGCGTGGTCGGCGACGACGAGGCCGGCGCGAGCCTGCTCGCCGTCCTCGCGCGCTCGGGTGTGGATGTGTCCGGAATCGTGCGCCTGCCGTCGTTCAGGACCGTGACGAAGGTCCGGGTCCTCGCCGGCGGCGCGGCGTCGCTCAAGCACCAGATCGCGCGCTACGACGTGGAGGACCACCTCCCGGCGCACGACGGGTGGCGGGACGAACTCGACGCGCGGTTGGCCGCCGTTGCGCCGAACGCGCACGCGGCCGCAGTGTCCGACTACGGGTACGGCGTCGTGTTCGCCGAGGCGGTCGCGAGACTGCGCGCCGCCCTGCCGGCGGGTGCCCCGGTCGTCGCCGACTCCCGCTTCGGCCTCGACGCGCTGGGAAGCGTCGACGGCGCCACGCCCAACCTCGAGGAGCTGGCGGCCACGGCGGGCGAGATCCCGCGCGGGGACGACGCCGTGGCGTCGGCGGCCGAAGCGCTGCGCGGGAAGCTCGGTGCGCGCTTCGTCGCCGCCACGCGCGGGAGCGAAGGCCTCACGCTCGTCGAGGCCGGGAAGGCTGCGGTTCACCTCCCGGTCTACGGCACCGACCAGGTCGCGGATGTGACGGGCGCGGGCGACACGGTGCTCGCGACGCTCACCATCGCGCTTGCGGCGGGCGCCGAGCCGCCCGACGCGGCCGTCCTCGCGAACCTCGCCGGCGGCGTCGTGGTGACGAAGCTCGGCACCGCGACGGTCTCCCGCGACGAGCTCCACCGTGCCGTGGACCTCGCCCCGTTCGTCCATGACTGAGACGAAGAGACCGGGGACGAACGAAGCGGGAGGACGGACGGCCGCACAGCGCGCTGCGCAGAAGCCGATATCGCTCGGAGAGGCGCGGGTGCTCGCCCAGGGGATGCGTGCGGCCGGCCGGCGTGTCGTCGTGGCCAACGGCGCCTTCGACCTGCTGCACGTCGGCCACGTTCGCTACCTCGCGGCCGCGCGGGCTCTCGGCGATGCCCTGTTCGTGGCCGTCAACTCGGACCTCTCGGTGCGCCTGATCAAGGGACCGAAGCGCCCGGTGGTGCCCGAGGGCGAGCGCATCGAGCTGCTCTCCCACCTCGACTGCGTCGACTGGATCGTGCTGTTCGACGAGCCGACGGTGACCGAGGTGCTGCGCACGCTCAAGCCTCACGTCCACGCCAAGGGGACCGACTACACGCCCGAGAGCGTGCCCGAGCGCGCGGTCGTCGCGGAGTGGGGAGGGGAGACGGTGATCTGCGGCGACCCGAAGGAGCATGCGACGACGGACCTGGTAGCCGAGATCCTCAAGCGCTTCTCCTAGGCGTTGCCAGCGTCGGACCATCTGCGGCGTCAGGGGGGCCGGGGGCCGCCAGAAAGGACACAACCGGGGCGCCGCCCGCCCGCGCCCCGCCCCCTCCAAGCAAGAAGCCCA
>Ga0335070_10005440_pt1 | contig 14954 bp, 7 predicted proteins | sample Lox_Sample_13_FD_206722 | JGI IMG/M metagenome (GOLD analysis project Ga0335070, IMG submission 206722) | Soil microbial communities from Loxahatchee National Wildlife Refuge, Florida, United States - Lox_Sample_1.3 | ecosystem: Environmental > Terrestrial > Soil > Wetlands | place: USA: Florida... | reverse complement strand
CTGCTCGGCCTTCACCAGCCGCGCGGTGATCACGCCGTCGGCGCCCACCGTCTCCACGGCCTTGACCAGCTTCGCCTCCTCCACCTGGCCGTCCTCCGGCAGCACCGTGTAGCTCTGCACCGCGTCGACCCCGGCCGCCTTGAGCTGCGAAACGAACTCGTCCTCGAAGGTGCGCCGCGTGCTCGCCTGCTTGGTCACACCCAGCACCAGGATCCGCCTGAAGGCATGCCCCGCGTATTCCGGATCCTTCCATTGATTGACCAGGCTGGTGCTGGCGCAGGCCGCGAGCACGAGCACTGCAACGACCACCATGCTCGCCAGGATCCCTCCCGATGTCCGATGCATTTCTCATTCTCCCCAGTGCTGGGCGGCGCCCGTCCTCAGGCCTTCACCCAAGTCTCGGAATAGGCGAGGAACGCCGTGCTGCTGTTCTTCTTTCCCGCAAACTCGCGCGGGAACGGCCGGCCGGCGACCCCGCGGCCGTTGATCGACACCTCCACGCCATGCACGTCGACGAACAGCGAAAACATCTCGTGCTTGCCGGTGGCCGACTTGTCCTTGGACATCTCCACCATGAACACGTCGCCCAGGTCCTTCCAGGTCAGGCTAACCTGCCCGATGGAGCTGCGGAACCATTCGATGTGCGAGGTGCTGCCGTCGCCCGCGCGCAGGAAGTCCCAGCCCGGCACCATGCGCGTGCCGGCCAGCCCCTTGATGCCCTTGAAGGCGCCGAAGTTGGCCACGAAGCCGTCGCGCAGGTACTCCGCCATCGGCTCGTTGTCGGTGATGCACAAGTTGGGCCGCGCCGGGCCCTTCCCGTCGCCGTGCGGATCCTGCAGGATGAAGGCGGCGTGCCCGCGGCCCTTCGGCGACAGGACCACGCGGAAGTAGCTGATCAGCGTGACGAAGGGGCCGTCGGCCGCCTCCTTGAGATACATGCCGGGGTTCTCGCCGGACCAGTCGACGGTGCCGGGGTTGATGGGTACGCGGTCCATGGTTGGCCTCTCTTTGTGTGGCTGCGCGGATAGGTGAACGCAGTTTAGCAGGGCCGCGGCGGCTGTAACCCCCACTGCACGGCGGCCCGGTCGCGCTTGATCCCAAGAGCATAGTGCGTGTCACTCGCGCTTCACCGGCCTGACATCGGCGCTTCAGATCGCACGCCTAGGATCGTGGGTCCTCACAACCCTCGGGAGCCAAGCCAAATGTCCGACCACCGCGACAATCCCCGCCGCCGCTTCATCAAGCAATCCGGCGCTCTGACCGGCGCCACGCTGACCGGCCTGTCCGGCATCCTGGCCGCCGCGCGCGCGCCGGCAGTGATCGCTGCCGACTCGCTGCGCCCCGACCCGCAGTGGGGCATCCAGATCGGCGACGTGGTCGGCGACCGGGCGATCGTCTGGAGCCGCTCGGACAAGCCGGCGCGCATGTTCGTCGAGTGGTCGCTGAGCGACAGCTTCGCCGACGGGGTCGTGGTGCGTGGCCCGTTGGCGCTGCCCGACGTGGGCGACCTGACCAGCCGGGTGGATCTGACCGGGCTGCCGGCGGATCAGGAGGTGTTCGTGCGTGTGCTCTACGAGGCGCTGGACGGCGGCAAGGCGCGCAGCGCGCCGCTGCTCGGGCAGTTCCGCACCGCGCCGCGCAAGCGCCGCGACGTGCGCTTCCTGTGGAGCGGCGACACCGCCGGACAAGGCTGGGGCATCAACCCCGACATCGGCGGCATGCGCTGCTACAAGTCGATGACCAAGACCAGGGCGGACTTCTTCATCCATTCGGGCGACAACATCTACGCCGACGGCACCATGCTGCCCGAGGTAACGGATGCGGCCGGCAACGTGGTGTGGAGGAACGCCTTCCTCGACCAGGTGCCCGAGAAGCTCAACGTCGCACAGACCCTGCACCAGTTCCATCGCGCCTACCTGTACAACCGCTACGACGACAACATCCGCGAGTTCACCGCCAACATTCCGCAGCTGTGGCAGTGGGACGACCACGAGGTGGTCAATAACTGGTCCGACTCGAAGGTGCTCGACTCGCGCTACAGCGAGCCCGGGATGAACGTCCAGCTGCTCGCGGGGCGCGCGGTCAAGGCCTTCCTCGACTACGCGCCGATGCGCTGGCACGACCAGTCCGAGTCGGAGCGCATCTACCGCCACGTTCCCTATGGGCGCGACCTCGACGTGTTCGTGGTGGACATGCGCAGCTACCGCGGACCGAACAGCGCCAACCTGCAGACTCAAGCCGGGCCCGACACCGCGTTCATGGGCCCGGTGCAGGTCGAGTGGCTCAAGCAGCAGTTGCAGAGCTCGCGCGCCACCTGGAAGGTGATCGCCGCCGACATGCCGATCGGCCTGAACGTGGGCGACGGCACGGACGCCCAGGGCCGGGACCAGTGGGAAGCGATCGCCAACAACAACGGTGACGGGGCGCTCGGACGGGAGCTGGAAATCGCCGACCTGCTGCGCTTCATGAAGCGCAACGGCATCTGCAACGTCGTATGGCTCACCGCCGACGTGCACTACTGCGCGGCCCACTACTACGACCCGAACAAGGCGAAGTTCCAGGACTTCGATCCCTTCTGGGAGTTTGTCGCCGGCCCGCTCAACGCCGGCACCTTCGGCCCCAACAGCACCGATCCGACGTTCGGCCCGCAGGTGGTGTTCCAGAAGGCTCCGCCGGCAGGCCAGGCCAACCTGCCCCCGAGCGCCGGTCTGCAGTTCTTCGGACAGGTCGACATCGACTCGCGCAGCAAGGACATGGTGGTGGCGCTCAAGGACATCGACGGCAAGGAAGTGTTCAGCAAGCGCCTGCACGCCAAGCCTTGCGCAGGATGGGGCAAGGACGACGATTGATGCGGCAACCATCCGAGGCGCGCCCCGCGAGCAGGCCGGGCACGCGCAGGGCGGGACGGGGGCGCGCCGGCGCCCCCTTTTTCTGTCGGTGCGAACGGCGCGTGCAGCGCCACGCGCGACGTGCTATGTTCGCGCCCGGATGCTCCGTAGCCGCCTCACGCTCATTGTTGCGCTCGTCCTCGGCCTGTCCGCCTGCTCCCCCAGACAGTACCTGGTCAACCGGCTAGGCGATGCGCTGACGTCCGGCAATTCCGCCTACGCCAGCGACGCGGACGTGATGCTGGTAGGCGAGGCGCTGCCGTTCAGCCTCAAGCTGGTGGAAAGTCTGCTCGCCGAGTCGCCCCGGCACCGCGGCCTGCTCACCGCCGCCGCGCAGGGTTTCGTGCTGTACAGCTACGGGTACGTGCACTTCGACGCGCAGCGCGCCGCCGATGACGACCTGGCGCGCGCCCGCAGGCTTGGCTCGCGCGCGAAGAAGCTCTACCTGCGGGCCAACGGCTATGCGCTGCGCGGGCTGGAGCTGTCCTACCCCGGCTTCGCGCAAGCGCTGCATCACCAGCCCGAGGTCGCGGTGCAGCGCATCGGCGCGACCCGCGATCCGGCCGACATCGCACTGCTGTACTGGTCCGCCGCCTCGCTCGGCCTCGCCATCTCCGCCGATCGGCAGGACGCCGCCCTGGTCGCTCGCATGCACGAAGTCCAGGCATTGCTCGACCGCGCCATCGCGCTGGACGAGGCATGGAACCGAGGCGCGCTGCACGAGTTCGCCATGGCTTTCGACGCCGCGCGCCCTGACTTCGTGGACGAGCGTGTGATCGAGCGCCATTACACGCGCGCGCTCGCGCTGTCGCGCGGCAAGCGCGCCGGCGTGCTAGTGAGCTATGCCGAAGCGGTGTCGGTCCGCCGCCAGGACCGCGCGCAGTTCGAGGAGCTTCTGCGACGCGCGCTGGCGCTGGACCTGGACGCCGACCCGGACGACCGCCTGGTCAACGCGCTGGCGCAGCGCCGGGCGCGCTGGCTGCTGGCTCGCAGCGAGCAGCTCTTCGTCGAGTGACGCGGCGGCCATGCGATCAACCCGTAGCACGCATCTGCTCGCCGCGCTATGTACGCTGGCGCTGACGCTGCCTTGCGCCCCGGCCGCGGCGCAGGCGGTGATCAAGCTGGGCACGATCGCGCCAGAGGGTTCGATCTGGCACGATGGCCTGCTCAAGATCCGCCAGGCCTGGCGGGAGAAATCCGGCGGCAGGGTCGAGCTGCGCATCTTTGCAGGCGGCGTGCTCGGCTCGGAAGAGGAGCTGGTGCGCAAGATGCAGCGCCAGACGATCGATGCGGTGACGCTGTCGGGGGCGGGCCTGCACACGGTGGATCCCGCGTTCAACTGCTTCAGCCTGCCGATCCTGTTCGAGCGGCCCGAGGATCTCGACGCGGTGCGCGAGCACATCGGCCCCGCGATCGAGAAGCGCCTCGAGCAGAGGAAGCTGGTCGTCTTGCACTGGGCGGTGGCCGGCGTGGCCTACTTCTTCGCCAAGCAGCCGCTGCGTACACCGGACGAGCTGCGCAAGCGCAGGCTGTGGATGCCGCCGGGCGCGCCCTACATGGAGAAGCTGTACAGCGACTTCGGCGTGCGCGCGGTGCCGCTGCCGGCCACCGAGATGCTCACCGGCCTGCAGACCGGCCTGATCGACGTCACCGCGACGGCGCCGTTGTTCGCGCTGCTGGACCGCACTTACCAGTCAGCCAGCTACATGACGGAGCTGGAATGGGGCGCGCTGATCGCGGCGACCCTGATCAACACCCGCGCCTGGGAACGCGTGCCCGCGGAGTTGCGGCCCGAGCTGATGCAGGCCGCACGCGACATTGGTCAGTCGATGCGCGACGATGCACGTCGCGCGGAGCGCGACGCCATCGCACAGATGCAAGCACGCGGGCTGCAACTGGTGAAGCTATCTACCGCCGAGCGCACGCAGTGGCGGCGCGAGGCCGAGCAGGCCTATCCTCGGCTGCGCGGCGACTACTGCCCGCCCGATCTGTACGACGAGGTCATGCGCATGCGAGCCGCCCCCGCTGCGCATGACAAATGAGCGACGCGCCGGACCGCAATGACGCCCGGCCCGCGCCTGGCCCGCTGGAACGCGGCGAGGATTGGCTGAGCGTCGCGGTCCTGGTGTTGCTGTGCGCCCTGCCGGTGGCCGAAACCGTCGGCCGCGAGCTGCTGGGCCGGGGCATTCCCGGCAGCATCCCTGCCACTCAGTATCTGACTCTGGCCGCCACCTTCCTCGGCGCCGCACTCGCGGCACGCCAGGACAAGCACCTCGCACTCGCCACCACCGGCTTCCTTCCTCAACCATGGCGGCAGACCGCTCGTGTTCTGGCGGGCCTGGCAACGGTGGCAGTCACCAGCTGCCTGCTCGTCGCCAGCGTGCAGCTCGTCGGAGTCGATCGCGCGTATCCGACCGAGGCGGTGTGGGGCATACCGGTCTGGGTCGTGTCGCTGGTCATGCCGCTCGCCTTCGCCGGGATCGCTTGGCGCGTGATCGCTCGCAGCTCGGCGCGCTGGAGCGGACGGATCGCAGCCGCGCTCGGCCTGCTCGCTCCGTTGCTGCTGTGGCTGCTGCCCGCCGGCAGCGCGACGACGCTGGCATGGCCGCTCGCCGCGGCGCTGCTGCTGGCGACTGCGCTCGGGATGCCGATCTTCGCGGCACTGGGGGGCGGAGCCCTGATCATGGTGTGGCTGGATGCCTCGCCGATCTCGGGCGTGCCGGGCGAGAGCTTCCGCCTGAGCACCTCAGCGCTGCTGCCGGCGATCCCGCTGTTCACCTTGGCCGGTTTCGTGCTGTCGGCCGGTGACTCGGGCAAGCGCCTGCTGCGCCTTTTCGACGCCCTGGTCGGCTGGCTGCCCGGCGGCCTTGCCGTCGTCATCACGCTGGTGCTGGCGTTCTTCACGCCGCTCACCGGGGCCTCGGGCGTGACCATCCTGGCGCTGGGCGGCCTGCTGCTGCCGATGCTGACGCAGGCCGGATACCGGTCGCGCGACGCGCTCGGTCTGGTCACCGTGTCGGGCTCGATCGGCGCGCTGCTGCCGCCCAGCCTGCCGGTCATCCTGTATGCCTTCTACGCCGATCTACCGCTCGACCAGCTGTTCCGCGGCGGATTGATCCCTGGCCTGCTGCTGATTGCCGGCGTGGCGGCGTACGGCGCGCTGTGCGGCTGGCGCAGCGGCGCGCCGCGCCGCCGCTTCGATGCGGGCGAGCTGGCCGCGGCCGCTTGGGAAGCGAAGTGGGAAGCGCTGCTTCCGGCGCTGCTGCTGGGCGCGATCTTCGCGGGCTGGGTGACGCTGGTGGAAGCCGCCGCCCTCACCGTGGCCTACGCGCTGTTGGTCGAGGCGGTGTTGTTCCGCGAGCTCTCACTCACCCGCGACCTGCCGCGGGTGGTGCGCGACAGCGCCACACTGGTGGGCGGGTTCATGATCATCCTCGGCGTGGCGCTCGCCTTCACCAACTATCTCATCCTGGCGCAGCTGCCGATGACGGTGCTCGCGTGGGTGCAGGAGGCGATCCGCTCGCCGACGCTGTTCCTGCTCGCGCTCAACTTGTTCCTCATCGTCGTCGGCGCGTTGATGGACATCTATTCGGCGATCATCGTGGTGGTGCCGCTGCTGGTGCCCATGGGGCAGGCCTATGGCATCCACCCGGTACATCTGGGCGTGATCTTCCTGGCCAACATGCAGCTGGGCTACCTGATGCCGCCGATGGGCGAGAACCTGTTCCTGGCCGCCTACCGCTTCGATCGGCCGCTCGCGCAGGTCTACCGCGCGACGCTGCCGTACCTCGCCATCCTGCTGGCAGTGGTACTGCTGATCACCTATTGGCCGGGGCTCACGCTGTGGATGCTGGCGCGGTAGGCCTCCCTCACCGCCTCACCCCAACCCTCTTCCCCGGTCCGGGGGAGAGGGAGCACGCGTTGGCGCCTCCACCCCGACCGCACGAGGCAGAGAAAGCCTTGATTCGCGCCTCAGGCCGCCTTTGCCTGCTGCGCGCCGAGGCGCTCGCTGAGCACGCCGAAGTTGCGCAGGCTGTTCAGGTGCAGGTAGATCAACTCCAGCTCGTCGCTGCGGGCGAGGTCGGCGAGCGCCTCGCCCGGCAGCTTCTTGAGCCGCTCGCGGCTCACCGCCATGAACCCGGTGAGCGCAGCCCGCTGGCCGGACTGCAGGGTCAGCTGTGCCTGCATCGGCTCGAGTAAGTCCAGTCGCCTGAGCTTGTCACAGAAAGCCTGCGTGACACGGAACTGCGTCTGGTAGTCCTGCAGGAACTTGAGCACGTTCTCGACGTACGGGCTGGGCTTGCCGTCGTCCCCGAACAGGCGGGCGCCACGCCCCTCTTGGTTGAAGCCGGGGAACGCTTCGTCGATGCACAGCGTGAAAGTGCTACCGTCGGCGCTGGCGGAGAACACGAACGGGTAACGGCGCAGGAAGGCCGGGACGTACTTGGCGTGCCACGTGCCATCGGTGGGCGCCAGATACAGGTTCTCATGCTCGCGCAGCCCGAGCACCACGGCCGGCATCACTGCCTGGGCATCGCCGGCGAACACGATGCAGTACTCCATCGCCGCCGGCGGGATCTCCACCGCCATGAGCGGCAGGGAGTTCACTTTGCCAGCGAACGCGTAGTTGCCCAGCACCTCCACCGACCACATACCGTGCCGGGACTGAGTGACGGGGACTGCGTTCTCGTAGATCAGGAGCTGGGTAGCCACGGGTTCCTCGTTCGGGTGAAGGAATCGGTCTGGATCGGGATGGGCGACGTCCGTCGGATAGTAGCGCGCGAGGCGGCTGCACCAGCGCTCATCGGCGCTCGCCGGCGCGCCAGGTCCGCAACAGCTGCCGGAAGGATTCCTCCGGCACCGGCCGGCTGAACAGGAAGCCCTGGCAGCGATCGCAGCCCAGCTCGCGCAACAGCTCGAGCTGCTCGAGCGTCTCCACGCCCTCGGCCGTCACGCTGATCTCCAGGCTGCGCGCCATCGCCACGATCGCACGCACGATCGCGGCATCGTCCGGGTCGATGGTGATGTCGCGCACGAAGGACTGGTCGATCTTGATGTCGTGCACTGGAAAGCGCTTGAGATAGGTCAGGCTGGAATATCCGGTGCCGAAGTCGTCAATCGCCAGGCGCACGCCGAGCTGATCCAGGCGCGTAAGCGTGTCGGTGACTTGCTTGGCCTGGTGCACCAGCATGCTCTCGGTGATTTCCAGTCCGAGCTGCTGCGGTGGCAGGCCGCTGTGCGCCAGGGCCGAGCTCACCACCTCGTACAGGTCGCCGTGCAGGAACTGGCGCGCGGAAACGTTCACCGTGAGCAGCAACGGGCCGCAGCCTTCGCGCTGCAGCTGCGCTGCATATGCGCAGGCGCACTCCAGCACCCAGCGGCCGATCTCGACGATCAGGCCGGTCTCCTCGGCCACGGGAATGAAGCTCGCCGGCGCCACCTGCCCGCCTTCGGCATTCCAGCGCAGCAGCGCCTCCATGCCCACAACGCGGCCGCCGCTCGCATCCAGGCATGGCTGATAGTGCAGCTCGAGCGCCCGGTTGGCGATCGCCTGCCGCAGCCCAGCCTCGATGTACAGCCGATTGGACGCCCCGGCCGACATGTCCGGGTGATAGAACTGGAAGCCATCGCGTCCTTCCTGCTTGGCGCGGTACATCGCGATGTCCGCGTTCTTGAGCAGCTCGTCGACCATACTGGCATCACGCGGATACACGGTGATGCCGATGCTGGCACTGACGAAGATCTCGACCGCGTCGATGTGCATCGGCGCGGCGAGCGCCTCGCGCACCTTGTGCGCCACGGTTTCCAGCTGCTCGGTATCGGCCGCCCCCTCGACGATCAGCGTGAACTCATCTCCGCCCAGGCGCGAGATGGTGTCCACCTCGCGCAGCTGCAGCTTGAGCCGGTCGGCCACCTGCTGCAGCACCTGGTCCCCGGTGCCGTGGCCGAGCGTGTCGTTGATCTGCTTGAAGCGGTCCAGATCGAAGAACATCAGGCCGACCATCCCGCCGGCGCGGCGTGCGCGCACCATCGCCTGCTGCAGGCGGTCGACGAACAGGCTGCGGTTGGGCAGCCCGGTCAGCACGTCGTACTGCGCCAGTTCCGCCAGCCGCTCCTCGGCCTGGCGGCGCTGCGTCTCGCGATCCATCGCGTCGAGCGCGAAGGAGATGTTGCCCGCCATCTCCACCAGCAGCCCCACCAGCTCCTCGTCGAAGAAATCCCTCTCGGTGGTGCACAGGGTGAGCGCGCCCACCACTCCGCCGCCGCGACGCAGCGGCACGTTGGCCACGGAATGCAGCCCGCGCCGCTCGAGCTCGGGGCGCCAGGGGTCGAGCCGCGGGTCTTGCGTGAGATCGTTGCACACCGTTGGCTGCCCGCTGCGCAGCGCGAGGCCGGTCATGCCTCGCCCCTCTGGGATCGACGGATCGATCGATGCGCGCCAGGCGCTGATGTAATCGCTTTGGCTGCCGGCCGCCGCCACGCCCCGTACCCAGCCGGTGGCCGGGTCGAGCAGCACCACGCTCGCGAGCGAGAAGCGCCCCAACTGGGCGGCGATGCGGCACACCTCGTCGAACAGCGCCTGCGGTTCGGCGAACCGGGTGATCGCACGGTTGGTCTGGCTGAGCGCAGCGTAGAGGTTGCTCAGGCGCAGGATCTTTTGCTCCGCCGCTTTACGCTCGCTGATGTCGCTGGCGATAGCCAGCACCGCCGGGCGACCCTCATGCACGAAGTATCCCGAGGACACTTCCACGTCGCGCTCGACCCCGTCCAGGCGCACCGCCTTCATTTCCACGCTGCCCAGGGCGAGCTGTTCCCCGACGATGCGCCTCACCTTGTCGCGCGCGAACTCGCGCTGCTGCGGATGCACGAAGTCGTAAACGGATCGGCCCACCAGCAGCGTCGGATCGCTCGCACCGACCAGTTTTGCCATTGCGCGGTTGGCGAAGACGATTTCGTCGTCGCAGTGCGCCAGGATCGCGTTGGGCGAGCGCTCGACCAGCTGGCGATAGCGCTCCTCGGCCTGCTTGCGCACCATGAACTGCGCGATCTGCCTGCCGATCGCCCGGGCGGTCTCGGTCAGAGCGAGGTCCGGCGGCCAGATGCGGCCGGCGAAGAACTCGATCGCACCGAGCACCTGTCCGCCGTGGACGATGGGAAACCCCATCGCACCGGTCAGCCCGGCTTCGATCGCCGACCCGCCGCGCTCCATGCCCGGCTCGGACGCGATATCGGTGACCCAGGCCGGCTCGCCCGTGGCGAGCACGCGGCGGATGAGGCCCTGGCCACCGGGCTTGAAGCGCTTGTCGCGCGTCCAAGCCAGGAAGCGGGTGTCGCGCAAACGGTCCCGGCACCAGGCTTCGGCGCACCGGTAGGAGCGATCGCGCTCGTCGTACTGCCAGCGCGCGCCGTAATCCCAGCCCATGGTTTCGCACACCGCCTCGACCACGCGCGGGATGGCCTCTCCCATGGTGTCCGCCTCGGACAGGATCTGGGCCACCGCATGCTCGATCGCCTGTCGCTGCTGCGCCTGTTTGCCCTCGGTAATGTCCTTGCCCACGCCCCGGTAGCCGCGGAACACGCCGCTGGCATCGAACATCGGCTCGCCGCTGACGCTCACCCAGCGGTACTGGCCGTCCGCGCTCGGCCGCAGGTACACGAAGTCGTAGAACGGCTGGCGCGCCTCGAGCTGCGCCCTGTGCTGCGCCCACTGCGCTGGCGTCGCCCCGTGGCAGGGCATCTCCCAGCGCGTCTTGCCCACGTAGTTCACCGCGCGGATGCCCGGAAGCTCCCGAAAGCCGCGCAGGTTGGCGGTGAAGCGGTACTGCTCGTCCTGCTCCCAGTACCAGTCGGAGGAGAAGCGCAGCAGGCTGCGGAAATCGTCGTCGCTGTCAGCCCGGTGCGCGCTCGGCGCGCCCGTGGCAGGCGGCTTGGCAGCGGGGGTGTCGAGTCCGGCTCGCACCGGCGTTGGCATGGAATGGCTGGACGGGCTCATGGCAGCCGCGATGATGCACCCTGCGAACCGCGCAGTCACATGGTTATCGGCGCCGGAAGGTGTGCCTTGAGCTCAGCCAGTGTAGCCAGCGGCCGGGCGCGACCAGGTCGCATATCGAACCCTGGCCACCCAGGCGCAGCGCCGCCGACATCTTATCCCGAACACGCGCCGCATGCGGCGGGGAGAGGCGGCTCCTTATACGAGCACGTCTCCCCCCGGGTGTTTACAGCTTGATGCGAATGGCCCCGTTCGGGTTGGGCGCGCCGCCCAGGCCGTTCACGAAGTCCTCCGCCCAGCTCGACTTCTGGGTGTCGCCGCTGGCGCACGCCTGGCCGTTCCAGTCGATCACCGGCAACGCAGCCGGGGTGCTGGTCTTCGACAGGCTGGAGATGTTCGACTTGCCCACCAGCCCGCTCCCCAGGCTCGCGCGATTGCCCTGTTCGAGCAGGTTCTTACCCGCATCACCGTACTCGGTGTCACTGCCCGCGCCCGCAGACAGGTCGTCTATCAGCCTGGTCATGGCGAAGCTGCCGACCACGGCGCTACCGCCGGCGCCCGCGATCGCCGCCGTAGTGTCGCTGTCGCCCACCAAGGCGTCGTCGCCATCGCCACCGCGCAAGGTGTCGCGGCCGGCGAGGACATCCAAGTCCACCACCAATCGCTCGCCGCGCACGGTCACGCCGGCGGCCAGCGGCGAGGAGAACAGCCCCAGATAGGCCGCCACCAGCGTCTGGTCGTCTCCGATCAGGAGATCGTTGGCGCTGCCGCCGAGGAACTGATCGTTGCCGCCGTTGACGTCGAACCACTGGATCAAGTCATGCACCGTTACCAACACCTGGCCAGTGGCCGCCGTCCCGTTTGCCCGGCTCGCCGGATCGAGCAGCGCGCCCACCACGCTGGCGCTATCTCCGACCAGTGTGTCGGCACCGTCGCCGCCGTCGAGCGTGTCGCCGGCCGCTCCCGCGGTCAGATTGTTGACCAGGCTGTCGATCTCCAGCGACAGGTTGCCGCCGGCGGCGCTTTGCAGCACCAAGCCTGCCACCACCAGCTGCTGATCGCCGATCAACCGATCGTCACCCGCGTTGCCCGACAGTTGATCGTCGCCGCCGCCCAGGGACAAGTTGGTGACTAGCCCGCTCACGTGCGCTTGCAGACTCGTGCCGCTGCCCGCTGCGCCGGCCATGCCGGCGACCTGCACCCGGTTGTCGCCGGTCATCAGGTCGTTGCCGGCGCCGCCGGTGAGCGTGTCGCTGCACCCGACGATGCTCACGCAGTCGAGCACGCCCGAGTCAACCTGCACGCGCAGCCCGGCGCCGTTGAGTGCACCGCTCAGCGCCGCGATCGTGACCTGGTGGTCGCCGATCAACTCGTCGTTGCCGTCGCCGCCGTCGAGGCTGTCGCCACCGCCGACGATATTCACGTTGCCGGCGAGCCCGGAGACCTGCGCCAGGGGCAAGGCGGTGCCGGTCGAGGCAGCGCCGCTGCCCGAGATCGCCACCGCAGTGAGGTTGACGTCGTCATCGCCCACCAGCAGGTCGTTGCCGTCGCCGCCGATAAGCGTGTCGCTGCAGCCGGACTCCACGCGCAGGCTGCAGACCACACCCTCGGTCTGGAAGCTGCCCAGCCCGATGGCCCCGCCGACGGTGATCGACAAGCCGGTCAGCGCCACCTCGTTGTCGCCTACCAGGTGGTCGTTGCCGGCACCACCGTCCAGCCGATCGCTGCCGCCGCGCACGGTCACGTTGCCGGCCAGCGCGTCGGCTTGGATGCGCACACCGTTCGGTTGCGCGCCGGCCAGGACCACGCCGATGCGCAGATCGCTGTCTCCCACCAGGCAATCGTCGCCGGCCTCGCCCTGCAGGGTGTCGTCGCTCGCCGCCACATCCAGGTCGTTGACCAGGCGGTCAAACGTTACGCGCATGCTGTCGCGCGGCAGCAGCGACGGCGCGTCCGCGCTTCCAGCGGAAGCAAGCGCCGCAACCATCACGTCGTTGTCGCCTACCAGGCGATCGTTGCCCGTCCCTCCGGAGAGCGTATCGCGCTCGGCACTCAGCGACAGGCAGCCCACCAGTGCATGGAAACGCACCACGTCGAGCTGCAGCGTGGTCGTGGCGGTGCTGGGCACGATGCCGGCGACCAGATTGCCGTTCACGATGCCGACGACCTGCAAGGCGTTGTCGCCGACCAGGTTGTCGTCGCCGGTGCCGCCGTTCAGGCTGTCGCGGCCCGCGTCGATCTCGACGCTGCCGACCAGCTGATCGATCTCGACCAGCGCCTCGTTCTGCGGCGTGGGCTTGGCGCTACCCGACACCACCTGCCCGGCCCCCTGCGCACTCAACACCGGCCCGCTGACCGCGGCGACGAGCGCGACGCGGTTGTCGCCGGTCAGCTCGTCGCTGCCGGCATCGCCAGACAGCGTATCGTTGCCTGCGCACAGCGTCATGCCGCCGACGAGGTTGTCGAAGTCCGCTTGGGCTTCGCTGGACATGCGCCCATGCGCGTTGGCGTCTTCCACCACCAGCGAGCTGCTGCCGGCCACCAGCGGCCCGGCCATCAGCGCCACGACGTTCACGTCCTGGTCGCCGATCAAGCGATCGTCGCCGTCGCCGCCGGACAGGGTATCGGCGCCGCCGATGAGCCGGACGCTGCCCACCAGCTGGTCATACTCGAACAGCGCAGTGTCGTATAGCTTCTTGGCCGGAACGGTGCCAGCGCCGTCGCTGGTAACCAGCACCCCGCCGCGGGCCACGGCCGCGAGCAGCAGCTGGTCGTCGCCGATCACAACATCGTTATCGCCCTCGCCGAACAACTGGTCGGCCCCTCCGGTCGATTGCACGCAATTCACCAGGCCGTCGAAGTCGACCAGCGCCTCGTAATAGGGATGCGCGTAGGCGGCCTGCGCCACGAAGGCGGCCGGGCCCGTGAGCACCGGCCCGCCGATCAGGCCGGCGATCACGATGCTGCTGTCGCCGATCAGGGTGTCGTCGCCCTCGCCGCCGCGCAGAACGTCGTTGCCGCCGTCCACGTCGAGGCTGCCCACGAGCTTGCTGAACTCCACCGCCGCCTCGAAATGGTTGTTCGAGGTGTAACCGGCGGCTGCGGCGCTGCCGGCGATGACCGGCCCGCTCACTACCGCGCTCACCCGCACCAACTGGTCGCCGATCAGCGCATCGTTGCCCGCGCCGCCGTTGAGCGTATCGCCCGCCCCGTCCAGGTCCACGCACCCCACCAGCCCGGTGAAGTTGACCAGCTCCTCGTCTTGCCTGTTGGTCCAGCTGCGAGCGATGTCCTGGCCCGCGCCCACCACCACGGCGGGGCCGCGGAACAGTGCGCTTACCGCCAGCGCGTGGTCGCCCACCAGCACATCGTTGTCATCGCCTCCGGTGAGGGTGTCGGGGGCGGCGCTCAGGTCGACCGAGCCGAGCAACTCACCCACGTCCACCAGCGCGCGGTCCGGATGCGCTTTGCCCGCGTCGAGTATGGCGAACGGACCTTGCACCACGGCCGCCACGTGCAGGGCGTTATCACCCACGGCGGTGTCGTTGCCGGCCCCGCCGTCGATCGTGTCAACTGCACCTGTCAGCGTGAGGCAGTCCACCAGATGATCCAGGCCCACGGTGTGGTAGCCGGTTCCGCTGGTCCCCGCCGCGGTTTGGAGTGTGGGCACGAACGCCTGCCGAAGTGCCACGCTAGCAGTGACCGGCAAGTCGCCCGACAGCGTTGCGTTGGGCAGGTCCTGCGCCTGCAGTCCGGCGGTCACCCCGTCGAAGGCCGCGAACGGATTGGAATTGACGCCAGCCAGCAGCGCCACTTGCGAGTCGCCGATGGCGAGATCGTTGCCGGCGTCGCCGAACAGCCGGTCGGACGCGCCATCGATAGCCAGGCTGGGCAGGTTCACGTTGCTCGTCCAGGGGCTCGAAGCGCTGCCTTGTGGCCCTTCGATGGCGATGCCGATGCTCACGCTGTAGTCACCGATGAGCACATCGTCGCCGACTCCGCCGCTGAGCGTGTCTTGGCCGGTGGTGAAGCCCACCGGCGCCGGCTTGCCGCCCAGGCGCCGGGCATAGGCATCC
>Ga0335070_10005439_pt1 | contig 14956 bp, 12 predicted proteins | sample Lox_Sample_13_FD_206722 | JGI IMG/M metagenome (GOLD analysis project Ga0335070, IMG submission 206722) | Soil microbial communities from Loxahatchee National Wildlife Refuge, Florida, United States - Lox_Sample_1.3 | ecosystem: Environmental > Terrestrial > Soil > Wetlands | place: USA... | reverse complement strand
CCGTCTCTAAACGCAAACGGCCGCGTGTCCCAAGGACACGCGGCCGCTGCGAGCGGTCGTCGGTGGCGCGTCAGGCCTTCAGCGCCGCTTTGACCCGTTCCGGCAGGAACGGATAGTGCCTGAGCCGCACGCCGCCGGTCAGGCGCGCGACACCGTTGGCGATCGCCGGACCGATGGGCGGCAGGCCGACCTCGCCGAGACCCGTCGGCGGATTCTCCGGCGTCGGGATCACGGTGACGTGGATATCCGGGGCTTCCGACATCCGCATCACGCGGTACGTGTCGAAGTTGGACTCCTGCACCTCGCCGTTGACGAAGTTGATCTGCTCGAACAGCGCATGGCTCGCCCCATGCGTGATCGCGCTCATCATCTGCGCTTCGATGTTGAGCGGCTGGATGGCGACACCCGGGTCGACCGCGCACCATACGCTGTGGACACGGATCTCGCCGCTCTGCCGGTTCAGTGAAATCTCCGCGATCTGAGCGCAGTGTGCGCCCCAAGCGTCGGAATACGCCAAACCGAGTGCCCGCCCCTCCCGCTTCTTCTTCCAGTCCGCCATTTTGGCGACCGTCTGCAGCACCTTCTGTGCCCGCGGCTGGCTTTTCAGCAGCTCCATCCGGAAGTCGAGCGGATCGACGCCCTTCGCGGCGGCGATCTCATCCACCATGCATTCGACGCCGAACTTGGTATAGCCCGGGCCGACCGCGCGCCAGAAGCCGACATCCTGCCCGTTCTCCTGGCGGATGAACTCCACCAGGTGCGCGGGCACGTGATAGTTGAACTCGAGGCCCTCGGTCACCGCCCCGTCCTGGCCGCCGCCCTTTTCGAACTGCGCGGGAAACGTGCGGGCGAAGATCGACTGCGCCACGATGCGGTGACGCCAGCCGACGATGTTGCCTTTGTCATCCAGGCCCACGTCGACATGCTGCGCCTCGAGCGGCCGGTACTTGTCATGCTGGACGTCGTCCTCGCGGCTCCAGATCACCTTTACCGGCCGTCCCTGGACCGCCTTGGCCAGCGAGACCGCGTCGATGATGAAGTCGGCCTCGGTCTTGCGGCCAAAGCCGCCGCCGAGCAGCGTCGTGTTCACCTTCACCTTGTCGGGCGTGACGCCGGCCGTGCGCGCGCCGAACCCCTGGGTGATCGACGGCGACTGCGTCGGCGCCCAGATCTCCACCGCGTCGCCTTTGACCAGGGCCGTCGCATTCATCGGTTCCATGGTCGCGTGATAGACGTGATCGGTGAGGTAGTCGGCCGACATGACCTTGGCGGCGCCCTTGATCGCCGCCGGCGCGTCGCCCTCCTGGTGGACGGTGACGCCGGTCTTGCTCATGTCCTGGCCGATCGCGCGATATTCGTCCAGCAGCTTGTCGCTGGTGTAGCCGCGCACGCGTGACGAATTCGACCAGGTGACCTTGAGAGCCGCCTTGGCCTTCTTCGTCGCCTCGACCGTCTGGCCGATCACGCCGACGCCGTAGGGCAGCGGCACGATCTGCACCACGCCCTTCACCGCCTTCGCGGCCGCGTCGTCGATCGCGTCCGGCTTCTCGCCTTGCACCGGCGCCCGCAGCACCGCGCCATACAGCATGTTCGGCAGTTGCACGTCGATGCCGAACACCGCCTTGCCGTTGGTCTTCGAGGCGACGTCGATGCGGGTCATGCGCTTGTTGCCGATGTAGCGCCACGCCGCCACCGGCTTGAGGTCGGCCTCGGTCGCCTGCGGCAGCGGGTCGGGCAGCTTGCCGGCTTTGGCGATATCGCCGTAGCCGAGCGACTTGCCCGATTTCTTGTGCACGACCTTGTTGGGCTCGGTCGTCAGCTCGTCGACCGGGACGTTCATCGTCGCCGCCGCACTCGCGAGCAGGACCTTGCGGGTCTGCGCGCCCACGGTGCGGAGGAGCTTATAGTAGCCCGGCGTCGTGCGGCTGCCGCCGGTGAGCTGCGCACCGCCGAACCCGGGGTTGCCGTAGTTCTTGGCGTCGGCGGGAGCTTGAACGATGCGGACCTTGTTCCAGTCCGCGTCCATGTCCTCGGCGATCAGCAGCGGCATCGAGGTCATGACGCCCTGCCCCATTTCCGAGGCCGGCGAGATGATCGAGACCGTGCCGTCATCGGCGATGGTTACCCACGCGTTCGGCTTGTAGCCGCCTTTCGCCGCGGGAGAGATGACGGCTGCGAACGCATCCTCGGGCAGGCTGCCGAAGGCGATGGCGAAGCTGGCGCCGCCCGTGGTGATCAGGAACGACCGCCGCGAGAGTGCTTGGGTCTGGATGTCGAGCGTCATGGCTCAGGCCTCCCGCGACGCGCGCTGGATGGCGCGGATGATGCGCACATATGTGCCGCAGCGGCAGATGTTGCCGTCCATGTGCTCGACGATCTGCTCACGCGTCGGCTTGGGGGTCTTCTTCAGCAAGGCCGCGGCCTGCATGATCTGGCCGGACTGACAGTAGCCGCATTGCGGCACCTGCTCGGCGACCCACGCCTTTTGCAGCGGATGATCGCCCTTGGGAGAGAGCCCTTCGATCGTCGTCACGTTCTTTCCCGCGACGTCCTGGAGGGGGACTTGGCAGGAGCGGGTCGGCTCGCCGTCGATATGCACGGTGCACGCGCCGCACTGGGCGACACCACAGCCGAACTTCGTGCCGGTGAGCTTCAGGTGCTCCCGGATCACCCACAACAGCGGGGTGTCGGGCTCGGCGGCAACGTCTTTCCGCTGCCCGTTGATGGTGAACGCAGTCATCGGTTTCTCCCTATTCTTCGGCCCCAGCGGGTCTCGGGGCCGAATGGCCTGACCCGGATTCTTTTACGAACGTTAAAATACCACGGGCGCCGGGCAGATTCCCAGAGGGGGAAGCCGCCGGCGCCCGTTATCACTGGCAGGCACCGAAGATGGGACGGTGGGCGCGGTGGGCCGCCCAGGCCGCTGACCGCGGGTGACCCGCGTTAGAGGTGGACGGACTCTTCGCCCGAGGACGCGTGTCCGTTCCCGCCGCGCACCTGGACGTCGCCGAAATGGCGGTCGCGGAACGGCGGCCACGCTTCGTAAGCAGCCGCCGGCTGCAGCGTCGACGCCCCGGCCGCGACGAACACTTCGCGCAGCAGAGCGACGTCGTTGTAGCGGCTTGCGAAATAGGTGGCGAGATCTTCGACGGCGCCGGCGAAGACCCGGTGCTTGGCCTGAGTCCAGCGCGTGATCGTGTCTTCCGAATAGCCGGTATCGCGCGACAGGGTCTTCAAACGCAATGCCGTGTTGGGATAGAGCCGGCGGCGCAACGCCTCGGCAAACCGCTGCTCGAAGGAGGCTTGCTTGACCGTACCTTCCCGGGCGCCAGCGGCCGGTTCCTGCGTGACCGGAAGTTTGTCTGTGCTGTCCATAGTCTGCTCCCCTTCCTATGCCCCGGAGGGGCGATCAACTGTGCAGGGTCATGAAACCGGACAGCCGCAAACGTGCTATGAACGCCGTGTAAACGGCATGTAAAAGCCGGCAGGCTTGCGGCGGCCTCTGGGTCGGCGAGGGGTGTCCGGGCGGCTACCCGGTTGGAATTGCTTCCGCATGCCGCACCGGTCGATAATGGCGCCGAGTAACGATCTTTGCAGGGGACGCGATGAATCGCATCGATTTGGCCGGCCGCAAGGCCGTGATCACCGGCGGCGCCCGCGGCATCGGCCTTGCCATCGCCGAACGGCTGATGAGCTCCGGGGCCGAAGTCAGTCTCTGGGATGTCGACGCCCCGGCGCTCGATGCCGCCGTCAAGCATCTGGCGCCGACGGGCAAGGCGCACATGACCGTGGTCGACGTGACCGACGCGAAGACGCTCGGCGTCGCCTCGAACGCGGCGATCGGCCAGATGGGCAAGGTCGATATTCTGGTCAACAACGCCGGCGTCGCCGGCGTCAACAAGACGACCTGGGATTACCCCGTCGAAGAATGGCGACGCGTCATCGACATCAATCTCACCGGCGCCTTCCTGTGCAGCCGCGCGATCGTGCCCGGCATGATCGCCCAGAAGTACGGCCGCATCGTCAACATCGCCTCGGTCGCCGGCAAAGAAGGCAACCCGAATGCGCCTGCCTATAGCGCCGCGAAGGCCGGCCTCATCGCGCTCACGAAATCGCTGGGCAAGGAGCTCGCCCAATCCGGGGTGCTGGTCAATTGCATCACGCCGGCCGCCGCCAAGACGGACATCTTCAAGCAGATGAGCGAGCAGCATATCCAATACATGCTGTCCAAGATTCCCATGGGCCGCTTTGTCGAAACCCAGGAAATCGCCGCCCTCGCCGCATGGCTCGCCTCGGAGGACTGCAGCTTTTCGACGGGTGGCATATTCGATATCTCGGGCGGCCGCGCCACGTACTGAGACTTCGCCGCGCCCGCATCCGCCGCGCTTGCACCGGGCGGGGCAAAACTCGTCATATTTTCGACACGCCGCAGCGGCGCACCGCGGCCTAGCCTTCGGCCGATCCGCAGCCGCGTCGTCCACCGCCTCGACAGTTAGAGCGTCACGCCGCCGTCGGGGATGAGGAGGGTACCGGTCGTATAGGCGCTCTCGTCGGACGCCAGATAGAGTGCCGCGGCGGCAATCTCATCGGCCGTGCCGAGCCGGCCGATCGGCTGGCGGGCAATGAAATCCTTGCGTGCCTTCTCGGGGTCGGCGAAGGCCTTGATCCTCTGCTCCAGCGAGGGCGTCTCGATCGTGCCCGGGCAGATCGCGTTGCAGCGGACGCCTTGGCGGATCGTGTCGATCGCCACGGCCTTCGTAAGCCCAATCACCGCCGCTTTGGTGGTGCCGTAGACAAAACGATTGGGCAGGCCGCGCAAGCTGGATGCGACCGACGAGATGTTGATGATCGACCCCTTGCCGCGCTCGAGCATCGCCGGCAGGAAAGCCTGGATCATCCAGAACATCGAACGGACGTTGAGATTCATCGAAAAATCCCAAGCCTTGTCGTCGCACTCGAGGATCGAGCCGTTGTGCACATAGCCGGCGCAGTTCATCAGGATGTCGACGGGACCGATCTCCTTCGCCGCGGCTTCGATCGATGATTTGTCCATCGCGTCCAGCCGCCGGGTCGTGATCCCCGCGATGCGCTCGATCGGTGTCGCGGTGTTCCCGGCGACGCCATCGAGGCTCTTGAGGTTCTTCTCGTCGATGTCGGTCGCAATGACTTTGGCGCCTTCGCGCGCAAACATGAGCGCGCTCGCCCGTCCGATGCCCGCCGCCGCCGCCGTGACGATCGCTGTCTTGCCTTCGAGCCGTCCTGCCACGTTTCGCTCCCTTGAAAGGTTCTTGGAGGCAATCTAGGAACCTGCCGACGGGCTCGCAAGCGTGACCGGTCTGTCACAGCGGTCTATAGTCCGCCCCATGACCGATAATGCCCAGATCACCATTCGCCTGCATCCCGACGATAACGTCGTCATCGCCCGTACCGACCTGCTGCCCGGCGCCACGCTGCCGGCGGAAGGTATTACGGCGCGCCAGCGCATTCCTTCCGGACACAAGCTTGCCGCCCGCGCGATCGCCAAAGGCGAGCCGGTTCGCCGCTATGGTCAGATCATCGGCTTCGCGGCAACGGACATCGAGTCCGGTGCGCATGTTCATACGCACAATTGCGAAATCCGCGATTTCCAGCGCGACTACGCGCACGGCACGCTGGCGACGCCGACGCAATACGCAAATCAACCGGCGACGTTCCAGGGCTACCGGCGCGACGACGGCCGGGTGGCGACGCGCAACTACATCGGCGTGCTCACGTCCGTGAATTGCTCGGCGACGGTCGCGCGTTATATCGCCGAGGCGTTCCGCACCAATCCGTTCCAGGAGGGAAGCCTCCTCGCCGACTATCCGAACGTCGACGGCGTCGTCGCGCTCACCCACAAGACCGGCTGCGGCATGGCCGGCGAAGGGGACGGCATGGACCTGCTGCGGCGCGTGATCGCCGGCTATGCCCGGCATCCGAACTTCGCCGCGGTGCTGGTGGTCGGGCTCGGTTGCGAGGCCAACCAGATCGGCGGCCTGATGCGCGCCGAGAAGCTGTCGGAAGGCCCGAAGCTGCACGCGATGACCATCCAGGAGACCGGCGGCGCCGCCAAGACGGTTCGCGAAGGTGTCGCGCGGATCAAAGAGCTTCTGCCCGACGTCAATCGCGCGCGCCGCGAGGCCGTGCCGGCCTCGCACATCACGATCGGCCTGCAATGCGGCGGCTCGGACGGCTATTCCGGCATCTCCGCCAATCCGGCGCTCGGCGCCGCCTCCGATCTCCTGGTCCGCCACGGCGGCACCGTCATCCTGTCCGAATCACCGGAAACCTACGGCGCCGAGCATCTGCTCACGCGCCGTGCGGTCAGCCGCGAGGTCGGCGAGAAGCTGGTCAAGGTGATGAAGTGGTGGGAGGCCTACACCGCCAAGCACGGCGGGACGATGGACAACAATCCCTCGCCCGGCAACAAGGCGGGCGGCATCACCACCATTCTTGAGAAGTCGCTTGGCGCCACCGCCAAGGCCGGCTCGACCAACCTCGTCGACGTCGTCGGCTATGCCGAGCCCGTGAGCAGCAAGGGCTTCGTTTTCATGGACACGCCGGGCTACGATCCGGTCTCGGCGACCGGCCAGGTGGCGGGCGGCGCGAACCTGATCTGTTTCACCACCGGCCGCGGGTCCGTCTACGGCTGCAAGCCGGCGCCTTCGATCAAGCTCGCGACCAACACGCCGCTCTACAAGCGCATGACGGACGATATGGACGTCAACTGCGGCACCATCATCGACGGCAGCGAGACCGTGCAGCAGTGCGGCGAGCGCATCTTCGACCTCATTCTTCGCACCGCCTCGGGCGCGAAAACCAAAAGCGAGGCCATGGGCTTCGGCGACGACGAGTTCGCGCCGTGGGTGATCGGAGCGACGATGTGATCGCCGCGGTACTTGTCATCAAAAAGCCACGGTTGCGGACGCATTATGCGCCGCCCGCTCGCCCCATATCTTAGGGCCCTATTGTCGACGGCGGGCGTCGCCGCCGTCTGATCGTTCTGATCGTTCTGTTCGTCTGTTCGATGTTCGTCCCGAGTTCCCGCCCCACCGCCGATGCTCCCGCCCCCACCCCCCGCGTCTGGGCGACGGGCCGACGGCGCTCGGTGGCGGGCGCGATCCGCACCCGTCTCAAGGCGCTGACCCGCGCCAACGTCCGCAACAGCGACCTCGGCCTCGTCGTCATCGCGGCTTTGCTCGGCATCGTCGTCGGCGTGGTCGTCTCCGCCTTGCCGCAGGCGGTCGCCGCCCTGCATGCCTTGCTGTTCGGGATCTCGTTCGACACGCACCTCAGCAGCGGACCGGAGGTCCAATGGTGGGCCCTGTTGGCGGTGCCAAGCATCGGTGGCCTGATCTACGGTGTGGTCGCTTCACTGTGGCGGCGCTGGCGGCCGCGCGACATCGTCGACGCCATCGAGGCGAATGCGCTTTACGGCGGCCGCATGTCGCTCACCGACAGCATCCGGCTTGCGGTGCTGACGGTGCTCTCCGCCGGGGTCGGCGCCTCGGTCGGACTGGAGGCGGCGTACACGCAGCTCGGCTCGGGCATTGCCTCGCGCATCGGCCGCTCGCTGCGGCTCCGGCGCGCCGATCTGCGCACCTATGTCGGTTGCGGCGCCGCGGCCGCGATCGCCGCCGCCTTCAACGCACCGCTCGCCGGCGCGTTCTACGCCTTCGAACTGATCGTCGGCAGCTATACGCTTGGCACGCTCGCGCCCATCGGCACCGCGGCACTCGCCGCAACGGTCGTTCAGCGCCAGCTCTACGGCGATAATCCGATCTTCGTCACCTACCAGCACTTCACCCTCTCCGCGTCCAACTATCTCCTGCTGGCGGTCGAAGGCGTTCTGGCGGCGCTGCTCGGGATCGCGGCGATGATCGGCGTCACCAAGGTCGAAGCGTGGTTCCGCCGTATGGCGCTGCCGTCGTGGCTCCGTCCGGCCGTCGGCGGTCTCGTGCTCGGCGCGATGGCGCTGGCCTACCCGCAGGTGCTCGGCAGCGGCCATGGCGGCATCGTGACCGTGATGTCCTCGAGCCTCGCACTGCCGCTGCTGTTGGCGCTCATCGTCGCCAAGACCGCCGCCTCGGCGATTTCGGTGGGCAGCGGCTTCCGCGGCGGCATGTTCAGCTCGTCGCTGTTCTTGGGCGTCCTGTTCGGGAGCGCGTTTTCGACCGTCATCGGCCATGTCGCGCCGGGCGTGGCGCCGAATGCGGCGATCTTCATGCTCGCCGGCATGGGTGCCGTCGCCGCCGCGGTGGTCGGCGCCCCCGTCACGATGATCCTGCTGGTGCTCGAAGCGACGGCTGACTTCTCGGCGACCGTCGGGGTGACTGCCGCGGTGATCATCGCGTCGTTGGGCGTGCGAACATGGTTCGGATACTCGTTCGCCACCTGGCGCTTCCACGTCCGGGGTGTGCCGCTGCGCGGTGCTCACGACATCGGCTGGCTGCAGGACCTGACGGTCGAGCGGCTGATGCGCCGCGATTTCGCGCTGGTGCCGCAGACGATGCCGGTGAGCGAGCTTCGCCGTCAGCATCCGGTCGGCGCCAAACGGGTCTTCGTCGTCGACGATGCCGGACGCTATGCGGGCATGATCGACCTGCAGGAGGCGCACGCCGCCGATCTCGACCCCAAGGTGGAGACGCTGACGGCAAAGGACATCGCCCACAACACGGCACATTTCCTGACGCCGCAGCAGCCGGTGCGTGTGGGTCTCGATCTGTTTCTGGCGGCGGCCACGGAAGCGCTCGCGGTCGTCGATAACCAGGCGGAGCGGCGCGTGATCGGCTTCCTGACCGAAGCCTACGCGCTGCGCCGCTACAACAGCGAGCTCGAGGCCAGGCGGCGCGAGGAACTCGGCGACGACGAGATTTTCAGTCCGGTGACGGCGGCGGAAAGATAAGCCGCTTAGCCGACCGTATTGTCGACCATGAGCCGGGGTTTCCAGCCGGCGGTCCGGGCGAGAACCGCCGCGAGCTCACGCAAGGTCGGGCTCATCCTGGGCTTGAACACGCCCTCGGTGCGCAGGATGTCGAGCAACTGATGCGCCTCGCGCTGGAAGGAGATCCCGTGCCGCACGCAGATTTGCCGGAACTCGCTGTCCGTCGGCACGCGGTTCTCGGTTTCGAGGAAGTCCAGGATCGGCGACTGCATGGCGGATCTCCATTGCGTCCTTTCGCTCGGGATGCACGGTAACGCCGGTCCGGAGCGCCGGTAATTTCGGAATTCTACCTACGTACGACTACGTAGCTCGGCAGCCTTCCGGCTCGGCTGCCCTTCCCTTCGCCCCGGCTTCGCCGTACGCTTTCGGAAAGACCGAAAGGGGGGATCGTCATGTTTCGCTTTGCCTCGCGCGCCATCATCACCGCCGGCGCCGCCATCCTGCTCCTCAGCGCGCCGCTCCAGGCGGAGACGGTCGCTGTCCAGACCGCGCAAGCACAGGCCCCGGCCGCTCAAAGCGTCGGCGTCGTTGAGAAGAAGGTCTTCGCGATGCCGAGCTATACGACCTTTGGCGGAAAACCCATCAAGGACGTCAAGGTCGGCTGGGAAAGCTACGGCACGCTGAACGCGGCCAAGGACAACGTCATCATCGTCCCGCATTTCTTCACCGGCAATTCGCATGCGGCCGGCAAATACAAGGCGGAGGATGCCGCGGCCGGGTACTGGGATTACCTGATCGGGCCCGGCAAGCCGATCGACACCAGCACGTATTTCGTCGTCAGCGTCGATTCCTTGGTGAACCTCAACACCAAGGACCCGAACACGACGACGACAGGGCCCGCGTCGACCAACCCGGACACCGGCAAGCCCTATGGGATGAGCTTCCCGATCGTCACCATCCGCGACTTCGTGAACGTGCAGAAAGCGCTGCTCGACTCGCTCGGCGTGCGCAAGGTGCACGCGGCGGTCGGCGCCTCGATGGGCGCGTTCCAGTCGCTCGAATGGGCGGCCGCGTATCCAGACTTCGTCGAGCGCGTCGTGCCCGTGATCGGCATCGGCGAGCTCAACGCCTTCGGCGTCGAGCGGCTCAATCTCTGGGCGGCACCGATCCTCATCGATCCGAACTGGAACGACGGCGACTATTACGGCAAGGCCGAGCCGGTGGCCGGCCTCGCCATGGCGCTGAAAGAGGTGACGCTCGACGCCGGCCACTGGGGCTGGGCGGACAAGGCCTTCGGCCGCAAGCTCGCCCAAGAGGGCAAGAGCCCGCTCGACAGCTGGGACAATAAATATGCGATCGAGGCCGGCCTCGATGGCATCGGCGCCGCGCGGGCCAAGAACTCGGACGCGAACTCGTTTCTCTATCTCGTGCGCGCCAACCAGCTGTTCACGGTCGGTCAGAAAGCGTCGCTCGAGGAAGGCCTCGCCCTGATCAAAGCCAAGGCGCTGTTCATTCCCGCGAAATCGGACCTGCTGCTGGTGCCTGACTACGCGAAAAAAGCGGTGGCAATCCTGAAGCAGCAGGGCAAGTTCGCCGACCTCGTCGAGCTCGAGGGCGACCGCGGCCATCTCGACGGCGTCTTGAACGTGGCGCAGGCGGGCGATCGCATCCGCGATTTTCTCGCGAAGTGAGGCGGTGTGGCGCGCGGGGCGTTCTCACTGACCGGCCGCACCGCGCTGGTTACCGGTGCCTCGCGCGGGCTCGGCTTCGCCATGGCCCGCGCCTTGGGCGAGGCCGGCGCGGCGGTGTGGCTGAACGCCCGTGACGCGACGGCGCTGATCGACAAATGCGATGAGCTGCGGCACGCCGGCATCACGGCGACGCCGGCGCCCTTCGACGTCACCGACGAACAGGCCGTGGCACAGGCGGTGGGCAAGATCGCCGGCGATGCCGCCCGCCTCGACATCCTGATCGCCAATGCCGGGATCATCGTGCGCAAACCGGTCGTCGAGCAGTCCACAGCCGACTTCGCGTCCGTCGTCACGACCGACCTCACGGCCTGCTTCGTGCTTGCCCGCGAGGCGGCGCGGGTCATGGTCAAGAACCGTCACGGCCGCATCATCAACACGAGCTCCGTCATGGGCCGCATCGCGCGCGCGCAGGTGCCCGGCTATGCCGCAGCGAAGGCCGGGCTCGAATCGCTGACCCGGCAGCTAGCGGTCGAGTTCGCCACCAGCGGCATCACGGTCAATGCCATAGCCCCCGGCTTCATCTCGACCGAGATGACGGCACCCCTCAAGGCGAACGAGGAGTTCTATGACTGGAGCCGGCGCCGCACGCCGATGGCGCGCTGGGGCGAACCGAAAGAGGTCGCCGCGGCTGCCCTCTTCCTGGCCTCGGAAGAGGCCTCCTACGTCACCGGCCACACGCTCGTCGTCGACGGCGGGATGTCGATCGCGATGTGATCGTGCACTGAGCTGGTCGAAGGATGGTGCGGCACCGCCTGTGGCTGCCGGGCCCCATTAAAATAATGCAAGGATAATGGGTGGGGGCGGTCTCGCATTAAACTAATGCGGAAGAAATGCGAAGCCGCGTTCCCGCCGCCGATGAGATGCGGAAATAATGCGAGGAAAATGCGCCGCGCCTGCGCCGCTGTCGCGGCTCGCTGGGTCGCAACGATCTGAGGCGGTTTGTCGTCGCTACAAACGCGGCGAGGCCTCCTCCGTCACCACCCTCGTCGTCGACGGCGGGATGAGCGCGATGATGTGACGCGAGCTAATCCAGCTCGCTTGCCCAGTCGCGCGTCTCGAGGAGCTGCTTCACCCGCTTGAGGAACGACGCCGAATAGGCGCCGTCGAAGGCGCGGTGGTCGAAGCTCTGCCCGACCATGCCGACGGGGCGGATGGCGATCGAATCGCCCTGCTCGCTTTCGACCACCACCGGCCGCTTGCGCACCGCGTCTGTGGACAGGATCGCCACCTGCGGCACGTTGATGATCGGTGCCGTGAACACCGTGCCGAAGCTGCCGTTGTTGGTGATCGTGTAGGTGCCACCCTCCAGGTCGCCGGGCGTGAGCTTGCCGGTGCGGGCCTTCTCGACTTGCCGCGCGATGGCCTTGGCGAGGCCGCCGGCCGTCATCTCGTCGGCGTGATGGACCACCGGCACGACCAGGCCTTCGTGGTTGAGATCGGCGGCGATGCCGAGATTGATGTCGCGGTGCAGCAGCAGCCGGTCGCGATCGAAGCTGGCGTTGATGCGCGGGAAGTCGGCGATCGCCAGGCACACCGCGCGGGCAATGAACGGCAGATAGGTGAGAGCGGTGCCATGGCGCTCGGCGAAACTCCGCTTTTTCGCCTGGCGTGCCCGTTCGACGTTCGAGAAATCGACCTCGACGGCCTGGAACACGTGCGGCGCGGTCCGCCACGCGTCGGCAAGGTGCGCCGCCGTCTGAGCGCGAATACGGCCGAGCGGCTCGATCGTGTCGCCGGCGCGCGGTGTGACGGGCTTGGCCGACGGTGCTTCACTACGGACCGGACCATGCGCGCGCACGTCCCCCGCGGCGATGCGCGAGCCGCCGCGCTGCTGCACGGCCCGCGCCACCGCATCGACGTCGAGGCCGCTCTGCTTGATCAGGCGCCGGGCCAGCGGCGTGATGCGCAGACCGTGCGGGGTCTTTGCGCGTCCGTAATCGCCGGTCGGTGTATGCACCTCGTCGAACGGCTTCATCTCGCGGCGGGTGCCGTTATGGGCCGGCGGCGGAGCGACGGCCGGCGTGTCCCGGACAACCGGCGGCACCCGCGTCGGCCACATGGCCTTTTTCATCGCGTCGGCATCAAAGCTGGCTGGCGGCGTGTGCGGCGCCGGCGCTGTCGCCGTGGCGGCACCCGCCTTCCCGCCGAGCACGGCGACCACCGTGCCGACTGGCACCGTCTCGCCGACCTTGACCCGGATCTCCGACAAGACGCCGCTCTCGGTCGCCTGGACCTCCATGGCGACCTTGTCGGTCTCGATCTCGAACAGGTTCTCGCCGGCCTGGACGGTGTCGCCGACCGACTTGAACCACTTGCCGATCTTGCCCTCGGCGACGGTCTCGCCGAGCTGCGGCATGATCACGTTCATCGCTTGATCCCCTGCCTGCCGCTCACCACACCGCCGAGATGTATTGAGTCTCGAGGTACTCCATCATGCCCTCGTGGGCGCCCTCGCGGCCGAGGCCGGACTGCTTGACGCCGCCGAACGCCGCCGCCGGATCGGAGACCAGGCCGCGGTTGAGGCCGACCATGCCCGTCTCGAGCTTTTCCGAGACCCTGAGCCCCCGCGACAGGTCCTTGGTGTAGACGTAGCAGACCAGGCCGTATTCGGTGGCGTTGGCGCGCCTGATCGCCTCGTCCTCGGTCTTGAACTTCTGCACCGGCGCCACCGGGCCGAAGATCTCGTCGTGCAGGCACTCGGCGCTGTCCGGAACGTCGGTGAGCACGGTCGGCTGATAGAAGAAGCCCTTGCCGTCCGGGCGCTTGCCGCCGGTGACGACCTTGGCGCCGCGCTTGACCGCGTCCTCGACCAGGCGTGCCACCTTGTCGCGGGTTTCCGCGTTCACCAGAGGCCCGAGACCGACGCCGTCCTCGAGGCCGTTGCCGACCTTGAGCGCTTTCATCTTGGCGGCGAACTTCTCGACGAAGGCGTCATGCACCTTCTCATGAATGTAAAACCGGTTGGCCGCCGTGCAGGCCTCGCCGCCGTTGCGCATCTTGGCGATCATCGCCCCTTCGACCGCGGCGTCGATGTCGGCGTCTTCAAAGACGATGAACGGCGCGTTGCCGCCGAGTTCCATCGCCGGCGTCACCACCTGGTCGGCGGCGGCGTGCAGGAGCTTGCGGCCGACCTCGGTCGAGCCGGTGAACGAGATCACGCGTACGCGCGGGTCCTTCAGCATATGGCCGACGACCGCCCCCGATTTGCGCGACGGCAGGATGTTGACCACGCCCTTGGGCACGCCGGCCTCTTCGAACAGCTTGGCCAGCGCCAGCATCGTCAGCGGCGTCTCCGAGGCCGGCTTGAGCACGACCGTGCAGCCGGCGGCGAGCGCCGGCGCGATCTTGCGCGTACCCATCGCCGCCGGGAAGTTCCACGGCGTCACCAGCACGGCCACGCCCGCCGGCTTGTGCTGGACGAGGATGCGGGCACCCGTGGCCGGCGCCTTGGAGACCTCGCCGATGTTGCGCGGCGCCTCTTCGGCGTACCAGCGGAAGAACTCGGCCGCATAGGCCGCCTCGCCGCGCGCATCGGTCAGCGACTTGCCGTTCTCCAAGGTCATCAGCCGCGCGAACTTCTCCTTTTGCGCGGAGAACAGGTCGAAGCACTTGCGCAGGATCTCGCCGCGCTCGCGCGGCGTGCGCGCCGCCCAGCCCTCGAACGCCGCGGCTGCGGCATCGACCGCGGCCTGCGCGTCCTGGATCGTGCCGTCGGCGACCGACGCCAGCACCTGCTCGGTCGCCGGGTCGTAGACGTCGAACCTGCCGCCGTCGGAGGCGTCGCGGAACTCGCCGTTGATATAGAGGCCGGTCGGGACGTCGGGGCCGATCAAAGGTTCGTTCTTCATGGTGTCCTCACGCGTTGAGGCTGCGGCGGATCTTCTCGGCGATGCGCGGTGCCGTCGGCAGCACCATGTCCTCGAGATTGTCCGCGGCGGGCAGCGGGATATGCGGGGTGGTGATGCGCACCACCGGGCCGTCGAGGTCGTAAAAGGCCTCATCGGCGACGATCGAGGCGATCTCCGCACCCCAGCCGCACAGGCGCGGATTCTCCTCGACCGTGAACAGATGCCCGGTGCGCGCGACCGAGCCAAGGATCGTTTGTGTGTCGAGCGGCACCAGCGAGCGCACGTCGATCACCTCGACGTCGATGCCGTGTTCTTTTGCCAGCGCGTCCGCCGCGGCGATGGCCCGCGGCACCATCAGCGCGAGGGCCAGAACCGTTGCATCCTTGCCCGGCCGGACGATCTTGGCTGTCCCCAGGGTGTCGACGATCTCGCCGTCCGGCACTTCGGCTTTGATC
>Ga0335070_10005437_pt1 | contig 14960 bp, 13 predicted proteins | sample Lox_Sample_13_FD_206722 | JGI IMG/M metagenome (GOLD analysis project Ga0335070, IMG submission 206722) | Soil microbial communities from Loxahatchee National Wildlife Refuge, Florida, United States - Lox_Sample_1.3 | ecosystem: Environmental > Terrestrial > Soil > Wetlands | place: USA... | reverse complement strand
ACGCTGAGCCTTAACCTCCTGAAGGCCTTCTTTCCATGCGGCAATTTCCACTGAAACGTTTCAAACGGCAGCGCTAACCGGACAGACGCTCCGGTAGTTTGCTTTATGCCTTCGGCAGGTAGCACCTGGAATGAAGATTTGTTTCCCGACCGAGCTTGTTGCAGCATCGTGGAGTGACAAGCTTTTAATGTTGTTGTTTCAAGCACATATCCACCCCCAAATCGCTGCTTGACATCCTCGATGGTTGCGATAAAGATGACCCCGTTGTTCGGGTAAAGTTGGTTTCAAACTGGCTCCAGGTAATGTTGGCGGGCCCGGGGGGTGGACTATAAAAATTGATGAGGCCCCGCTAGACCTCCCAGGGTTGGGACAACGCCGTAAATCATGTAATATGATAGAAACGCGTGATCACGGTGGATCAAGATTGGGATGATCCACACAGTGCCGGGCGAAGCATGACGGGTAATTGGATGTTCCCATAGTGTTGTGAGTTTTTCACCGAAACCTTCAGCGTCCGTCTATGATTCATTCCGGCCCGATCTGGAGTTACTCATGTATAAAAGCACCAAATTCATATTCATCACAGGTGGCGTGCTTTCGTCCCTGGGCAAAGGTCTTTCCGCTGCCAGCGTAGGCGCGCTTATGGAATGCCGTGGACTGACTGTTACTATGTTGAAAATGGACCCTTACATCAACGTCGATCCGGGTACTATGAATCCGTTTCAGCATGGAGAAGTCTTCGTGACCGACGACGGCGCCGAGACCGACCTGGACCTGGGCCATTACGAGAGGTTCACGCATGCGACCCTGCGTCAAAAGAATAACTTTACCACAGGCCAGATCTACGATTCCGTTATTCAGAAAGAGCGACGCGGCGAGTATCTGGGAAAAACGGTACAAGTGATTCCTCACGTCACCGACGAGATCAAAGAAAAGATCAGAAACCTGGGCAACGGCGTAGACGTAGCTATCGTTGAAGTTGGCGGAACGGTGGGCGATATTGAGAGTCTGCCTTTTCTGGAGGCGATTCGTCAGTTGCGCGCGGACTTGGGCCCTCAAAACGTGCTCTACGTCCATGTTACCCTTGTTCCTTATGTCAAGGCATCAGGCGAGGTCAAAACGAAACCAACGCAGCATAGTGTGAAAGCTCTTCGTGAGGTCGGAATACAGCCGGACATCCTGATATGCAGAACGGAAAAAAGGATGACAAGGGAGGTCAAAGAAAAGATAGCCCTGTTCTGCAATGTTCGGCCGGAGGAAGTCATAGCTAACGAAGATGTAGAGTGTATTTATGAATTGCCATTGAAACTGCACGACGAGGGGCTTGATCAGAAAATAGTCGAGCATCTCAACGTCTGGACGAGAGCGCCAAGATTCGATGAATGGTTGGATTTCGTCAACAGAGTGAAGTCTCTGGAATTCGAGGTCACCATCGGAATTGTCGGAAAATACGTCGATCTTCACGAGTCATATAAGAGTCTCAATGAAGCGCTATTTGCTGGAGGCGTCTACAACCACGCAAAAGTTAATCTGAAATTCATCGATTCTGAAAAAATTCAAAACACCGGGATCGGAGACGAATTCGATGATATAGACGGAATACTGGTGCCCGGCGGGTTCGGTTCGAGAGGCATAGAGGGGAAGATTCTGGCGGTTCAGTATGCCAGAGAAAATCGAATCCCATATTTCGGTATCTGTCTTGGAATGCAGATGGCGGTGGTAGAGTTTGCCAGAAACGTCTGCGGAATGGCCGGCGCAAATTCGACCGAATTCGATCCGAACACACCTTATCCGGTAATAGACCTTATGGATGAGCAACGCTGCATAACTGATAAAGGCGGCACAATGCGTCTTGGGGCCTACGAATGTCACCTGACTCCAAATAGCTTAGTTCACCGTATTTATGGCAAAACCACGATAAGCGAGCGTCACCGCCACAGGTACGAGTTTAATTCCAAGTACAGAGAGATATTCGAAGAGAAGGGCCTGAAAGCAGGTGGAGTTTCACCGGACGGAAAGTTGGTTGAACTCGTCGAGTATGAGGGAGATCACCCGTGGTTGGTAGGATGCCAATTCCATCCTGAATTCAAGTCTCGTCCGATGGAGCCGCATCCTTTATTTGCCGCTTATATTAAGGCCTGCGTAGAGTACGTCACAAGCGCCGATCGGAAAAATGATTCCGCCGACAGTGACGCGGAAGCTCTCGATGAGGACAGAGCCAAAACTCGAAAATTAGTGATCGGAAAAAGCTAAGCTTTTCATTATAATCTCGCCGCCCAAGAATCTTTTTACTGAAGGGTGCAGTGATCCGCTCCTCCGCAAAGCAGTGGCAGGCCATTCGTTTCCACAAAAAGGAATTCTCGGCCGGCCGCTGATTCTGCTGGTACGATGAAAAATTCGTGGAATCTCAACTTTTATAAAAAGAGGGAAGCTCAATGCGTACTTCCGTGACCGGTCCCCAGACGGTGACTGTGGGCAATCATCACCTCGGGCGCAGAGACCAGTTGTTTCTGATCCTCGGCCCGTGCGTCATTGAATCTGAAAAGCTCACCCTGGATGTCGCGGTGGAAGTGGCTCGAATCAGTCGAGCGACAGGCATTCCTGTTCTGTTTAAATCATCGTTCGACAAAGCCAATCGTACCTCGGTGACGTCCTTCAGGGGCCCAGGGCTGGAGAACGGTCTGCGCATCTTGGCCGATGTGCGAGAGAAGACAGGGCTTTCGATAGTTTCCGATATTCACACGCCGGACCAGGCTGCGCTTGCCGGTGAAGTCCTTGATGTAATTCAAATTCCTGCTCTTCTGTGCCGCCAGACCGATCTTCTTCTCGCGGCGGGCCGGACTGGAAAAGCGATCAACATAAAGAAGGGTCAATTTCAGTCTCCTGAAGACATGGAGCACGCGGTCAAAAAGGTCCTGAGCACAGGTAACCGCCGAATTTTTCTAACCGAGCGAGGAGCCTGCTTTGGTTATGGAGATCTTGTAGCTGATATGCGCTCTATTCTGCGCATGAAGCCCTTCGGCTTCCCGGTAGTGTTCGACGCTACTCATTCATCGCAATTTCCGGGTGGAGGTGAAGGTTGTTCGAGCGGAGAAAGATCGCATGTCGCGCCTCTGGCCAGCGCCGCGGTCGCTGCGGGCGCTGACGGGATTTTTATGGAAGTTCATCCCGATCCGGATCGAGCGCTATGTGACGGCCCCAACTCATTGGCTCTGGAGAAACTTGAGCCGTTGGCCGCAAGACTTCAACAGATCCACAAAATAGTCTCGATAGAGGGGACTGTTTCAAGCAAAGAACAACTGCTTGGAGACGCGGCCGAATCGTCCGCGATCCCTCTCGAAGAAAAATTAAAAAAAATACGCTTAATGGTTTTTGACGTAGATGGAGTGCTTACAGACGGCAAAATCACATTCGGGAGCGGTGGCTTGGAGATAAAATCCTTTCATGTACGGGACGGACATGGTATAAAGATTGCTAAGCGGTTCGGCCTAGAAGTCGCCCTGGTCACTGGAAGGACCTCGGAAGTTGTGGTCCGACGGGCGGAGGATCTTGGAATAACGAGGGTTTACCAGGGCGTTTGGGACAAGAAGCCGGTCCTGGCTGAACTCCTGGATTGTCTTAATCTTCGACCTGAAGAAGTGGCAGTCGTGGGAGATGATGTCGTGGATATTCCACTGTTGCGCAGGGCCGGCGTCGGTGTCGCCGTCGCGGACGCGGCCGCGGAGGTCCGGATGGCCGCCGATTACGTGACGAAACAACGCGGCGGTCACGGGGCCGCGAGAGAGATGATCGAAGTCGTCCTTAAAGCCCAAGGCAAATGGGATGATGCACTGGCTAGGTACTATGAATGACGTGGCTTGGAGTAACCCGGATCTCATAATTAATTGGTCTGCCCTTTCGGAAGACACGCGTACTTCATTGGCAGGCGGCTGAGAGGCCGCTGATGAACCATAAAGAGATCGAACGCTGGTATAGGCTTAGAAATATCAAGCGGGCGTCCCAGGTCCTCATTCTGGTGTGCGCGGTGTTGCTGGTTTCCGGGTTTGCCGTATCCCGTCTTTACGGACCAAGTCAGGCGCCAATCGTCTCGTCCATCCCGTCCGACGCAGGCATACGAATCGAGAACTTTTCCTACTCTTCTCCGGGCCCTCGCCCCTGGGAACTGCATGCTCCGTCCGCAGCGGTGTCCGATTCCCTCGACAAGGTCGACCTGCAGCAGCCACGGGTCAGGTACCAGGGAGGAGCAGGAGGAGAGATTTTTCTCAGCTCCCAGAGGGGTAGCCTGGACAGAAAGACACTCAACGTCACAGTACGTGGAGATGTGATCCTAAAATACAAGGATTATGTGTTCCGGTCGGACGATATGAATTATTCACATGAGAAACTCAGCGCCGAAACCCCGTCAGAAGTATCTTTTCAAGCACCGGATCTTAGCCTCACGGGAACAGGAATGACGCTCAGCCTTGAGAGCGAAGAAATAGTCATAGAGCAAGATGTGAAGGCTCGGTTGTACAATGTAAAATGGGTGGAGAAAGGCGGCAAGCTGCCAATGTGAAAATGGAGTGTTTGTCCATGAAACGTGTGACCGCTTTGCTGATAAGTCTTTTGATTCTCAGTGTTATGTTGCCGAAAGTGTATGCACAAAACGACTATCTGGCTCTAGGAAATGGCTCGCAGGAGCCCATTGATATAAAATCCAAGAAGGTCACAGCCAGGAACATCCCCAATGGCAGAGAGAGTATTTTCGAGGGAAACGTTACCGTCAGCCAGGATGACGTTACACTGACTTGTGATAGATTGATCGTGGTTTGGGACGAAAAGAAAGGAACTACCGGAACTGAAAATAGGAATAAGAAGCGTCCTAAGGACTTTCAAACGGCTGGCAACATCAAGTCCATCACCGCGTCGGGGAATGTAAAGATTGTCCAGGACGAGCGGATGGCTACTGCCGGCAAGGCCGTGTATGACCATATAAAGCGCACCATTACCTTGACCGAAGGCCCCCCTCGGGTCTGGCAGGGAAGTAATGTAGGTACCGCTGACACCATCGTTATTCATTTGGATGAGAACAGTGTCGCGTTCGGAGACAGGGTCCAGTTCACAATAAAACCTTCCGAACAAATGAAGGAGAAGGAGAAGTAATCGCTACGGCAAGGGAATTAAAAGCTCGGGGTCTGGTCAAGACATACGGAGGCAGGCGGGTAGTTGACGATGTGAGTCTCCGAATAAGGTCCGGCCAGGTGGTAGGTCTGTTAGGTCCTAATGGAGCAGGCAAGACCACTACTTTCTACATGATTACCGGGCTTGTAAAGCCCGAGGCAGGAGAAGTTTATCTTGATGATCAAGACATCTCTCAGCTTCCGGTATACCTCCGAGCCAGGTTGGGCATAAGCTACTTGCCTCAGGAGACTTCCGTATTTCGGAAGTTGACGGTCAGCGACAACATCATGGCCATTCTTGAAACAGTCGAGACAGATAAAAGTCGGCGCAACGAAAGATTGGAAGAATTACTTTCGGAATTGGACATCTCGTCCTTAAGAGATCAACGCGCGGACAATCTGTCCGGCGGTCAGAAGAGACGCCTGGAGATAACGCGAGCACTGGTGACGGACCCGGACTTTATTCTTCTTGATGAACCGTTCTCAGGTCTTGACCCCATTGTGGTACTGGAGATTCAGAAGATAATCATGAAACTCAAGGATCGCGGCATCGGCGTCGTAATCACCGACCACAACACTAGAGAGACACTTGGAGTTTGTGATACAATCTACTTATTGGACAAAGGCCGCATCCTGGAACATGGCGACCCTGGAACTATAGCAGCCAGCGAACTTGCCAGAGAAGTCTATCTCGGCAAGAAATTTAAGATGTAAACGCGCACTACCCTAATGGCACTTGAAATAAGACAACAGCTGCGGCAGACCCAGCAACTGGTCATGACGCCTCAGCTTCAGCAGGCGATCAAACTGCTCCAATTCAACCATTTGGAAATGGTGAATGCAGTTGAGCAGGAACTCACGGAAAATCCGCTGCTGGAGGCCCTAGCCTATGATGAGCCCTTCACTGACAAGGAGTCCGAAGATCGAAACGATCTCAACGCGTTGGAGGACACAGTCAGAGAGCCTGAGCGCGGCGAGAGGGAGGTGCTGGACGCGGATTGGGAGAATTATCTAGACAGCTACGGAGGTGATTACTCACCCGCGCTGCGGGACTTTTCGGACCAGCGTCCGCTGGAAAATAGGGCCGCATCCCAAAAAAATCTTTTCCGACACCTTCTTGAGCAGCTTCAATTAAGCAAATTGACAGACATGGATCGCAGGATCGCACTGGAGATTATCGGGAATCTCGACGAGAACGGGTTTCTCGATATTTCTCTGGAAGAGCTGGCTAATTCACTGAATGTCGATTTAGATAAAGTCCGAGCGGTCCTTGCCGAAGTGCAGCAATTCGACCCGCGCGGTGTGGCTGCCTGTGACCTTAGGGAATGCTTGTTGATTCAAGCCAAGGCATTGGAACCGCCTAATAGTTTGGCTGTCCGAATTCTTGAAGAGGCCTTCAATTCTCTTCACCGCGGCAAGCTTGATGAGGTGGTCAGAAAGCTCAAGGTTCCGGCTGAACATGTAAGAGACGCGGTCAAGGTGATTTCTTCCCTCAATCCCAGGCCGGGTACCGCCTTCGCCAATTCCGATACGATCTATATAGTGCCGGACATTTTTGTGATTAAGACAGGCAATGATTACTCCATAGTATTGAATGACGATGGGCTTCCAAGACTCAGGATCAGTCCCTTTTATCAGCAAGCTCTACACTCCGGCGTTTCCCCTGCGGGAACCAAGGATTATATTCAAGAAAGGATGCGAGCCGCTGTGTGGCTGATCAAGAGCATTCATCAGCGTCAGCGGACCATTTACAAAGTGACTCAGTCGATCATAAAATTTCAGAGAGGATTTTTTGACAAGGGGATAGATTATTTGAGGCCCTTAATTCTCAAAGACGTGGCCGATGATGTGGATATGCATGAATCGACGATAAGTCGCGTTACGACCAATAAATATGTGCATACCCCTCGAGGGATATTCGAGCTTAAGTACTTTTTTAACTCGGGTATACGTTACGGGGCTGATGCTATTGCATCGGAATCGGTTAAGAATCAAATCTTGCGGATAGTCAAGAGCGAGAATCCTAACAGGCCCGCAAGTGACAAGCAGATAGTGGAGGAACTGGCCAGATCTCACGTCCATATAGCTCGGAGAACTGTGGCAAAGTACAGGGATATACTGGGTATTCCTCCGTCGAGTAGGCGACGAAAGAAATTCTGAAATATCGGAATTCATTTTTTGCAGTCCGCAGGGAGGTGGATGTAATGCAGGTGTCTGTAACTTTCAGGCATATGGAGCCTTCGGAAGCCTTGAAAGGTTATGTAGTTGAAAGAACATCTAAATTGACTAAGTACATTGACAAACCTATGGAAAGTCAGGCGACCCTCACGGTGGAAAAATTTAGACAAATTGCCGAATTAGTTATAAACGTCAACGGTATACGGATCGCCGGTCAGGAATCTCATGAAGACATGTATGCAGCCATAGATCTCGTCATGGAAAAAATCGAACGGCAAGTAAAAAAATACAGAGACAAAATCAGAAGGCATAAACCTTTGCCCGGTAAGGAAATACGTTGGCGCAGAGACATTTACGATCAGGAAAGTTTCGAGGAGGACCGGGAGCCCGCAGTCATTCGTACCGAACATTATTTCGTGAAACCGATGTCTGTGGACGAAGCCGCGATGCAGATGAATCTGTCGCAGCAGGAGTTTCTGGTTTTTAATAACGCCGGTACTCAGACGGTCAATGTGCTTTACAGAAGAAAGGACGGGAATTACGGTTTGATAGTCCCGCAAAGCTCTTAAGAGCTATATAGGATTCGACCTGTAAATTCCAGGCCAAACGATGAAATGGATGCCCGTTGTCAGAGTCAATCAACGATCCGACACCGGGCACATTTTATTAATTTTTTCACCACACGGCAATCGGAGCGAAGGAATCGGAAGCCATTTGATGACTCGAAAAGGCACATCAGAAGCTTACCCATCAGCGATCCCCGTTTCCTTTCAATGTGATTCAGCCGCGCTCCTTAAGAGTGCTAAGCGATGAAAATTGTTGAGTTTCTCCATGCTGAAGAAATTATTTGTCCTCTTTCATCTGCCACGAAGGAAGGAGTCCTTGAGGAACTGGTCGAGCCTATAGCAAAGGCAAATCCTCAACTGGACAAGGATCGTTTGTTGAAGACCCTTATGGAAAGGGAGAATTTGGGGAGCACCGGAATCGGTAGCGGTGTGGCAATTCCACATGGCAAGTATGACGGCTTGGACCATCTCGCGTCCAGTTTCGGAAAAAGCCCTAGAGGGATAGACTTCAGCTCCATGGACAACAGGCCGGCTCATATTTTCTTTTTGCTCGTGGCCCCGAAAAACTCGGCAGGGGAACATCTCAAGGCGTTGGCCCGGATATCCAGGCTCCTTAAAGATCCAATGTTGCTCACCGGACTTCAGAAGGCCGAATCGGCCGAAGGCATCTATCGACTGCTGGAAGAATATGACTTGCGCCTTCCCTGATCCGCTGCATGGCCGTGATGCATGACTGATTTGTCGATTACGCCAACATGATCGCACCTCCGAAAGAATCATCAATTCCACGTCTTGCTTCTCCGGACGGTTCCATGTTCGGACGGGCCGCTAAAGGGGCTAACGTGCGACGGCCGGTTTTCCATACTCGCTCTTATGCCAAACTACTGCGCAGATTTATTCTTGTTTCGGTGACCTGCTCGGTGCTTCCGCTGCTTCTGGTGGGCTGGGCCAGTTACCTCTATTATTCTCAGTTCTCTCTGTCCCGGATGGCGGACTATTTTCAAAAGACGGTTGAATACAATCGAAAAATTGTAGAGTCCTTTCTCCAGGAGCGCACGGCAGATGTCAAACTCGTGGCCTATACTAATTCTTTAGACTATTTGAAGGACCCCTCCAACCTCAAAGAGGTTTTCCATCTTCTTAACCTGGAAGGGTCTCATTTCACAGACCTGGGAGTTATTGGTAAAGCGGGAAAGTACTTGTCTTACGTTGGCCCATACGATCTCATGGATAAGGACTATTCCGAGACTTTCTGGTTCAAGGAAGTGAAGGAGAAGGGTGTCTACATTAGTGACGTGTTCATGGGATATCGCAAAGTCCCCCATGTTATCATCGCAGTCCTTGGCTCAAAGGGGGAAGGCGCCTATGTTTTGAGAGCTACCATCTATAGTGAGTTCCTCACCTCTCTCGTTGAAACGGCAAAACTCGGCCAGACCGGTGAGGTCTTCTTGGTGAATAGAGAAGGCATCTATCAGACCGGCCCAAGGTTCAAAGGCAAGATTATGGACCAGGCGTCGTTACCAATGAATTCATTCACCGGGGAGAGCGGCATACTTATTACTGACCCTATTGAACCCCAGAATTCGTTCTCTCCGGAACGCGGGATACCCATTACTGATCTGATCAAATACGGCCTTATGCAATCCCGTTCTCAGCAGGTCCTGGCCTACTCATGGCTCAAACACCCCGATTGGTTGCTTGTGGTGAAGCAGGATTTTTCGGAAGTTTTTGGTGACATCAACCATGTGAACACTGCTATCCTGGTTCTTCTACATGCAAGCATCCTTGCGATTCTGATCGTCTCCGTCTTCACCGCTAAATACATGATCAAAGTGATTAAGAAGCGAGATCAAGAGGCAGAAGGATTGAACAGGCAACTTATGCAGGCCAGCAAGCTGGCGTCCATTGGGGAACTCGCCGCCGGCGTTGCACACGAAATAAACAATCCTTTGGCCGTCATCCTTACGGAAAACCAGGTAATACGTGACTTGACGGAAGACGAACAAAACCTGGACGCAAATTTCAGAGACGAACTTGTGCAGTCTCTGTCCCAGATTGACACCCAGGTGGAGCGCTGCAGCCACATCACTCAGAATCTATTGCGCTTTTCTCGTAGAATTTCCGTAGCTTCCCAGTTTATAGATCTCAACGTTTCCCTGAAACATGTGGTGGGGCTTCTGGAGAAAAGAGCAAGCAGCTACGGTGTTCAAATCTCTCTAGATTTCCAGGAGAAACTGCCCAAGGTCAGCGCCTTTCCTTTTGAATTGGAACAAGTTTTTGTGAACCTTATCAACAACGCCATCGATGCTCATGATGGGAAGCCTTACGGGAGCATCAATATCGCCACACGATTCGATAGCAGCAGGAATGGCTTGGTAACTACAGTTGCAGATACCGGCTCCGGAATCCCCGATTCGGACCTGGAACGCATATTCGATCCATTCTTTACTACCAAACCTGTAGGCAAAGGGACAGGACTGGGGCTCTCCATTTCATATAGCATCATCAGGCAGATGGGCGGAGACATATCGGTCCAAAGCGAACTGGGCAAAGGCACTGAATTCACGGTCTTTTTACCCTGCCCTGCCGCGGCGCAAAGCGAAATTTTGGAGGGCCCGAGAAAGGACGACCTGAATGATAAAGCCTAGGCTGCTCTTGGTGGATGATGAAATACCCTTCACCGCAAATTTATCAAAGCTCCTGTCCCGCAGGGGTTATGACGTCTCGGTAGTAAATGACGGCAAAAGTGCGTTGCGGATCATTGAGGAACAGAAGTTCGATGTGGTCATTCTGGATCAGAAGATGCCCGGCATGGACGGCATCACCACCCTTAGGGAGATAAAAAAGAAAAGGCCGCACATGGAAGTGATCATCCTGACAGGATACGGTTCCGGCGATTCGGCCCTCGATGGGCTTCAGCTTGGCGCTTACGACTACACCATGAAGCCGATACAGTTGAGTGATTTGGAAGAAAAAATCGGCCAGGCCTTCCAGAGAAAATTGTTGCAGGAAAAAGAATGAAATACATGACAAAACTATTTCAGAGCGCGGAGTTATGATGCAATGACCGGTCCTATACGGGTCCTTTTGATAGATGATGAAGCGGTTTTCGTAGATTCACTTACCAGGGTGCTCACGAGGCGAGGCATGACGGTGCGGAGTGCCTCTGACGGCTACACAGCGCTTGAGTTGCTGACGAACGAAAGCTTTGACGTGATTGTGCTCGACATGCGCATGCCCGGCATGGACGGGCTTGCTACTTTGAAGGCAATTCGGGAGCGCGACGCGGTTACTCCAGTACTTCTCCTCACAGGCCATTTCGATTTGAAACGTGTGTCGGATGCACTGAAGGAGGGGGTTGCGGAAGTCCTACTGAAACCTTGCCCGGTGGAAAACTTGGTGTCGTCGATTGAAAATGCATACGAGCGTAAAGGCTTCGCCGCCGAGGTCGCGGAGAAGTGCTAGTGTCGGCATATGGCGCCAGCTTCTTAGCGCTTATTCAATTCTTCCAGACCGTAATCGCCTCGCAAGAAGGCATCCTTAAAGAGGCCTACGGAATCGTCGGTAGACATGGCGGCATCCATTTGCCTGAAGAACTGTAGGAGTGAGCCTATCATTTCGAGCTGCTTAATGGTCTCGCCTCGAGTCCCTTTGCTAAGTCGAGCGCTAACGAGGTCGCGCTTGAGTTCCACAGAAAACCCATATTCTTCCAGAATTTCGGCAATCGCTTGGGCTCTGCGAGTGCGTCGCGCGTAATCAGCTGCCCCGCCTTGAAACAAAAGGCTAATGTAATTTTTGTTTTGGGTCACACCGCAATAGGCGTCCACTACGCTAAAATGGTACCCCACTCGGGCCGTGTAATTCATGTAATTGTCCGAGATAATTGCATAACATGGGTCCCGAAAGGTGCCTTCGGCCTCCGGGCTCGTAGTGGCATGGCGCAGCATGATCGAAAGCAAACCGGCCACGTCCATAGGCCGTGGGCCGAAGCGGGGGATCTTTTCGTGCAACATCCCTGTCAGGAGCGCGGAAAGCGGCACGGACGCGATGTGGGAACGTTTCAACTTCCGATGCTTCGGGGTTTCTTTGAGTCCTCCTCCAAGGTCGACGACATAAAGATCGATGGGAAGGAAGACATCCAGTTTGTATCCTCCTCCTCTAAGGTCCCCGACGTTGTCTCCCATCGTAAACATTTCGCGATATGATTTTTCATGTACGAAACGGGCTATATCATGCAGAGTGGCACAACGGTCAGGGCTAAATAGTGCCGAACCGGGGTCGGTAAGGTTCAGTGGGGCCACTAATGCTATGATCTTGTCAAGTAATTGACATGCCGGCGAGTTTTCCCTCCAGGCTACCACATCTTCCCGCTCGTAATCACTATCGGTTCTCTCAAGCAATTCAGGGAATTCGCCTTCATAGACGAATCCATTGGTTGCGTCTACAGTAACCAACGTGCCGTGGGGAATGGCATGCGTTGCATTTTTTGTATTGAGCAGCGTCGGAACCCTGAACTCTCTTGCAAGAGAGGCCATATGTCCCGTGGTGCTTCCCGCATCGGTGACAATGGCCCTGGCCTTGGACATGATGCGGATGAACTTGGCCGAAGACCGTCTTGCTATCAGCACCCCGCCTTCAGGGAATGAATCCATGTCCGCATAGTCACTCAAATGAATTGCGGGTCCGAAAGCGACTCCGGGACAACCCACTTCACCGCCTTCCAGGATCAGAGGCGCCACAGAGAGTGGCTGAGCATTACGGACTGTGTGCGCAGCAAGACGGAGCGGCCTCGACTGCAGCAGGATGATACGATGGTCTCGTCCGATGGCCCACTCTATGTCCTGGGGGCCGCCAAAGTGATTTTCCAGCAAGAGGGCCCAACCCGCCAGTCTCATTGCCGCGTCCTCAGTAAGGCACGGTTCTTCGGCCTCGTCCGGCTCCAGCGGCTCTTCTTTCACTCCGGAACCAGGAGCAAGAACCATGCGGCTCTTCTGAGACGAAGGAATGCGGGTGATGCCAGTCGACTTAAGGTCTCTGGGCGCAAGCACAATTTCCGGTGAAGTTCTCCCATCCACAAGCATGGTGCCTAGTCCTTTGACCGCTTGTATCAGTACCTGATTGGACTCCGGTCGATTGGGGTCTCTCGAAAAAACTACTCCGCTCGCTACGGCATCCACCATGCCGATGAAGCCTACTGCCATTTGTGCGGATTCGCCGGGGATCTTGTGAAGAAAGCGATAGTGCATCGCTTCAGGGGAAAAAAGACTGGCAATGACCCGCAGGTATGCCCCGCAGATCTCTTCTCTGTGGATATTTAGCAGCGACAGGTACTGTCCTGCAAAGGAGAACTCACTGTCTTCGCCCACAGCACTAGAACGCACTGCGACAGGGATGAGCGTTCCGGCTCTCGCGGCCAGGCGGTCGTAGCCCCTTAGTATTTCTTCCTCGAGCACAGGAGGAATAGTCAGACGCAGAATGCGATCCTGCAGTTCGCTGCTGAGCGGACCCACATCCTCCTCGGACCGGATTTCCATATGTTTGTCCTGGATCCAGGACCGAATGCCGCCTTCTTCGAGAAGAAGACGAAAGCCCTCGGTAGTGGCCACCAGTCCGTCCGGCGTGGGAAGGCCCAAGGTGTTGGCCAGTTCAGCCTGGTGCGCCATCTTTCCACCGACCATATCCGCTTGTGCGCCGGAAATAGTAGACAAATCAAGGACCAGTTCGGATGGGTGCTGCTCGGACCTGTCTTCAATGGTCTCTGTCAAGGCCCCCGCGATTCTGCTGAAAGCCGATCTCAGCGATGAGTACCGATCGCCCGAGATGACATTGATACTTTCAACCATGGCATGGACGTCCGAGAGCGCACGAGCTGCTTTCCGCTTTACGACCGAGCGATCTACGTACCGACAAGCTATCCGCTTTTCTTCCAGATCTCCAAGAGACTCGAGAAAACTGTGATTCGCGGCAATCAACTTGCGGAATTCCGCATGGTAGAGTCGGAGCCTGGCAAGCTGGGTCTCCTGAGAGACGGCCGGTCCCTCGCGTAAACCAATCACTTCAAGAAATACCAACACCCCTCGCCATAGACGGCGTAACACGTCTTGAATTCGTCGCGTCCTGGAGGATTCATATGATTCAGTATCAGACATGGCCATTTATCTCGTTTGATAAATGTTTAACGGAGAGGGTCTGCCGGACGTTGGTCACCAAGAACCGGACAACTACTTGCGGATCTGCGGTGAAAAATAAAATTAATGAGCGCAAGAGAGTGACCGTCAATAAATAGGATCAAATTACTTTGCCGGGTCCTGAACTCTCGCCGACGAATTCGAACCTGTGTCCGCATCTGATAGCGCTTTGACAATTACATTAGCCAGGTCGAGGATCGGATACGGTTTGAGAAGATACGCATAAGCCCCCGCCTTCAAGGCTTCTTCTTCCTCGCTCAACGAGTAATGTCCTGTAAGTATGATCACGCTGATATCGGGCGAAAAGCGCTTGATCTCCGAGAGAACATGGAGCCCGTCCATTCCGGGCATCTTCATGTCAAGCACGACCACGTTGAAATGCTCTTTGGCTATTAACGGGAGTGCGGTAAGTCCGTCCTCCGCGACCTTCACGACGAAACCTCGCCGACTGAGCACCTTTTTGGTACTGGCCGTGAAATCAACCTCGTCATCAACAAGCAGCACTGTTATCTCGCGCATAAATGCTCAATTTCTCCCGAAGGCGGCGCACAAGCGCTTTCGCGCTTTTCTTCCGAACGGCATAGATGAGGATCGGATTGGTTGTCGGGGAGACGTCTACGGTCTTGACCTCGATCCACCGCGTGGGCATGACCAAAGAGTGCAACACTCCCAGGGCGCCTAGGCCTACCAGCACGGGACCTGTGATCGAAAGCCAGTCATGAAATACCACAGCAACTGCACAGAATCCCGCCCCGAGCAATAACTCTCCTGTCCTAATTTGAAACTTTTTCTTCAGAAAAGCAATGCGGTCAAACGAAATCTCGTCTATGGATGTGTTGTCTCGACTATCCGCGGTGGGGGGCTGATCG
>Ga0335070_10005435_pt1 | contig 14963 bp, 13 predicted proteins | sample Lox_Sample_13_FD_206722 | JGI IMG/M metagenome (GOLD analysis project Ga0335070, IMG submission 206722) | Soil microbial communities from Loxahatchee National Wildlife Refuge, Florida, United States - Lox_Sample_1.3 | ecosystem: Environmental > Terrestrial > Soil > Wetlands | place: USA... | reverse complement strand
TGGCCCAGCCTGCTGTTTGTCACACTCATTCTCCTGTTTGGCGCGGTGGGGGAAGAAATGCTGTTCCGCGGCTACGCTTTCCAGATTCTCGTGAAATCCATCGGGCCATTCGCCACGATCCTGCCGATGGCGGTGCTGTTCGGCCTGGCGCACAGTCCCAATCTGAACTTCGGCTTTATTGCTCTCATGAACACAATCCTGTGGGGCGTGATCTTCGGATACGCATTCCTGTTGAGCGGAGATCTGTGGCTTCCGATCGGCCTGCACTTCGGCTGGAACTTCGCTCTGCCGCTATTCGGGGTCAATCTGAGCGGGTTTACAATGGGGGTAACAGGGTACTCCTTGCAGTGGAGAATCGGAGACCTCTGGAGTGGAGGCGCTTATGGCCCGGAAGGCGGGTTGCTCACAAGCGCGGTCGTGGTGGCGCTGTTCTTCTACTTGCAGCGGGCGCCGATTCAACATCAAGACGCATTCTTGCTGCGGGAGCATTCGTCATGAGTAAAACAGCTGCTGCCCACGCAGCATTCACCGCGTTTGGTTTCGTGGCTTGTTGCTTCTGGCTGGCGGGTTTCGTTTTCGCCGGCGACAAGAAGCTGACTGATGACGATCGCGTCGAGATTTTGCGTGGTCTCAGCTCCGAGTACGTTACGGTCAAGGCGTATCTGCCTCGTTCGGCGAAGCCCCTTCCCATCGACACGAGCGGCTCTTACGACAAGCAGGCTTGGGCGCAAGCGGGGCAAAAGAACGGACCTGCCGCACGCCTGGGCGACCTGGTGCAGATCACCAGGGTCACCATTGAAGATGACAAGATTCTGTTCGAGATCAACCACGGCATGAAGGGCAAGCGCGGCAATTGGCGCGACCACGTGCAGATCGGGATTGGCGGACCGATGGCAGGAGGAGTGAGCCAAACCGACCCAGCGCAGGCTACCAGCGCGCCGAGCGGAACGAATATCGTTTTGATGTTCAACAAGCCCATCCCTCAGATAAAGTCGGACGAGATCAAGAAGATGCTCGCGCCGGTCCTTTCGTTTGAGAAGGAGACTGCGACGCAAAACTACGTCGAGACTCTGCCTGAACCGATTCAGAAGGCCATCAAGGCGAATAAAGCGATCGAAGGCATGGACCGCGATCAGGTGATTCTGGCCCTAGGCAAGCCGCGGCACAAAGAGCGCAGTGTCACCAAGGACGGCACCGAGACGGAAGACTGGATTTACGGTGATCCGCCCGGGAAGATTACGTTCATCACATTCGCCAACTCGAAGGTGACTGAAATTCGGGAATCCTATGCTGACATTGGCGGAAGCACCGCGCCTGCGCCTCCGGTGAAGTAGCTCAGCCGTACACCACCCGCTAAGGGCATAAATCGATAAACTGAGAGCGTATGCCAATCAAGGTTGGGATTAACGGCTTCGGCCGAATCGGACGAAACGTGGTCCGCGCTGCTCTAGACCGTCCAAATATTGAATTCGTCGCCGCCAACGATCTTACTGACACGAAGACGCTGGCGCACCTGTTGAAATACGACTCGATCCTCGGTCCGCTGCACACCGAGGTCAAGGCCGAAGGCGATACGATCACCGTTTGCGGCCGCAAGATCAAAATTTTCGCCACCAAGGATCCTGCGGAGTTGGACTGGAACTCGCTCGGGGCTCAGATTGTCATCGAGTCGACCGGCAAGTTCACGGAGGCGAAGGATGCCGCGAAGCACTTGCGCGGAAGCGTGAAGAAGGTCATCATCTCGGCACCCGCGAAGAACGAAGACATCACGATCGTGCTTGGCGTGAATGACGACATGTACAATCCGGCTAAGCACAACATTATTTCGAACGCATCGTGCACGACGAACTGTCTGGCGCCGGTGGTGAAGGTGATCCACGAGAAATTCGGGATCGCCAAAGGATCGATGACCACGATCCACAGCTACACCAACGATCAGAACGTGCTCGATTTTCCGCACAAAGACCTGAGGCGTGCGCGCGCCGCGGCGCTCAACATGATTCCGACCACGACGGGCGCTGCCAAGGCGATCGGGCTGGTGATGCCCGAGCTCAAGGGCAAGCTGGATGGGTATTCGATGCGTGTTCCGACACCGGACGTTTCCGCGGTCGACCTGGTTGCGGTGCTGTCGAAGAACGCGACTACCGAAGAGGTCAACAAGGCCTTGGAAGACGCCGCGAACGGGCCGATGAAGGGGATCCTCGCCTACACGGAAGACCCAGTGGTTTCTACCGACATGCTGCACAATCCGGCGAGTTCGATCGTCGACTCGCAGATGACCAAGGTGCTGGACGGTAATCTCGCAAAGGTGCTGGCGTGGTACGACAACGAGTGGGGCTACTCGATGCGAGTGGTCGACCTGATCGAGTTCCTGGCCAAGCGCGGCCTCTAAGCGCGCCGGATTGCCGGCGCTAGTCCCCGAGTATCGAAGATACCGGCACCGACCACCCTGGAAATAGTTCCGACTCGAGCGTTTCAGTAGCGGTCCGGCTCCGACCATCAGGAAAATGAATCCGGACGCGCTTCGTTTGCGGATAGACCACCCAGACTTCTTCCGCCCCGTGCGCGAAGTACTGCTCCATCTTTCGATCGAGCTGCGCGGCGGTGTTGGACTCGGACGCGACTTCGATAGCGATGGCAGGAGCGCCTGAGTAATACTGAGTCGGGTCGGATCTTTGGATCTGCTGAGTGCGCACAAAGCTGACGTCCGGCTGTAGCCAGGTATCCTGCGATAATTTGAAGCCTGCTTCGACATGTACCCGGCCAAGCGAGCGTGCTTTCACGTACGACCGCAGGGCGTCGGCTAGTTTCTCTTGGATCAAGGTGTGCGGCGTTTTCGGTGGTGGCAAAACGAGGAGCTCTCCTCCGAGAAGTTCGTGCTTCAGCCCATCGTCATGGAGCCGCTCGAATTGCTCGAAGGTCAGCAGCGTTCGGGCACTCATGAGTTCATCGTACCTCGTTAGATGTTTTGTCCTCTGGCTGCTTGGCCGGGAATCTTTTGATGCTAGCTGCCAAAGACCATGCGGCCCAGCTGATCGCCTAGGCGGGCAACTTCTTTTGGATCGGTGGCGCTGCGAAAGCGTTCAGCGAGTTCGAAGAACTCGCGCTGTTTTTTCAGACTGCCGTGTTGCATTCTCAAACGGTTCACGAGGTCAACTGTAAGACCACGAGCACTGGAGACTATCTGATCTATTAGTGCGGATATCTTCCCCATACTCTGACAAATTGATTGTAAACTGGTCCTCGACCAACGAATCAAGAGCCTCTATGGAAGCCTGGCATCTGCGCGACGGACTTGTGCGCAGGATAGCGTTGCTCATACTCTTGTTTAACCTCGGGGTGTCAGCGTGTCTGGGTCAGTCGAAAACGCCGTCGACTATACGCGCTGGATCGGGCCTCACCCATCCTATCCTGTGGCAAGCGGTCCCGGTGCAACCACCTGGAACCACTTCCGTTAGAGTATACTTCGTGACCAATCGCGCCGTAAATGCACCCGGCACAAAGGTTAGTGATTATTCGGATACATTGCGCTCTGGAAGCAGGACATACGGACAATGTGAAGTAAGCGTTCCGATCGATCGAAAGGTGGGCGAGGTGAGGGCCCCGTTTTACCGCCGTCTCTTCTTTAGCTCTGACAAGGGAATTACTGTTACGAGCACTAAGGTAATGGATCGGAACAGCTTTTTCAGTGACATCACCGGGAAGATAAGAAGCACGAAGGGGAAGGAAGCTCTCGTCTTCGTACATGGGTTCAACACAAGCTTTGAGGACGCAATCGAACGAACAGCACAACTCGCGTACGACTTGAAGTTCGAAGGCGCCGCAATCTCGTTTACCTGGCCGTCGTATCGACTCTCGTGGCTTCAAGAGCGCTCACTCGCGATTCCGATCGATATCGTCCGGAGAAATGTGTTGGGGAACTCCTACAACGGCGCGATTGAGAACGCGGACCTCGCGGTGTCCCAGCTGAAAGAGTTTCTTAGTGAAGTGCGAAAATCTACGGGGGCAACCACAGTCCACCTCATCGCCCACAGCCTCGGAGCGAGAGTACTCGCCAATGCACTATTCGACTTGGCGCAATCCGGGCAGGCCAAAGGAAACACCCGATTTCGGCAGGTGATTCTCGCCGCTGCCGACATCAACGTAGATGTGTTTGAGCAGCTGGCGCGCGTGTTCCCAACAACAGCTGAGCGCGTTACGTTGTACGTCTCATCTTCAGATCGAGTCCTCAAGACCTCGGAAGTGATCAACGACCATCCGAGGGCTGGGGAAGGTGGAAGCCAGATTGTCGTGGTGCCCTCGGTTGACTCCATCGAAGCATCGGCGGTTGATACAAGCATGGACGGGCACTCGTACTATGGAGAAAACAAAACAGTCATCTTCGATATCTTCCGCCTCCTTCGAGGTGGTGATCCGCCCGACCAGCGTTTCGGATTGGAACCGAGACTCGCCACAGGTGGAAAATACTGGATCATTCGGCCGTAGCGAAGCGCCTGATGGGACCTTCGTGGTAGGCCAACATCGAAACCGTCCACAAGTCGTTAATGAGTGACGCTCTCTCAGCTACATCCGCTGGTCCCGCCGCAGTTCTCGCATTTGTAGCAGCTGCCGTTGCGCGTCATGAAGCCGCCGCACTCCGAACACAGTGGCGCGTCACTGACGGCCGGCGTAAAGGCCAGCGATTGTTGCGGCTCGGGCTCGGTTGGACGCAGCACCGGCGCGTTGCCCGCCTCAGTCGTCGCGTACTCAGGCCCCAGGAACTTCGCGCCCATCCAGCGGAAGATGTAGTCCATGATCGACTTGGCGTAGGGCACCTGCTGGTTGCCGGTCCAGCCGCTCGGCTCGAAGCGCACGTGGCTGAATTTGTCGACGAAGAACTTGAGCGGCACACCGTACTGCAGCGCGTAGCTGATGCTGGTCGCGAAGCTGTCCATCAGGCCGCTGATGGTCGACCCTTCCTTCGCCATCGAGATGAACACCTCGCCCGGCGTCCCGTCTTCATAGAGCCCGACGGTGATGTAGCCTTCGTGCCCGCCGATCGAGAACTTGTGCGTGATCGACTGGCGCTCGTCTGGCAGCTTATGGCGCTGAGGCCGGTACACGATCTTTTCGACCACCGGAGCAGCAGGATGCACAGCACCGACCGCCTTCTTCTCGCCCTTGCCCGTGCCCGAGCTCAAAGGCTGCACGCGCTTTGAGCCGTCGCGATAGATCGCCACCGCCTTGAGACCCAGACGCCAGCTCTCCATGTATGCGTCCATGACCTCTTCGACCGTGGACTCTTCGGGCATGTTGATGGTCTTCGAAATCGCCCCGGAAATGAAAGGCTGCACCGCGGCCATCATCTTGATGTGGCCCTGGTGATGGATGAAGCGCTTGCCGTTCTGCGGCCGGAAGCTGCAATCGAATACCGGCAGGTGCTCGTCCTTGAGCCCCGGCGCTCCTTCGATGGTGCCGGTCGCGTCGATGTGGCTGACGATCACTTCCACCTGCTCGGGGCTATAGCCCAGTTTGATCAGCGCCTGCGGCACGGTGTTATTGACGATCTTGATGATCCCGCCACCAACCAGCTTCTTGTACTTCACCAGCGCCAGATCGGGCTCGATGCCGGTGGTATCGCAGTCCATCATGAAGCCGATGGTTCCGGTGGGCGCGATGACGGTGGTCTGCGCATTCCGGAAGCCAACCTTCTCGCCGAGCTGGTACGCATCGCGCCAGCACTCTTCCGCCGCCTGGAACAGATCCGCCGGGACTCGCTTGCTGTCGATTCCGGAGACCGCGCGGCCGTGCATGAGGATGACGTCCAGGAACGACTCTTCGTTCTCGGCGTAGCATGGGAACCCACCGACGCCCTCGGCGATGCGCGCGCTCGTCAAATAAGCCTGGCCGCACATCACAGCCGAGATCGCACCGGCCCAGTCGCGACCCTGCGGGCTGTCGTAGGGAATGCCCATCGACATCAGCAGCGCGCCGAGATTGGCGAAGCCGAGGCCGAGCGGCCGGAAATCGCGCGAATTGCGTGCGATCTTCTCGGTCGGATAGCTCGCGTTGTCGACGATAATCTCCTGCGCGAGAATCACCGTATCGCAAGCGTGCCGGAACGCTTCGACATCGAATTCACCGCCGGGCCCGACAAACTTCATCAGGTTTAGCGACGCCAGGTTGCAGGCTGAATCGTCCAGGAACATGTATTCCGAGCACGGATTCGACGCATTGATGCGCGCGGTCGCTTTGGACGTGTGCCAGCGGTTGATCGTCGTATCGAACTGCATGCCCGGATCGCCGCACTGATGCGTCGCTTCGGCGATCTGGCGCAGCAGACTCTTGGCGCTATAGCGCTTCTTGGGCTGCCCGTCGTGAACCGAACGCGTCCACCAATCACCGTCCGCCGCAGCCGCTTCCATGAACTGATCGGTCACGCGCACGGAGTTGTTCGCGTTCTGGAAAAAGATTGAGCCGTAGGCTTCGCCGTCGAGCGCCGAATCGTAGCCCGCGTCGATCAGCGTGTGCGCCTTCTTCTCTTCTTTCGCCTTGCACCAGATGAACGACTCGACGTCTGGATGGTCGACGTTCAGGATGACCATCTTGGCCGCGCGGCGGGTCTTGCCGCCCGACTTGATCACGCCCGCGAACGCATCGAAGCCCTTCATGAAGCTGAGGGGGCCGGAAGCACAACCGCCTCCGGCCAAGCCCGCATTCTCTTCGCGCAACGGCGAAAGGTTGGTGCCCGTTCCCGATCCCCACTTGAACAGCATGCCCTCGGTCTTCGCCAGTTCGAGGATCGATTCGAGCGAATCTTTAACAGAGTTGATGAAGCAAGCCGAGCACTGCGGCCGCGACTCGCCCTTCTTCATCTTCACCACCTGCTCGGTCAGCTCGTCATAGTAATAGCCGTAGCCGCGCGCTTCGTTGTTGACGCCGACGTTGAACCAGACCGGCGAGTTAAAGCAGGCCTTCTGGGTCAGCATCAGATGGGCTAGCTCATTGCGGAAATTCTCGGCGTCCTGCTCGGTGTGGAAGTAGCGGCCCGTCTTGCCCCAGTCAGCGATCGTATCCACGACTCTATGCACCAGCTGGCGGACGCTCGTTTCCCGCTCGGGGGACCCCATCCGGCCATGAAAGTACTTGCTGACGACGATGTTGGTGGCGGTCTGCGACCAGTCGGCCGGAACCTCTATGTCATTCTGCTCGAAGATGATGGCGCCCTTGTCGTTGGCGATCGCAGCCGTGCGCAGTTCCCAGGCAATCTCGTCGTAAGGCGTCTTGCCAGCCTCCAGCTTCTCGGTGAAGTACCGCGGGAAGCTAACGCCCTTGCGTTCGGCGACCGGAAGGGCTTTCTTGCTCGTAATCTGCACGTCTGGGATCCTTGCAACAGCGACACCAACCTGGCCCATTTTGTTCTCCTCTGTTTGGCCGCCGCTTCCTACTTCTATTATCTCGCGTTTTTGCGGCTGTTTGTAATCATGCCCCAACATATAGTAGGGCGTCAAGGATTTTAACTATATGCGGTGCAGTATGTTACGAACTAGCGGATTGTGGCCAGATAAGCCGTCAAATCGTGGATGTCTTTGTCTTTGTAAACCGCGAGCAAATCGGTGTGGGCCCGAAGCGGATCGGTGACTTCTACCTTCGGAGTGTCGCCATTACGCGGGTAGGTGCGGCGGATGCCCTGGGAATCGCGCAAAGTGACGTCGAAATCGGTGATCCGGAGCAGGTCGCCGGTCACTTTTTCGCCCGAAGGCTGGGTAACGGTCACGCGGATCGGCGGGTTGTCTTTGGGGTCGTCGCGCGGCAAGACGATCTTGCCTTGCAGTTTCACCGGGTCGTATTTGGCACCGATACCTTTGAGGTCCCCCGTGACCGAGTGGCAAGTATTGCATTTGCCTGCGCCGTTGAAATAGGCTTGGCCGGCTTTCGGATCGCCAACGAGGATGTCGAGAATCTTATAGGTGTTCCGAAAAGCGGCCGCGGCCACCTGAGAGTGCAGGAAGGTGGCGACGTCACTGACCTGTGCGCTGGGCAGTTCAAAGCTGGGCATGCCTCTGTCGGGACGTCCCTGCTTCAGAAACTCGTTGAGGTCTTTCCCGCCTTCATCGTCCAGCACGACGACGGAGCGCACCAGGTCGGGTCCCTTCTCGCCGCCGCGAGCGTTTGAGCCATGGCAAAATCCGCAAGAACTAACAAAAGCGGTTTTCCCGCGCTCCACGGCGGCTGCATCGAACTTCGGCATCACCTCCGGCTGGGCGGCGAGTTGCGCGCCTGCAGCAAGCCCGACAGCGATGAGACTCCAGTAGATGTTCATTCAGGGCCAATTATATAAAGATCGTCGCGCTACAGACCGGCGTTGCGGGCCGCTACACGAGCTACGCTCGACCAATCCAGGTCGCCTTGTCCGTGCGCAAGCGCGTCAAGAAAATGGTCGCGCAGCAGGCTCGCGATCGGCATAGGCGCAGTGGCCTCTTCGGCAGCGGCCAGGGCGAGGCGCACGTCTTTCAAGCCGAGCCGCAGCGCAAAACCGGCAGGCTCGAATCTGTTCTCGACGATCGCGCGGCCGTAGTTCGCGTAGACCGGCGACCCGAATAGCGCATTCATAACATCCAGAAACAAGGATGGCGTCACGTTGGATTTGCGCAGCGTGGCGAATGCCTCGCCAAAGGTCTCGAGCATGGTGGCGATCATGAAATTCCCGCAGACCTTGACGGCATTTGCCTGCCAGGGCTGAGGCCCGGCGACGAACGTCTCGCGACCAATCGCTTCGAATAGAGGACGGCAGCGTTGGATCAGATCAGACTCGCCACCAGCGACAACTAACAGACGCTTTGCCTCGGCGGCTTCGGGCCTCCCGAATACTGGAGCGCTCAAAAATCCCTGCCCCTTCGCGCCATGTTCCTGAGCCAGACGCCGCGCCAGCGCTGTGCTGATGGTGCTGTGCGAAATATGTACGCTGGTGGAGGCTAACGATCCCAGGATTCCGTCGGCACCGAGAGCGACGTGCTCCAGCGCCGTGTCATCGGCCAGCATAGTGTGCACGGCATCCGCGTCGCGACAGGCTTCGGCGGGCGATTTGGCCAGCCGAGCGCCCTCGCGCACCAGTGCATCAGCCTTCGCCGGGGTGCGATTGTAGACCGCCATCTCGTGTCCGGCGTGCAGCAAGTTCCGAGCCATCGCAGCGCCCATATTTCCGAGTCCGATAAAGCCGAGCTTCATGTGTCGAGGTCCTCTGCTATGGTAGTCAAGAAATGCGTTCGAGCAGCGGTGCGGTGATCGCTAACGAGGAAAGGTTCGTGACCCACGGGCTCACGCGATGGCTACCGGCGGGATCGATGATGCTGGTGTCGGTGCTCAGCTATATCGACCGCAATACGCTGGCGTTGCTCGCACCGTCCATTCTCAAAGACACACACATGTCCGTGGCCGCATATGGCTGGGTGGTGTCGGCGTATTCGGTGCTGTTCACGATTGGTAATCCGCTGTGGGGAAAAATTCTGGATCGCATCGGGTTGCGGCGCGGCATGAGCGCGGCGGTATCGCTGTGGACGTTGGCGTCGGCCTCGCATGCTTTCGCCGGGGGATTCGGCGGATTCGCTACAGCGCGGGCTGTGTTAGGTCTTGGCGAAGGCGCAGCCAGCCCGGGCGGCCTGCGCACGGTGGTGCAAACCTTGCCGCCCTCCAGCAGATCCCGCGGGATGGCACTAACGTTCAGCGGCGGATCGGCCGGCGCGATTCTGACACCGATCATCATGACACCCGTCGCCGCGGCCTGGGGCTGGCGAGCCGCGTTCTGGTTCACCGGCTTGCTTGGGGTCGTGTGGGTGGTCGGGTGGCTGGCGTTGAGCCGGCGGCCGGATGTTCGCAAGATCGAACCCGCGCGCGAAAAGGCCCGAACGGATCCGGGCAAACCGCGCCTGGGCGATCGGCGCTTCTGGGCTTACCTGCTGTCTTACTCGCTCGGCGCGCTGCCGCTCGGTTTTGTCGTCTATTCGGCCGCAATCTATTTGAACCGCGCACTGGGCATCTCCCAGCGCCAGATCGGCGCGGTATTGTGGGTGCCGCCGCTCGGCTCCGAGATTGGCGTGTTCTTCTGGGGCTGGCTCGCAGACCGAATGGCCGGCGCCAGCCTTTCGCGATTGCGGGTGGTGAAGCGCCTGCTACCCGTCGCGATGCTGCTCAGCCTGCCGCTCGTGGCGACGGGCTGGTCGGGCTCGTTCGCACTCGTCATGGCGCACCTGTTTCTTGCGATGTTTGTGGCGTCGGCGTTTCAGATCCTGCCGCTGATCTACGGGACCGAGATTTTCTCGCGCTCGTACTCGGGCTATCTCGGCGGTGTCGCTTCGGGATCGTACGGCGCAGGCCTCGCGGTGCTGATGCCGCTGTTTGGGCAGCTGTTCGACCTGCACCAATACAACCTGGCGTTCGCGCTCGCGGCGCTGTGCCCGGTGCTCGGCTACGCGTGCTGGGTGGTCGCGGCTAGAACCAGCGCGACATGATCACTTTTTGTTCGGTGTAGAACATCACGGCGTCTTTGCCGTGCGCATGCAGGTCGCCGAAGAAAGAGTTCTTCCATCCCGCGAATGGGAAGAACGCCATCGGAGCGGCAACGCCAACGTTCACGCCGATCATTCCAACCTCGACGCGCGCTGAGTATTCCCGCGCGGCTTTGCCATTGCCGGTGAAGATCGATGTCGCATTTCCAAAGCGCGACTGGTTCACGAGCGCGATTGCGTCATCCAGGGTCTTCACGCGAATCACGGACAACACGGGGCCGAAGATCTCTTCGCGGGCGATGGTAGCGTCGGGACGAACGTTGTCAAAGATCGTCGGGCCGACAAAAAAGCCCTGACGGTCGCGTCCCGCGGGCCGGCCGTCGCAAATGGGCGTGGCTCCTTCGGCGATTCCTTTTTCGATATAGCCTTCGATGCGCGCCTTATGCTCGCCCGTAACCACAGGGCCCATTTCGGTTCCGGGTTGCGAGCCATCGCCGATCTTCATGGCCTTAGTCTTTTCGGTGAGAAGCTTGAGCAGCGGGTCGCCGACCTCGCCAACCGGCACGAGCACGCTTCCGGCGAGGCAGCGCTCGCCCGCAGCGCCAAACGCCGAGCCGATAATGGCATCGACCGTTTTCTCGAGGTCGGCATCGGGCATCACTACCAGATGATTTTTTGCGCCGCCGAGCGCCTGAACGCGCTTGCCTTCGGCCGCCGCAGTCGTGTAGATGTACTTTGCCACGGGCGTGGAACCGACGAACGATACCGCGCGCACGAGCGGATGATGCAGCAGCGCATCGACCGCCACCTTGTCGCCATGGAGAAGATTGAAAACTCCGGGCGGCAGGCCGGCCTCGTGCAGCAGCGTCGTCGCCATAGTCGGAGTCATCGGGACCTTTTCCGATGGTTTGAGGATGAACGTGTTCCCTGCCGCAATCGCGAATGGCCACATCCACATCGGGACCATCGCCGGGAAATTGAATGGCGAAACGCCCGCGCAGACACCGATTGGCTGGCGGATGGTGTGGCTGTCGATGCCGGAAGCGACGTCGTTAAGCGAGTCACCCATCATGAGTGTCGGCATGCCGCATGCGACCTCGACCATCTGGATGGCTCGGCGCACTTCGGCGCGCGCGTCGTCGATGGTTTTCCCGTTTTCCATCGTCAGAGCAGCGGCGAGATCGTTGGCGTGCTTCTCGAGCAGCGCCTTGTAGCGATACAGCGCCTGCACGCGCTCGACGACGGGAACGTCGCGCCACTTGAGAAACGCTGCGTGCGCAAGCTCGACCGTGCGGTCCACGTCTGCCGCGGAAGCGTAGGCCACTTGCGCGATCTCGGCACCGGTCGCCGGGTTGGCGATCGGCATGACGGGCCGTCCCTCGGCGTTCGTAAACTTGCCGTTCACGTAGAAACAAATAGTCTGTAAAGTCGATTCGGCAGCGATCATGATCCCTCCTGAGCGCAGGCGGCGGCACGCTCCGGCGCGCGCTGCATGAGCGCAATGTACGAGGCGCCTGCTACCAAGAATCCCACAAACCAGGTGTAGTCGTACAGCCAACCGGCGCGAGAATGCGCGGGCAAACAACCCGCGCATCGAATGTTTAGAGCGTTATCACCTCGCTTGGCGACGGCGCAGCGCAAATCCCGGCTGGTCAGCCGCCCCCAGGAACCGCATATCCGGAGCGGATGAGCGCGTCCCTCCCCTGCCCGTGAACTAGGAAGTCCACGAGCTTGCGCGCGGCGCCGGGGTGCTTGGAGTTGCGGGTGATGCCAAGCTCCTGATTGATCGGTTGATGGAGAGTTTCGTCCACGCGAAGGACCTGACCTGCCTCGTGCAGCACCAACGAATACGCGGTGAACACGACATCGGCATTGTGCGAGGAGCCGTATTGCTTTGCGACGCTGATATTCTCCGCATAGACAACTTTCGTGCGGACCTGGTCCCAAACGCTCGCGTGCTTAAGCGTCTCGACGCTGGCCTGTCCGTAAGGCGCCAATTCAGGCTTGGCGATGGCGATGAAACGCACTTCCGGCTTCGCCAGGTCTTCGATGCGCTCGACTTTAGTCGCGCTGCCCGCCGGAATCCAGAGGGCGAGAACGCCCCTTGCGTAAACCGCACGCGAGCCGGGAATCAAAAGACCTTTACGCTCTAAAGCGTCGACATGCGTAGAATCGGCGGCCAGGAAAACATCGAAAGGCGCGGAATTTTCGATTTGCTGTGCCAACTGCGCCGTAGACGCGAAGCTGAAGACCGGATGCAGACCCGTCGCCGCTTCAAATCGAGGGCCAATGCCCTGGAGTACCTCGGTGAGGTTTGCCGCGGCGGCGACAGTGACTTGCGGCGGGTCATTCTTGCGGGACGCGTCGTGGTTGCCGCAGGCAGAGAGGGCCAAGAATCCAAGAACGCCAGCGCACCTGGCCCAAAGCGCCATTCTCTCTCAACAATAGCAGCTTTCCCTTGCGAAGCGTGTCCTGTAAGAACGACAATGTTATTTGAAATGACCATAGTCGGATCACGCCGGCTCGCCGCCTTATGCGCAGCCCTTGCCGCCACGATCGGCCTCTTGGCACAAAGTTCTTCTGAGGCGAAATTGACGATCGCCGGAGACATCGCGCAATCCCTGACACTCACCGGCCAGGACCTCGCGAAGATGCCGCGCGCATCGGTGGCCTGGAGCGAGCGGGGCCCGAAGGTTACGTATCAAGGCGTGTCTCTGTACGAAGTACTGAAGCGTGCGGGCGCGCCGCTGGATAAAGAGCTTTCCGGAAAAGCGCTGGCGAGCTATGTGCTCGCCGAGGCGCGGGACGGATATCAGGCGACGTTCACGCTGGCAGAAATCGACCCTGGATTCACCGATAATCAGATTCTGGTTGCCGACACGGCCGACGGTCAGCCGCTTCCACAAACGCAAGGACCGCTTCGGCTGATTGTGCCCGGCGACAAGAAAGGCGCTCGCGCTGTTCGGATGCTGGAGCGCCTGACCGTCATCAGGCTGCGAAAATAGTCACAGAAGATAGCGCATGGAAACACGCACGCAACTGAAGGAGATTCGCGAGCAGCGCGGGGTTTCGGCAGCCCGTCTCGCCAAGCTCGCGGGCACAAGCCGCCAAACAATCTACGCCATCGAGGCCGGCGATTACGTGCCGAACACTGCACTCGCTCTGCAGCTCGCGAAAATCCTCGAGGTCAAGGTGGAGGATCTGTTTCGCCTGGAGGGGGAGCCCGAAAATCCTGCCGCGCCCATTACCGTCGACCTGCTCGCGAGCGAGTCCGCCCGCAAAGGACAGCCCATCCAACTGTGCCGCGTCGGCAAGCGCATGATCGGTGTGTCCGCGAATCCGCAGCAGCCCGTGCTCCCACTGGCCGACGGCGTGCTGGTGGACAACGTCAAACGCACTCAGCAAGCCTCTGTGCACGTCTTTCAGTACGATGTTGATAGTTCCAAGCGGCTGCTGATCGCCGGTTGCGACCCAGGTATTTCGCTCCTCGTCCAGCATCTCGCCCGTTTCGAGGACGTGGACATGGTGGTCGCTCCCTGCTCCAGCCATCAGGCGCTCGATTGGCTGCGAGAGAGTAAAGTTCACGTGGCCGGGTCGCATTTACGCGATCTGCCCAGCGGCGAATACAACCTTCCCGTCATCCGGCGCATGTTCGCCAAGAATGACGTCAAGGTGATCACGTTTGCCATATGGGAACAGGGCCTGGTGGTACAGGCGGGAAATCCGAAGCAGATCCAAAGCGTCGCCGACCTGGTGCGCAAGAACGTGACGATCATGAACCGAGAAAAAGGCGCCGGGAGCCGCGACCTGCTGGATCACAGGCTGCGAGAGGCCGGTATCTCGAGCGACCAAGTGCGAGGATATGATCGCGTTGCTCACGGGCACTTACCAGCAGCGCTTGCGGTCAGCATGCACGAAGCCGATTGCTGCATCGCCACGCGCTCGGCCGCGCGCGCCTTCGGCCTGAGCTTCGTGCCTCTCGCAACGGAGCGCTATGACTTGGTGGTGAAGCGGCAGCACGCACGCCTCCCCGGAGTACAGGCGCTGCTCGACACGCTCAACCGCGCCGCTGTCCGCCGCAAACTAGAACTCCTGGCCGGCTACGACACGAGCCACACCGGCGAAGTTCTGGTGCCTTGACGCCCGCAGCGCTAAAAGTGAAACTTGGCAGCGAACTCGAAATCGCGCGGGTTCCCGGCGCTGATGATGCTTCCGAACGCCGCTGTTCCGAAGCTTCCATTCGGATCATTCAAAGGCGGCGTGTTGGTCACATTGAAACACTCAGCGCGCAGATCGAGGCTGAACCGCTCGGTAAATCGAAACGATCGCGACAGCATTAAATCGGCCTCCTGCTGGCCTGGCCCGCGCACCGGATTCCGCGAGCTGTTGCCGATCGTAAACGCGCCGACCCCCTGAAACGCAGCCGTATTGAACCATTGCGACGTACTTCGGCTCGCGAACGAGTTCGGATCGCCAATT
>Ga0335070_10005434_pt1 | contig 14967 bp, 12 predicted proteins | sample Lox_Sample_13_FD_206722 | JGI IMG/M metagenome (GOLD analysis project Ga0335070, IMG submission 206722) | Soil microbial communities from Loxahatchee National Wildlife Refuge, Florida, United States - Lox_Sample_1.3 | ecosystem: Environmental > Terrestrial > Soil > Wetlands | place: USA... | reverse complement strand
CATTCGCCCGCTTTACGAGTGTGTGATGAGCGTTGCGTTTTCGTACAAATCACCGCGGGAAACATTCGTGATTTCAGCAAGGCCGAACGATTCGCCTCGACTCGATTGGCGCGCGGCCCAGGCGGTGGGTGCAAGACTCATGGCGGAACAGAGCCATGACCATGGATTCACAGTGGCGGAACCGTTCGGTCTCTCGTACGATTCGGAAAACGGCGCTTACTTCTACGACGTGCGAAGCAGCCGTGACGTATTACAACGGAAGGGGGGCGACACTTCCGTGGTGTTTGACGGCGATACCGGCCAGTTCCTCCACCTCGGACTGGCGACCGGTGTTCGCACCGGGAACACGGTCGAAAGTTGGCTTTACGCACTACACATGGCACGCGTTTTTGGACGACCTTACCAAGTCTTCGTCTGCCTTCTCGGCCTTGTAGTGGCCATGCTGTCCGTGACGGGCGTCTACATCTGGTGGAAGAAGCGCGAAGGCAGAAAACTAGCTGCTCTCGCCAAAACGAGAATTGCGGGCACCAGCGCCACCGCTGTCATAAACACCTGAACTCCAAAGGAGGACAATGAGATGCGAAAGGCGCTGATTAGCGGTTTATTGCTTTTACTTGTGCAGGTTTTCGCTGGATGGTCAGCCTTGTCTGTGGCTGTTGGACAGGAACCTGACGGCAAGATTCTGAGCTCGAAGCCTTGGCCGCCGTTGCCCAAGTACGATTCCCTGGACGAGTTCGGCCAAAGCTATTTTCCGCGGGCCGTCTACGAAGAGGCTCGCAAGCAGAAGGAATTCGACCCTCTGGAAATTGCATATTTGAGCGATGGGCTTCCCGTGCGGGGATTGCTGATCAAGCCGAAAGTGCCGGGCCCACAAAAATGGCCAGCAATCATATTCAATCGCGGAGGCAACGGCGACCTCGGGCGTATCACGGATAACGGCGAACCCTGCGGCAGCATGGCCAACACGTCTTGCCTGGACGTCGCTGATCTCCTCCTCTTGGCTAAAGCGGGTTTTGTAATCATTGCCTCTGATTATCGCTACCAGAGTACGACCGTGAAACGCGACGAGTGGGGCGGAGTGGAAATCGATGATGTTCTCAACCTGGTGCCGGCACTGAAGTCGCTCGACTATGTCGATTCCGAGCGGCTGTACATGCTTGGCCTGTCGCGGGGCGGCACCATGACCTATCTGGCGATCAAACGCGGTATTCCCGTCAAAGCTGCAGCCGTGATCGGTGGTGTTACGGACGTAAAGGCCTGGGTCGACGCGAGGCCAGAGATGGGCATCGTCACAGGCAATCAATTTACGGATGGTTTTGCCAAAATTTGGCCGGACTATGAACACCACGCCGACGAGCAGTATCGGGTGCGGTCGGCCGTCTATTGGGCGGACCAGATCAACGTGCCAGTTCTCATCCTGCACAGCCGGACCGACAGACTTGTCCCGGTAACCCAAGCTCTCAAAATCGCAGAAGCACTTCAGCAAAACGGTAAGGTGTACGCCCTCCGCATTTATGAACGCGATGGGCATCCATTGCCGCAAAATCGCGAGGACCGCAATCGTCTGATCGTGGATTGGTTCAACCGAGCGAGCCAAGGTGGCCAGTGAAGAAGTGTTTATTCGGAACGGAGCCATATAAATGACTGCGTCCACCAAAGATGATGCAACTCGAACCGATCAAATTGGCACGCGACACTACATCGGGATTTTTTTGCTTTCCTTGGCAACGCTGTTGCTCGAACTTTCGTTGACGCGCGTACTCTCCGTTGCGATGTTTTACCACTTTGGCTTCTTGGTGATTTCGACCGCACTTCTGGGCTTTGGAGTATCGGGTGTTGTGGTAACGCTATGGCGTGATTTGCGCGAACGGACTCCGCTGGATCACGCGCTGGTGTGGATTGCCACGCTCTTCGGCGTGCTCACCCTCGCTTGTTTTTGGTTGATGCAGCGAATTCCATTTGATCCGTTTGCGCTCTTTTCGGATCGCCGCCAATGGCTCTTCATATCTGTCTATTACGTGGTGCTTGCGACTCCATTCTTTTGTTCTGGCCTTGCCCTGGCGGTGTTATTCACCCGTGGTACTCGACAAATTCACCATCTCTACGCATTCGACTTGTTTGGTGCGGGCATCGGATGCGGGGTTCTGGCGCTCATCATGCCAGCATTTGGAGGCTCCGGGTCGGTAGCTATTGCAGCCGCGTTCGGAATGACGGCGGCTGTCTTCTTCGGTCTAAGCCGCAGGCGCAAAGCGAGCATTTGGAGGATCTTGCTATGTGGGGCAACCATCGCGCTGGCTTTTCACGCCAATGGCCTGCTGCCGATCACTGTTACGCCGGGCAAAATCTTGCTTCGATCCAAGCCGCTGTTCACCGCCTGGAACACATTCTCTCGAATCGATGTTTTTGAAACACCAGCGCAACCGGAACGGCATACTCCCGTGATCCGCAGAATTATCTACGACTCCGGAACAGCGGTCACCTCGATGCATGATATGAGGATTGGTGTACGCGAGTACTTGAGCCGTCACACGGAGGATGCAGACTACCGTAGCGGCATTGCCTACGTCGGCAAGCAGAAGCCCAAAATACTCATCATCGGCAGCGGTGCCGGAGCCCAGGTGCTAGATGCGCTGCATTTTGGCGCGTCTGAAATTACCGCCGTTGAAGTAAACCCCATTATCAACGATATCGTGCTTCGTCGGATGGATGACTTCTGGGGAGGTTTGTTCCGTCAGCCGGAGGTCCGTTTGGTAACGGACGAAGGGCGGAGCTTCGTGCGCCGTTCTCACGAACGTTTCGACGCGATCATCTCTGTCCATACCATCAGCAACGCTGCGCTTGCTTCGGGAGCGCTCGCGCTCTCTGAAAACTACGTTTTGACCCGCGAGGCATTCGAAGACTACTTGGACCATCTTTCCCCGGATGGCGTGATTTACTTCACGCGTCCGGAACCCCAGATCCCGCGGCTCGTTGCGACTGCCCGGGAAGCTCTCGCGAACCATGGCGCGCAAGACTTTCCCTCGCACTTCTACGCTTTTCGCATTCCACCCGATGACGCGGAAAGGAAGCGGTTCGGAGAAAACAGGCCGTCTTTTAGAGCCGGACTCCTAGTTAAGAAATCGCCATTCACCCCGGACGAGATTCGCCAAATCGAGGCTTTGCTGGGAGTGGCGAACCAGTGGAACGAAACATCTGTGCCTGCCGCAGAAATGCTCTACTCTCCGTCCCAGACGAGCGGAAAGAGCATTTACCAGAGGTTGCTTACAACCTCCAACTTGCCGGCCGTTTATAGGTCGGAGGCACAACAGCTTATGCCTGCCACCGATGATCGCCCGTTCTTTAATCATCAGACCCGCTGGTCGAGCATAAGTACAGGAATGGTTCGCGAGCTGTTTGCCGAAAGACTATTTGGTGGGCTGGCTCTGGGCGACCGCCCAATTGCGGAAGTTTCTCTGCTTGTTCTACTGGTCCAGAGCGTGATGATCGCGGCAGTCCTGATCTTGCTGCCATTGCGTGGCTTTTCGCGGGCAGGGCTGCAGACACCCGGTGATTGGCGTTTTCTGATTTATTTCGCTGCGCTCGGCTTTGGCTTCATTGCGATAGAAATGGCGCTGCTTAGCCAATTCACTTTGTTTTTAGGCCAGCCTGTTTATACATATGCTGTTGTTCTTGCCAGCCTGCTGTTTTGCACAGGAATTGGCTCGTATCTGGCCGGGCGTTTTGAGGCCGCGCCTCGCCGCACCATAACGCGCGTTGTTCCCCTCGTCCTGCTCGCGCTTCTAGTGACCTCCTTCGCGACACCGTTCGTGTTCTCGGTAGCTCTTGGTTGGACGCTACCGTTCCGCATCCTTCTCGCGATCCTGATTTTGCTGCCTTTGGGTGTTCTGCTGGGAATGCCCTTTCCTACCGGGCTACGTTTGGTTTCGCTCGAAGCTCCAGCATTGGTGCCTTGGGGGTGGGGAGTTAATGGCTTTTTCACGGTCATCGGGACTGTGATCGCTCTGATTCTTGGAATGGCGTGGGGTTTCAGGGCTGTGCTTGTAGTCGGAGGATGCAGTTACATGATGGCGCTAGGCGTCATCGCACGGCTGCAGAACCAGGCTCAATGCTCATCTATCGGAATTGAAGAAACTCAACTAATTGGTGAGAGACCCTCGACGGGAGATTTGGCGTGAGACCCTGGCCTGAGTGGCAGCTAACCTGTGACGGAGCGCCCAACTGATGATTCATCGTGCTCTCGTTTTTCTTCATCGTTGGACCGGTCTCCTGATGGCGGCTTTTCTCGCTCTCATTGGCCTGACGGGCAGCGTGCTGGCCTACAACACAGAACTGGAGCGTGTGTTCGCTCCACAATTGTTCGCACACCCGCACCCGAATACCCGTCCACTGGATGTGGGCACTCTTGCGGCCTGTGCGCAGGCCCTTCTGCCTCAAGCTAGGGTTCGCGGCGTGGTGTATATCCAGCCCGATCAGGTTCAGGTTTACTTCGAACCAAAAATCAACCCTTCTACCGGGCGTCTCTTTCAACTCGGATTTGATGAATTCTTCCTCGATCCCTGGTCAGGACGAGAACTGGGCCGTCGCCGTCGGGGCGACCTTCGCGAAGGCCGGATCAATGTCATGCCGTTCATTTACGAAGTCCATTGGACGCTCGCTCTGGGTGAGGTTGGGCACTGGTTCTTTGGAATCTTGGCATTGCTATGGTCCCTCGATTGTTTTGCGGGCTTTTATCTCACGCTGCCTCAACGTGCAGGACCCTTTTGGAGCCGCTGGAAATTTGCCTGGCGGGTGAAGTGGAGCGCCCGGGCGTCGCGCATCAATTTTGACATGCACCGCGCCGCTGGCCTCTGGCTCTGGGTGATGCTTTTCGTCCTTGCATGGTCCAGCGTCATGATGAATCTCCGGCCTGTCTATGAACGGGTCATGCGCAGTGTTTCTGATTACCATTCTTTTGACGACGAATTCCCGCCTACCCCCGCCGAGCGCAACGAACACCCGGTCCTGGATTGGCACACCGCTGCGATCATTGGACAAAAACTTATCACCGAGGAAGCGAGCAGCAATGGATTCAGCGTTCGAGAGCCCCTCGGGCTTTGGTATAGCCCCGACTCCGGCACGTACACCTACGAAGTGCGAAGCAGCCGCGATGTTTTCGAGCGCGCTCCGAAGGGCGGAATCACTGCGGTGACTTTGGATGGCAACAGTGGTGCCTTCCGATCTCTCTTCCGGCCGACGGGCGAGCATCTGGGAAACACGATGGAAAGCTGGCTCTACGCGTTGCACATGGCGCGCGTGTTCTGCAAGCCGTACCAACTCTTTGTGTGCTTCCTGGGACTGGTTGTTGCGGTGCTTTCCGTCTCGGGGGTGTGCATCTGGCGGAAAAAACTGAACGGTAGAAAACAAGCGGTCCTGGCCAAAACAAGAGTTCCGAGTGACGTCGCCGTTCCGGGGATCAATTTCTGAAAATCAAAAGGAGGTAAACATCATGCATCGTCGAAGCTTGTTGAAAGGCATAGGCCTAACCGCCGCAGGATGCCTGGCGGTTCCCAGTCTCAAGGCCGCAATCGAACAACCGCAACAACCGGGCGTAAGCCCGGGACCTTTCTCGTTGCCGTCTCTGCCCTACGACTACGACGCGCTGGAACCGTACATCGACGCCGAAACTATGCACTTGCATCACGACAAGCATCACGCTGCGTACGTCAAGAACCTCAACACTGCCCTGGCCAGCGCACCGGACCTCGCCAAACTACCGGTCGAAGACTTGATCCGGCAGTTGGACCGCGTTCCGCCGGACATTCGCACCACGGTGCGGAACAACGGGGGAGGACACGCGAATCATTCGTTCTTTTGGCGCATCATGCAGAAGAACGCTCCTGATCAACCTACAGGTGAACTGGCACGAAGCATCGATGCCAAGTTCGGGAGTTTTGCGAGCTTTCAAGATCAATTTACGAAGGCGGCCTTGAGTGTCTTTGGAAGCGGGTGGGTTTGGCTAAGCCTCAATGAAAAACGTGAACTGAATATCGAGACTACGGCGAATCAAGACAGCCCGTGGATGAACGGGAGACCGGCGCTCCTGGGCATCGACGTCTGGGAGCACGCGTACTACCTGAAGTACCAAAACCGCAGAGCCGATTATGTGAATGCCTTCTACAAAGTCATTTCGTGGAACGCTGTGGCCGAGAGTTTCCGTCAAGCAGGGAAATCATGAACCACAAAGGGCACGCCCTCTTTCAGTGCGCAGCTGTTGCCACACTGCTAGCGCTCGCGGGCTCCATTCTAGGCTGCGGCAAGTCGGAACCAGCTTCCCATGCTGCGTTGCCGCTTCGTTTTGAAACACAAGCACGATCGCTTTCGCTTGTGACTGGAATTTCGCCGATCCGCCACGCGAAACTAGGAGTTGATGGTGTCGCCTCTGGCGCCCTAAACCTATTGGCCGTCGTCGGAGAAGGAGAATCGTCGCGCTTGGCGATGTTGAATTCCTCGGACGGGGGAGACTCCTTCGACAAGCCGGTTTGGGTGAGCGAGTCAGGAGCTGCCGTCAGCTCGCACGGAGAAAACAGCCCGACGCTGATCGTCACGCCGGATGTGATGTACGCGGCATGGAATCAGGGCGGCGACATTCGCATGGCGCGTTCCCTTTCCTGGGGCGCGAGTTTCGAAAAGCCCGTGCATATCTCTGACAAGCCCGAGAAGGCGTACAGTGGGTACGTTTCCATCGGGGTCGCTCCGAATGGGGACGTGTACGCTGTGTGGCTCGACACCCGCGACAGCACGCAGGCAGAAAAGATCTACTCTCTCTACTTCGCCCGCTCCACCGATAAAGGAGCGACGTTTGAGAAAAATGTGAAGGTCGCCGATCACGTTTGCGAGTGCTGCCGCCCGAACGTGTCGTTTGGGCCCAACAACGAAGTCCTGGTGTTCTGGCGCCATATCTATCCCGAAAGCATCCGCGACATGACCGTCGCCGTGACTCGCGATGGAGGAGCTTCCTTCAGCTCCCCAAAGCGGATCGCCGAGGACAACTGGAAACTTGCTGGATGCCCCGATTCTGGCGTCAGTCTTGCGCAGACCGGGAATCGTATATACGCCGCATGGCTCACGGAAGCGTCGGCATCGATCTCTGGCGTGCGGCTAACCTGGTCCGACGACACTGGCAGAACTTGGGCTCCTGCGGTGCTGGCATCTCAGCAAGTGCTCGATGCCAACTATCCTGCGCTTTCCGCCTCTCAAGACGGCCGTGTGGAGCTCATTTTTCAGGGGCGCGACCCGCAGAAACAGTCTGGATGGTCTGCGAGTTCCGCCTTCCTTGTGGAGATAGCCAAGGACGGGCAGCTTTCGCGGCCCGAGGAAGTTCCCGGCAAGTCCGCGGCTGTTGTCCGCCCCACTGTCTTGGCAGCGACCAACGGCCGGGTATTCACCGCGTGGACTTCCACGATTGACGGGAAACTTACCGTTTTTGTCTCGCGAGCACGCCATTCGTAGCAGTCGCAAGGACCGTAGAGAAACGGTGATTTGAGTGTGCCCTTTGCCGCTGTCTGAGGGTCACAATTCGCAAACTCTGCCAAATGGCCGATTTTCTTGGTAAACGCTTGGCAAGCAATGATTGCAAATGAGGTGTGGTGGTGCAACTGAGACGCTTCTAACGCTAACAAAACAAATGAGGGTCGATCAGTGCGAACGGGTCAGAGTGAATTAGCAAACCGCTGCAACTGAGAAGACCTTAGAACAACTGACAGCATTTCAGAGCAACTCAGCGAAGATATTGCGATTCAGGGAGCGGTTCGGAAAACCGCGCTCACCAAGCATAACCCCTTGCGGCACCGTAAAGCGTTGACTAGATCATCTTCAACTCCGCAGGATTCCAAAATTCGAGACCGTTCTGCTTCTTAAAGGGGCTTGTCGGTGTGAAAGTATTTCTTATAGGCGGAGATCCAATCGTAGGAAATATCACGCTGAGCGGTAGCAAGTTCGAGCTCGCCATTGCAAACTTTCGCACGCAACAGATCTTCCAGTTCATCCTTAACGTGTGCGTTCCAGACGGTGGAACGGTACGGTTCAGGCCACAAGTTGTGAATGTCGTTCGATCCTCCCAATTCTGGCGTGATCAAGAAATCAACTTCGTAGTCTCGGGGATGAGCCCCTTCTATTCCATACTCCCGAAAAACCTCCTGTTGCAGGGATGCCGGCACGACACGTGCCGCGTCCTCATTTTGGGGTGCGTCGCAAATATCCCGCAGATTGATTTCACGGACCGCTCCGGGAGTTAATTTTCGACTTGGCTCCATCAATGCCAATGCGTCGTCATAGGAAACAATCTGGCGATGCGAACGATAAAGCATGATTGAAGCCGCCACGCTTAAGGCCAGCGCCGCCGCGAGACCGGCCGCGACCGACTTACGTTGCGCTAGTCCCCGTACAGACTTCGCCCAGAAGTTGCTTGGTGACGCTGACGCGAGTTCCGACAGGTGGGCTTTCAGCAAGGCGCGCCTTCCCGTTTCTGCAGGTAACTGCGGATCCAGAACGGCGTGACGCTCTTTGACAAATTTCTCGATCGTGTTCTCGAGTTGTGAGCGACGCGAGCGGCAATCCCAACAAGCCGCCAGATGCTCGGTGACGCGCTCGATGTGCGAGTCAGGAAGTTCCCCGTCCAAGGCGAGCAATAAATCCTGATCAGAAAGATGAAATTCTTCGGATCGCATCAAGTCACCTCACGGTCCGCCTGCGTCAAGCGCGCGATCGAACGGCTCAGTGAATTCGACACAGCGCCAAGAGACATATCCAGAACGTCCGCGATTTCACGATAACGAAGACCTTCTGCACGAAGCTGGAGGCAACATTGATCGCGCTCTGGTAGCGCGTGGACTACCGCCAACAGGCATTTCTGCCTTTGCGCGGAAACCAGCAGCTGTTCCGGACCCGGTGAAAGGTCGACCTGACGGTCGGCCACGACGTCGCTCAACTCTTCTGAATCCAGGCGGGCGTGACGCGCCTCTCGCAACTTAAGTGCTAGATTATGGGCGACACGGAACAACCACCCGCGAAGGTTGTCCCGCGGCCGCCCCAGTTGGAGATGACGGAAGAGCGAAAGGAAAACCTCCTGGACGATCTCTTCTGCGTCGTGAATGGATAACCCAAAACCCAGAGTGTAACGGAGCAAACGGTTGCGGTACTCGTCAAATAGGCGAATAACCTCAGTTTCATTCTCCGAATACGAGTGATCCGAGGCCTTTTGAACAGCCTTCGCCAGTATCCCGGCTGTGTCGATACCTGGTCCGCGAAGCCTCATACCGAATAGAAAGTCACTCATACATTTTACATTCCTTTGTGCGGCAGCTTGTTCATGGTCTTTTTCGGCCAATCTGGAACCTCAATAACTAGCCGGCTGCCTCCGGAATCCCAAGGCACGGATTAGTCCGCAGCTGTGGAGAAGAAACAGTGAACAAGAATACCGAAATCGGAATATTCAGATAAGGGGAAACTAGCGGACGTGTGCGCCGATGGTTCAACCGGGGCAGATTTCGATACCACTCCAGGAGCAGTTCTCATGAGGCGTTGCGTTGTTTCGCGAGTTGCCATTCTCACTCTCGTGTTCGCATGTACTGCGATAGCACAGAGCAATACTGGGGAACTTCGAATCAAAATCCTTGATCCTGCTGGCCTGGCCGTTCGCGCGACAGCGGAAATCGTTAGCCAGGCCAATCAGTTTCGAGAGACCTACGCCTCGGACGATTCGGGAAGCATTACGGCCAAAGGGCTGCCCTTCGGGGTGTACAAGGTCGCGATCCACCGCGACGGTTTCGCACCCCTCGCCGAAACCATCGAGGTTCGCTCGGCAACTCCAACCGAATATTTCGCTAAGCTCACCATAGCCACTGCAAATGCATCCGTAGAAGTCCACGACTCCGAAACCCTGATTGATCCTTATCGCACTGGAACAATCAATCGAGTTGGCACTGACGCAATTCAGAATCGTCTGAGCTCTCTACCAGGCCGTTCGTTGCAAGATCTCGTGAATTCACAACCTGGCTGGATCTACGAAGGCAATGCCGTTCTTCATCCTCGCGAATCGGAATACCAAACGCAGGTCGTCGTGGACGGCATCCCCTTGACCGATAACCGCTCACCCAGTTTTGGCCCTGAAATTGAAGCGGATGACATCGGATCACTAAGCATATTTACCGCAACGTTTCCGGCTGAGTATGGACGAAAGATGGGCGGAGTCATCGAAGTGAATACTGCGCGGGATCAACGAGCGGGCTTCCATGGCCAACTGGTTCTTTCAGGAGGCAGTTTTCATAGTGCGGGGGCTTTCGCCTTGGGTCAATATCAGTGGGGCAAGAACACCTTGTCGGTAAGCAGCAGCGGCGACATGACCGATCATTACTTGAATCCGGTCGTCCCGCAGAATTTTACAAATACTGGCACAACTGGTGATTTTGCTATTCGCTACGAGCGCGATCTTACCGATCACGACCGGATCAGCATCAGCTTGCGGCACGAACTGTCTCGCTACCAGATTCCCAACGAGCAGATCCAGCAGACTCCTCACGAGAACTTCTTTGATCCTTCCGCACCTCTCGATTCCCAACTCCAAAACGCCGACAACTTTGAAACGATGGGTATCGTCGCATATCAACATATTTTCTCCCCAAACGTCATTGCCGACCTTCGTGGCATGGTCCGCGACAACTCTAACGACCTCTTCTCGAATCCGTACGCCACACCTGTGATCGCGTTCCAGCACAACTATTTCCGAGAAGGCTATTTCAAGGGCAGTGTCTCGGTACACCATGGACGGCACGAGTTCAAAGCAGGCGTTGAATCCGATGCAACGATCCTGCACGAGCGTTTCAATGACCAGATCACTGACTTCAGCAACTTTGACCCGGACACTCCGGCAACTTTCTCTTTCCAAAGTAGCCAGCCAGACCTGGAGCAGTCAGCTTTCGTTCAAGACCAAATCCGCCTCGGCAAGTGGACCGTCAACGCTGGACTTCGGTGGGATCACTATCAGTTACTTGTCAATCAGAATGCTGTCAGTCCGCGTTTGAGCGTCGCTTACTACCTGCCCAAAGCGGAAATGGTGTTTCACGCGTCGTACGATCGCATCTTCCAAACGCCGTCGTCCGCAAACATCCTGATTTCCAGCTCACCCCTGGTTACAACCTTGAGCGATGAGGTCTTGCGATTGCCGCTAAAGCCTTCCCACGGAAACTACTACGAGGTTGGAGCTAGCAAAGCGTTTTTCAGTCACCTCAAATTGGACGTCAATGTTTTTGATCGTCGAGTCAACAATTACGCGGATGACGACCAATTGCTCAGCACGGCGGTCAGTTTTCCCATCGCATTTGCCAAAGCGGACATCTACGGTGCAGAAGGGAAGATCGAGATCCCTCATTGGGGCCACCTGAACGGTTTTGTCAGTTATTCCTACGGTGTCGGCTCAGCATATCTCCCAGTTACCGGAGGGTTGTTCCTGGGCGATGATGCCGCCAACGCACTGAGCCAACTCACTGGTAGGTTCTGGGCTTCTCAAGACCAGCGCAACACGCTACGCACGCGATTCCGCTATCAGCTTACGAATCGCTTCTGGGGCGCATTCGGAACCGACTACGGATCAGGTCTTCCGTTCGAATTCTCGGGCGATCCCGCCGACGCCCTTGCCACCTACGGCCAGCAGGTCGTCGATCATGTAAATTTCGACAAAGGTCGCGTTCGTCCCTCGCTTTCCGTTAATGCGTCACTCGGTGCCGACATCTGGCGCACCGAAAAACTCAATATACGCATACAAGGTGATGTGCAAAACATCAGCGACCGGCTTAACGTCATCGACTTCGGAGGCCTTTTTTCAGGCAACGCCATTGGTCCATCGCGCAGCTTTTCCTTGCGCCTGACGACCAGCTTCTAGCGAAGCAATGCTGCGGGCCCCGCATAAGATCAGGGCTGGGTTCATCATGGCCAGTCAGTACTGCTTCCCCAACGGAGCTTGCAGGGCCGTGGTCAGTTTGACGACCGGACCATTAGACGGTGTGCGCCGCGAACTGGGATGGCGCCATGACGCTTAGAGAAGCGCCAGAGACACGATAAGAGTGTTGTAGAGAAGGGGGTTGTGGAGAGTGCCGTGACTGGCTTGGGCATAGGAGGTTTAGGTTAAGAGAGTTGGCAAGCGTCACCGGGAAGCTGTCGAGAAATCGACCAAAATTTTGGTAAGCGCTTGGTAAGCAAATGACTGCAAATGAGGTGTTTTGGTGCAACTGAGGAGCTTCTAATGCTAACAAAACAAATGAGGGTCGATCAGTGCGAACGGGTCAGAGTGAATTAGCAAACCGCCGCCATGGGAAGATCGGCGATTTGCATTCGTGCGATGGGTGATGCGATCACAAATACGCTGAGTCCCCTGAGTTTTCCCCAGAGTCGATTCCTTTGTGTTCCTAGCATTGTATTCTCTAGGCCTTTCGAACGAGCCGCATCTGTGTCCGACACAGGTGTCCATTGGCACACAAGTTGCCCTTGACGGAAGGTGTCCAATGGAGTACAAAGGGTGTGTGCAGACCGTTGTCGAAACGCCCACATACCTCGCGACCGCCGACAAGCTGTTTAGCGAGAAAGAGAGGGCCGATATTGTTGCCCTGCTGGCGGCGGACCCGGAATGCGGAGATGTAATCCAAGGAACCGGCGGATTCCGGAAGGCACGGGTCGCACGCCAGGGAATGGGCAAGAGCGGTGGCGCGCGGGTGATTTACATCTGGCGGAACGAGAAATTCCCGGTTTTCCTGATCACGGTCTTTCCGAAGAACGAGAAGGAAAACTTATCGATGGCGGAAAGAAACGCTCTGAAGAAGCGGGCCGACGCGATCTTTGAGACGTATGGGAGGTGACTGATGAAGACACAATTTGACCAGATGATGGATGGCTTGGGCGACGTCGAACTCTTTCTCTCCGGCGAGCGGAAAGGGTTCAAGGCTCACGTTCCGGAGCAAGTCAACGTAAAAGCGATTCGCAATAAGCTTCGAATGACGCAGGCGACATTCTCCACTGTTTTCGGGTTCAGCCTCGACGCGATCAAACATTGGGAGGGCGGACGGAGAACCCCAGAAGCTCCAGCTCGCACCCTGCTGACGGTCATCGCCAGGAACCCGAAGGCCGTGCTGACAGCCCTCAAGCCCGCGGCGTCTTCGAAGCACGGAACTGTGCGTCATAGGAGGCACAGCCGGATTCGACGGTCTCGAGCGAAAAACCGTTGAGACCTCTTAGAAACTCTGAAACGAAGCTCACTACCTGCAACCCATGAATCGACTCGCCTCAGCCAAAATGATCGCGAAAGGCGCGCCTCACGTCATTCACAATGACGCCGAACTCGCCGCATATACCGAAGTTCTCTTTCGATTGACTTCTCTCGCTCGCCCTTCTCGTCCTGAGGAGGACGCCATCGAACTCCTCACCCTTCTGATTGAACGTTATGAGGAGACTAACTATCCAATTCCTTCCGCCGACCCGGTTTCCCTCGTGCGCTTTCTTCTCGAACACCAGGATCTGACGCAGCGCGACTTGATCCCTGAATTCGGTTCGGAAAGTGCCGTATCCATGTTTCTTTCCGGTGAGCGCAAGCTGACTCTGGATCAAATTCGCAAACTCAGTCTCCGCTTCAAACTTTCTGCGGACGTCTTCATCAACCCAAGCCGCAAATCCAAATCTTAGAGGCCGTAGTGAGCCGCCTCTGTCATGTGCCCGCTACACCCTCACATTCTCTTTCTCGCAAAACGGCAAGAATCCAGTTATAGCTCGTAGTTCGATTGCATCTTGCAAAGCTATGGCTTGTGAATTAACAGAAATGCATAGGGTCCCCCGAATTTTCCCCTGAGTCGATCTTTTCGCACCTTCTAAGTCCATGTTTTTCTTAGGTTTTTCGCTGGAGCGCGCCTGTCTGCTCCGGTTCTGAGTGGAACGTGTACGGGGCTAACGCTTTTGATTGGAGCGACTTACAATAGGAGGCCTCCTGTCTCTGGTTTTTCAACAGGAGGGTTGGAGGTGAAGTAACAATTGCGCATCATTAAGAATTGATTGGAGATATTTTGGTCGGGGCGCCCGGATTTGAACCGGGGGCCTCCTGCGCCCAAGCCAGTCGGGACATCTTTTGGAAGCCCTTTCCTTGCAACATTATTCTTGAAAACAAAAGGCTTGGCAAAAAACTTGGTGGTGGGAAGCGGTGCCAAAATGTGGCTCCGCATGCAGAGGGTCCCCCGAATTTTCCCCATAGCGGCATAACGACGAAAGTGCTTCTGTTAGTTCCGACTTCGGCGACGCCGACGGCGGTTTGGAAAACCGCTTTCACGCCCAACTCGTCTCGTTGCCGATATTCGCGACCGTTGCCGACTTCAAGAGGTTCCTGTAGTCTCATAATTGCGATGCGCCGTTTGGCTACAATTCTTCTAGTCGTCCTGCTTGGCGGAGTGCCTGCATTCTCCGCGCTAGCGACAGCCTCTTCCTCTTCCGACTTGCCGGCTTGCTGCAAAAAAGATGGAGCACACATGTGCGCCATGCGGCACGGGCGCGCAAAACAAGAGGAAGGCAACACGAAGCTGTTTGCCTATTGTCCCTTCGCGGGCAAAGGAACTCCCGCGGTGCCGGGCCAGCGCGTCGGAAATGTCGTCGAAGCAAATTCCGCTGTCGCACCTCTCGCTGCGAGCAGTTTGGGTGCGAAAGCGCCAGCTTTCGTATTCGCTTCGACGCCGTTTCTTCCCAATTCAAAACGCGGTCCTCCCTCCAGTTCCCTCTGATCCCAGCTGAACCTTAATGAATGGAAGCGCGCGACGCAGCGCAGGCGGATACCTGTTTGCGCTGTTCTTGGCGCTCTTCTTTCCACAGGGGCTGATTTCGACGAATGGCAATGGGAGGAATTGTGAGGATTCTCGCAGCACGCACCTTCTTGTTTGCTTGTTTGTGTTTCGTTTTGTGCAGTTG
>Ga0335070_10005433_pt1 | contig 14968 bp, 12 predicted proteins | sample Lox_Sample_13_FD_206722 | JGI IMG/M metagenome (GOLD analysis project Ga0335070, IMG submission 206722) | Soil microbial communities from Loxahatchee National Wildlife Refuge, Florida, United States - Lox_Sample_1.3 | ecosystem: Environmental > Terrestrial > Soil > Wetlands | place: USA... | reverse complement strand
CCCATGCAGAGCACGAAATGACTGAGATGTCGCCGGAGAGCCATTCGACTCATTTTTGGGCGGGGGTAAAGATTGCGAAGGAGAAATCATTAGAGGCAATGAAGTTAACGCCGTGCGAGAAACCGGCGCCGCCGCCGCCACCGCCACCACCGCCACCACCTGCACCGGCACCACCACCACCGCCGCCACCACCGCCACCACCACCGCCACCACCGCCGCCACCAGCGCCTCCGGTATTTGAGAACGTTCCTTTTAACGAGAATAAGAGCAATATCAGCCCAGAGGCGGCCAAGGTATTGGATGATGTTGGAAGGACGTTGAAGGAGAATCCCAATATCCGAGTTGAGATTGGCGGCCATACGGATGCGACGGGTTCGGATAAGGGGGATATGGCGATATCGCTGAAGCGGGCTGAGAGTGTGAAGAAATATTTGATGGATAAGTTTAACATTTCGGGTGACCGCTTAGTGGTGAAGGCCTACGGGAAGAGCAAGCCCATCGCTGACAACAAGACGAAAGAGGGTCGCGCCAAGAACAGAAGGGTTGAGTTTAGAATCATTTCATGATCGTCCAATGCAGCTTTTTTGGTAATTAGGCTGCGGAAGGTAGTAAATGAAGGTAGAGAAGGGGCATTCGTCCAGTGGGTGCCCCTTCTTTGCTGCAATGCCAGTTAGCCCGCTTTCAGATATTCCAATGGCTTTATACTTTGTTTGACGCGCTGATTGTAGAAACAGTAGTGATTCGTAACCGCCAGAAGGATTTTGAATTACTCTTTCGTCCGGGGCTTGGTACAATTCCTTCTCTAAGTACGACATGAAGATCCTTTGTTGCCACCCCAGCGGCCTGATGTATACAGAAATTTACCTTCGTCTTGAGCCGCTCGGGGTGGAATTGGTTGCTCAGGCTGCGCGCCGCGCTGGACACGAAGTACGTATTCTCAACCTTCAGGTCTTTTCCCATAGGGATTATTTTAAAACTCTGGATCAATGGTACCCTGATGCCATCTGCTTCAGTCTTAACTATCTTGCCAATATTCCTGAGGTCATTGATCTTGCGAAAGAGACCAAGCAGCGCCTTCCCTCTTCCTTCTTCTTCGTGGGAGGGCACAGTGCTTCCTTCACCGCACAGGAGATTCTCGAACATGCGCAGGGGACAATTGAATGTATAGTAAGAGGCGAGACGGAGGAGATTGGGACACTCCTCTCTGCCGCGATGGATGACCGACAGAGAATTCATACGCTTCCTGGGGTTGTCACCCGAGATGGCGTAGGACCGGCGCCTCAAATGGCCGACGATCTCGATCGTTTAACTCCTGCTCATGATCTGATACCCAAAAGAAGAAAGTATTTTATTGGCTCCTTAGATCCGTCCGCATCCATCGAATTCACACGGGGCTGTCCCTGGAATTGCACTTTTTGCAGCGCGTGGACCTTCTATAGCCATAGCTACCGAAAACGCAATCCCGAAGCCATCGCTGAAGAGCTTGAACGATTGGAGGAACCGAATGTCTTCGTTGTTGACGACGTTGCCTTTATCGACCCCCAGCATGGATTCGCCATCGGGAGGGAGATCGAAAGGCGGGGAATCAGAAAGCAATACTACATCGAAACGCGAGCCGACGTTCTGCTCCGGAACAAAGAAGTGTTTCAATACTGGAAAAGACTGGGACTTGCTTATATGTTCGTTGGGATGGAAGCAATTGACGAGGAAGAGTTGAAGTCCTTCCGCAAAGGGGTCTCTCCATTACGAAGTTTTGAGGCTCTCGAATTTGCCCGTACCCTTGAAGTGATTGTCGCTACCAATATTATCGCGGATCCCAGTTGGGATGAAGAACACTTCCGAAAGGTTCGGGAATGGGCGCTCTCAGTGCCTGAGGTTGTCAACGTAAGCATCAATACTCCGTACCCCGGGACGGAAAACTTTCTCTCAGCAGGAGACAGGTTATCAACCCGTGATTACCGACTTTTTGACATCCAGCATGCGGTTCTGCCGACGAAGATGCCCCTGAGAAAGTTTTATGAGGAGTTAGTGAAAACCCAGCAGGTTCTTAATATGAAGCATCTTGGTGTGGGTGTCCTCAGAGAAACTGCAGGACTTGCAGCGAAGCTTCTGTTGAAAGGCCAAACCAACTTCGTCCGGATGCTCTTTAAGTTCAACCAGGTCTTTAATGCCGAGAGACTATTTGCGGACCACCAAAAACCAGTGAAATATGAAATGCGCCTTCCTGATGCACACGCCGGCGTTCCGAGTCTGATGTTTCTTCAGAAGAGATGATCGATAAAATGAAAAGAGCTGTTTTAGTATAATTGTTAACCTTTCTATTATTAGGGAGTCCGCCTCAATTCCTTCCTATCTGCCTTGCATAGGAGATGTTATGAAAGAGAAAAGAGAAGAAGCTGGGTTATGTTCCCGCCGGAGAATCCTGATAGGGTCCGTCTCGCTCTTCACGGGAGGGATCGTCGGACGCATCAGCAACGCCGTTGGCGCGATAAAACCTGCAGCCGATAAAACGCCGCCTCTGCCCTGGAAGTGGGTTAAGCTCGATCCCCTGGAGGCCGGCAGACGGGCCTATCGCAGCTACCTCAAGAACAAAGGCTGAGGGAATGGCACTTGGCTGGGGTGCTCCAGCCTTTTGAAAGAGAAAGTCGGTTATCCCTGGACAACCCTGCCGGACTACATGTTCGAGCATGCAGGGCAAGGTTACGCCGGGCATGGCACGCTTTGCGGCACTCTGGGCGTCAGCTCGTACCTTATCAACCTCGTTATTTATGACAAGGATCACAGCTATTCGGCAGTGATAGACCGGATGATGTGGTGGTACGCGGGAATGGAATTCCCGACGGAACGGTTCGACGATATCTCTGCAGTTCCCAAGCAGATCAAGGTTCAAGCGATGACTCCGCTCTGCCACACATCGGTTACGAAGTGGACGTTGGCCGCCGGTGCCCAGGTCACTTCCAAAGAGAAATATGAGCGCTGCGCCAAGGTGGCGGGAGAGGTCGTCTATACTGTGGTGCATTATCTCAACGAATACTTTGCCGGAAGGTGGAAGCCTGCGAAATGGACGCCGTCGAAGGAAATCACCCACTGTGTCCAGTGCCATGGGCCGGAAGTTTTTCCGCAATACAAAGATGGCATGAACCAGCAGCAAGGCCATATGGAGTGCCTCCTCTGCCACACGGACTACACCAAAAAGGCAGCGGGGGGAAAGTAGATCTTTACGGCAGGGACAAACTAATGGTATTCGGACCCTAAGATATTGGAGGGTATCATCAAGGGCAACCTTTTTGGTGAGTGAACAGGGAGCTTTTTGCACACGAGGGTGAAGTCGAAATAACGTTGTTCCGCCGATATTTCGACATATCACCGGTTCCCCTCGTATTTTCCGTGGGACCTTTTCGTGAATAACCTCTTTATTTACAAAGCCTTCGCGATAATCCCACGAAGGCCATCGCTTGGCACGTATTTCGCTATGCATCCTATAGCGAGTAAGTAGACATATCAACCCAAGAATGGAAAGGAAAAAAACCATGAAGAAGAACATAATGAACATCGTCGTCTCAGCGAGCGCGATGCTGGCGTGTGGTAGCCCAATGATGGGTCACGCGCAAGAGGTCCTGCCTCGACCTGAGCAGCCCTTCGGCGGATTCATCAGCCGCAAGGCTAAGGACTCTATCAAAGACTTTCCCAAAGAGGTAGCTGCCCCGAAAGGAGCACCTAACGTGCTGTTGATCCTGACCGACGACGTGGGTTTTGGGGCATCGAGCACATTCGGTGGGCCGATCGAGACGAAGACATTCGACCGGCTGGCAGCTAACGGCTTGCGTTACACCCAGTTCCATACCACGGCGCTCAGTTCGCCGACGCGGGCGGCGCTATTGTCCGGCCGTAACCACCACTCGGCGGCGACCGGGGTGATCATGGAACTGGGCAGCGGCTACCCGGGCTACAATTCATTGATGCCCAAGAGCTCAGGCACCTTTGCCGAGGTACTCAAGCAGAACGGCTGGAACACCGCCTGGTATGGTAAAAATCACAACGTTCCTGATTGGCACGGTAGTCAGGCCGGTCCCTACGACCTGTGGCCCACCGGACTCGGCTTCGAATACTTCTATGGCTTCATCGGCGGTGACGCCAACCAGTGGGCACCGGCCCTCTATGAGAACATTAAACCCATCGAGCCGCCCCATGACGCAAAGGACTACCACCTCGACAAGGATCTGGCAGACAAATGCATCGAACGCATCCGCATGCTTCACGCTGTCGCGCCCAACAAACCCTGGGTGCAATACTACGCGCCGGGCACAGCCCACGCACCGCACCACGCCCCCAAGGAATGGATAGAGAAATACAAGGGTAAGTTTGACCAGGGTTGGGACAAGGTGCGCGAGGAAACGTTGGCGCGCCAGAAAAAGATGGGCATCGTCCCGCAGAACACGAAACTCACGGAACGCACCAAGGGTATTCCGGCTTGGGACAGCCTGACTGCCGACCAGAAGAAGGTTTTTGCGCGGATGATGGAAGTCTATGCCGCGGCTCTGGCTCACGCCGATTACCAGATGGGGCGCATCCTTGACGCCATCGACCAACTCGGCGAGCTGGACAACACACTGGTGATTTACATCCAGGGCGACAACGGTGCCAGTGCCGAGGGCAGCCCACAAGGTTTGCTCAACGAAATGACCTACTTCAACGGAATTCCTGAAGACTTCAAAGAAGTGGCTCGCCGCATGGACGAGCTGGGCGGGCCGATGACGTATAACCACTATCCTGTCGGCTGGGCGCACGCGATGGACACACCCTTCCAGTGGACCAAGCAGATCGCCTCCCACTTCGGCGGCACGCGCAACGGGCTCGTCATCTCCTGGCCCGCGCGCATCAAGGACAAGGGTGGCATCCGCACCCAGTTGCATCATGTCATTGACATCGCGCCTACAATCCTCGAAGCCTGCGGGGTCCAGGCTCCTGCCGTGCTGAATGGTGTGCCTCAGAAGCCAATCGAGGGCGTGAGCATGGTCTATTCGTTCGACGACGCCAAGGCGCCCTCGAAACGTCGCACCCAGTACTTCGAGATGTTCGCCAACCGCGCAATCTACAGCGACGGCTGGGTGGCCACCACCACGCCACCCGTGGCCCCTTGGGACCTGTTCGGGAAGGTCCCGGACGTGGATGATTACCAATGGGAGCTCTACCATGTGCCTGAGGATTTTAGCCAGGCTGTAAACCTCGCCGACAAGGAACCTGCCAAACTCCGGGCCTTGCAGGACCTCTTCTGGGTCGAGGCCGCCAAGTACAACGTGATCCCGATCGACAACAGTCGGGCGGAGCGGTTCGATATCGCTACCCGGCCCAGTCTGACCCGCGGTCGGTCGGTCTTCACCTATTTCCCCGGCCAGGTACGCATCCCCGAGGGCGCGGCGCCCGATCTCAAGAACAAATCGTTCAAGGTTGGTGCCGACGTGGTGATCCCAAAGGACGGCGCAGAGGGCATGATTGCCACCCAGGGCGGGCGCTTCAACGGCTGGGCGCTATACCTGCTAAAAGGTAAGCCGGTGTTCCACTACAACCTCGCCGGCGTGCAACGATTCACCATCGCGGGTGCCAAACAGCTTGCTCCCGGCGAGCATGTAATTGTGGCTGACTTCAAATATGACGGCGGCCTCGGCAAGGGGGCAACGGTGACGATCACGGTGGACGAGAAGCCGGTCGCCCAAGGCCGGGTCGAGCGGACCGCTCCGTTCCGCATGTCCATCGACGAAACCCTCGACATCGGGGAGGACACCGGTACGCCCGTTAGCGAGGACTACCAGGTCCCGTTCAAGTTCACGGGCAACCTGAGGCGAGTTCTCATCGGACTCACCGACGCCAAGCTTACGGTCGAAGACGAAGAAGAAATCAAACGGGCCAAGGCCGCAATCGGCGTGGCGCAGTGAAGCAGCTCAATGGCCTCGGCTCGCGAATTCACGGTCGAGACATGGAGAGAAGAGGACCAGACTATCGCATCATCACTTATCGGATCCGGCAGAAGGAAGATAGTTGAGGAATAATGCGGCGGTAAATTCACAGATGACGACAAACGCAAAACAGGACAGGGAACAACACGATCAGCCGGGCACCGTAAACGCAGACCAGGGCATCCACGTCGTGGCGAAGCCCATAGGGCCGGTGTGCAATCTCAATTGCGAGTACTGTTTCTATCTCGAGAAGCAGGCGTTATTCTCAGCAGATGAGAAGTATCGGATGTCCGATAAGGTCCTTTCCGCCTTCATAACCAATTACATTATGTCCCAACCAACCCCAATCGTTGAGTTCGTCTGGCAGGGCGGGGAGCCGACCCTATTGGGGATAGATTTTTTCAAGAGAGTGATTGAACTGCAGAAGCCGTTCGTCGGGACGAAGACCATCACGAATTCTCTGCAAACGAACGGAACGCTGCTGACAGCCGATTGGTGTCAATTCCTCAAGAAGAACAACTTCATGGTCGGGATCAGCCTCGACGGTCCAAAAGAAATCCATGACCGATATCGCCGCGATCGTAAAGGCAACGGGACCTTCGACCAGGTGATGCGCGGCCTCAGCCTTTTACAGAAACACGAAGTTGAATACAACGTGCTGGCCTGTGTTGCCAAAGAGACGGCAAAGAGTCCGCTTGATGTATATCGTTTTCTCAGAGCTGAAGGGGTCGAGTTCATCCAATTCACTCCTGTCGTCGATCGCATGTCCGATGCGAACAGTGCACCATTGGGTCTGCGCCTCGCCGGACCTGCGGCGCTCGACAGGAAAGACCCGCAGGATTACGTAACCCCATGGTCCGTCATCCCACAGGAGTATGGCGATTTTCTGATTGCCATCTATGAAGAGTGGGTTCGTCACGATGTGGGAAGTGTCTTTGTCATGAATTTCGAATGGGTGCTCAATGCGTGGATAGGCAATCCTTCACCGGTTTGTATCCATGCAAAGCAGTGCGGCCGTTCGGTCGTCATTGAGCACAACGGTGACGTCTATGCCTGTGATCACTGCGTCTATCCTCAACACAGGCTTGGGAATATCAAGACAGACAAGCTCTTGAGCATGGTGGAGAAATCATTAGGATCGGGATTTGGTGTGAGCAAGGAGACAGCATTGCCTCGCTGGTGCAAGGAATGCGAAGTGCTGGCTGCTTGTCGGGGCGGATGCCCTAAGCATCGCTTTACAACAACCTACTACGATGAGCCGGGGCTTCAGTATCTCTGCCCAGGATACAAGAAATTCTTTCTTCACATTCGAAAGTATCTGCGAGCAATGGCCACGCTTCTGGAAAACGGCCTTCCTGCATCACGCGTGATGGAAGCGATAAAAGGACCGTTGGTGATAAAGCTGGAAAAGTGAAATATGACAAGTGATCAGTAATGAGTGACCGGTGTCTAGTGTCGAGAGTCGAGGGCCCCTGAGCTGGGGCGAGGAGCGCATCACGGCGACAATGAAATCACGAAGGGAAAAGAGAACAATAAGATCTTATCTCATAGCTCTCGGAGCTCTGACGATAATCGCAGGCTGCACATCGATCCCCGAAGGTCTTCAGCCCGTGAGCGGGTTCGAAGTTGATCGATACCTGGGGAAATGGTACGAAATCGCGAGACTCGACCATTCATTCGAGCGCAACCTCAGCAATGTGACCGCTGAGTACTCTTTGAGGGAAGGAGGTGGAATTGATGTTCTGAACAAAGGCTATGACAAGAGGAAAGGCGAATGGCGCGAGGTTAAAGGAGTTGCCCATTTTATAGGTGAAAAAAACGTAGGCAGCCTGAAGGTTTCATTTTTCGGCCCTTTCTGGGGAGGCTACCATGTGATCGCTCTGGACAGGGAAAACTATCTCTACTCCATGGTAACAGGATCCAGTCGCTCATACCTTTGGATTTTGTCAAGAAACAATATGCTGGATCAAAAGATTGTGGCAGAGCTTGTGGCCAGAGCAAAGCAGTGGGATTTCGATATGGAAAAGTTAATTTATGTAGAACATGACAAAAAAGGAGGAATCCAATGAATGCGAAAAGCAAAGTTACACTCGTTTTAGTGGGATGGGTGATGGTGATGGTATGTGTATTTACTGTAGCAGCTCAGGAAAAACCGGCAGACAACATGCAGGTCTTAATCGAGAAAATACGGGCCGACAAGAAGCTCCTTGTTGCGGAGAACATGGGGCTTACCGAGGCTGAAGCGAAGGCCTTCTGGCCGGTCTATAACCAGTATCAGGACGAACTTCTTCTTCGGACACGCACCGTCAAATTGATCAAGGACTATGCGGATGCCTATGAAAAGATGAACAATGAAACGGCAAAGAAGTTGATGGATGAGTATATAACCATCGAGACTCTGGGGCCGAAGCTTCGTCAGACCTATCTCCCCAAATTCCGCAAAGTCTTGCCTGAGGTAAAGGTGGTGCGATACTACCAGATCGAGAACAAGATCCAGGCCGCGCTGTTTTATGAACTCGCTGCAAACATCCCGCTCATGAAAACGGCCAAGTAGCTATAAGAAGGATATGACGATGACGGCATACTTTTGTGTGATATTCAATCTGTTAGTCCTTGCATTTGCTGCGGGCACACTCATTTATATTGACACTGAGGTGAGGTAATTAGAACAAAATAGAGAACAATAGTTTTCAAGGAGGAATGTTATGGGAAAAGGGACGTTTTTGCGGATAATCTTGGTCATGTTTTTATGCGTGAACCTGGTGGGTCCTCCCGGACTGATGGCACAGGGGGCCAAAGAGGAAGCTGCCAAGGAGGAGGGGTCGTCCTTCAGGCCGGAAGAGATTGATCAGATAGTGGCGCCGATTGCTCTCTATCCGGATTCACTCCTGGCGCAGACCCTCGCAGCATCGACGTACCCCCTTGAGATTGTGCAAGCGGGGCGGTTCGTTCAGAAGAACAAGGATCTCAAGGGTGAGAAGCTGATGCAAGCAGCGAAGGACCAGGAATGGGATCCGAGCGTGAAAGCGATGCTTGAGTTTCCCGATGTCCTTCTGATGATGAACGAAAAGCTCGAATGGACCGAGAAGCTCGGTAACGCCTTCCTCAGCCAGCAGAGGGACGTCATGGCTTCGGTCCAGCGTCTGCGAAAGAAGGCCCAGGAGACAGGGAACCTCAAGACCACGAAGGAACAGGTGGTTAAGGTTGAAAAGGAGACCCAAGCTATCGTCATTGAGCCGGCAAACCCTCAGGTGGTGTATGTCCCGACGTACAACCCGACGGTGGTTTACGGGGCCTGGCCGTACCCGGCCTATCCACCGTACCCCGTCTATCCTCCCGGCTATGTGGCCGGGGCTGCTTTTGCGTTTGGAGTTGGTGTGGCTGTCGGAGCCGCTTGGGGCGGTTATGGCGGCTGGGGGTGTGGCTGGGGGAACAATGAGGTCAACATCAACGCGAATACCAATAACAATTTCACGAAGAACAACTACAATAATCCTCAGAAATACCAGAATAAACAGGGTGGCAACAATCAGAACTGGCAGCATAACCCGGAACACCGCAAGGGCGCCAAGTATCCGAACCAGAACACGGCCCAGAAATACGGGCAGCAGCGTTCCGGGTCCGGGGGCAGGGCAACCACAGCTGACGCACGGGGTTACGGCAGTGGCACAGGGCAGAGAGGCGGCGGAGGGCCTCAAACCAGTGACCTCAGTCGTGGCGGAGGTGAGAAAGGTGGAGGGAAGGCTCAAACCAGCGACCTCAGCCGTGGCGGAGGGAAAGAGAGTGCTTTTGGTGGATCTAGCAAGGGGGGAAGCGAACGTGCGTCCAGCAATCGCGGTTCGGAGAGCCGTAGTTCTGCTTCCCGGAGCAGTGGGGCATCCCGCAGCAGCGGCGGCGGCGCATCCCGCAGTAGTGGGGGAGGATCCTCTCGAAGTAGCGGAGGCGGTGGCGGCGGGGGAAGAGGTCGATGAGTTGAAACGGAAAATAACAGAAATGGTGATCAGGACTGAGGACTAAGAATGAGACTAAGACTGATGATTGATAACTGATCACTGATAATTAGAGATTGAACACTCAAGGAGGAGAAGACCATGTTTCGATTTAATCATAGAATAAAAGGGAATGGCATCTACCGTAATGTTTCAACGGCAATGGCGGCTGTGTCGGTATTGGTTGCCCTGCTGATGTTGCCTGTTTCTGCCCAAGAGGTGAAACAGAAGGTTTTTGGATCGCCGGAGGACGCAATGAAGGCTCTGGCTGAAGCCGCCAAGGCAGCTGACACGAAAGGTATAATGGCCATCCTGGGACCTGAGGGGGAGGACATTATTTCCTCTGGAGATGCGGTTGCCGACAAGGACACGCAGGAGCGATTTGTGAAGGCTTATCAGGAGAAAGTCGATTTCGTGAAGGAAAAGGAAGACCGGGTGTCGATTATTATTGGCAAAGACAACTGGCCTTTTCCAATTCCGATTGTGAAGAGAGGCGAGGGCTGGGTGTTTGACACCAAGGCGGGAAGAGAGGAGGTGCTGAACCGGAGAATCGGCCGAAACGAGCTCAATGCCATCGAGGTGTGTGGGGCCTATGTGGAGGCCCAGCAGGAGTATGCCAGTACGGACCGGGAGCGAGATGGGATCATTCAGTATGCGCAGAAAGTCATGAGTGATCCATACAGGCGCAATGGTCTTTACTGGGAGGTGAGCGAAGGTGAAATCCCGAGTCCATTGGGCCCGTTGTTTGCGAAAGCCGCCCAGGCAGGGTATACCAAGAAAGATGAAAAGCCCATTCCTTATCACGGATATTACTACAAGATCATCAAAGCCCAGGGAAAAAACGCTCCCGGGGGAGCGTATCAATACGTCATCAACGGCCACATGGTGGCAGGGTTTGCGTTGGTGGCCTGGCCTGCGGAGTACGCGGTTTCAGGGGTGATGACGTTTATCGTAAACCAGAACGGGACCGTCTATGAGAAGGACCTCGGCCCAACAACGGAAGGGATCGCAAAGGCAATGACGCTCTACAACCCGGATCGGACCTGGAGACGGGCGCAGTAAGGTCAGGATTCTCCCTGTACTCACCGTATCTTGCTTAGGTTGATTTGGAATACAACGATTGAGAATCAGGGAAGATATCTTTATAATAGAGCGAGGGTGCCTCTGTTTGCACGAAAAGAAGGGAGCGCAAGAATGAAAAGATTCTTCTTTTTTATTTTAACCTCAGTATTGGTAACTGTTGTTATGGTCGGGTGTGCTCACTATCCTGTCAATCAGCCCTTGAACCAAGTTGATCCTCAGGGTGGTTACAGGCCGAAGTTCACGGGATCCCCTGGAAACTCCGAGAATCTGTTGCTGTATCTTACCTTCTCAGGGGGAGGGACCCGGGCCGCCGCTTTATCCTATGGAGCTCTTGAGGAGCTTCGGAAGACCGAGGTGGTCATCGATGGAAGAAAGCGACGGCTTCTGGATGAGGTCGATGGGATATCGAGTGTATCCGGGGGAAGCTTCACGGCAGGCTATTACGGACTCTTCGGGGATGGCATTTTTGAGGATTTTGAAAGCAAATTTTTGAAGAAGAGTATTCAGGGAGCCTTGACCAGGCGGACGCTCTTCAATCCGATCAACTGGTTCAGACTCTACTCCGACACGTTCGATCGGAGCGATCTCGCAGCGGAATATTATGACAAACATGTTTTCGAAGGGAAGACCTTTGGCGACATCGCTGCCCGAAAAGGGCCGTTTATTATGATGAATGCGACAGACATGACTCATGGGCTCAGAATTGGGTTTAATCAGGATGCCTTTGATCTGATCTGCTCCGATCTATCCCGTTTCCCGGTGGCAAGGGCTGCCGCCGCTTCTTCCGCAGTTCCCATGCTTTTGAGTCCCATTACCATCCGAAATTATTCGGGGACTTGTGGTTTTAAGTCCCCCGAGGGATTTGAAGAGATGTTTGAACGCCGTTCAATCTCTGAGCGGCAATCTGAGCGGCAACTGTTTCTGGCAAATAATATTGCACCTCTTCTGGATTCTCAAAAAAAACCTTACATCCATCTTGTGGATGGAGGGGTTGCTGACAATCTCGGACTGAGAGCTGTTCTGGATCGGATTATTGCCAGAGGGAGTGTTTGGGAATTGATCAAAGGGACTCCGAGAGAAAAGGTCAACAAAGTTGTCTTTGTTGTTGTGAATGCCGAAACGCAGCCGGATACTAAGTGGGACAGGCACGAGGGGATGCCCGGCATAGGTGCGATGATGTCCGCTTACTCCTCGATTGGGATCGAACGGTACAACCAGGAAACCATCGCTTTCTTGAAAGAAAGTGTTAAATCGTGGGCGGATGAGGTAAGGACTCAGAGGTGTAAGGGAGGAACGGTATCCACCGCACCGGGTTCTTGCGGCGATATCCAGTTTTATGTGATTGACGTCAGATTTGACGAGTTAAAAGATGAAACGGAGCGAATGTATTTTAAAAGGTTGCCCACCGCCTTTAAGCTGACTCCTGAGCAAGTGGATAAGTTGCGAGACGTTGCACACCGGCTTCTTGTCAGTTCAGAAGAGTTCCAAAGGCTATTGGGAGACCTGAAGTAGGGAATTGGAGGGATCTTGCATTATGGCGAAGGCTCTCATTTCAGCAAGAACAAGTAATGGGTTCGCCATTTCTTATTAAAAGGAGGGATGTCCATGATCAGAGCAGTTTCGAAGTACTGGTGGGTTTTTAGTTTGCGGGGACTCATTGCAATCGTTTTTGGCTTGGCTGCCCTCTTGTGGCCAGCACTGACACTTGGTGTGATGGTTTTGCTTTTCGGTCTTTTTGCCTTACTTGAAGGGCTACTGACAGTTGTCAGCTCCTTTGGTAAGGGTGAAGAGAAAGGCGGGTGGACTCTTCTGCTCGAAGGCCTCGTAGGGTTACTCGTATGTGTCATCGTGTTATTAGGAACGAGCATTGGAAGCATGCTTTGGCCGAAAGTCGCTGCCGTCATGCTTGTCTACTATATTGCTGGGTGGGCAATTCTGGCGGGTTTTTTTAAAATCATCACAGCCTTTCGCATCTGGAACGAGGTGAAAGGGGAGTGGGCCCTGGGCTTAAGCGGATTGATTTCAATCCTGGTGGGGTTGATCCTGATTCTTCGCCCTGGGGCAGGTGTTCTGGCCGTGGCGTGGTTGATCGGTATCTTTGCCATCATCCTCGGCATCTTCCAGTCACTTCTGGGTCTGAAATTTCGCAAGATGAGCACCCGCTAAAAAAACTGACCCATTCGGCAAAAATTTTTTAGTATGAAGTGCACAAAGCTGGCTGAGTCACGAGGAAAGATAGGAAGCAGGCTTCGGCGCTTACACCTACTAATCGTTGCCCAACTATGACATCTTGGGCTGCGGATTACTGGTGAGACTGTCGAAAAACCTTATTTTTGACACTTTTGTTAAAAAACCTTCTTCATTTTTTCCTACCCTTTCAAATTTCATTTACTAATGGCCAAAAGTGTGGTGTTTTTTAGCCGGTTCATCCTGAGAGCGATAGATGGTATTCCGTTTGGAAAGGATGGAGCGATGGCCAAATACAAATATTATGATTACTCACAAGGTGTACTGATTCCCGTTTCTCTTGAAGAGCAGTTGATGCCGGGGACATTGGAGTTTGCAATTCACGCCCTGGTGGAGACTCGGGTTGACAGGTCGGTCTTTGACAAGCGATACGACAATGATGAGACGGGGCGATTGGCGTATGATCCGAAGATTTTGTTGAAGGTGGTGCTATTAGGTTACTCACGGGGATTGCTCTCCTCACGACAGATCGAGCGGGCCTGTAAAGAGAACGTGACGTTTATGGCGTTGACCTGCGGAGAGCACCCGGATCATAGTACGATTGCCGGTTTTGTATCCTCGATGAAGGAAGAGGTTAAGTCCATGTTTAGGGATGTGTTATTGGTATGCGAAGAAGAGGGTCTGCTGGGCGGAACGTTCTTTGCGCTAGATGGCTGCAAGCTTGCATCCAATGCCTCCAAGGAGTGGAGTGGGACCATCGGGGATCTGAGGAGGAAGAAGGAGAGGATCGAGAAGAAGGTGGAGAAATTGGTTGAAGAACAGGTGAAGGTTGATCGGAGAGAGGATGAGAATGTACCGGGGGGAAGATCATCAGGGGGAGTGGAGAGGGGAAGACAGATCGAGAGACTTCGGAAGAAAGCAGACCGTCTTGAGAGGTGGTTGAAAGAGAACCCTCCAAAGATGGGGAGACAGGGGAGGGAGATTAAGAGTAATGTGACGGACAATGAATCAGCGATCATGGTCACTTCTCACGGAACCATTCAGGGGTATAATGGGCAGGCGCTTGTGGATTCGAAGGAACAGGTGATTATCCATGCTGAAGCGTTTGGAGAATCCCAAGATCTTCATCTGATTCCGGCCGTATTGGATGGGGCGAAGGAGAATATGGGGGTGATTGGTTGTGGAGAAGATTACTTCGTAGGGAAGACCTTGACGGCAGACAGCAACTATCACAGTCCACTGAATTTGAAGAAATGCGAGGAAGAGGAGTTGGATGCGTACATTCCAGATAAGCGGTTTAGACGCCGGGACCCAAGGTTTCACGATGAACACCGGCAGAGACAGCCTCGAAGTGATCGATTAACTTTGGCCGACTTTCGACACCAGGAGCAACGGGATGAATATCTTTGTCCTAAGGGGAGAGTTTTTAGGCTCCAGGTGAAGAGAGCGGTTGCCGATGGTGTCATTTATCGAAGGTATAGCAATGAGGGAGAGAGCTGCAAGGGTTGTGAGCTAAAGACGCGGTGTGTCAAGGGATGGAATGCTACTATTTTCGGAAAAAGAAACCAATGAGAATTATTGATTACTATTTCTAATGTTGTATTGGACGTCAATTCCAAAATCACGACTTCAGCTTACTATAAGGAAGTAGAGAGACATGGTAATCTCCATCTGTTAAAGTTGAATTGCGCAAAAACAACAAAACAGAAAGGAGAAATTACCATGTCTGAGAGAGATTATAGCAAGCAGGTAGCG
>Ga0335070_10005432_pt1 | contig 14969 bp, 10 predicted proteins | sample Lox_Sample_13_FD_206722 | JGI IMG/M metagenome (GOLD analysis project Ga0335070, IMG submission 206722) | Soil microbial communities from Loxahatchee National Wildlife Refuge, Florida, United States - Lox_Sample_1.3 | ecosystem: Environmental > Terrestrial > Soil > Wetlands | place: USA... | reverse complement strand
GCCCCGTAGGCGCGTTTTACTATTATGTTCTCGGGACGACATTCGGGCTCGATTTCCCGAAGTATTTGGTCCCGCTTCAGGCCTTCCATCTCCTCAATATCTGGCTGTTGTGGCTCCTCGTACGAAAGGTCGGCATCCAATCGCCGGCAGCCGTTGCCGGGGTTTTCTTTTTCGCCTTCCATGCGGTGCTGATCGATGCCTGGTGGAAGCCGATGTATGTCTTCGACGTTCTGTGCGCCACTTTCTGTCTGTTGGCTCTGTTTTTCTATGCCAGCGACCGCTGGATCCTCGCTCTGGTTTCTTTCTGGCTGGCATGTAAGTCGAAGGAACTCGCTTTCATGCTGCCCGCTGTACTTGCGTGCTACGAGCTGTGGCTCGGGCAAAAGCGCTGGAAACGGTTGGCGCCTTTCTTTGCAGTGTCGTTGTTGCTTGGAGTGCAGGCGGCAACCGTGTCTCACGTGGGTACCCCGTATGAGTTGCGGCTGGGCTTCCATACGCAGTCGGCGACCCTCGGGTTCTATTCCTCGCAGCTCTTTTTGCTGCCATACGCCGGGCTCTTTCTGCTCGTGTTGCCGATTTTCTTGCGCGACCGGCGGTTGTGGTTCGGTCTGGCGGCTATGTCCCTGTTGATGGCGCCGCTCCTGCTGTTGCCGGGGCGGCTGTTCGCGGTCTACTGGTACGTTCCACTCATGGGGGTAGCCCTGGTGCTCGCGAGCATTGCGGATGGCCGGTACCGCACAGTCGTGCTGATTTTTCTGTTGCTTTGGATTCCCTGGGACTTTCTCCATTTTCGCGAATTTCGCCGTGCGAACCTGCGGCGGGAGCAGCAGAACCATGCCTATGTTGGCGAAATCGAGAAATTTGCCCGGCTTAACCCAGCCGAGCGCACGTTTGTGTATGACGATCTGCCGGAAGGATTTCACCACTGGGGCGTGACGGGCGCATTGAAATTCATCTATCGAAATAGTGATTTAACTGTTCAACAGCTCGACCAGCCGGAATCACAAGAGCTCCTGGACCATGGCAATGCGGCCTGGCTTCATTGGAATAGCCGCTTGGATCGGCTGGACATCATCCGCTATCCCCACGAAGGATCTCTGCTGGCGTACCTGAAAATGGACGTCAGCTTTCCTGCTAACCAGTTGCTCGATGGCTGGCACAATCTGGAAGGTAACTTTCGCTGGACCGAGCCGGATGCTACCGCCGTTCTCTTCCGGCCCGAAGAAGCCCGGCATTTCGAGCTGATCGCTTGCCTGCCGCAGGAACAGATCCTGAGATATCACACGGTGGCCTTGCGCGTGCTGCTCGACGCACAGCCACTTGGGCAGCACGAGTTCACCACTCCAGGATGCCAGACCGTCTCTTGGCCGGTACCACCCGGACCCGCCGGAAAAGAGCGGGTTGAATTTCACAGCGCGCCGCCCTACCCCGCGCCCAAGCCTGATCCACGAATCCTCGGCATCTCGGTTTCGGCATTCGGATTTACACCCAACTGACGGCTAAAAAAGTCCCCGCCGCAAGAGCCGTTTCTAGAGCTACTGGACCGCCATGGTCACGCCGGACTGGCTGAGGCCTTTTCCAATCCGGAGCACAACAGGCACTTTAGTGCCCGGCTTGATGCCATACGGCACTTTTGCATTCACCTGAATCACTCCGGCAAGACCCGGCGCCGCGCCGGCATAGAGAATCTGGGCCCACTGCCCGCCGATGTTGACGTTCACTTTGTTTTTCGGTTGCGGCAGCGGATCAGAGGCCAGAACATCTTCCGCCCAATCCGGATCGCTTTGGCCTTGGCCTGTGGCCCACAGCGAGATAATGGAACCTCGCGCCGCGGGATTGGCGGCACTGTTCACGGTGGTGTCCTGATTCAGGATCGCCCCCTGTCCCTGACCGGATTGATCCAGCGTGAAGATACCGGGTGCCGTATCCGTGACGGAGGTAGAGAAGGTGGGACTGCTCTGCCCTTGGTATTTCACCTGTACATCGACAGTTGTCTCGCCGGCCAACGCATTGGGCACAACGGCGGCAACCTGATCCGCCCGCGTATAGATCAAAGGCGCGGCCAAGTTGTTGAACAAAACCTGCGTACCCGCCACATTTGTGCTGATCTTTCCGGAGGAGTCGACCTGCGCTCCAGCCAGTTCCGTGGGTCCCAGACCGGAGCCATAGATCACGACCAGCTCTCCAGGGGCCACCGGACCGCTCATACTACTGGCGGAATTCACCACGTCTCCGATGACTTTCGTCTGGCTGAGCAGGCCATAGACGACGAGCCGGTTGGAAAACGTAGGCACGTAGACCTTTCCGTTGGCGATCGTGGGAGCCGTGAATTTTGCCAGGTTTCCCAAGCTATCCCGGCTGGCGTTCATATTGCTATTCCAAAGTTCCTTCGAAAGGTCGGTGGCTGGGAACGCATGCAGAACCCCCAGGCCGTTGTTATCCCCGTTCGCCGTTGTGATAAGCCACAGGATCGCGGAATACTGAGCAGTCCCGTCCACCGAAACCGCCATTCCATCAAAGGGCAGCCCTGCAGTGAACAGGCTCTGCGTGAAGGGCTTGGTCTCAAATTGGCCGCCGCTCATTTGGAAGGCTTTGACAGCATCGTTGTACGCGCGAAGATACACGATCGGGCTGCCTGGCCGCTCCCAATACGCCATGTTGAAAATCCCGAAGCCAATCGCCTGGAATCTTTGCAGGACCTGGCCATTTCCGGCCTGCGAATGACCCATATTTTGCTGGTCAAGCACATGCAGGATACCCTCCTTGCCGCCGGCGAGCACCGTTCCGGACGACGTCAGCACTGGGCCGCACGAACCGAAATCACTGTCCAGGTCGTCGAGGGTTTGCCAGTTGTCCGGCGTGAACCAGTCGGTCACCGTGGGCGTGCCCGAGGATGTATCCAGTTTCATCACGCTCATGCCCCAGTTCACCGCCCCATCGTAGGAACCGTTGCCAGTGGCCGCGTAGATATTGCCCTGCTCGTCGGCCGCCAGCCCACGGCCTCCCTGCCAGATGGAAGCTCCCCAGCCGTGTGCGGAGGTCAGAAAAACGGACGTCTGCTGCTGTATGTTTCCGGCGTTGTACCCCATCAGCCAGCCGTGGAAGTTTCCGGTGTCATTATGGGAGCCGAACCCAATGTAGACCACGTTGTTCAGCAATAGCAGGCCCGGCCGCTGCAGATGCTGGCTGGCATCGAAGACGAACCGGCCGTTCGTGCTGCCGGCGTTCTGACTCGGGGAGCTGCCGGAGATTACCGTGGGCCCGCCGAACTTTTCTTCGCCGGTCGCGATGTCGAGCGCGTGCAGTCGATAGACGGAGTTTGCATTCTCCTGGGTGTTCGCAACCACGTAGATGGTGTTGGTAGCGTCGTCGATCACGGGTGTGCCGAGGATCCCGATTTCCGTCAGGTCGGCAACATCGAGGCCCTGCGCCGGAAACGAGGGCCCCAGATTGACGTGCCAAAGCGGGCTGGCTTGCGTATCGGCATCAAAGGCGTAAACGTCGTTATGCAACGTGGCTACATAAACCACGTTGTGAGTGCCCTTGCCCGGAATGGCGACATTCTGAACGTACAGCGGTTGCGCGTTGATGTATCCACCGACGGGAAGCGAAAATAATTTCCCGAACTGTGTGGCGTTCACGTTCAGCGTGTTCAGAACCCTTTCGTTCAGATTCGCGTTGGTGCGCGCGTTGCCATAGTTATCGGTGAGGACGTTAAATTGCGCGCCGGCGGGAACCACCGCGAAGAGCGCCACAAAAAGAAGGAAGACTCCATTAGTTGCGACGGAGCCGTTGAGTCTGTAATGATTCCGCACGTTCCTCTCAAGAGAACCGCGGGCTGGTTAAGCGCCGCGAGTGATTAGGTGAATCACGATTGTAACGTGAGTATTGCCCCGTCGTGCAACTCTTGAGTTGAAACTGCCGTGCAGCAAGTTGTAAAAGGGAATCTGCCGCAACAAGAAGTTCTGAGAAAGGAGCCTTTTGAATCCAGCCGTAAAAGTTGAGCTGGCCAGCCAGCGAAAACTGCGCGAACGAAATAAGGTCACCTACCGGCTCGCCCACTGGCCCATCTGGATCTGGGTGTTCTTCATCGCGCCCGGGCCGCTGACTTTCGATCTGTTCGAGCGCGGCTTCGACTGGCGTATGGGCGCCTGGCTGGCGGCCGTGCTGACCGGGACGGGCATCGCCGGACTGCGCGGCAGGCTTCCCGGTGTCGAGCCCAAACCGTACATCCTGCGCTTTACCGAGGACAAACCGAATCCCCTCTACCGGCGCGTTTGCTACACCTTTGCCTGGAGCGCCGTCGCCGTATTCGCCATATTGAATCTGGCGGGACTGGTAGGCGCGGTCGCGGCGGACAAATGGTACCTTCGGCAGATTTACGTTTACGGATATTTCCCGCTCGCGCTGGCGGTCTGGATTGCCGGGGCGTTCGGCCGGTTGCCCCGCGTAATGGCTTCCACCAAAGGGGAAGGCCATGAGCGGCGCTATTTCTACGGATCGCTCTGGGCCGTGTGCCTGGCTCAGCCGGTGCTGGGCCTGATGTGGAAAGTGCTGCCCAGGACCCGCGCGGCGGATGCCGTAAAACTCGCTGTTTTTGCCTGGATTCTGGCGTTTGTGGGCCACCTCGCCAGCCGAGGAGTGCTTCCCCGGACGCGGCCGATCGTGCCCGGTGAAAGCGCCGTCTCGGATTAGCCCGCGCGGCTCGCTTTACAGCGGGTGCCTGGCGAAAACATATTCCGCCACCGGACGGCCGCCGATCAGGTGCTCCTGAATGATCCGTTCGACAACCGCCGGGGTCACCGAGTGATACCAGATCCCATCGGGATAAACGATTGCGATCGGTCCGTGCTCGCAGATCCGCAGGCAATTCGCCTTCGTCCGATACACGCAGTTGTTGCCATCCAGCAGACCCAACTCCGCCAGCCTCTTCTTTAGATACTCCCATGACGTAAGGCTATCCTCGCGGGTTGAGCACTTCGGCGTGGTCTGGTCCGCGCAAAGAAAGATGTGCCGGCGAACGTTGGCGATCTGAAGTTTCTCGGCGATTTGCGTCAGGCGTTCGGGCGTCACAGCACCAGCCTCTCGTCGCCCTCGCGGCGAGTAATGTGCTCGCGATCCAGATACTCAAGCAGCGGGATAGCGTACTTCCGTGAGATCCCGGTCCAGTCCTTGAACGCGCCGACGCTGAAGCGCACCGCTTTGCGGCCGGCAAGCAGATGACGAAGGTTCTCGATAGCCGATTGGTGAAACACCAGATCTTCGCTGATGCGAATCAAGCGTCTTTCACGAATCAAGATCTGCAATAGGGACCGCGCGCGGCCTGCTTCCACGCCGGACTTGGCCAATACCTCCGGCACGGCAGGAACGGCGAGCCCGGCCTGCTCGAAAGCGCGTTCGATGGCGGCGCGCGCCTGTTCTTCATCCTCCTTCAGCACGACTTTGTGCGTGCGAAGGCGCACAGTCTCGCCCTCCAGCACAATGTCCTTGGCTTCGGCCAGAAGCGCGTCAAAAACGAAGGGCGGCGCCTCGCTCAGTTCACGCCCCCGCAGGTCTTCTTTAGCGATACCGGGCAACAGCGGATGGGCGCGGTGAAAATCACGCACTGTCTCCACTAGGCGCTGCCGCATCCGGTCGAACCAGGCGCGATCCATCAGCCACATGTGCGGCTGGCGCAAGAAAGCGAATCCGGATCGCGCCGCGTTGGCAATCTCTTTTTCGGGCAAGCCCGTGCGCGCCACCAGTTCGCCTGCGCCCAGCCCGTATTTTGACTCACGCACCAGCAGCGCAATTTTCGCGGCTGCGTCGGCGTGAGCCAGGACGTTCAGCCGCCCTGCGACATTGTCCGTCTTGCGGTAACGTACGCCGCCCGTGTCCAATACAACGCCGCCGCCGATCGTGACGACCGGAGAAAACATCCGAATGATGAAGCGGTCGTCCGGCAGTACCAGCGCAGGTTCGCGCAGCACAATCCTGGCATAAGCGCGCTCGCCGGGCTTCAGCGCCGCGGCGCCGCCCAGAAGCCGCACTTCAGCTTCGATCTCGGCTGTTCCTGCGTGAAAGTGCACCGGGGCACGGTGCTTCAATAGTTTTGCCGATGACAGCAGGTCGAGCGTGCAATCGAGCAAACTCACGGCGCGAAACCGCCCGGGAACGGAAAGCACCATGCCGCGCGCGATTTCCGACGGCTCGATATCGGCGAGATTCAAAGCTGTCCGCTGCCCTGCCGTGGCGCGATCGGCCGGCTGCCCGTACACCTGCACGCCGCGTACGCGGAGCCTCCTGCCAGTGGGATACAGTTCCACTTCCTGGTCCCGGCTGACTGACCCAGAGATCAGCGTCCCTGTGATCACGGTTCCGAAACCTTTGGTCGTGAATGCACGGTCGATGGGCAGGCGGAAATAACCCGCTGCGCTCTTCTCAGCAACCGATTGGCACACGCGCTCGAGCGCCTGGCGCAAATCGGCGATTCCCGCGCCCGTAGTCGAGCTGACCGCGACAATCGGTGCGCCTTCCAGAAAGGATCCAGCCACGAACTCTTCCACTTCCAAGCGGACCAGGTCGAGAATGTCCTTATCCACCAGGTCGGATTTGGTCAGCACGATGATTCCCCGCGGAATCCCGAGCAGGCGGCAGATGTCGAAGTGCTCGCGGGTTTGCGGCTTGATGGATTCGTCGGCGGCGACTACGAATAGCACCAGGTCGATGCCGCCCACGCCCGCCAGCATGTTTTTCACGAACCGTTCATGCCCCGGCACATCCACGAAACCCAGGCGCAGTTCGGGCGTCAGTTGCAGGTGAGCGAAACCGATGTCGATGGTGATGCCTCGCCGTTTTTCTTCTTCCAGGCGGTCGGCGTCGATCCCGGTGAGCGCCTTCACCAGAGCCGTTTTCCCGTGGTCGATGTGCCCCGCGGTGCCGACGACGATGTTTTTCATGGCGACTGTTTCATCCTACTACCGGCGACTGCTTACGCCGCGAAGCGGCTGCAGCGCCACTCGTCAGTGTGCGCTACAGTAATTGCGATGAATAGGTTGGAAGAAGTGCGCCGCCGCCACGCCGCCGCCGACCAGGGCGGAGGCGAAGCGCGCAAGGAGCGCCAGCACAAAGAGGGAAAGCTCTCCGCGCGGGAACGCGTCGAATTGCTGCTGGACGAGGATTCCTTCGAAGAACTCGACAAGCTGGTGACGCATCGCTGCCGCGACTTCGGCATGGAAGACCAAATCGTTCCCGGCGACGGCTTTGTCACCGGCTGGGGGCGCATCGACGGCCGGCTGGTGTACGTCTTCGCGCAGGATTTTACGGTGTTCGGCGGCTCGCTGTCCGAAGCGAACGCGCAAAAGATCTGCAAGATCATGGATCTGGCGCTGAAGAACGGCGCGCCTATCATTGGTTTGAACGATTCCGGCGGCGCACGCATCCAGGAGGGCGTGCTCTCGCTGGGCGGCTATGCGGACATCTTCTTGCGCAACACCCTGGTGAGCGGCGTGGTTCCCCAAATCTCCGCCATCATGGGCCCGTGCGCCGGCGGCGCAGTCTATTCGCCCGCTATTACGGACTTCGTCTTCATGGTGGACCAGACCAGCTACATGTTCGTCACCGGTCCGGACGTGATCAAGACCGTAACCCATGAGGACGTCAGCAAGGAACGCTTGGGCGGTTCCATGACTCACAACTCGGTCAGCGGAGTGGGCCATTTCCTCGCGCACGACGACGCCGAATGCCTGCGCATGATCCGCGAATTGGTGAGCTATCTGCCGCAGAACAATCGCGACGATCCTCCGCGGCTGGAGTCGGGTGATTCAGCCGATCGCGCTGACCCGGAGTTGGACCGCATCGTGCCCGAGGAATCCAACCAGCCCTACGACATCAAGGATGTCATCCGGCACGTGGTCGATGACGGCAATTTCTTTGAGGTTCACGAGCACTTTGCCCAGAATCTGGTGATCGGATTCGCGCGGATGGACGGCCGGTCCATCGGCATCGTGGCGAATCAGCCGGCGTACCTGGCCGGCTGCCTGGACATCAACTCGTCGGTGAAAGGCGCGCGCTTCGTGCGCTTTTGTGATGCGTTTAACATTCCCATCCTGACCTTTGAAGACGTCCCCGGCTTCCTGCCCGGCACCGGGCAGGAGTTCGGCGGCATCATCCGCCACGGGGCTAAGCTGTTGTTCGCGTACGCCGAAGCCACGGTGCCCAAAATCACCGTGATCACCCGCAAGGCATACGGCGGAGCTTACTGCGTCATGGGCTCGAAACACATCCGCACCGACATCAATCTCGCCTGGCCGACGGCCGAGATTGCCGTGATGGGGCCCGAGGGCGCGGTGAACATCGTCTACCGGCGGGAACTGGCGGCAGCCGGCGATGGCGACGCCTTGCGCGGCGAAAAGATCGCGGAGTTTCGCGAAAGGTTCGCCAACCCGTTTGTTGCCGCGGAGCGCGGATTTATCGACGACGTGATCGAGCCCCACGAGACCCGCCCCAGGGTCATCCGCGCCTTGCGCATGCTGGAGAACAAGGTTGACAGCATGCCGAGGAAGAAACACGGAAACATCCCGCTTTAACTCGTATGACGCGAAATTGTCCGATTACATTGATGCTTTGTTTGTGCACGGCAGCACTCGTGTGCGCTCAGGATTGGCCGCGCTTCCGCGGGCCGAACGGCTCAGGGGTATCCGATGCAACGGGCCTGCCCATCGAGTTCGGATCCAAAAAGAATCTTCTCTGGCGCGTAGAAGTAGGCATGGGTCGCTCTTCCCCTGTTATCGTTAAAGACAAGATCTTCCTGACGGCGGTTGATGGCGACAAACTGATCACACTGGCACTGGACCGGCGAACCGGCCGAACCATCTGGCGCCGGGATGTGATTCGGGATCACACCAACAAAATCTTCGTTGGCAACGACACCGCAACTCCGACTCCCGCCTCCGACGGGGAAAATGTCTACGCGTTCTTCCCCGATTTTGGACTCGTCTCCTTCGATTCCGCCGGCAAGGAACGCTGGCGCGTCAAACTCGGACCGTTTGACAGCTTTTACGGAATTTCATCCTCTCCTGTAATCCACGGGAACACAGTGGCTTTGGTTTGCGACCAGCGCCATGGATCGTTTGCCATCGCCCTGGACAAGGATTCCGGAAGAGTGCGCTGGCGGATTGAGAGAACGAATGCTCCGACGGAGGCTTTCTCCACTCCGGCAGTCTACACGCCGCAGCAAGGAAGGCATCAATTGGTCGTCAGTGGATCGTACCGCATAGACGGTTACGATCTGGAGACCGGCGAAAACCTCTGGTGGATTGGAAACCAGGGAATTTACCCCATCGGTTCCCCTGTCCTCTTCCAGGATTTGGTGGTTGCCGTGGGTTCAGGCGGGGATACGCCGGAGTATCCGTCGTTCGACAGCATTCTGGAGCAACTGGACACGAACAAGGACGGGCAACTCTCACGCGAGGAGTTTGCCAAGGATCCGATCATGAAGGACCACTTCGGTTGGGTGGACAAAAACAACGATGGCATCATCACCCGCGCGGAATGGGATTACATACGCAACGAGAGTGTCACGGAACACGGTGTCACCGGCAACGCAATCGGCGGAACTGGCGACCGCACTGCCTCCAATCTCATATGGCGCTATACGAAATCTTATTCGGTGGTCGTGACCCCGCTGATTTACCGTGATGTTCTCTATTTGGTTAAGGCCGGCGGCATCATCACTACTGTCGACCCAAGAACCGGCAGCGTACTGAAGACCGGCCGCGCTAACGGCGCCATCGACCAGTATTTTGCCTCTCCGGTCGCCGCGGACGGCAAGGTTTTCCTGGTCAGCCACTCCGGCAAAGTGACCGTGCTCAAGGCCGACCCGCAGTGGGAGGTTTTGAGCGTGAACGATCTGGACGAAACCGCGCAAGCCACGCCTGCCATCGCCGGCGGCTGTATCTACATCCGCACCCACAAGGCGCTGTATGGCTTCGGTACTGCATCGGGTGGCGCCGGTCTCCCGTAAATGCCGAACGGATCGTTATCCTGTGGAGTTGACAGTACCGTGCGGCTCTCGCGGACATTTTGTTCGCTGGATGTGTCGATTTCGGCCCGGTTCAATCGACGATATAGCAGGATCACTCGCGCCAGCCACGGCGAGTACCTTGAGGAGGAGACAGGATGAGCAGTGTAAGAGTATTGGTTGGCACGCGCAAAGGCGCTTTCGTGCTGACGTCTGATGGAAAGCGCGACAAGTGGGACGTGAGCGGCCCGCACTTCGCGGGATGGGAGCTTTACCACCTGAAGGGATCGCCCGCGGACCCGAACCGGATTTATGCGTCGCAGTCCAGCGGCTGGTTCGGGCAGCAACTCCAGCGTTCCAACGACGGCGGCAAGACCTGGGAGCCTGTGGGTAACAAGTTCGTCTACGACGGCGTCCCCGGAACTCACCAGTGGTACGACGGCACACCACATCCGTGGGAGTTCAAGCGGGTCTGGCATCTTGAACCGTCGCTCAAAGATCCGGACACGGTCTATGCAGGGGTCGAAGACGCCGCACTGTTCCGTTCAACCGACGGCGGGCAGACGTGGCAGGAACTCTCCGGTCTGCGCGGCCACGGTACGGGGCCCCGCTGGCAACCGGGCGCCGGGGGGTTGTGCCTGCACACGATCATTCTCGATCCGAGCGATCCGCAGCGGATCTTTATCGCCATTTCGGCGGCGGGCGCCTTCCGAACCGATGACGGCGGCAAAACCTGGAAGCCCATTAACCGCGGACTACGTTCCGTATACATCCCCGACCCGGCCGCCGAGGTGGGGCACTGTGTCCACCACGTTGCCATGCACCCGTCGCGTCCTAAGGTGCTCTTTATGCAGAAGCATTGGGAGGTGATGCGCAGCGACGACGCCGGCGACTCCTGGCTCGACGTGAGCGGAAACCTGCCGGGCGACCAGGTGGTTCATCCGGATAAAGACGGAACCACTCGGAAGTTTGACTTAAAAGCCTTCGGTTTCGTCATCGACGTTCACGCCCACGAGCCGGAAACCATCTACGTCGTTCCCATCAAGAGCGACTCGCATCACTTCCCGCCCGAGGGAAAGCTACGCGTTTACAGGAGCCGGACGGGTGGAAACGAGTGGGAGCCGCTCAGCAAGGGCCTGCCGCAGAGCAACTGTTATGTCAACGTGCTGCGCGACGCCATGGCGGTCGACCGCCTCGACAAGTGCGGCGTCTACTTCGGCACTACTGGCGGGCAAGTCTATGCCTCGCCCGATGCCGGAGACACTTGGGCGCCGATCGTCCGGGACCTTCCGCCCGTGCTTTCCGTAGAGGTGCAGACGTTATCATGATCCGAATTGTGCTTCCCGCGCACCTGCGGACGCTCGCGCGTGTAGATGGCGAGGTCCAGCTCGAGGTCGCGGGTCCGGTCACTGTCCGCTCGGTTCTCGACGCGCTCGAAGCCAGCCATCCCGTGTTGCAAGGCACACTCCGCGATCACGTCACGCTAAAGCGCCGCCCGTTCGTGCGATTCTTCGCCTGCGAGGAGGATTTATCCCACGATCCGCCCGACACTCCCCTCCCCGACGCCGTGGTGTCAGGCAAGGAGCCGTTTCTGGTGGTCGGGGCCATTGCCGGCGGCTAACTCATTCGATTCGAAAATTCATTGACACGCTCGCTGTCACGCTGATCTTGCCGAGGGCGATAGTGCCCTCGGCCGCCCCTCGGTCGCCGGTCTGATACACGTTCTGAGTCACGTTCGCGCCCATCGTGTGCAGTCTTCCGTACCACGAGCCGCCGCCGTAGGAGTAGCTCGAAACGTTCATGGGTTTGCCCACGACCTTGAGGCCCGCCGCCGCGGCGAGGTCGTTTGCCTTCTCGATGGCCGCTTTTGCAGCCAGCGCCCGCGCCTGGTCCCGGTATTTGCGTAACTCGGTGGTCACGAATTCCACATTGTAGATATGGTTCGCGCCGGCTTCGAGGACGGCAGTCAGCAGCGGCTCGAACTTCGACACATCCTTGAGCGTGACGGCAATGGATTTCTCAACCACGTAGTGATCCACAACCGTCTCCGCTGAGCTCTGGTAACGGATGTTGACCTGGATGAAATCCGTCTGCACATCGGTCGGATCAACTTGAAACCTGGCAATGGCGTCCAGCACGCTCCTGACGAGGCTGTCATTCTGCACCCGGGCGACTGCTAGACTCCGGTCCCGTGTCTCGACACCGAGCGAGAGCACTACCTGGTTCGGAATTACCTTGATTTCCGCATCGCCTGTCACGGAGACGACATTACCCTGGTTCGTGTAAACTTGAGCCTGGACGACCCCAGAAAAAAACAGAAATGCTAACAGGCAGCGACCATTCATGTCTGCACCTTCCCGGCAAATTGTTGCACATTCGTGACACATCCTGGGATTGCCCTTCTCGACTCGGAAAATGAGACGGTCCGCGCTGCATCGGTTTGTCACGGCGATGCTGCTGTTGGCCTGTAGCGCCCACGCGGCCGACCGCTATCCCGTCCGTTGGGACAAGGTTCACCCGGAAACCATCGAACACTTTACGCATTTGCTGCACATCGATAGCAGCAATCCTCCCGGCAATGAAACGCAGGTAGCGAGTTACGTGAAGTCGGTGCTCGACCGCGAGGGCATTTCCGCGCAGTTGTTCGCGCTCGATCCAGCGCGGGCGAATGTGGTGGCGCGCATCAAAGGGAACGGCTCTAAGAAGCCGATTCTGGTGATGGGACACTCCGACACAGTAGGCGTGCAACGGGAGAATTGGTCGGTCGACCCGTTCGCTGCCATTCGGAAGAACGGCTTCATCTATGGCCGCGGCGCGCAGGATGATAAGGACACGCTCACTGCGGGCCTGATGCTGATGCTTTTGTTGAAGCGTTTGAACGTCAAGCTCGATCGCGATGTGATCTTCCTGTCGGAAGCGGGGGAAGAGGGCACCGCGCAAGTGGGCATCAACTTCATGGTGGAGAGGCACTGGGACGAAATCGACGCGGAGTACGCGCTGGCCGAAGGCGGCTACGTATCAGCGCGCAACGGCAAAGTTAGGTTTATCGAGATCGCCACCACGGAGAAGGTTCCACGCGGATTGAAGGTTGTGGCGCATGGCGCCTCCGGACACGGCTCGCGGCCCCGGCCGGACAATGCCATCATCCGGCTGGCTGCGGCGATAGCCAAGTTCGGCTCATGGCAGCCGCCCATGCGGCTCAATGACACCACCCGCGCTTATTTCGAGCGGCTCGCCGCCATCAGTCCGGCTGAGGAGGCTTGGCGCTATACGCACATCACGGAACGCGACAAAGCGCCGCAGATCGAGCGCTACTTCGCGGAGCACGAGATCGGCCACTATTCCATACTGCGCACCACCGTCACTCCGACAATGATCAAAGGCGGCTTTCGCATGAACGTGATTCCTTCGGAAGCAGAGGCGTTTTTGGATGTCCGGGCGCTGCCGGATGAGGACATGGACCAGCTCCGCGCCCAGATTCGCCACGTACTAGCGGATTCCAACGTCGATGTGCTGCCAGCCGAGAGAGGGGAACGGCCGGCGGGTCCGCCCTCACGCATTGACACGGAAATGTTCCACGCCCTGGAGCGCGTCCAGCAACGCATGTTTCCCGGCGCAATCACCCTACCCGCCATGCTCACAGGAGCCACCGACATGGCGCAATTGCGGACCCGCGGCGTCCAGGCATACGGAATCGGCCCAATAGTCGACGAAGCGGACGGTGGCAGCGGCGGCGCCCATGCTGATGATGAGCGGCTGGCAGAAACCTCGATCGAGAAACTGGTCGAGTTTCTATGGTATACGGTACTGGACGCAGCGGCTTCGCCAAACTAGAGGCGGGAAGCGCGGGGACCACGCTATACTGAAGCTAAGGACGGTCCACGGAATGGCCCAGAAGAGGCGCTCGGTTCTTTTTTTCTTTTCAACCATTGCAATTTGTGCGGTTTTAGGCGGCGTGTATGGCCCGCGGGTACAAGTGGCATCCGCCGCCGACGACGATGGTATTCGCTCCAGCTTTAAGACTTTTACCAAAGCCTACTCGCTCGTAGAGGAGAATTACGCCGACCCGGTGAATCCTGACAAGGCCATTTACAAGGGCGCCATCCCGGGGATGCTGCGGACGCTGGACCCACACTCTAACTTCTTCGATCCGCACGACTTCCAGATTCTTCGCGAGGACCAGAAGGGCCACTACTACGGCGTGGGAATGACGGTGCAGCCGCGCAACGGAAAAACCATCGTACTGGCTCCGTTCAACGGCTCGCCCGCATATAAAGCCGGCATTCGCCCTGGTGACGTAATCATCGAAGTGAACGATAAGAAGACCGACAACCTGTCCACTACCGAAGTCGCCGACATGCTGAAGGGGCCGCGCGGCACTCCCGTGCAGATTGTCGTGACCCGTGAAGGGCTGGACAAGCCTCTGACGTTCAACGTGATTCGCGATGAAATTTCGCGCAAGAGCGTGAACGATGCCATGTGGGTCAAGCCCGGTATTGCATACGTGGACGTTGACCAGTTCAACGAGAACACCGGTAAAGAACTTGAGGATTCGCTCGCCAGACTCGGCGAGGGCAATATCAAGGGTTTGATCTTAGATCTGCGGGAAAACCCGGGCGGGTTGCTGAACGAGGGCGTGGCGGTTGCGGACCACTTCTTGCAAAAAGGTCAAACCATCGTTTCGCACCGGGGCCGTGCGTCAGCGGAAAAAACCTATACCGCCCGGCATGGCAATAACGGGCGTGATTATCCCATGGTGGTCCTCGTAAACCGTTATTCGGCTTCGGCTGCGGAGATCGTGGCGGGCGCGCTGCAGGACCACGATCGCGCCTGGATTCTGGGAGACAATACCTTCGGCAAGGGCCTGGTGCAGACCGTATACCCGCTGTCGGAAAATTCGGGACTCGCGCTCACTACCGCCAAGTATTACACCCCAAGCGGGCGCCTGATCCAGCGGGATTACAGCAAT
>Ga0335070_10005431_pt1 | contig 14969 bp, 11 predicted proteins | sample Lox_Sample_13_FD_206722 | JGI IMG/M metagenome (GOLD analysis project Ga0335070, IMG submission 206722) | Soil microbial communities from Loxahatchee National Wildlife Refuge, Florida, United States - Lox_Sample_1.3 | ecosystem: Environmental > Terrestrial > Soil > Wetlands | place: USA... | reverse complement strand
AGGGTCCTCGATGAAGGCGCGCGCTCGGGGCACTGGGGATTGCCGGGCGTCCGCGAGCGCGCCAAACGAATCGGGGCGCGGTTGAGACTCTGGAGCGAATCTGGTGCGGGCACGGAAGCGGAACTGACCGTTCCGGCCCGAATTGCTTACCGAACAGTGCATCGCCGCGAGGGACTGCGGCTGTTTCGTAGGAACAAGGTGTAATCGTGACCACCGGAGAGAGAGAGGCATCCGCCAGTTAATTCCAGCGGGAGTTTGTCTCTTGCCTTTCGTGACACGGGCAAAATCGCAAAATAAACCGCGCTAGCACTCATTGCCCTCAGCACGCTCACCGTGTTGCTCTGGCCTCCTCCTGTTCTTGCGCTGGACCCATCGCTCGACTCAGTCAATACGCGCGGCCCGCTCATGGAGGAACTGGTTTCAGGAAGATGAAAGAAGTGGCGAGCAAGAGGTTTCGCGTTTGCTCATGCTCGTCCTCCGCGAATCTTGCAGGCCGCATCAAGAGCCAGAACAACATCTGGCGGGTAGGTCTCGTTCACCATCTCCTGTGTAAAACAGGAAAATAACAGAAGCGATTTGTTGCACCGCTTGCGCTTCGAGTGCAACATGCCCTCCGATATCAGGCACGAAACAGACGATCGATCAGGACGGTGGCGCCCCGGAGTGCCAGGGAAAACAGGGCGAGGTTCGCTCTTCATTGGATATGCGGTGTGGCAAAAACTGATGTTTGCGCCACAGCGCTAGATCTCGAAAACAGGCTTCGTCCCCGCGACCGCCCACCCGCGAGCGCAATGTTGGAATCTGATTAGCCGCGCGAAGCACTGGCGGCGGCGCGGCCGAAGCCATTCCGCGCCTGGTGACGGAAATCACCATCGCCGTCCAAGGCGAGCCCAAATAGTGGATCTGCCGGAGACAGCCGACCATCCTAGCCTCAGACTTCTGGACCTCAAAGCCCGATCCAGGGGTCACGCTCCTCCGATCCAGGATCGGGCGTTTTCATACTGCTGGGAGCGAGGTGGGCGTCACTACAACCAAACGTCCGAACTCCTCTGTAAACATGTTACATGTGACAAATCTGTTGTCCAAAGAGCCCATTTTCGTCCAAATCCGTTGGACGCATTGCAATAAACCCAATAACTTCCAGTGTTATCAATACCAGGTTCTGATCCGAGTCCTACCTGATGGCATATATCGGGACTCGATTTTTCCCTGGGTCGCCTGCAGCTACCACGAGGGTCCGGCTGTCGGTCAGTACTATATCCCTACTGACCCGGCGTCAAACCATCCAGCTACGCTCCCCAAAAGGCGGTGAATAGGTTATGGGCGTTGGGCTCGGTTTCGTACGCATGTACTGCCGCCCCGACGCCATCAGCGCGTGGCAACACAGCATTAGTGGCGAACCCTCGTCGCCAACCCGGTATTCGGCCAGGAAGCCCGACAGGGATGCGAACACTTTCAGCTTGTTCGACGCCAATAGCTGCCACAGTTGGTACATAGCGGCTTCCTCAGCATCATGCGATGCGTGAATTTTCAGGCCCAGGTCGCGGTAGATCCTTGCGATTCGCTCCTTCTCCGCTTTGGACCCCTTGTTTCCCGCGATGACTCCCGGTATCCAATCCCCATTCGCTTTGATCGCGCGCGCATTCTGTGACGGCTCGGCGTGAGGAAAGAGGTGTTCGGCGTAAAGGTAAATCGTGCCTCCTTCGTCTCGGGCCCCCCATAGGGCGGCCACTCCGTTGGGTGTGATCGCCATGGCATAGGCTCGACTCCAGGCCGTCGAAACGGGAATCGGATTCACGATCATCTTGGATTCCGGCACCGAGAAGCTGCCGCTCTGGTTCCGCAGACGATGTAGCGCCTGAGTCATGGCATCCACCTGATCATCGTTTCTCCCGTTTGGAAACGCTGCCGCCTCCTCGATGAATGCTTCCACCCACGGCTCAATTGCTGGGTGAGGCAGATAGATATTTCCCGATTCCAGTTGCGGTGCAACCCCATGCGCTCGCGCGACCTTGCCACCCTCCGGAGTGACCTCGATTAATCCCGACACGTCATGGCGCAGTTCCTGGATCACGGCCGGACCATTAGCCTTGTCTTCGACCAGCTTTGCGGCCGCCCGGGGCCACCGTGCAGACATCGCCTGGACCGCTTCCTTGGTGGCAGGCATGTCCATGCGAGCGCGCCGCTGGTCCAACAAGAATCGATCGGCACCCTTGGCTCCCCAGGTCTGGCCCACCACATAATCGCTAGTCGCCTCGCCTTTAAACGCCATGTCCCAGGACTGAATCATCGTGTCGAACTCGGCCGGAATCGGCACCGCAGGGACGCTTACCACTTCGCCGTCGCGGGTCCGCAACTGCACAGGAGGCACGTCCAGGTGTGCCGGCCTCCAGTACCCGAACCAGGCGCGCTTGAAGATGCCGCCCTCAGCCGGCGATGGCCGTTGCTGATACTGGCCAGCGTAGCGATACGAACCCAGCGATATCTTCAGCGCCTCCAGGTCCCGGCGGGTCACCCTCTCCTGCCAAAGCAACTCGCCCGCTTTCTGGCGTGGGTCCGTCCAGCCGATCGAAGTCGTGCACTTCCGCTCCGGCTCGTACTCTGCCGGCAGGCAGAGCAACTCGTAGCCGCCCTTCTGCAATAAATCGCCGCTCAAGTCGGCTTCGTGCAAGCGCTGTTGGATCACAACCTTATGTCCCGTTTGAAAGTTGTTCAATCGCGTCGACATCGTCCCGTTCCACCACTCGATCGCAGCGCGCCGTTCCACATCGGACGCGGCCTGCTCTACGCTGTGGGGATCATCCACTACCACGACATCCGCACGCTCCCCCGTCGCCGATCCGCCGACCGAGGTCGCGATCCGGTAGCCGGTTCGATTGTTTTCGAAACGCTGCTTCTGGTTTTGGTCCTCGGTCAGTTGATACAAGCGTCCCCACCGCTGTTGATACCATTCCGATTCGACCAGACGCCGGCAGCGTACACTATCGCGCACACTGATACTGGCGCTATAGCTGGCAAATAGAAACCTGGTCTCGGGCGCATGAATCCACCACCAGGCCGGCCAAAATACCGCCGTCAGCAGCGATTTGGCATGGCCTGGAGGTACGTTGATGATCAAATTCAATAGGCGTCCTTCGGTGATGGCCTGCAAGTGCAGGCAGATCGCGAGAACGTGTACGCCGTCCACAAATGGGGTGCCCGGCTCGAGCACATGCCAAGCCTGCCGCACAAATTCGTAGAAGTCACGTCGAGCCATTTCCTTCATCAGGTGGAAGCGGCTGAGAGCCGGCCTGTTGGAGAATGGCATCGAGCTGCCGGAGTTGTTCTTTGGAGAACTGCGAATAATCGATTTGCTCATCTTGGATGTCCTGAATGTGAAAAGAATGCGCCTGAGGAGCGAAGCGGCGGCACAGCTCCTGGATCGCCCAGGGCTCGCCAGCGCGCGCCGCCTGCCAGAGCAGTTGAGCCGCTTCCTCCGGACTGCCGTGGGTGATCAAAGCCTCGTTGAACGACTCCTCGAATGCAACGCGCCGCTTGGATTTGCCCGCTGGATTGCCGGACTGCCCGGGTGGCCAGCGATGGCAGTTTCCTGGCTCGAATTTGGTTTGGGGGTTGCCGGACTTCCCGGGCTTAAAACTGGTGCTTCTTGCCATTGGCTCCTCCATGGGTTCGCTTGTTGGGGCGAGTAGCGGGTGAAGTTCGAGAGGCATCCCGACTGCATGACCGGCCGAGACTCGCCGTGGCGGAGTTCTCGCCAACGGTCTCAATCAAAAGGCACTTAGATGGGTTCGAAAGCTGGGTGGAAGTGGGATTATTCGCCAGAAAAGTTCGAAAGGCGTCCACGGTGGCCCGCCACAACAGAATAACTAACTTACCAGACCCCACCGACCTCCACGGCGAAAAGTGCGTGGTGCCCCAGGATGAACAGTGTGCGCCTCTTCGCGCCGCCGAACACGAGGTCGATCGGGCGCTCCGGTACGTCGATGCGTCCGATCTCCTTGCCCGCCGGGTTGTAGACGAAAATCTGTCCGTTCGCCACATAGATATTGCCACGCCCGTCCACCGCGACGCATTCTCCGCCGCGAGGCGCGAACGGCTGCAGGTCGCTCAGCGTCCCGTCCGCGTTCACGGTGGCCCGATAGGTGACATCTTCCGACTCATTGCTCACGTACACCCGTTGCCCTGGAGCCGCACTGACGAAGCCGTGCGTGTCCAGGTTGTCCGAGAAGCGCCACCCCGTGTAATCGGGCGGTCCCTGCTGGAACACCCGCGCCGCAGGCAGGAACACGCTGCCATCCGGCGAAACGTATTGCTTCGCTTTCGCCGCGGACACATCCCGCCGGAACATCTCACCCAGCGTGGTGTAGGTCATCTTTTCAAAATCGAGCTGGTTCGCGAATTCCCCGTTGTTCCAGTAGTTGACCGGCAGGATCGCCTGCGCCTCCGGACGCGCCTTCGCGTCCTGAGGCTCAATCAAAGTCATCTGCCCGCCCGGTGTTCCGGGACGGAAACTATAGACCGTGCCCTGCGCCCCGGCCGAGGACATCACCAACAGGTTGCCCGACTTATCGAACGCCAGGTTCACCGGATCCAGCGGATGGTCGCGTTCCACCGTTAGCCCCTCCGCTTCCGACCAGCGATAGATCCGCTGCTGCCAGTGGTCGACGAAGTACAGCTTGCCGGCCGCATCCACCACCGCGCCGCCGATGGAGAAGAACCCGTCTTCGAGCTTGCGGACTCTCGCCCCGGGCGCCAGCACTGCGGTGGCATTCGCGGGCGCGGGTGCGGGCGGCGCACTTGGCACGTCCAGCACGGCGAACTCCCGTTCCCGAACCTCCAGGTGATGCGTTACGTCCTGGATCGCGTCTTCATATGGGAACTTGCTCGCGCGCAGAAACGTGCCGCAGCCGTTCTGATCGCAGGTGGCGAATCCGCTCTCCGCATTGACATGCACGTTCCGGAAATGAATGTCTCCGGATTGGTACAGCCTCACCGCCGCCGGGAACGGCGCGTGCGAGCGCGTCACCCGGTACGCGTGGTAATTCGCTATGGTGATGTTTTTCGAGCGGCTGATTTCCAGCGACAGGCATTCCGCACTCTCCCCCGCCTCTTCTTCGGTCTGCGGAGCGTTGAAATCCCAGTTCTCCACGCGGTCGAGTTTCAACTCGGTGCGCACGTGGTGCTCCAGGGACATCTGGTACACATGCCCGGGCGTCTTCGTGTCCGAGACATAGAAGCCGGCCTGTGCAAAGGTGCTCGGCGTCCAGATGTTGGCGAAGGTTCCGCTGCCTCCGTTCGTCACCCAAATGCTCGGATACTGGCCGTCCCACCGCTTCCGGGGATCGGGGTCGGCGGTGTGGTTTGCGTTGTACGGATTCGCCGATCCGCTCCCGTGGCCGCCGAGCAAACGCACGTCGTCCATCAGCGACGCCGGCCCGGCCGTCCACAGCACGCCCACCGCACGCGGATTGATCCCGCCCGTGTATACGCCCAGTCCGCTGATCAGGTTGGTCCCGCCCGCCGGTGCGAGGATGACCGCCTTTGGGGCGCCGACGCCCTGGTAACCGGCCGTCCCGTCGGGAAGATCGATCCGGGTCATCAGCGGATGCAGTCCGATCAGGACTGTGTCGGGTTTGAGGACGATGGTGTCCTTCACCAGGTACACTCCGCTTGGAAAATACAGGACCCGGTGCCCATCGATTGCCTTTTGAATCGCCGACGTATCGTCCTTTTTGCCGTCGCCGGCGATACCGAGTGTGCGCACGTTGGTCCACTCCCCGGTCGGCGGCAGCGATGGAATCGCGCCCGGCATCGCCGCGGGCAGACTGCTGAGAGCCTTCGCTTCGTAGCGCTGTCCGAGCACACCGGGCGCCCCCAGGCCGGGCAGAATCAGCCCGTAGTGGAAGCTCAGGACGCGGTAAATCGGAGCCTTTCCGGCCACCTTCCGCCCACTCTCCCGAAACAGCGCGAAAGCCGGCACCTCTCTCAATACGGCGTTCTCGAAACCGATCTCATTAAGGTGGCTCTTCTCGTTGCCGATGATGACCGCCGCGCGAGAGACGTTCTCGAAACGGCAGTCCTTGGCCCACAGTTGGTCGTAATACTCGGGGTCGATATCGATGCCCGCTGGCACATTGCGGAACGAGTCGCGGATGAGCGTCAGACCCGCTTCGTGCTCGCGGATTGACGCTTCGCGCTGCCCCTCGAACAACGAATCGACCAGGGTGAACTGCCATGCGGGTGACGGCTTGTCGGTGAGGATGCCGTAGCGCCCGCCGTAGAACTTGAGGTCCTTTGCGTAGTTCCCGATCTCGATGAGCGCGGCCAGCCCCGACCCGGTATGGAAGTCCATGTGGCTCAGGTACGCGTGCTGCGCCGCGTGAAACCGGATGCCGATCGCCGCGGGGTTGCCGTCGCCGATCTCGAGGTCGATATTGCTCATGGCCGAGTAGAAGGTTCCCGGGTTGGCGTCCGCAATGGCATCATTCGGCGGCACGCTGCCCACCGGCGGAAACGGAATGCGGAACCCGCGGCCGCCTCCGCCGGGCCGCGCGCCCGTGAACATGATCATCACGCCGACGCCCTTCTGGAACCCCGGAGTATTCGGGCCGAGCACGAAAACCGGCCGCGTCGCACCGTACCCGAAGATCCGGACGCCGGGCCAGACGTAGATCGTCCGCGTCACGCGGTACCGTCCGGCGGGGATGAACAGGATGCCTTCCCGGGCGCGGTTCTCAGACTTGTCGATTGCCGCCTGAAGCGCGGCGGTGTCGTCCGCCTGTCCATCGCCTTGTGCGCCGAACTCGGCAGGGGCGAGGTAGACGGCCTTGGGATCCTCCAACCGCGTCGTGATCACCGAAGCTGCCGATCCGCCACAGGCCAGCAGGGTGGTAAGAAGGGAATATCGGATGAGTCTGTCCATTGGAGTAATCGTGGTATACCACAAGGCACGAGAGACCGCACGCGTGAAACCATCGAAGCCATCCGCGGCAACGGGTCCATGGACACGGCCCTGTCGATCGACGCCTGCGTGGCGTGCGAGACCGGCGCCGACCATCGGGCATTGCTTCGGGCGATCAAGGTGATCGAGGCCCTGGGCGCCGATGTCGAGTTGCCGCCGGCGAAGGGGCGCAGCCGACGGTTTTCGTGCGCGCATGGTTGCACGGCCGGTTTGTCGGGTTCTCCCGGGTTCGCTCTTTGGGCGGTTTTGTTGCAAACAAAGAACTATTTGGGTTCGTTCGGCGTTCCACGCTTTGCGGCCGGGAATGAGCCTGACAGCGGAGGCCGCGTGGGGGGCGGCGTTCGGGCGCACCAGGGTTCCGGTAGCGGGGGTCATGGAAACAGCTCCTTAGAGATGGAAATCGGCAGGCCGGCGGCCTGAGGACGGGAAGACGAACGGGCTCCCCCGAATCCAGAATAGGGGACGGGTTGGGAAAGGCGGGCGGGGTTCAGGCGGAAGTGGTTGAGGGGATTGGGGCGATTTCGGGCGGTGATCGGTGAATTGGAGTTCGCATTTCTGGTCGGTTGTGGACGCCCCGGCGCAGAGTGCTACGTTCAGTTTTCTTTGAAACCGCGATCTGTGCCACAATCCCCACGTCACCACGATATTTTTGGCCTCGCGGTTGTTGCTGACAGAAATCGCCTTCGTCCTTTATATGCAGATCGGGGAGATCCTGGCGATTGCGGAATGTCGGCGCCCAGAGTACCGCTCGGCCGCGCCGGCCGCCGGGCGATGCACCCGCGTCCTCAGGGGAATGTCAGTGGGTCGTTTTCCGTCAACTTGCCACGTCAGCCTAACTTCCGGTTGGCCGAGAATAACCGGCCAATCCTGAAGCAAGGTCTGGCGGCGTAGTGTTCGAAAACGTTATTCTTTTTTCGTTCGAACTGACTTTGCCGGGAGGGTGAAGGCCCGGCCAGCAGATCGAAACTTAGCAGGCGACGGTCAGCGGCGGGCCTTCACGCCAGCCGTGATTCTCTTTATCGCACTGCCAGACACCAAAGACAACATTGAGCCGGGGTAGTTCCGTTGCGTCTGCTGCCGCGGTTCTGCCCACTCTGCCGCGGCGCCACGATCGTCGGCCATGGACGGCGACTCCGCCAGGCGCACGACGACCAACACGAGAGCATCTGGGTGCGTCGCGGGATTTGTCGACCATGCGGGAAGACGTTTACGATCTTGCCGGACTGGCTGGCGCCCTCGGGGCATTTCAGCCTTCGTTGCCGACAGCAGGCCTTTGAACGGATCGCCGCTAGCGATACGGCCGAGCAAGCAGTACCGCACTGCAAAGATCCGTCCCGCTCGCCGGACGCCTCGACCGTGCGCCGGTGGGCACATCGCCGGCTGACGAGCTTGTGGTGCTGGTTGTGGGCCGGAAGCACAGGCCGACAGTTTTTTCGGGCACCCACCATCGTTGCCTGGGATCTGGCCGCGTTACGCCGTATTCTGCCGTTCGAGGCAAGAAGTCCGTGACTCGCCTGGCGCTCGATGAACTGAAGCAGCAGATTTCGTTGCTGGACTATCTTCGGACACAGGATTGGCGGCCAGCATGGCAGCTCAGCGGCGGCCGATGGATGGGGCTGTGCCCGCTGCATGACGATCGTAAGCCAAGCTTCATCGTGGATCCCGGCAAAGGCCTGTTCTACTGCTACGGCTGCGGCCGCGGCGGCGATGTGATTCGCTTTGCCGAACTCTATCACGAGATGCGCTTTCCGCATGCCGTGGCGTTGCTCCGCCAATGGCGCGGCCTCGCGCCGTTACTCCACGAAACTACGGCTTTCTACGGTTTGCAGTTACATCGCCATAGCGAGGCAGTTACATATCTGCATGAACGAGGAATCCGCTCGCCGGAACTCATCGAGTACATGCGGATCGGCTATGCGCCCGGCGGGTGTCTGCGGGGTCGGCTGATGGAGTTAGGCTACCCCCTGGCGACTCTCCGTCAATCTGGCTTGGTTACTACCGGTGGCTACGACGCGTACGTGCGTCGCATTGTCTTCCCGTTGGAGGGCAATCTCTATGGCCGCAGCATTTCGCCTTCGGCGCCCCCGCACCGGTTTCTGCCGGGCACGAAAGGTGGTTTGTATTGCTGGGAGCAAGCCCGCGAGCTTGTCGAAGTGATCCTGGTCGAGGGCTTATTCGATTACGCCTCACTGTGGCAAGCCGGTTTTCGCAACGTCACCTGCGCGATGGGAACGCACCTCAACGGCCGTCAGTTTCGGCAACTGTGTGACCGTCCGCGCACTGTTTACCTAGCCTTCGATGCTGATGCCAACGGCAGCGGTCAAAGCGCCGCGCAATCGCTGGCCTGCCGCCTCAGAGAACAAGGCCTGAACGTTCGCACGGTATTGCTACCTGACCGCCACGATCCAAACAGCTTTTTCCTTCAGGGCGGAGACGCGGGTCAGTTCCGCTCTCTATTGGAGTCTGCGCAGTGATGAAGTTCCGCGTTATTTACGAACAGCCGGCGCTCAACGCTCAGAGCCCGGTCCGCGTCGTCGAGCAGACTACCGGACGCGAGGTTGGCTGGATCAATCGGTATCTGGACCGCGAGTACGTACGCCGCCTGGCGCTCAGAAGTCTTCGCATTTACGCACATAACCTATTGCACTTTGTCCGGTGGTGGGCGCGCATGCATCGCACCGGCAACGTTCTGAAGGGAGATCTCACCGAATCAACGCTGCTGGATTACGTCCGTTTCCAATCCAGCCTCGAGCCACAACCTTCCGGGTCCACCATCAATGCCAGAGTCGCGGTCGCGGATCGCGCGCTGCGCAACGAGTTCCCCGACGCTCCCTGTCAGATCGCCCGCGGATTTCATCAGGCCTATCTGCGGCGTCAGCCGATGGGGCTGGCCAGACCGCGTTGGGCGATCAGCCGTTTGCGCGTCAAGGTCCCCAAGCGTAGCATCGTGCCCTTATCCGTTGATGAAGTGGCTCGCTTCTGGTCCAGCTTTCGAACGACACGTGACCTGGCCATTGTTGGCTTGATGCTTCTCCAGGGCCTGCGCTCAGCCGAGGTACTCGCACTTAATCCGGACGATTTGTTGCTGTCCGAAGGACAAGTTCGCGTCCGCGGCAAAGGTAATAAGCTGCGGTTCCTCCCTCTGGCCCCGGAAACCATTCAACTCCTGGACCACTATATGCGGCTGGAGCGGCCGAACCCGTGCAGTGCAGCGCTCTTCGTTTCTCTGAAAGGGCCTGCACTCGGGCAGAGGATGACGCCTGCCGGCTTACGTTCCTTGTTCCGTTACCATCGCCGTACGACAGGCATCAAACTCGCCAACCCTCATCGTTTTCGGCACACGTTCGCTTCTGATATGGTGCGCGCCGGCGTCAGCCTGCCGGCGCTCATGCAACTGATGGGTCACGCCGACATTGAAACCACGCTGCTATATGTCCAGGTCACCCCGCAAGACGTGTACCTTCAGTACGCGCGCGCTGTAGCCCAGCATATCCGGCCGGTTCCACCCACGCTGCCATGAACCGCGCGCGACGACCTCCGTTAGAACATCCGCTGACTGGCGTGTTCGATCGTGCCGTCGATTCCTTGGTCGCTGCTCTCAACGCCGACACGGCTCGCCACTACCGCTGGACCGCCCGAAAATTCCTGAGCTATCTCGGCGCAGATCATCCCGACGTAAATTCGCTTCGGATGCTACGGCGGCAGCCCCATATTCTCGGCTGGATGTCGTCTTTGCGCGCGCAAGCCCCACCACTGGTCACAGCTTCCTACATCAACCTGCTGATCACTCTCCGTTGTATTTTGAACGAGCTGGCTTGGACACACGAGCTCTTTGAACTCGCTCATCTCATCCGGAGCATCGACATTCCGCGCGTTCCGCAAAGGCTGCCACGCCCGCTAACGGCAGAGCAGGACCAACTCCTCCAACAGGAGTTTCTACGCCGCAATGACCTGGGCGGCAATGCATTTCTACTGATTCGCCACACCGGTATGCGCATCGGCGAATGCGCCGATCTGGCCGTCGATTGCCTGCGCTGCACCGGCCCGGATCAATGGGCCATCCATGTGCCGCTCGGAAAGCTGAAGACTGAACGACTGGTACCGGTGGATTCATTCGTCTGCAAAGTTGTCCAGCGGCTGCGATTCTTTCGTTCCCTGGAGCCATTGCCTGAGGACGGACGGCTCTTGCCTCGGCCGCACCGGAAGGAAGCCCTCGTCCGGCAACTCCGCGACTACCTACACCAAGTCTGCGATGCTGTCGGCCTCTCGACACGCATCGTGCCGCACCAGTTTCGTCACACATACGCGACGGAGATGCTCCGCGCCGGTATCGGCTTCCCCGTATTGATGAAATTACTCGGCCACAGGAATCCCGAGATGACCATGCGCTATCTGGATGTCGCACTGACCGACCTCCAACGCGAATTTCAACTCGCTCGATCCAAACCGCGCCATCTCGCTCCGCAGCCAAAGTCGCCAACCTCGCACCTTCGATCCGGACTCGACGGCATCATCGATTCCCTTCTCGGCACCCAGCACGTCCTGGAGATGTTCCGCCGGACGCTCCCGCGCAGCACTGCACGATCCTGCCTCGGCCGCCTCTCCAACAGGCTCACCAAAATCTGCTCCGAAACGAAAAAACTCAAAGCACTCTGAAACCGGGCAGAGATTGGCCGGTTAAGCCGACGATCCGCTCAGAGGTGCGATCCCCCGGCTGATTAACCGAACCAATGGAACCGCTTCCACAGCAGATGCCACGGCTGGCGAGGGCGTCGGCACACGAAGATGTCGGTGCGATTCCCGATGGCAATATTCTCGATGCCATATGGAATCGTAAACCGGCCGGCAAGCTCGCAGGACTCGAACACAGGCTCGAGGTCGGCGTGTAGAAAACCCGCCGTGACCACTGTCTTGGGGGGCGGATTGCCATAACCGTGAAGCCAGTGCGAGTTCGAGCCGCTGATCACTTCCGGGAGACCCCGGCCGCGTCCGTAAAGATTGATCGCTGCTGCTTGACCGGCATCGCCGGCCAAAACGCCAATAGGGGCGTCGTCCGGTCCAAACGAATTGCGAACGCGAACCACCGCGTCGGCCATTTCGCGCCAGCCGAACTCCTCGTTGAAGTTGCCGTTCGCCGCGTCGGCAATTCTCCACCAGCGCGAGCCCGCTGGCGCCAGCGGCAGAACCAGCGCGGCCGCCGCAATACCGCTGACCACCAGGCAGGTCCGAACCGCCCGGCGTATCTTAGCGGCAGCTGTTGGGGACAGGGTCTCTACCCATCGCTCGCCCCAAACGGCGCCTGCGGCGAGAAGCATGGGGTAGGCGGGCCCAATGTAATAGGCTTTTCCTCTGGCGATGAGAAAGAGCGCCAGGGGGATCACATACATCCACCCGATCATGCGGTATCGTTTGCCCTCCGGCCTGAAGAACAGAAAATACATGCCCGCAATCCAAATCGGCACCGTGACGGGGTTCGTGGTCGACCAGAACTGCGCAAGCAGGAAACCATCCGTAAGGCCGAGCCCGACATCGCGTACGTGAAGGAACTTCAAAAAAGTCAGCGTGATGAAATCGTGCCGGACCTGCCAGATGAGATTCGGAAGGAAAATAACAAAAGCAACCGTGGCGCCGAACCACAGCCACCGGTTGAGGAGCGAGCGCGGGTTGGTCAACAAGATGCCGCCCACGATGCCCGCCAGCAAAAACGCCATTGTGTACTTGGTCATCATGCCGAGGCCGACGGCCGCCCCCAACGCCAGCCACCAGCGCTGATCGCCGGACTTCAACAACCGGACGGTCGCCCAGCCTGCCAGCACCCACCACAGATAGTCGAATGAGACATACTGGAACACGCTCCCCAAAAACATAGCGGGGCCGGCAATCGCCGATGCCCATGCAGCCACAAGCTGCGCCGGGAGTTTGCCACCGATTTCGCGGGCCATCAAACCAGTAAGCAGCATGGCGATTCCCGCAGCCATGGCGGCGAAGAAGCGGAGGCCAATCATCGAGGCGCCGAACAGCGTCATCGAAATTCGCGCAAGGAAAGGAGTGATCGGCGGGTAAACTACGTACCCCCAGTCAAGGAAGCGAGCGTCGTCCATAGTCGCAAGCTCGTCGCGGTGAAATCCGTACTGACCGTTGGTTGCGGTATGCACGGCGACAACCGCCAAGGCACACAGAACCAGGATGGCAGTATCGGCTGTCATCAGCCTTCGACGGACAACTGCGACCTGCGTGCGCGACCTCCAGATCTATTATGCCGCCGAGCGATTGCACTTCGCTCCCGCCGGGCCGAGGGCAACGTCCAACGGAGTCGTGGGCCACCGGTGGGGCTCGGCCCCGAGCGGATCACGCGCGACTCGGAGAAAGATCTCCTGCCGCAGTCGTTCCTAGCATCTTTGTCCGGAATGGGGACTCGGAGTTACGCCGTCCCCCCAGAACTACCGTTTCGGGGCAGGTCACCGGGTGTGTCCCGCGTCCAGTCCGGCCCTGAAATGTTGGTGGACGTGCCGACTCGCGGGCACGACGCCAAATGCAGCGCGACATGCCACGCGCCAGCGGCGTCGAAGGATTCCATTTTCACCGCATACGCCAAGAGGCGATCCCCTATCAGGCGCTCTCCAAGTGCTGTTCCGGGAAGCCTTGCCAAAGCGCTACCGACATTTGTCCGAAGCCGGCGGCGGCCACGAGTCCGGTGGGAAAAACGCGAACGTAAGGGATGAATTGGCGCCCTCCGCGCATTCTACGGAGTATGAAACGAATACTGACGCGAAGCCTGCTCCGCTTCGGTCTCCGGCTGGCCGGCGACTCTTTTCAAGCGGAGGACCTGGTCCAGGAGACTTTGCTCCTTGCATGGCGCGGCTTCGCCCGTTTCGAACCAGGGACCAACGTGCGCGCCTGGCTTTTCCGGATCCTTCTGAATGTCTTCGGCCAGCAGGGGCGCAAGGCGCAGCCGCCGCTGAGACCCTGGCTCGCGCGCATCCGGTAGCGGTGTCTCCCAGTCGTGAATCCGTGGAGGTGAGGCAGGCGTTGGAACGTTTGGGCAGCGATCAGCGAAACGTGCTGTTGCTGGCCGCTGTCGAAGGCTACACGTGTCGGGAGATCTCGGAGATCCTCGGCGTCGCGATGGGAACGGTCATGTCGCGCCTCAGCCCGGCCCGCGAGGCCATGCGCGAGCTGCTTTCGGAAGTAATGCTATGAACCGCTGCGACGGCATACGGATGCAGGCGCCCCTGTATCTCTCCGGAGAGATGGATGCGGAGGCTCGCGACGCCTTCGCAGCCCACCTTGACATCTGCCCAGGTTGCGCTGCCATGATCGCGGAAGACCGCAAGCTTGACTCTGCCTTGCAATCGGCCCTGGGCGAGTTCGTGCCGGATACCGGCGGGTTGGAGCAGGCGGTACGGCACACGATATCGCTGGACCGGAGACGGCTTCATTGGACCTGGGCCGGCTTGATCGCGGCAGCGGCGACTCTCTTGATCGTCACTGCAATCGCATGGGAGTATTGGAACAGGCCGCCGCGACGGTACGCCGACGCGGCTGTCGATCACCGCAAAGAGGTGGTCGAGGGCCAACCGCGGCGCTGGCGATCCAACCCGCCGGAACTGGCGCGGCTTGCGGAGCAAAATGGACTGCAGCTTACACAGGCGACCGGTATTGCACCGGCCGGCTACCGATTGGAGCGCGCCAAGACCTGCACGATTGGCGGTCAGCGGATGCTGCATCTGGTGTTCTACAACGGAGCGCGAAGGTACTCGGTTTTTGTCGCTCCCCACCTCGCACGACGCGAAATGTCGCAGCCGGTTCGGCAAGGCGCGGAGCGGGTCACAGAATTCGATACGGGCCATTTCCGCGGCCTCGTGGTGTCGGACGGCTCGGCCGTGGAATGTGCGGAACTGGCGCGCGCCGCGGCGAGTCAGTTGTAGCTCACGCAGGCTGATGGTGTGGCGGCATGCCCCGCGACGCCTCGCCGCTGCTCCTGGCGGATGATGCTATTCGTACAAAG